>MAAC01010173.1_pt1 | contig 359475 bp, 311 predicted proteins | sample 1115981 | NCBI WGS metagenome assembly MAAC01 (sample SAMN04961126, study PRJNA320927) | seawater metagenome | isolation source: sample BD02T64 sea water enriched with oil for 64 days | place: USA:Gulf of Mexico | collected 2013-07-27 | reverse complement strand
GAACCAAGCTGAAGGTTCATTTGGTGAAGGTGAAACCAATCAAGCGGCATTCGATTTTGAGGATGAGACACAAGGGAACTTTTTTATTGCTTTGGAACACCCAATCCCGTTAATTCCTAATGTAAAAATTGCCTCAACAACACTTGATACGATTGGTGGTGCAACCATTGAGGGTAGTTTTGAATTTGAAGGGGTGACATATAATGCTAACTCTCAATTAGACACCACCTTTGATGCGAGTTATGTAGATTACACCTTATATTATGAAGTGTTTGATAATGACCTATTAACTTTTGATATTGGTTTTACAGCCCGCGATCTTGATAGCCAAATTGATGTGGTTGAGCAAGCAACGTCACAAAGTAGTGCCTTGTCGGTATCAGGCTTTGTGCCGTTACTTTACGTAAATACTATCATCGGCTTACCTTTTACGGGTTTTAATGTTTTTGCTGAAGCTAATTTCTTATCATACGATGATAACAGTATTTATGATTATCAAATTGGCATCAGCTATGCCTTAGTTGATAACTTAGTTGTCGATTTGGATTTAACCCTAGGCTATCGTAGCGTTAAATTAGAGCTAAATGATATTGACGATTTATATTCAGACTTAACCTTTGATGGTGTATTTGCCGGTGCAATTGTGCACTTTTAATGATTGAGCAACCGCTATACTGAATGCCTTTTTTGAAAAGGCATTTTCACATTACCTCTTCTTTTCTATCTCGCTCAAATCCCCTTTTTAGCATATAACTTTTCAATACTATTAAGTAATAAAGCCTTTATTGTTAATGCTCGTGTAAGTAAACCCCATTCATTGCTTTTTATTTTCGAACATCACAGTAATAAAAGCGAACATTCAACTGCTGGATATTATTTAATTTATTGTTAACTGGTTGATTTTTAATGTGTTGATAAGTTGGCACAATACTTCCAATAGCTAAGTACACAACACTTATTGAATGTACTTTGATTATGGAAATTGAACTTACCACGCCAAAACCTTGGAAAAAATGGAGTGGCCTTGCTCTTTTTATTTTTCTATTAGCTTATGCCACTTATGCTGTTAGTAGTAAATCAGTGAAATCAGTCCCGGCGTCAAGTTTACAGTTTCAAACTGTGCAGCAAGGCGCTTTAGATGTTTACAGTAATGCCTACGGTGAAATTATCTCAGCAAAAGAGCGCCTGTTAACCGCTCCCGCATTAGGCAAGGTTGCTGAAATTCTAGTGAGACCAGGTACCAAAGTTACGCCAGGGTCTATTATTTTACAATTATCTAACCCTAAGCTTGAGCAAGAAGTTAGCGAAGCTCGAGGTTCGTTAGCCCAACAGCAAGCACAACGTGAAGCCTTTAAATATGAGCAGCACAGTGAGCGGTTAAATTACCAAGGCCGCATTGCTGATATCGAAGCTGAAATTGAAAAAGCACAGTTAGAATTATCGGTTAATGAAGAATTAATGGGTTTAGGCGTTGCTTCAAAAATAGAATTGCAACGCGCTAAATTAGCGGTAAAACAAGAGTCGAGCAGGCTAGTGTTTGAGCAAGAGAAATACCAACAGTTTATTGAAATGCAAAGCTACCAGTTAACCCAACGTGATATCACCATTACTCAGCAAGAGTCGCAAGTGCAGTTACTGGAAAAGCAACTTGACGATATGCAAGTAAAAGCGGGTATAACCGGCTCTTTGCAAACTTTAGCCGTTGAATTAGGGCAAAGTGTTCAACTAGGAGAGTCGCTGGCTAAAGTTGGCAGTAACGATGAGTTAATTGCTCGTATTCGCTTACCTCAACAACAGGCTGATCAAATTGATATTAATGCCCCCGTATACATTGATACGCAAAAAGGCATTATAAGTGCCCATATTTCTCGCATCGAAAGTGTTGTCACTAATGGCTCAGTATTAGCCGAAGCAATACTTGATGGCGAGCTTACCTCCAATGCTAGACCTTCTTTAGCTATTTCAGCACAGGTATTTGTCAGGCGTCAAACCGATGCTGTCTATATATCACAAGTTGCGGGACTTCGTCCGCGTAGTAAACAAGCTGTATTCGTGAGAACTAAGAAAAACTTATTAGAGCAAAGGGATATAAATTTTGGTGAGCTTTCTAAAGGCAAGCTTATTATTACGCAAGGCTTAAGAGTGGGCGAAGAAATTGTCAGTAATGACACAAGTAAATACAATAAATTCAAAGAATTATCACTTACAGAATAAAAACAGGAAAGGAAATTATTATGAGAAAAGTTGTTGAAATGAACAATATCCACAAACGCTACGATGGTCAGCAAATTGAAACACACGCATTACAGGGGATTAGTTTAGAAATAAATTCAGGAGAATTCGTTGCAATCACAGGGCCTTCTGGTTGTGGAAAATCAACTTTGCTCTCAATTATGGGCTTAATGGACTCTGCCAGCGAAGGTGAATATCAATTAGCTAATATTAATACCGCTGGTTTAAAAGTGGATCAACGTACACAGATTCGAAATGAGCATATAGGTTATGTTTTTCAATCATTTAATTTGATCGATAATCTAACTGTTTTCGAAAATGTGGCTCTACCTTTAGAGCATAGAGGCACAAGTAATAGTGAAATTAAACAACGTGTTGAGCAAGTATTAACGCAAGTTGATATGCTGCATCGCCAAAACTATCGCCCAAATCAATTGTCAGGAGGGCAGCAACAGCGTATCGCTATCGCCCGAGCACTGGTGGGCAAACCAGATTTGATTTTAGTTGATGAGCCGACAGGTAACTTAGATAGCAAAAATGGCGATCAAGTGATGGCGTTGCTTGAACAGCTTAACAAAGAAGGTTCAACCATCGTGATGGTAACGCATGATAGCCGCTATTCTCGTTGTGCAAATCGACAAATTCAATTACTAGATGGTCGAATTGTTACTGAGCAGCAATTGAAGGGGGTCGCATGAGTTTAATGAAAAAATCTTTACAAAATGGCGTTGCCAGAATATTTGCTTTACCAAGGTTGAGCATCCCGCTAATTTTAACGTTAGGGCTAACGTTAGGGGCAGTTTTAAGTGTCATAGCTATATCGTCAACATTGTTATATCAGCCATTACAAGGGGTTAATAACGAGCAGTCACTGCAAACTTTTGAGTATAGATTTAAAATGTCTGAAACACTTAGTGTTTCATATTGGAACATGAATCGTTTAGCCGCTATGAGAGAGCGCTTTGCTGAAATGGGTGAGTGGGCGGGTATCAGTCCTGACGATCAAGATGTAACCATCAATGACACTATTTACCCTACCACTAGTTATGCCGCTTCAGATAATATCTTAACGGTATTGGGGGCGAAATTACTACTTGGTGACGATGTTACTATGGCCTCGCCGGGGGATTATATTTGGATTTCAGAGTCTTTATGGCAATCGGCCTTCGGTGGCGTTAAATCCGTACTTGGGAAACAATTGACTGCCAATAATCAAAATTACACCATTGCCGGCGTCATTGAAGATGTTATGGCGATTAAAAGCAACCAAGAAATATTAAATCAGCAAGTGTGGTTTATTAGTAATTTAACTGAAGTTAAATTACTGCCGGATAACGTGGGAGTTATAAGAAACGACATAGACTTTCTACTTGTAAGAAGTGATAACGGCAATGCTCAATTGCCAACGTTAGCTCAAACCGATGAATGGTTAGTAAATTATATCACTGACAATGTGGAAGGCGATAATCGCCAGATGTTTTTAGATTTTCTTTCAAACACAAATAAAGAAGTTATTGCACGAAGCTTTCGAAGTAATTTATTGGGTGAGACGGAAGGCTTAATTATCGCCTTATTTGCAGCAGTTATCGGTTTGTTGTTAATGGCTACCTTGAATTTATTAAACATATTTATCGCTCATTATCAAAGTCGTACCAAAGAATTCGCTATTCAGTTAAGTGTCGGCGCTAGTTTATTAAAAGTAAGAACAATGGTGTTTTGTGAAAATTTGCCAAGCTTTATACTCGCCGCAATTACCGGGCTATTAATGACGGGGTGGGCATTGAAAAGTTTACCTATAATTGCTGGCGACAGCATGCCTATGATTGATGCTATAAGTATCAATGTCACTACGATAGCAGCATCCATTGCCATAGTATTAATGCTTAGTGTACTTTTCAGTGCCTTGGCATTAGTCGACATAGACAAAAAAGCTCTAGCAAATAACTTGAATAGCAGTGGCAAAGGTATTCAAGCGCAAAGTAATCAATGGCTAAGTCGTGTGCTTATGGTGGTGCAATTATCTATTGCATCTGTGTTATTAACTGCTTCAGTGATGATCACAATGCAAAGTTATCAAGCGGTATATCAAGATTTGGGCTACGACATTGGTAACTCTTTCAATATAACAATGGATATTGCCGATGATGAATATATTGCTCAGTTGAGAGACTGGGAGCAATACCAAGATAGTGAGGTGAAAACACTACTAGCAGATGTGAGCACGCTAATAGAGAACAACGTAGCTGACAGTAACGTTATTATTCCAGACTTTGCACCGTTATCTGCTTCATTGCAAGTGATGGCTTTTCAAAGTGAAGAGAGTGGTCAACGTGTTATTTATCAAATAAGAAGTCTCAGCAGTAAGTTTTTTAGTGCTTTTAATATGAAGGTGCTAGCTGGCGCAAACTTAACTCAAGCACAAATAGATAATGATGAAGAGCGTATTGTTATTGATGAAAACATGGCGAGAACTATGTTTCCAGATTTAAGCTTGGATGAGGTTATTGGCAAAACCATAAACTTTGGGAATTCGCCTGATGGTCCACCTTCAATTGTTAATGGTATTGTTGCTAACACTATTAGCCAAACGGGTATTGCCGAGCCACTAGGTTTGCCGGCCGTTTATTCTCATCGTATTAATGGTGGCAGTAATTTGCAATTTACGGTGATGTTACCCGAAGGAAAAAGCATGTCAGCAGACATGTTTGAAACAGAGCTTAAGCGTCAATTCCCACGGTTAGCTAATTTACAGGTTAGGCCATTAACTGAAATATGGCTGCAGCAAACCCTAAACCAAAGAGTAAGTTTATGGATTGTATTGTTAATGACAGGCTTGACGCTATTTTTAGCTGCCATAGGTGTTGCCGGTTTAACACAAATGACCACTAATCACAGAAAATATGAATTAGCGGTGCGCATGGCAACAGGGGCGAAACAAATGAAGTTGGTTAATTACATTTTAAAAGACGCTTTATGGATGTTAGTAGTCGGATTAGGCTTAGGGTTTATTGCTTCGGTATTCACTTATCAGCAGCTAGAGCAACAATTGGAACTGCTACCAAGCTTCAATTGGTTAGCGATGTCTGTGCTCGATTTAGCGTTAGTGTCTATTGTGATGTTGTCGGTAATCATGCCAGCATGGCGAGTTATTAGCGCAGATCCAATGCAAGCATTACGTCAAGAATAGCGAAGAAGTCTTCTCTAACGTGAAAAAATAATTTAACCTACCCAAGTAAAGGCGATCAACGATCGCCTTTTTTCATAAAATAGCATGGAGGTTTGTTTGAACCCACATAAGGCAACCATTTTAATTGCGGACGATGATGATGATATCCGTTTAGCACTAGAACTTTTATTAATGGCTGAAAGTTATAAAATTATTGAAGCGAGCAATGCCAAAGAAGTGATTGTGCAAGCAGGCCGTTATCAACCTGACCTTATTTTACTCGACATGAATTTTAGTCGAGACACCACCAGTGGACAGGAAGGACTTGATATTCTCTCTCAACTCAAGCCTTATAATATCCCCGTTATTTTGATGACCGCATGGGGCTCAATAGAGCTTGCAGTGAATGGCGTAAAACAAGGCGCCAGTGATTTTATAGAAAAACCCTGGAATAAAATAAAACTACTTAATAGTATTAAACAGCAGTTGAGCTTTGCTCGCCTGAAAGATGAACACCAAGGATATCGGCAATTACTTGCTCAAGAAGACAGTAAACCTTGGGTTTGCCAATCTAAAAGTATGGCAAATATCGAGCAGTTGGTTAATCAAATAGCACCCACAGATGCTAATGTGCTTATCTTAGGTGAAAATGGCACAGGAAAATCATTGCTTGCTGAGCGAATTCACCAATTATCAAATAGACAGTCTTCGCCATTAATCACGGTAAATATGGCAGCAATCCCGGAAAACCTTTTTGAAAGCGAACTGTTCGGTCATCAAAAAGGAGCTTTCACAGATGCAAAGCAGAACCGGGTTGGACGATTTCAGTTAGCAGATAAAGGCAGTTTGTTTTTCGATGAAATTGGCTCATTGCCCTTGTCTTTACAACCCAAATTATTGCGAGTTCTGGAAACTGGTCAGTATGAAGTATTGGGGGCGAGTCAAACACAAACCACGAATGTTAGGTTGATCAGTGCTACCAATGCCGATTTAAACCAGCTTGTGGCAAATAATGAATTTCGACAAGATTTGCTTTATCGCTTAAATACATTAGTAATAACCATACCTCCTTTACGTGAGCGATTAGAAGATATTCAGCCCCTAGCTGAGAATTTTATTACCCAATTCTGTGTAAAATATCACAAAGGTAATTTAGTTCTTAATCAAGACGCCATTGAAAAATTGAAACAACACAACTGGCCTGGGAACATTCGAGAATTAAGTCATAGCATTGAACGTGCAGTATTGTTGGCGACAAGTCTGGAAATATCCGCACAACAATTACTACTTGATATTGCAGATACTGGCTCAAATGCTATGGTATTACAGCCACTTGAGCAGGCAGAAAGACAATTGATTGAAAAGGCAATGTCTGTTTCTTCTGGTCAGGTAATTGAAGCCGCAAAGCTATTAGATATTTCTCGCAACGCACTTTATCGAAGGTTGGAAAAATTTGACATTAAATATGAGTCATGAGAAATGGCTAGTGAGTGGTTTGTCTTTTACGGTAGCGATTATCTTATCTCTCACTGCTGCGCTGACTTGGAGCTTAGGTTGGAGTAACTTAGCCATAGCTACTTTATTATTCTTCATCTTCTACCCTTTGGTTTGGTTGGCGTGGAAAGGTCATCAATTTTGGTGTCATTCGATAATGCAGTTAACCACCTTTACTCAAGTTTTAAGGGAGGGGGAGCGGAACCTGCGATATAAAAAACAGCATAAACACAATCTGTTATTAGCCTTGCAAAAAGAGATAAGCTTATTAGCCCATGAGAATTATGATGCTAATGAGCAAAATCAAACCGTTGAAACGCTGCTTAGTCATATTTTAGACAACTGGTCGGTACCGGTTTGTTTGTTCAATCATCAGCGAAAATTAACCTATCGTAACAATGCAATGAATGAGTTATTGCAACAACCTATGTTATTAGGCTGTAGCGCTGAAGACCTAGGCTTTTCTATTGAGCAACACATTTTCACTCACCCGCTTTTCGATGAGAATTGGCAGAGCCAAAGTATACGTTATGCTCAGCAAGGTCATGAGAATTGGTTGTTTACTGCTATTAATATTTCGCAATTGCTCAACAAAAATCAAAGCACAACACAAAACAACTTGATCAGAGTATTGAGCCATGAGTTAAGAAACTCTCTCACGCCAATGAGCTCTATGGCTGATACGTTATTATGCAGTGAAGTGCTAGATGAAGTTCAAACAAGGAAGGTTTTAAGCCGCATTCAAATACGAAGCAATCGACTGTTAACTTTTATTGAACAATATAGTCAGTTGTCTCAGTTGCCACCCTCCAAACCTAAATGGTTTGATTTCCCAACGATTTTAGCGGAAGCGCAATCAATGGTACATGATGACTGCCAAGTAGAGTTCCAAGGGAGTCTTCAATGCTTCGGTGATGCCAACCAAGTAGCACAAGTATTAATTAATGTGCTAAAAAACGCCTATGAAGCTTGTGTAGAGCGCCAGTGCAAAGTCATTATTAAAGTATATTCGCTTAATAATGAACAGGTCATCGAAATTAACGATAATGGCCCAGGTTTTGCTAATTTAGAAAATGTCCTAACGCCTTTTTATACCACCAAAACGCATGGCTCAGGTATAGGTTTGTCATTGTGTGAAGGTATAACAAGAAGTCATCAAGGGCATATGGCCGTCAGTAATAATGCAGATAAGGGCGCCAGAATAACCATGACGTGGCCAACGTTGGTGTAACTTTATCATTACTTCAATTGCCTTTAATCGACTATTTAGAGAGCTACTAAGTCCATGATGAGTGACTAAGTACAAGGTAAACTCATGAATTTATGCTATAGGCGTTTGTAACGTAATCGTAATTTTCATGTTCGTAGGCTAATATCAAATAACACAAGTCTCAAAATATCTACTTGTACTTAATAAACATTATCTTTGACTTGAATAGGTGATAGCTATGTTAACTAAGCAATGTATATGATAAATGAAGTGAATCCAAGGTGCTAAAAAAAACTCAAGGCAATAAAGTAGCCATAACTTGTCTTATCTTATATTTGTTATTTTTACATAAAGCTTTTGCCTGTAGCTTGACCTTAGCAGTATCCAATGACTTCCCACCTTATCATATGAAAAATGTAGATGGTCACTGGAGTGGTTTAAGCGTTGATCTCGTTAGAGCATTAGTGAGTAAAACTGATTGTGATTTAAAAATAATTAATGTCCCTTGGATTAGATCCATAAGTCTGCTTCGTCAAGGTAAAATTCATCTCATTACTAATTTCACCTCGAATGCAGAGCGAGCACAGTTTTATCTCTTTCTAGGCCCACATCATGTAGAAAAAGCCGCTTTTATCGCACGAATGTCTCTAAGTAATGGCATTTATAATTTATCACGACTGCAATATTTTAATGGCGTCATTGCAATTACTCGAGGTAATTCATTTGGTGAGGAGTTTGATAGGTATGTCATTGATGATGTGCAACTACAAAGTAAACTTGTTCAAATAAAAAATAATGTAGATCGTTATTCTCTTTTAATCAAAGGCAGAATTGATGGCATGTTCGATGATGAATTGTCGGCTCAATATATACTTGCTAGCACGCATAAAGAAAATGAATTGTTTGATATTCAATTTACTTTAAAAGGTAATCCTGTTTATTTTGGTGTTAGCCCTATTGCGGTATCACCAGAATTAAGAGCTAAACTAAATCAAAGTTGGTTAGCGCTTTTAGAAGACAATACTGTAGAAACACTTTATCAAAAATACGATTTATTTTTTGATAAGAAAGAGTTTAATGGTTTTGAGCAAAAGTTGTTAAATACCAAAAATTGAATCGCTTTAAAACTGTGCGATACATTCATTAAAATCCTATTTCTAATTAAGAAAAACCTCTTTAGATAAATAAATTGAGTTACATTTCACTGTGTATATTCCTAGTTATTAAAAATATTTATAGCAGACATATAGACTTATATTTGTATATTCTATTTTTGAATAATAAACTCCCATCTATTCTTTTTAGTTTTATTAGATATTGTATATCCTTACCAATATAAATTGTTATGGGTGAAAATTCTTATGCCACAAGAGCAGCTAGCGTTACAGCAAAATTCAAATACAGTACCAAGTTCATTGGATGCTGGCCAGTTAGGGTTGTTGCAACAAGCAACATCTAACTATTCATCGTTGCAACTTGCTTGGGCAAGCGGCTACCTTGCGGCAAAAAGTGAGCAAGGTCAATCAACGCAAATAAGTGTTGCCAGTGCGGTTGCTCCGGCGAAAACACTGACCATTTTGTACGCTTCACAAACAGGTAATGCTAAGGGCGTTGCCAGCCAAGTTGAGCAAAGTGCAACAGCGGCAGGTATTTCAGCCAAATTGGTTAATATCAGTGATTTCAAAGCTAAATCACTGAAAAATGAAACGCATATCTTAATCGTTGCTAGTACTAACGGTGAAGGCGAGCCACCAGATGATGCCATTGAATTTCATGAATTTTTGCTTGGTAAAAAAGCGCCCAAGTTGCCTAACCTTAACTATAGCGTGCTTGCACTTGGCGACAGTAGTTATGAATTTTTCTGTCAAACAGGTAAAGACTTTGACGAGCGCTTGCAGGCACTTGGTGCTAAACAAGTATTGCCACGCGTAGACTGTGATGTTGATTATGACAGTGATACTGAAAGCTGGACTCTAAGTGTTGTAGAGACACTCAAAGAAGCATTGACACAGACCGATGTTACTTTAGCACCTGTGATTGATTTACCAGTAGCAGCTTCTAGTCAATATAGTAAAAAAAATCCACTAGCAGCTGAGTTTTTATTAAGCCAAAAAATCACCGGTCGTGATTCTGCAAAAGATGTTCGCCATATTGAAATTGATTTAGGTGAATCAGGATTAACTTATCAAGCTGGTGATGCTTTAGGTGTTTATTTTGACAATGATAGTAAATTAGTTGCGGAATTATTAACGGCGCTTAGCTTCACCGGTGAAGAAGAAGTCAGTTTAAAAATTAATGGTGAACAGCAAAATATTACGATTTCAGCTGCGCTAACAAGTCAGTTAGAGATTACCCAAACGGCACCTGCTTTTATTGAATTTTGGGCTAACCAAAGTGGCGATGAAAAACTATTAGCGATTGCTGCTGATAAAAATGAAGCCAGAGAATTTTCAGGTAATCATCAAGTTGTTGATATTATTACCTTGGCTAAAGCGGAAGTGACAGCGCAAACTTTTGCTGATGCACTTCGTAAAATTACCCCGCGTTTGTACTCTATTGCGTCTGCACAAGCCGAAGTTGAAGAAGAAGTTCATTTAACGGTTGGTTTAGTTAACTATGAAAAAAATGGTCAACAGCGTTTTGGCGGTGCATCGCACTATTTAGCTAATCGTGTTGAAGAAGGTCAGCAAGTAAGAGTTTTTGTTGAGCATAACGATAACTTCCGTTTGCCTAGTGACAATGATACCCCTGTGATTATGATTGGTCCTGGTACCGGTGTTGCCCCATTTAGAGCCTTTATGCAGCAGCGTGAAGTGAGTGAAGCGACTGGTGATAACTGGATGTTTTTTGGTGATCAAACCTTTACACAAGACTTCTTATACCAAGTCGAATGGCAAAATTACTTAAAATCAGGCTTATTAACGCGTATGGATGTAGCCTTTTCTCGCGATCAAGCGGAGAAAGTTTACGTACAAGATAGATTAAAAGAGCAAGCTGAAGACGTTTTTGCTTGGCTTGAACGTGGTGCTCATCTATATATTTGTGGTGATGCAAACCGCATGGCAAAAGATGTTCACCAAACACTTATTGACATCATTAGCGAACAGGGCAAGTTAACCAGCGAACAAGCTGAGCAATATTTAAAAGATTTACGTAGTAATAAACGCTACCAAAAGGATGTTTACTAATGACGAACGAACTTATTGTAAAAGGCAAATTAGCCGATAACGAACGTTTAAAAGCAGAAAGCGATTACTTACGTGGCACCATTACCGAAGATCTAAAAGATAGAATGACGGGTGGCTTTACTAGTGATAACTTTCAGCTCATTCGTACTCATGGTATGTATCAGCAAGATGATAGAGATATTCGCGCTGAGCGTCAAAAGCAAAAATTAGAGCCATTACATAACGTTATGTTAAGAGCGCGTTTACCTGGCGGTGTTATTACACCTAAGCAATGGCTTGGCATAGATAAGTTCGCTGATGATTATACGTCATATGGCAGTATTCGCTTAACAACCAGACAAACATTTCAGTTTCATGGCGTGTTAAAGCCTGATATTAAGTTAATGCATCAAACTCTAAATAGCATTGGTCTTGACTCTATTGCTACCGCAGGTGATGTGAACCGTAATGTATTATGTACTTCTAATCCTGTTGAATCAGAGTTACACCAAGAAGCCTACCAGTGGGCGATCAAAATAAGTGAACATTTACTGCCAAAAACCCGTGCTTACGCTGAAATTTGGTTAGATGAAGAACGAGTAGAAACAACAGAAGGTGAAGAAGTAGAGCCCATTTTAGGTAGTACTTACTTACCTCGTAAGTTTAAAACCACGGTGGTTATTCCACCGAACAATGATATTGATTTACATGCAAACGACTTAAATTTTGTTGCTATTAGTGACAATGGCAAGTTAATTGGCTTTAACGTACTTGTCGGTGGTGGTTTAGCCATGACTCATGGGGATAAAGCTACATATCCACGTTGTGCAGATGATTTCGGTTATATCTCTCTTGAACATACGCTAGCAGTAGCGGCAGCTGTTGTGACGACACAACGAGACTGGGGTAACCGAGTTAATCGCAAAAATGCCAAAACTAAATACACCTTAGATCGTGTTGGTATTGATACATTCAAAAACGAAGTAGCACGTAGGGCTGGTATTAAGTTTGAAGAATCTCGTCCTTACAAATTTACTCACCGTGGCGATAGTTTTGGTTGGGTTGAAGGTATTGATGGTAAACATCATTTGACCTTGTTTGTTGAAAACGGTCGTTTATTAGATTATCAAGACAAGCCACTAAAAACAGGTATGGCAAAAATTGCACAAGTGCATCAAGGTGATTTCCGTTTAACGGCTAACCAAAATATTATTATTGCGGGTGTAGCTGAAGCTGATAAAGCACAAATCGAGCAATTAGCACGTGAGCACGGTTTATTGAACGATACCACGTCAAATCAACGTAAAAGCTCAATGGCATGTGTGGCATTTCCTACTTGTCCATTAGCTATGGCAGAAGCAGAACGCTATTTACCTAAATTAGTTGATGATGTTGAAACGATTCTCGCTAAAAATGGTTTAGCGGATGAGAGTATTATTCTTCGAGTTACTGGCTGTCCTAATGGTTGTGGTCGCGCTATGTTGGCTGAAATTGGTTTAGTGGGTAAAGGTCCTGGTAAATACAATATGTATTTAGGTAGTGATTTAGCTGGTTCACGTGTACCTAAGTTATATCAAGAGAATGTTGGCGAACAGGATATCTTAGATATTATTGATACTTTATCTGCTCAATGGGCAAAAGAGCGCAACGCAGGTGAGGCATTTGGTGATTTTGTTATTCGTGCAGGTATTGTGAGCGAAGTGAAAATCAGTGTTAAGGATTTTTATGATGACTAATTCTTTAGTTACCACGGGCGGTAATGCATTGTTAGCTAATGCACCACCGCAGCGTACACAAATCAGTAATCGTTTTCCGGCCTCACTACCTAAACCTTGGTTAGAGCAGTGGAATGACGATCTAGAGCAAAAATCACCGCTTGCGCGTATAGAGTGGACCATGGAAAATTTGCCCAGCCAGTTTGTGCTTTCTTCCAGTTTTGGTATCCAATCAGCTGTTATGTTGCATATGATGACGCAAGTTGATCCAAATATTCCTGTACTAGTTACCGATACCGGACATTTATTTCCTGAAACATATCGTTTTATAGAAGAAATGACTGAGCGTTTACATTTAAATTTGCATGTCTATAGTGCTGTTGAAAGTGCTGCTTGGCAATTAGCAAAGTATGGCGAGCAATGGGATCAAGATGATGAAGCACTCAAGCAATATAATCGAAAGAACAAAGTAGAGCCTTTAGAAAGAGGCTTGTCAGAGTTAAATTCAGGTACTTGGTTTTCAGGTGTACGTAGACAACAATCTGAACATCGCCAAGGTTTATCTGTTGTAGGTATTTTACGTGGTCGTTTTAAAGTTCATCCAATAATAGATTGGAGCAATAAAGACGTGCATCAGTATTTAACTAAACATAATTTACCCTATCATCCGTTATGGGATGAAGGCTATGTTTCAGTGGGAGATGTTCATAGTACTAGGCCGTTAACCTTAGGTATGGATGAAAGCGAAACACGCTTTGGCCCTGGCCAAAGGGAATGTGGCTTACACACCGACGGTGATGGTATTTAATATAAAAGTGAGTAATGTTAATTAAATTACTCACTTTGTACTACGTCAAAAAAACTCCTTAATTGTTGCTTTAACGCTTTAAAAAAATCCTCATTCGGCTTGTCGCTGATCAAACTCGCTAACTCTGCACCTATTGGCGTAAATTTATAAAATTGAATGGCAATATTTGGTTTTTTGCAGCTTAGCTTCAAGGGTAAACCATTGTAATAAAAGTTAAGCGCCTCAGCATTTGCCATCATACTCGATTCACTTTCTTGTTTATAAATCAGGTTATTATCGGCAAGTGACAGTATATCCCCATAATTTAGCCCAAAATGGCTCAAATTGATGCGCTGCTGTCTATCTTTACTGAAAAAGTTGAGTAAGCCCGGCTGTTGATAGGCACCTGAAATAATACGAATGTTCTTTTTGCTTTGATCTTTAACCGAAAGAGAGCAGGCTTTTGCCAGTAATTTAGCATCAACTATACCCATATCTCGAAATACTTTGAGCGCTTTTAATGAATAAGAGCCTGGACGCGTCAATTCCCCAGCCAAAATCTTAGCCCATAAATCTTGCATAGTATTATTACTAATATTCTCAGCTAAGTTGATATAGTGATTAAACCAATCTAAATCAGGCCTCTTATCAAGAGATTTGTTCGCACAAAAAGTAAAGGTTTTCTCCATTACCGCTTCGATATTTTCTTGTTTACGCAAACTTGCCAATCGATACCGTTTAACACTTCGATCTTCTATTGGCATTTGTTTTTCTTTAGGGAGTAAAGGGGCTTCTAAGCCAAATTGTTGAGTCATTTTGAAAAATTGTTTATGGCTCGCTGATTCTGACGTTTTTTTCTTCGGTTCACTACCCTCAATTAGCTCAGTACTTTCACTGTCACTGGGTTCGTCAATGACAATAACTGACGTTTTATCTGTTTTCATTTTGCCCCCCTAAACTTAAGAATTATTGTAATAATACCAATGATTAAAGCATTAATTGATAAAATACAACTAAATTAATTGTATGGATTTATTGAATATTGTCAAAACCACTTTTATTATGTAGATGTGGGATTATAAAAAGTGCAAAAAGAATACGGCAAAAAAGTAGCATTAAGGCATAGTTAAGTTATAGTTATGTAGTAAGTTGGCTTAATAATAAAAAATTCAAATTTGATTAGCATAAAAGTCTAATTACTTGAGGGTAGTATGCAAGCATCAGAAAATTCACAAGATGATTTTCTATTTATCGATGATAGTGACGAAGATGAAATTTTAGATGGTAGTGGCGAAGAAACTTGGCGTGTTCTTATTGTTGATGATGATCCTGAAATTCACTCTGTTACCCAATTAGCACTATCAGATTTAGTGGTACTAGGTCGCCACCTAGAATATTTGCACGCATACTCAGGTAAAGACGCTTGTAAATTGATTGAAGAAAATGAAGATATAGTTTTGGTTCTGCTTGATGTTGTCATGGAAACTGATGATGCTGGGCTAAATGTTGTAAAGCATATTCGTGAAAGTTTAGGTCGATTGGATATCCGCATTGTTTTAAGAACAGGCCAGCCGGGTTATGCACCTGAAGAAAGTGTTATTAAAGAATATGACATTAATGATTACAAAACAAAAACTGAATTGACCCGTAGAAAACTCGTTACAACCGTTTATGCTGCCATTCGCTCATATCAACAAATAGCTAGTGTAACTGAAAGCCGTCAAGGGTTAGAGAAAATAGTTTCTAGCTCATCTAGTTTGCTCGAATTACATACTATTACCGAGTACAGCCAAGGCACTTTACAACAACTAGCACAATTAATTGATCAGGATGTGGAAGGTTTATTCTGTGCTCGTGGTCAAGGTATAATTGAAAATGCTGATGATTTAAGTTTCTATATTATTGCTCAACAAGGATTTTCTACGCTTCTAGCTAATCAAAAGTTAGAAACATTAAAAGATGAGCAAGTAGCAAAGCAGGTTAAAAATTGCTTTACTCAAAAAGCACATCAATATAACGATGATTCACTCTATCTTTATATTGCTCGTGGTGGTTATCGAGCCGTTATTTATCTTACCTTAACAGAGCCTCTTAGTGATATTCAAAAACAATTATTTGAGGTGTTTTTATCGGGTATTGCTATCGGTTATGAAAACGTTCACTTATTTCAAAAACTCAACAATGCGGCTTACAAGGATTGGTTAACTAACTTACCTAATCGTTTAGAATTTGTGCGTTTACTGGATACTTTTGCCAAGGATGATTGTGACAATGAAGTTGCGGCATTAATTGACTTAAATCATTTTAGTGATGTAAATGATGCCTTAGGACAAGATATTGGTAATCAATTATTGGCCGCCGTTGCACAACGTCTGCAAACGTTAAGCTGTCACTGTAAAGTGGCCCGAGTAGGTGCTGATGTTTTCGGTATTATTGGTACGCAAAGTTGTGTAACACCTGATACCTTAGTTGCCTTATTTGAGCAGCCCTTTATAGCAGGTGAACAAAAACTGCCGATTAATGCCAGCTTTGGTTTTTGTAATAAAGAGCATGCCAATAGTAGCGGCGTTAAAGTATTAAACCAAATTAATATTGCCTTGAATCTAGCGAAGAAAGAACGTGTGGAACACTTTGCGTATTATAACCCAGAAATGGAAGATGAAACGCAATGGCGTTTGAACATGATCAGAGAGTTGCGTAATGATTTTGCTGATAATCGTCTTGAGCTATGGTATCAACCACAATTATCATTAAGCACTGGCAAAGTTATTGGTGCAGAAGCGTTATTACGCTGGCGCACAGCAGACGGTAATTTTATTTCGCCAGCCGTTTTTATTCCTCTAGCAGAATATTCTGGTTTGATTGTTGATATTGGCGACTGGGTTGTTAATCAAGCGTGCTCACAAATTAAAGTGCTCGAAGAAAAAGCATTTGACAATATTACTATCTCAGTCAATGTTTCAATTCCTCAGTTTAGACGAGGAAACTTTGTTAACGCTGTGTTAAGTGCAATTAAAAACCACCAAGTAACACCGAATAAACTCGAGTTAGAAATAACCGAAAATATCTTAATGGATGATCCTCAAGTCGTTATTGATGCGTTAGTCGAGCTGAAAAAACATGATATTAGTATTGCGCTTGATGATTTTGGTACCGGATTTTCTTCATTGAGTTACTTGCAAAAGTTACCTTTAGATCGCCTTAAAGTTGATCGTACATTTATTATTGATATCGCAGAAGAAGGTCAATCTGTTATTGCTGAAACCATTATCGATTTAGGTAAGAAAATGGATTTAAAAGTGATTGCTGAAGGTATTGAAGAAATCGAGCAGCAAGAACGATTACTTGAGCTGGGTTGTGATGAAGTACAAGGTTTTTACTACGCTAAGCCTATGCCACAAGATGAATTTCTACAATTTCTTAACAACAACAACTAAAATATTTTATATTTTAGTTGTTGTTTTGGTGTTAGCTTCGCATGATATCTTCTCTGACTAGCTAACGGTTACAGCTAGTCGAGTCTCTCCGCCTACCATTGGCTTATCTGGAATAAGCATTGCTAATGCCAGAGAGCATATAGCGAACCCAGCACCTATATAAAATACCCACGCAGGTTGAATAATCCATAGCATACCTAATAGGGCAGGAATAACGACTGCTGCAATATGGTTAATAGAAAAACTAACACCGGCTGTAGAAGCAATATCCTCAGGGCTAGCAATTTTTTGGAAATAGGTTTTAATAGCAATAGCCAGCGCAAAAAATAAGTGGTCAATGACGTAAAGCGCCGCAGCAATATTGGCATTGTCGACTAAACCATAACTAATAAAAATAACAATTAGACCAATGTATTCAAAACGCAATGTTGCTCTTTCACCAATTTTGCCAATCAATTTGCCTATTTTGGCTGCAAATAACCAGTTGAATACATAATTAATTAAAAAGAGTGCACTAATGTCAGCAACACTATAGTGAAATTTTTCCACCATTAAAAAACCTGCAAAGACTACAAATATTTGTCTGCGAGCACCACTGAAAAAAGTTAACGCATAAAACAACCAATAACGTTTTCGTAAAATAATCTTTTTAGTTTGTGGTGTTTTTTCTTCGAAGTGTTTAAAGGAAAGTGTTAATAATATGGTTAGTATTAAGCCAATGCCGCCAAAGAGCGCATAAGTTATTTGATATTCCCAAGTGAATTGCTCCATCAATACCCATATACTGGAAAACGCTAGTAACGAGGCTACAGCTTTTATTGATAATAGTCTGCCCATAAAATGCGCTGTTTTGTCTTTGTCAATCCATTGCAATGTAAGAGACTGACTTAATGTTTCATAATAGTGAAACCCAACCGACATTAATACCGTGGTTAAATATAGGCCAACAACACTTGGAAAAAATCCGGTAAGAAAGACGCCTATACTGGTTACCGCAAGTGCGAGTAAAGCAAGTCGCTGCTCTTTAATAAAAAGTAACGCATAGATTACCGTGAACGCTAAAAACCCCGGTATTTCTCTAAGGCTTTGTAATATACCAATTTCCACTCCGGTGAAATTGGCTTTTTCAATAACAAAGTTATTAAGTAGTACCATCCAAACTGAAAAAACTAAAGGCATGGTAAAAGCCATTGCCAGTAATAAATGCTCGGGTTTATTGAACCCTTGGATAAATTTTTTCACCTAACTCGCTGCTCTATTCACGGTTGTTTGCCAGTATTTTACGCTGTTTACCGCTTACTTTATACATTAGGGGCTGTTTATCTCGAACAAAATTTAACCCTGAAAGATCAACAGCCCCTAGTGAAAACTATTTTTAATATACTAAAAACACATACCTAAGTGATACTATACGCATATCAAACAATTGATTAAAACACCTGTTTAAAAAATATTGCAATTGACTTCCTTTCAAGGCACACTCAGTCGTCTATTATTAATAGGCATTGTCAATTAGCACTAGAATATTCAAGCTGTCAAATGAATGAAATTATCAATTTGGCATACACATAAAGAAATCATCAATACATCAACACCACTTTTAGGTGAAGGAGACAAAGTATGATATATCAAGGCAAAAGCCTTAGCGCCCAACTACTTGACGACGGTATTGTCGAACTTAAGTTTGATGCCCAAGGGTCAGTAAATAAATTCGATCAGGCAACCTTTGTAGAATACAAAGCCGTTGTAGAAACTATAAACAATTGCAGTGAAGCTAAAGGGGTTTTAGTAACCTCGGGTAAATCAACATTTATTGTTGGTGCTGACATCACTGAATTCTTAGAAACATTTAAACAGCCTGAGGACGCATTAGTTCCTTGGGTTAAAAATGCTACTGACATTTTCGATTCATTTGAAGATATTCAATTGCCCACCATTGCTGCTATAAACGGTATTGCACTCGGTGGCGGCTGTGAAATGACACTCGTATGTGACTATCGTATTGCAGATACAAATGCCAGTATTGGTCTACCAGAAGTGAAATTAGGTTTAATGCCTGGTTTTGGTGGCACAGTTCGTTTACCTCGTGTTATTGGTGCTGATAATGCTGTGGAATGGATGAGTACAGGTAAAGCATATAAACCACAACAAGCATTAGCAACAGGTTTGCTTGATGCTGTTGTAGCGCCGGAAAAACTACGTGACTCTGCTCTAGGCATGTTAAAACTAGCTATTGATGGCAAGCTTGATTGGCAAGCAAAACGTCAAGCTAAATTATCACCATTGAGTTTAAGCAAAATTGAATCTGTCATGACTTTCAATACTTGTAAAGGCATGATCGCCGCTAAGGCAGGTAAACATTACCCAGCCCCAATGGTTATGGTAAGTACTATAGAAGCGGCTTCTACACTAGATAGAGCTGGCGCAATGGCATTAGAGAATGCAGGTTTTGCAAAACTTGCTAAAACTGATGCTGCGATAGCACAAATTGGTTTGTTTATGTCTGATCAAGTGATCAAAGGCAAGGCCAAAAAAGCGGCGAAGCAAGCGACAAAAGTAGTGAAAAAAGCGGCAGTATTAGGTGCTGGTATTATGGGTGGTGGTATTGCTTATCAGTCTGCCTATAAAGGCACGCCTATCGTAATGAAAGACATTAACGATCAAGCGCTTGATTTAGGCCTAACAACAGCAGCGGGTATTTTAACTAAACAAGTTGAACGTGGCCGCATGAATGCGAAGAAAATGGCCGGAGTTTTAAATAACATTACACCTAGTTTAAGCTACGACAGTGTTAAAGATGTTGATGTTGTTGTTGAAGCCGTTGTTGAGAACCCTAAAGTTAAAGGTATGGTTTTAGCTGAAGTTGAAGAGGTAATTAGCGAAGACGCAATATTGACGTCAAACACTTCTACAATTTCAATCGATTTATTAGCACAAAGTGTTAAACGCCCTGAAAACTTTTGTGGCATGCACTTTTTCAACCCAGTCCATAAAATGCCATTAGTAGAAGTTATTCGTGGTAAAGACACCTCAGATGAAACCGTGGCTGCGGTTGTTGCTTATGCGGCTAAAATGGGTAAGTCTCCTGTTGTTGTGAATGACTGTCCAGGGTTTTTCGTCAATCGTGTGTTATTCCCTTACTTTGCTGGTTTTAGCCATTTAGTGCTTGAAGGTGCAGACTTTGCCGCGCTCGATAAGGTAATGGAAAAACAATTTGGCTGGCCAATGGGCCCGGCATATTTGCTTGATGTGGTAGGTGTTGATACAGCAGACCATTGTACAGGTGTGATGTCAGCGGGTTTCCCAACGCGAATGTTAAAATTAGCTAATGATCCGGTTAGTACTTTATATAGTAATGGGCGCTTTGGTCAGAAAAATGGCAAAGGTTTCTATGACCATATTAAAGACAAACGTGGTCGTCCTAAAAAGCTCGCAGCTCAAACTGCTTATGACTTATTTAGCCCACATTGTGCGGATAAGAAAGACTTCTCCAGTGAAGAAATTATCGCGCGTTTGATGATCCCAATGGTGAATGAAGTAGTACGCTGTTTAGAAGAAGGCGTTGTAGATACAGCTGCTGAAGCAGATATGGGCTTAATTTACGGTATTGGCTTCCCTCCATTTAGAGGCGGTGCTATACGTTATTTAGAGACACTAGGTTTAGATAACTTTATCGCAATGGCAGATTCATATGCCCATTTAGGCGAAATCTACCAAGTAACTGATGGCCTAAGAGAAATGGCTAAATCAGGAAAATCATACTTTACCACTGACGTTAAACAGGCCTGAGGAGAATTATTATGAAAGAAGTCGTTATTATTGATTGTATTAGAACTCCTATGGGGCGTTCAAAAGCAGGTGTTTTTAGAAATGTTCGTGCTGAAACATTGTCAGCACATCTCATGGAACAAATTTTAAAGCGTAACCCAAAACTCGATCCCAATGAAATTGAAGACGTTATTTGGGGTTGTGTAAAACAAACTAAAGAACAAGGTTTTAATATTGCCCGTAATGCATCATTGCTTGCGGGATTACCAAAATCTATCGGTGGTCTGACCGTGAATCGCTTGTGTGGTTCATCAATGCAGGCTTTACATGATGCTGCAACAAGTATTATTGCTGACCAAGGTGATGTTTTTCTTGTTGGTGGTGTTGAACATATGGGTCATGTGCCTATGATGTATGACATAGATTTTGATCCAGCACTAAGTAAACATATTGCTCGTGCATCGGGGAATATGGGCTTAACGGCAGAGCTTTTAGGTAAGCAACACGGTATTACCCGTGAAATGCAAGATGCCTTTGGTGCTCGCTCGCATCAACGTGCTCATCAAGCCACACTGGAAGGACGCTGGGACAATGAAATTGTCCCTACCCTAGGTCATGATGCTAATGGTGCTTTAACCTTAGTTGAGCATGATGAAGTTATTCGTCCTGATACAACCGCGGAAAGTTTAGCTACGTTACGCCCTGTATTTGACCCAGTTAATGGTACCGTTACTGCCGGCACATCATCAGCGTTGTCAGATGGCGCCTCAGCAATGTTAGTGATGTCAGCTGATAAAGCAAGAGAGCTGGGCTTAACGCCAAGAGTTAAAATTCGTGGTATGGGCATTGCTGGTTGCGATCCTGCTACTATGGGTTATGGTCCAGTACCAGCAACTCAAAAAGCATTAAAACGTGCAGGCTTGTCTATTGAGGATGTTGAATTATTTGAATTTAACGAAGCCTTCGGTGCACAGGCACTTTCTTGTGTTCGAGCACTCAAGGTTGAAGATAAATTAGATGATAAAATTAACTTAAATGGCGGTGCAATTGCTTTAGGTCATCCTCTAGGTTGTTCAGGTACTCGTATTTCAGGTACGCTAATAAACTTAATGGAAGGGCAAGATGTTAGTTTAGGTTTAGCTACTATGTGTATCGGTCTAGGCCAAGGTATTGCAACTGTATTCGAAAGAGTTTAATTAACTTTGTTCTCTTTGCACATAAGCCTTTAGACTTCGTTGAAAGCACTCATTTGAGTTCGCAAATTCCGTGCTTTCTTTTGGTCTAAAAATTAATTAGCGTTGAGAAGAAAATTTAATACTAGAGAATACTTTTGAATTTCAAAACCCAGCAATTGCTGGGTTTTCTTTTATCTAAAGAATAATAAAGATAACATTTTCCAGTTGACGATCTCTGAAGCTTTCTGGACAACTTAGCACCACAATTTAGGTTTTACTTAGCAAGCTAGATAAGTTTACTAAGTAATTTTTAGTGCTAATAAAAAAGCCCATAACCATATTTAATGCGTTATGGGTTTAGCTGGCTTTGAACCACTTAAAAGTTAGTTTTTAAAAGCAGCTTGTAATGGTGGTACAACTTGTTTCTTACGGCTCAGTACGCCGTCAAGCCAGACTTTTCCGTCGGTTGTTTCTTTTGAAAATGCCGCGGTAGTTAGGTTTTCGTTATCACTTACAACAAGTAGCTCCGAGCCTTCTTTCATGATATCTGTTAATAATAACAAGACACTATGACGGTTTCCTTCAACTTTCAATTTAGCGATATCGGCCGCTAAATCAGCCTTCATATCGTCGAAAATAGCAAGATCAATAACTTCTAATTGACCAATACCCACCAAGTTGCCATTCATATTGAAATCTTTAAAATCACGTAATACTAAATCGCGTACTGGTGTACCTTCAACGGCCGATTTCACTTTAAACATTTCCATGCCTAGCTCGGAAGGATTTTCAATCCCGGCAATTTCTGCTAATGCTTCAACACATTTAATGTCAGCAGTTGTACAAGTTGGTGATTTAAATATTACTGTGTCACTCAAAATAGCACACATCATGGCACCGGCAATATTTTTTGGAATTTCAACATTATGAAAATCATACATCATTTTAATGATGGTATTAGTACAACCTACTGGACGGACCCAAATTTCAAGGGGAGTAGAGGTCGTGATGTCACCCAACTTATGATGATCGATTATACCTAAGATAGTTGCGTCATCAATATCATCGGGACCTTGTGTACGTTCTGAATGATCAACAATGTAGAGATTTTCACCCGCATAACTTGTTTTAAATTCTGGTTGTTCAAAGCCAAACTTATCCAAAATGAATAAAGTTTCAGGGCTAAGCTCACCTAACCTTGCTGGCACGGTTTCTTCGCCTAAGGTGGTTTTTAAGTATGATAAAGCAATGGCTGAACAGATTGAGTCTGAATCTGGAATTTTGTGACCCACAACATAATTTGGCATAAAAAAGTGCTCTCCTCTAATTTGGCCTTATTCTACCAAACTATTTATAGCTTTTGTATATAGCAATAAGTCTAGTTAAAGACACTTAACTGATAGTAAATATTATTATGTTGTATAAAGGCAGGTCATTTAATTGTAGTAAATAAAAGTTAACTTCTTATATCTAAAGAAAACCATTGCACTATACTTACTCAAACAAGATCAAATTAAATGTTTTGAGGGGTTAAAGGTTGTATTCCTATATTGCTAGACAACCAATATTAAATCTAGGGCAAGAAACGGTAGCTTTCGAGTTATTGTTTCGTGATGGTGAGCACAATAGTTTCCCAGGTATATGCCCAGATAAAGCCACCTCCCAAATTATTGTTGATAATCAATTAACACTCGGTATTGAAGATGTAACGGGCGCAATGCCTGCCTATATTAACTTTCATGCTGATGCACTTATTCATCATTTTCCGTCCTTCCTTGATCCTAAAAAGATCGTAGTAGAAATTCTTGAAGATGTCCCTTTTAGTGATGAACTATTACAAGCTTGTAAATCGTTAAAGCAAAAGGGGTATACACTGGCACTTGGTGACCATGACTTTGATGAAAAATGGGATGTTTTTTTACCTTTTATCGATATTATTAAAGTAGACGTTCTTGACGTCAACGTACTTAAAATTAGTCGATTTTTAGCACGTTTGAAAGATCATAAAATTACTTTTTTAGCGGAGAAGGTTGAAACTTTACAGCAATTTGAACAACTGAAAGTACTTGGCTTTACCATGTTTCAGGGCTATTTTTTTGCCAAGCCTGAAATGATGAAAAAAAGGAATATTCTTTCCTCGAAAAAGCACATTTTGGATCTTATGGAGCATGCAAGCAGTGAACAGTTTGATTTTGAAGCAATAAGTCATATTTTTAGTATAGACGTAGGATTAACTTATAAGCTGTTACGCTTTATTAATAGCCCCGGTTATGGACCAAGTAAGGAGATTAGCTCGTTAAAGCATGCGCTGATTTATATTGGTGATATTGAATTGAAAAAATTTATCGCACTATTGGTACTTGCTGATCTAAATGAAAGTAAACCAGATGAAATTATTAGAGTTTCGTTAGTCAGAGCTAAATTTTGTGAACAAATATCGGCAATGAAGAAGGATAGTGAAAACCCACCGAAAGCTTTTTTAACGGGTATGCTATCTCATATAGATGGCGTATTAGATCAAAATATAACAGCAGTAATGGAGATATTGCCTCTGCATCGAGAAATCAAAAAAGCCTTGGTACAAAAAGATAATTATTTAGCCAAATATTTGGAATTGTCATTTGCGATTGAAAAGGGCAATTGGATGCTAGCTAAAGTGATTTCTGATTCAATCGACTTGAAGGAAGAGCTCTGTTTGGATGCCTATCATGACGCTATAAGTTGGTCTGATGTCATGTTAACTTGCCAATGAGGTATTTCTAATAAAAGAAAGCCTTGAATAGTTGCTATCCAAGGCTTTGTTTTTTTAAGTATTATGAGAAAGCTTATTTATAATAACCTAAGCAGGCCTCTACTTCGTTTTTAGAGCCCATAATCACCTCAACACGTTGGTGAATACTGGATGGTTCAATATCCATAATTCGACCTTGGCTAGTCATGGCTAATCCGCCCGCTTGTTCAATTAAAAATGACATAGGATTGGCTTCATACATTAGCCGTAATTTATAAGGTTGTTCTGCATTTCTGCTATCAGCAGGATAAGTAAAAATCCCCCCTCGACATAATACACGGTGAATATCACCAACCATGGCAGCAATCCAACGCATATTGAAGTTCTTTGCACGTGGGCCAGTATCACCAGCAAGTAAATCATTAATATAATTTTGCATTGGCTCTTGCCAGAACCGCTGATTCGACATATTGATAGCAAATTCTTGGGTATCTTCTGGTACTTGTACATTGCGCTTAACCAATAAGTAACCCCCATGAGTTCTATCAAGTACATAGAAATGCGTGCCACTACCTGTAGTCATCACCAACATAGTTGATGGCCCGTACAATACATAACCAGCACACACTTGTCTGTTACCTGATTGTTTAAACATATCAGGGTTGCTTGCTTCCATGTGCTCAGGCGCTTCATGAATCGAGAAAATAGTACCGATAAGAGAGTTAATATCAATATTTGAGCTGCCATCAAGTGGGTCAAACGACACAATATATTTACCCGTTTGCTCACCCGCGACAGAAGAATCTTCTTCTTCTGATGAAATTGCTTTGACAAAACCAGACTCTAGGAGAATATCTTTAAATAGTTCGTTAGCAACAACATCCAGTTTTTTTTGTATTTCGCCTTGAATGTTTTCATCTAATGTTGACCCCATCAAACCACCTAAATGAGCTTGGCTGACGCGGAATGAAATTTCTTTAGTTGCCGCTAAAATAGTTTTTATCAGCGCAATAAGATCTAAAGGAACATTGTCTTGACGTAGTGCAGGTGCGAGTCTTTGCATTGTGTTACCTAGTTTTTGTTAACAAGTTATGGTTAAAGTATTATCTTAAAATATAAGTAATTATAGCTATTAATGAGGGTGCGTTCTTGTTAATAGCGGTTTATTTATTGAAAGTTTTTTAGTAAACATTTATTTTTTCTTTCAGGATAATTATAACAAACTTATATTTGCTTTCTAAAGCACTAACTTAACTTTATTAGTAGTTTATTAACTAATCACATCTTTTGGGCTTTAATCTAAATAAATAAATAAATAAATAAATAAATAAATAAATAAATAAATAAAGAGTGTCTCTTTCTTGGTTAAATTGAAAATTGTAAAAATAAGTTTTTTAGGTGTAATGAAGTTGATTCTTGCTTCACCAACTCATAAAAAGCAATGGAGCAATTGGTATGTTAGGAAACACCATCCTTTATGATAAGTGATTTTTATCCGGCACTTTATTGAACAATAGTATTACAATTAAGGTTTATAGAGGTTGGTGAAAAGTTCATCTCGGGCTTAATTTATAATTTTCCAAATACGCCATTATTATTTTCTATTCCTCTTTATTTGTTAATAGTAATTTCCGTAATTGCTGGGCTGTTGTTTTACTTTTCAGGGCCACTATATAGGCTAGATTTTAATTCACTGTATGGCAGGATGTTTACTAAGCTACAGGAGCTTATAAATGATATGGAAGAGTTAAGGCGTTAGTCTTTAAACAAAAAAACGACATAGCTCGAAGGAAAAGCTATGTCGTGCACCATTGGCAAATACTTAAAGTAAGAATGCCGTCAGTATCAAACTTTTATTGCTTGTTTAGCATTTAGAAACTTTTGTAAGGTAGCTGGTTTTGTAAGTACCACAATATTGCCCAAAAACACAAAACTTAAGCCTGTAACGGTATAGCCAGTCCAAACAAAGCCTTCAACTACTGTAGAAATGAGTACGGCAATAGCAGGGAATATAATATTGGCGTAGGATGTTTTGTGAGCACCGATGCGTGTCATTAAACTTAAATAGCAGCCAAAGGCGATCACGGAGCCAAAAAGTGATAAGTAAACCAGTGAGCTTAAGTAAGCTACATCAAATGAAAAGCTGAACGACTTCCCTTGAACTATGACAACAAGCGCGGTAAATATTGCGCCATATAACATGCCCCATGCATTGGCTTGCACAATAGGGACATTATTTTTTTGATTTTTAATGGATAACATATTGCCCATAGATGCTGAAAAGGTACCTATTAAACAAAGCCCTAAACCTAGGAATGTTGCTGCGCCCAATTCTATGTCGGTTAATTGCGGCCAAAAAAGTGTCACTATGCCAAATAAACCAAACGCCCCACCAAAATATACCTGTTTGGTGACTTTGGTATTATAAAAAATCTTGGTATTAACAATATTCATCAACATCAGGGTAGAGAAAGCAATACAGGCTAATGCTGAGTTGATGTGTTGCTGAGCGGTGTACAGTAACAAGTAGTTCAAACCGAATAGACAAATACCAAACGCAGCAAATAAACCATGTTGCTTTAGAGAAAATGATAGCGGTAGATTTTTTATCTTAGCAAAAGTAAATAAAATTAAGGCGGCAAGGGCAAAGCGATATGATACCGACGCTTCAGGAGCAACATCGCCCAATTGATAGTTTATAGCAATCCAAGTAGATCCCCAGATAATTACAGTGACAAAATATAAAAAACTATTACTCATTTTACTCCCCCTCTTTGATATTTATAACACGGCTTAACTTAGCTAGTGACAGTGTAGAGTTAATTTGTTTTAATAACATATACAGAATAATGAAAATGCAACCTATACAGTTTATGTTGTTAAACTCATTACCCATAATAGTGTTAAAAGTGGTTCTTATGCGTCTACTCGATAAAAATTCAGCAGCCTTTTTGTATCAGCAAGTGATCGATTTTATCGAACACCAGCAAAAAATAGGTGCTCTGCTACCTGGAGATAAACTACCTAGCCTACGCAAATTAAGTGGTCAATTTGAAATCAGTGTACCAACAGTAAAGCAAGCGTATATCGAGTTAGAAAGGCAAGGGCGAGTCTGCGCTAGACCTCAATCAGGCTATTATTTAACTGCTTTACAAGCGCGTACCTTAAAGCCAAGGCCGGCAAAATGGTCACATTGTGCGCCAACAACAATACAATGTCGCAGTATGATTGAGCAAGTTCACGAAGCGGTGCATTTACCCAATACAGTAGCCTTAGGCATTTCCAATCCAATTCAAGCAAATCCACCAGATAAAACCTTAGCTAGATTAATGCGTTCAGTTATTTCTCGAGTGGCTGAAAAAGCCGTGAGTTACGGACCACCGATGGGGGACCCTAAATTACGCATGCAGTTAGCGTTTCGTTATCAAGAACAGGGGGTGTCGGTTAATCCAGATGATATTTTGATCACCAATGGGGCACAAGAGGCACTATCGATAGCATTGCAGTGTGTCGCAAAGCAAGGAGATGTTATTGCCATCGAATCGCCCTGTTTTTTTGGCATGATTGAGTTAATTGAAACCTTAGGTATGAAGGCATTAGAAGTTTATACCTGCACCGAAGACGGTGTTTGCTTAGATGAATTAACTAAGGCGATAGCGCAACATCCTATCAAGGCGTGTTTGTTCTCTACTGCTATTAATAATCCACTGGGTTCGATGAAAACAGATAAACAAAGACAAGCCATTGTTAGTTTACTTGAACAGTATGACATACCGTTAATTGAAGATGATGTGTATAGCGAATTGTATTTTAGTGAGAAAAAGCCTAAGCCAGCACAATTGTACTCAGAAAAAGGCTTAGTGATGACCTGTTCGTCATTTTCAAAAACCGCAGCCCCGGGTTATAGAACGGGTTGGTTACTGACTGGAAAATATGAAGAACAAGCTAAGCGTATTAAGCGAGCACAATCTTGCTCCACCCCAATGTTGCAGCAATGGACGTTAAACGAATACATTCAAAGTGGTGATTATGATCGTCACTTAAGCGTGCTACGAAAGAAGTTAGTTTATAATTGTGAGCGGATGCGCGCCCTGATCGCCGAACATTTTCCAAGCGAAGTATGTATTTCAAAGCCTCAAGGAGGCAGTGTTTTATGGGTCAGGTGTCAATCTCATGTAGATACTAGTGCTTTTTTTCAAGAAGCACTTGCACAAGGGGTAAGTTTTGCTCCGGGCATCATTTTTTCTCCTGCGGGGAAGTATGGTAACTATATGCGCATTAGCTATGGTGTTCAGTGGAATGATCAAGTAGAGCAAGCTGTCAAAACACTAGGTAAGCTAGTGTTTGAGCATACCCAAAAACAACTACTAAATGAAATAGTTTAGATATGATGAAATCTACAAGCTCGACTAACTTATCGCTTAAATTACTGCTGCCGTTGTTAGCGTCAATCATGGCATTGTCTCCTTTAGCAATCGATATGTACTTACCTGCTATGCCAATACTGGCTGAGCATTTAGCCACTGATATGCCTATGATACAAAATAGTCTAAGTGTGTATTTATTTGGTTATGCACTGGGGTTGATTTTATTTGGTCCTATGGCTGATAAATATTCACGGCGAAAAATGGTACTTTTAGGTGTCAGTGGATTTTTGTTGGCAAGCTTGCTTCTACCTTTGGTTGCTAATATAGAACAGTTTTTATCACTTAGATTTGTACAAGCCTTTATTAGTAGTGCGGCTACAGTAGTGGTGCCAGGAACGATTAGAGAATATTACCAAAAAGATACGGCAAAAGGGTTATCGTATGTGTCTATGATTATGATGCTAGCTCCTATGATAGCGCCCAGTATTGGCAGTGTATTATTGGTTGCGCATAGTTGGCAGCTTATTTTTTATGTACTGTCATTTTATAGTGTTGTTGTATTGTTATTAGTTGCCAAATACTTGCCAGAAGTTGAAAGGAAAAAGATCGCAGGAACTAAAGAAATCAGCTTTTTAACTCGATATAAAATTGTCTTTTCAAATAGAGAAGCAAGATTAGATATCGCTAGCTCTATGATGATTTCACTGGCTTTTTTCTCCTATATTACCGCTATTCCCTTTGTGTATTTAACCGTGTTTAACGTATCCGAATTTAGCTTTAGTCTACTTTTTGGTATTACGGTATTTGCTTTAATGACGGCACATTTTACCAATACTCGCTTAGTTGCGCATAAAGGCTCAAGAAAAATGCTCTGGTATGGTTTAGTTTTGGCAGTATTGGCTTCTGCAGCACTCTTTGTGGTCAATTTATTTGAGCTGCCGCTGGTATTTACGGTAATTTGCATCTTGCCACTGATGGGAAGTATTTCTATGGTCGCGGTAAATTCAGATGCTTTGGTATTAACTAAATTTCCAGAGCAGTCTGGTACTGCTACGGCAGTAATTGGCACGTTGCGTTTTGGTATTGGTGCGTTGGCCGGACCAATTTTAGCTTATTTTTACGATGGCAGTGCGCTGCCTTTTGCAGGCTTGATGTTTTCTTCTGTGCTGGTGGTGCTACTATGTCAAATAATCATCTATATTGTCGATAAAGAAAATCGTGAAAAAGAAGGGAAATCAACATGAAAAAAGTGGCGGTAATTTTAAGTGGCTGTGGTGTTTATGATGGCAGTGAAATTCATGAAACCGTATTAACCTTATTGGCCATAGAGCAAAATAACGCAAGCTATCGTTGTTTTGCTCCTAATATTAATCAGCATCATGTTATCAATCATATAACTGGTGAAGTAAGTGAACATGAAAGCCGCAATGTATTGGTTGAGTCGGCACGTATTGCCCGCGGTGATTGTGAAGATTTAACCGAATTGCGCGAACAAGACTTCGATGCTTTGATTGTGCCAGGTGGTTTTGGTGCTGCAAAAAACTTGTGTAGTTTTGCCCTTGATGGCGAAAACTACCAAATAAATGAGCAAGTATTAGTGGCTTGCCAATCATTTGCTAAAGTTGATAAACCTACAGGTTATATGTGTATTGCACCGGCTATGTTGCCATTAATTTATCCAAAAGGTATTCAAGGGACAATTGGTACTGATATAGACACAGCGTCATTAATTAGTGCTAAAGGCCTAGTTCATAACAATTGTGATGTAGAAGGAGTGGTCATTGATCACGCACATAAAGTCGTGTCTACACCAGCTTACATGCTGGCAACGTCATTAACAGAAGCTGCCACAGGCATAAATAACTTGGTTAAAAATGTGTTGGCTTTAGTGAAATGATAATTACGCCTTTAAAAGGCATTAACCAACTTTTGCTTAGCTTGTATTTACTGATTGCTGGGCTTTTCAATATTAATATAAGCTATGCAACTGTGACCCCTGTTATGACTGAACAAAAGACACCTTCGATACAACTCTCTGCTTTTGAAAGACAAATTGCAGCAAAAATGGCTTTAGATATTCGTTATTTTTGTGCACATAATACAGAAGAACATTGTTTAGAACCGGTAACTAAACTACCAACGGCACTGGCAAATATGATCAGCCATTCAGGTATTGGCAGTATCGTTTTATTTGCTGAAAATTTAGTGTCAAGCAAGCAAGTCATTCAATTAACCCATGATTTACAACAAGCAGCATTAAACGCTAAGTCAAAGCAGCCGCTAATTATCTCAATAGATCAAGAGGGTGGCAGGGTAGTGCGTTTACCGCATGCGACATCATTTGCTGGCAACATGGCGATTGGAGCCACTTACTCTGAACATGGCGTAAAGTTTGCTACTGATATCAGTACCATTATTGGTCAAGAATTAAATGCTTTGGGCATCAATAATAACTATGCCCCCGTGGTTGATGTCAATACCAATGCTAACAACCCTGTCATTAACACACGATCCTTTGGCGAGTCACCACAACAAGTTGCTGAATTGGGCGTAGCCTCGGTTAATGCCCTGCAGCAACAATCCGTTATGGCGACGTTAAAGCATTTTCCTGGCCATGGCGATACCCATGTTGATAGCCATTTAGGTTTGCCATTGGTCGCGCATGATTTAGTCGTTATTGAAAAGCAAGATCTGGCGCCGTTTCAATGGGCAATTGAGCATAGCGATCCTGCCATGATCATGACCGCTCATATTCAATATCCAGCGCTTGATAGCTCTACTATTGAAAATATGGCGGGCGAAAAAATCATTAGACCTGCAACTATGTCGCGTAAAATCTTAACGGATTTACTACGAGATAGAATGGGTTTTAAGGGCATTATCGCTACCGATGCACTTGATATGGCCGGCATAGCGCATTATTTTGATGAAGTTAATGCGGTCGTAGAAACCTTTGTCGCAGGAGCTGATTTAGCGGTAATGCCATTCAAAGTGCGCCAAATTGACGATATCAATGAATTTTATCTTTTTGTTAAAGCCGTTGCTGCATCTCTGCAGGAAAAAATGGCCCAAACAAAGTATCATGCGAATGAATTTGAACAGTCTCTAGCAAGAATAAATAGTTATAAAGCTCAATATTGCCAATTACCAACAACGCCACTGACAGAGCGGATTAACAATGCCGAACAACTTATTGCTCAACGTAGTCATCTAAAGTTAGAGCAAACATTAGCTAATAATGCGGTGGTTTTGCTAACTAACCTCAAGCAAACGGCTACTTTTAAGTTAGAAAGTGTTGCTCGCATACATTTATTTGTTTTGAACTGGCAAGAATTTGGAGCACTAAAACAAGCCATTATTAGTCAATGGCAGCATTTTGGGGACATAATCCCTCAAGTAAGCGCTACTGTGGTTGCCGATGGCAATGCTCAGCAGCAACTAGCAAGCGGCGAAAAGCTCGCTAAAGCTCAGCTCGTTATAGCCACAGTGGATACTAAAATCGCCAGTGTGGTTGACCTTGGAGGTGTAGAAGACTTATTAACGCCTACAAATCATGTTGATCAGAGCAATAATGCACAAACTAAAGTGAGTTATGAGCAATTATTAAGTGAGCAGTTACATCAAGCAAAGCAAAGCAAAGTTCCTAGTGTGTTAATTGCCAAGGGTTCACCTTATTTATTATCGCCTTATGCTGAGCTAGCCGATAAAACGTTTGTAACCTTTGATGATAGAATTTATAAAACCGGGGACGGTAATCATTATAGCCCCGGTTATCAAGCTAGCTTGGCTATTATGCTTGGACTACAAAAAGCAAAAGGGATTATGCCAGTAAGTTTATTAGCGAAGTAACGCTCTTTATCGTCAATGGATTTGATAATATTGACGACGAAAATATTGAGACAGAAGATAAAGTAAACTGATAGCTAATCCGACTGAATAGGCGTGAAATTAATTGACGTTTATTTCCATATCCCTGATTAAATTTGGTCGTTATTTTCAAGTTATAACATGCCATTTAGTAATAATGAGTCATATAACACTATCCAGTAAGCCATATACTAATGTACAAAGATAATTTTCATTCGTCTTATATAGAGTTTCGGCCTCATCTTCTAATAACCGTTGAGATTCTATTTCACCATAAATGTCTAGGTTATTCATCCAACTACGAAGTAATCGCTCATCTAATATTAGCATGATGAATGCTTTTTTATAGAGATCATTGTCTGAACTGAGGGTTAGTTCTTTTCTCTTCTTTTCGATTAATCGAACTGCTTCAGTATTACCTTGTGATTTAAATACCATGTCTTGTAGTGCCATACCAATAGCTTGGCTAATGAGTGTTTTACTTCTCGTTTCCAACTGCTCACCAAGAATTAAGCAAGCATTCACTTTTTCAGGTTCATCTAAGCCTTGTTCACACCATTGAGTTATAGGTGAGTATGCTGGAAAACTAGTCGCTGCCATTCCTATTCCAGCCAGAGCATTTACGTTAAAATGATTCGAAGGGGAGCCCTCTAATGCTTGTGCGTATAATAAGGATTTTTCACCGAACCTTTCATTGAATATAGATGTTTTCGTCAACGCATCTATGGAATCCAAAATCCCTAAAGTATTTCCTGTAGCTGCATAAAATGATATGGCGCTTACCCAGGCAGCCCCATTTTTACTATCAGAAGCTATAGCACCTTTAACAAAGTCATTCGTGCACCTATTATCTAGAGAGCTTACACATGATGAAATTAAATCTATAGAAACGATTGGATTATTTGGCAAGTGATTATAGTAATCAAATAGTAAATCTAATTTACTTTCGTCTTCTGGTGGATTTGCATACAAAGCATAATATAATGGCTCTGCCTCAGAAAGTGATTGAAAGTATTGATCAATACTTCCCTTACGGGCTTCTTCATCAAAGGAAAATTCTGGTAAGCATCCAAGAATACCGAAGTCCTCAATCTTATTAACTTCAGTTCTCGGTATTTGTTCATTTTCAAAGAGTGCTATTGTTGGTAATGATTTATCATTTTCTTTAGTCACTATATTAATATATTTTGAAGAAAGTTCTTTAGGTTCAAATACATTGTCGTCATGGTTAAAATAGAGAATGACAAGAAAAATAATAGTGATTAAAGCTAAAGTTATGTTTCTTCCTGACATGTGGTAAATCCATTTTTATTGAAAGTAAATCATACCGAGGCAGTCCCATCGATTGTCTGTTAAGCTGCTAGAAGACAATAAACTTTTCAGATTGTTAGATCAACTATCTTAAATACTAATCCAGTTAAATGACTTCTTAGGCTCCATACTGCTGTAGTAAGCCAAAACTATAGTCGAAATTGCAGTATTCACTAATCATACTGGTTGGAAGATTAACTTACAGATTATTGTAGAAAGGGTAATGATAGATACAAACTAATACCTAATAATTGATATCTCCCAAGGTATTAGGTAAGTACTAACTTATAACCCACGCTATAAACTGATTGAACTAGCTCATTTTCTGTTTCAATTTCATTGAGTTTTTTACGTAATTTTTTGATGTGGCTATCTATAGTACGTTCACTGACAATGCGATTGTCTTGGTAAACCATATCAATTAATTGTGCTCTGGAGTATATACGCCCAGGTGTACTCGCTAAAATTTTGAGCAAATTAAATTCAATGGCGGTCAGTGCAACTTGTTGTTGATGCACACTTGCTTGGTAGTTTTCAATATTCAGCTCTAACACCGCTATTTCGTTTGACTCATTATTATCATTAGTGGTTGGAGTTATTCTTCTTAGTATGGTTTTAACACGGGCAACAACTTCTCGTGGTGAAAAGGGTTTACAAATATAATCATCAGCCCCTAGCTCTAAGCCTAGTAATCTATCAATTTCATCAACGCGTGCGGTAACCATGATGATGGCAATTTTGCTAAATTCTTGAATTTCTCTGCAAATGGTTAAACCATCTTTTCCGGGTAACATTAAGTCCAGTAATATTAGATCGAAGTGCTGATTTTTAACGGCTGAAACCACATGATTGCCGTCTAACATTACCGTTGTTTGATAACCCGCTTGAGTTAAATATTCTGATAAAAGTTTTGCTATTTTTTCTTCATCTTCAACAATTAGTATATGGGACATAAGTTGATTAGCTCCTTGAGGCATTACTGAAAGTTTAGTTCAGTAAAGGAAAAGTACAGCGAATTTGTAAACCACCATGTTCAGAGTGCAACGCTTCAATAGTGCCTTGATGTGCAGACATTATTTTCTTACATAATGCTAACCCTAGGCCTGAGCCGCCTGTTTTTCTATTTCTTGAGCTTTCTACACGATACAAATGTTCAAATAATTTAGGTAGCGCATCATCTGATACGCCAGGAAGCGTATCGCTAATGATAAGAACAGCCTGTGATGACTGTTTTGTTAATGAAAGATAAATAGCACCAGGCGCTTGGGTGTATTTCAAACTATTATTGATTAAATTGTCGATAAGTTGGTTGATTCTGGTCTTATCGGCAAATATCTTTAATTCACTATTGGCAATATTCTGATGAAGAGTAATGTCTAAATCGCAAGCTTGATGGTTGTGTCTTATTACATTGAGTTTTACTATTTCGCTAAGGCTCAATGATGATTTTTGATAACGCATTGCACCAATTTCTGCGTTAGATAAGGTTGAAAGGTCATTAACCAACTTATGTAGATGATTAACCTCATCATTTAATGAGGATAAACTGTCAAAATCAAGCGCTCTTATGCCGTCTTGAATGGCTTCTATCTCACCTTTAATAATGGCGATTGGCGTGCGTAATTCATGAGATATATTGGCTAACCAGGTATTGCGCGAATTTTCATTCTGCTCAAGTGTTTTAGCTAAGTCATTAAAATTCAACGATAGCGAGGCTAACTCGTCATTTCCTCTGACGTTAATGTTGGCCTTGAAGTCACCACTATTTAATGCGCGCATCGCCTTTTCTAAATACTTGATAGGCATAACGAAATGGTTAGATATAGGCACGGCTATGATGATGATTACCAAAAAAAGCACTAGCACTATATAAAATAGATCGGCTTTTGTTTTCGCTAAAAAAGCCAAATCAAAAGCATCGGTAAGTTTTGTTTTTGGTGGTAATGCTAAATAACCAATGACTATGCCATTTAACTGAATTGACTGTAAACTGAAATCTTTATGAAACTTCCCAATAAGTATTTCTTTTTGAGCATTTAATAAACTTGGATGTTGTAATCTATCTGATGGTGGTGGAGGCTTTTGCTGCTTTGTTCTCGGCTTTGGTTGGTGAGGCGGACCAGAAAATCTCGGTGGTTTTCTATTTTTTGATTTAGGCTCTCCATTTTCACGCAAATATTGTGCAACGTCAGCCGGTAGCTCAATACCATTATCTGAAAATTTTACTATTTGATGCCAAGTTCTACTTGGACCAAACTTCTCGAGTTGATTTTGCGGTGGTGCTAGCAAATCATGTTTTCTTGGTGGCGGGCGTCTACTTTTATTGGTTTTTATTAATGGTGACCAATCTTTTTCTTGCTGATAATAACGCGCTAAATTTTTTGATAACAACTGTAAGCTTGCTAGCTCCCTCTTGTTGACATAATCCAACATACCTCGGTCAAAGCTCCATTGCACCGCGGTATAAATAACAGTTAGCAAAAATATACTGGTTAGTAATAATATCAGTATTAATTTAGTCAGTATTTTCATTAATGATCAAGGGCCATCGTCAGTAGATAAGCCACGCTCTGAAACAGTTGCTTTTTAGTGTTAATAATTTTTCCTTTCTAACTCATTGAATTGTACATCTATTAGCTTAACAATGAGCGGTGGTAAATTAAACCCTTTTGACGACAACGACTTTCATACTCACTGTTCCATTGTTTCAATAACACAATACTCTGCTAGCTCCAATGTTGACAGTTCAGTAGTAATAATCTTATCCATTAAGTAATCAAACCGTTGTAACTGTGCTGTTGTCATGTTGTTCTCTGATTGACTATTCATCACTTAGTGCTGCTAAAAATGCAATCAAGTCGTCGATTTCAGTGTCGGTTAAGCCCAGCTCACCAATTTGACCTCCTTGGTCAACATTACGATTAACTTCAGGAGCCTCAGTAAAACTTGTGTCACGCGTATTATAAAAACTCACCACTTCTCTCAAAGTACTGAATACACCATTATGCATGTAAGGCGCTGTTTTAGATATATTTCTTAAAGTTGGCACTCTAAACTGGCCATCATTTAGCCTATTACCACTGATAGTACCTAAACCTAAATCTGCAAAGTTTGTATCATTAATAAACGCCGGTAATTGAGGATTACTTGACACACCAATGTTTCTATAGCTGAAATCAGAGAAAATTTCAGGAGAAGTATTGTCATTTCCTCCACTTGAGCTATGGCAGCGGCGACAATCTCCTTGATTATTGAAAATGTTTCGCCCTCTTGCTTCAGCAGCGGTATATTGTGCCGAATTGGCTTGTACCTGATCGAATTTAGCAGTAAATGGTGAGAATAATGTGCTTCTTTCAAACGCTGCAATAGCGTCTGCAACATAGTTATAAGCGCTATCGGCTGCAAGTAGAACATTAGTACCGAAGAGTAATTCAAATTCTCTCGCGTAGGTACTTTGCGCGATTTTTTCAATCACCTCAGTTGCTGTAGCATTGCCCATTTCAATGGGGTTAAGGAATGGCCCTTTCGCTTGCGCTTCTAAAGAGGGCGCTCGTCCATCCATAAACAATCCGCCGATAAGTTGTTGGTTGCCTCGAGGATCATTTACCATGCGAGGTGCTGGAATAAAAGCACTGTAACTCGCTGTAGGCGCATTACGCGTGCCAAACACTTGTTGATTTGCACCTACAGAGCTTGGGTTAGCACTATTGGGATCATCAAAGCCTGTGCTTAGATCATGGCAGCTTGCACAAGATTGTCCTACAGGGTTAGACAAATTAGTATCGTGATAAATAATGTTTCCTAAGGAAATTAACGCTTGGGTATTCACTACACTTCCATCTGTTAATGTTGTGGTGTCATCATCCACTGGTGGCTGTGGTGGCTGTGGTGGCTGTGGTGGCTGTGGTGGCTGTGGTGGCTGTGGTGGCTGTGGAGGCTGTGGAGGAGGTGGGTTTCTTCGAGGTGGTCTAGCAGATTCTGATTGAACATTTTGTAAAGGTGTGGCATTTGATCCACTTTTTTGAGTGTTTACTATCGTTTGGGCATATAGCGTAGTTGATGCTGAACTCAAAAAGATGAACAAACTTAACTGCAGATATACAGCAGAATTGAATGTTTTGATTAATTTCATAATTACACACCTTTGCTTTTATCAGTCAAACAAGCGTAGCAATGAAAAGTGTAAGCACTGTGGAGTGAATAAGGAAAAAATGTGCAAATCTATTTTTTACATAATTAATCCACAATTCTTGCGTATATTCTCATCAACCACTTAACATCCATCGACTAAATTTAGAATAGTACCAATGCATAAAACTCTTCTTATATACATCTTAATACAAGCATTTGTGTTGGTTTCCTGTTCAGAAAAGCAAACGAGTAATGCCAATGCTGGCCTCATCACAAGTGAAGAGAATCGACATGAAAAGCTAACAGTATTGGCAGATGGTTTGATTAGCACCAACGTAGAGGAGCTATTCATTGCCTGTAAGAAATTAAAACAACTTTCAAATGGAAAACTTGATTATAGATTGGTGGTAAAGGTATTGGCGAAAATGCCAAACATGACATTAAATGAACAAGAGCACGCATTATTAATAATGCGTAATAATATGAGCTTTATTTATTTACCAAGAATAAAGCCTTTTCTATTTTCTGATAATGAAACAATTGCTAGAACAGCATTTTTGCTATTAGATGAATTAGGAAGCACTGAAGTGACTAAATCACTTTATGTGAGTTTGAGCTATCTCAGTATAAGTAGTTTGGTTCGACATGAGTCAAGGTTAAAGCTAAATTAACAATACACTTACAAAGAAAAACCCATAAAACAGATGCTTTATGGGTCTCGAAAAATTAAAAATTTATCTAATGTGCTTAATAAAAAGTATCATCTCTATTATGTGCTTGAGGATCTTCGATGATTTCTTCGAAATCTACCTCAAAACTATTATTGTTGCAGGTATCTGCCATGTAAATAGTGCGGGTCGACCCATCAATCCAAGTGACTGTACCACTACCTTTTCTGCTGCCACATTTCATACCAATATGAATATCATTAAATTCCATAGCCCCTCCTAAAATTCATTTATAAAGATGCAAATACTTAGACGGAATAATCGACCATTAGTTCATTTTTTGTTTACTTTTAAAGCAAGCGAAAAATCAAAGCGTTGTGGGAATAACCATCAAAGACTGCTGTTTTTTTATTCTTTGAATAATTCATTATAGAGGTAAAATTGATCTTTGCTAGTAGCAACTAGGGTAAAAACTTGCATCCTAAGGTACAACTTTTGCTAGCCCCCGTAACTGCTGACATGCTGCTTAATAACTTTTTTTCATAAGCAAATGCGAGCCATGCGAAGGCTATCGCTTCTAATTGGTCGCCATCAATATCTTTTTGATTAGTAAGAAGAAGTTCGTAGTTTCTTGTTGACGCCTGTAGCTGTTGATTTATTTGGTTTTTTAATGACTTATTATGCACGCCACCACCACATAGGTATACTTTAGTCGCTTTTTTACTATCTGAACTATGCTGTTTTATGGCGTTTACTACTGTAACTGCAGTAAAAACGACCAGTGTTGCTTGCACATCTTGGCTTGATATTGTATTTAGTGTCAGTAGTTGCTTTTTTAACCAGTCCAAGTGAAAGTATTCACGCCCCGTACTTTTCGGTGGCAGCATTTGAAAGTAATCGTCAGATAATAATAATGCTAATAACGCTTCATTAACTTTACCGGTAGCAGCCCAATCACCATGCTTATCATATTTGTACTGACTCTCAGGGTGATGTAATTGAAACCAATCATCTAATAGGGCATTACCGGTGCCGGTATCATAACCAATGACGTTATATTTAGATGAAGCAGGTAAAAAAGTTAAATTGCATATGCCACCAATATTAACGACAAAAACATCGCTGCCATTGTTAAGTGCCTGCTCACTAAAAACTGTTTGATGAAATGCAGGTACCAATGGCGCACCTTGACCACCCAATGCCATATCTTTGCGTCTGAATTGACCGACAACACGAATACCGGTCAATGTGGCTAACGTTTGGCAACAGCCTATTTGTAGGGTAAATGGACTTACCCCTTGTGGACGGTGTCGAATAGTTTGGCCATGGCTACCAATGGCAATGATTTCTTGTTTATGCAACTGCTCTTGTAATAGCAAGTCATTAACAGCGTTTGCAAAAAGTTTTGCCAGTGTAATATCTAAAGCAAAAGCGCGATCTATTTCGTTTTTATCCGGGTTATACAATGAAGTGATTTTATCAGTGATTTCATCACTGTAGGGCTGATAAAAGCTAGCATGATGAGTTAATTTGTTGTTTTCATCAAAAGAAACCAGCGCCAGATCTATGCCATCAGCACTGGTACCTGACATTAAGCCAATAAAGTACTTCCTTTGCTGCTTATTTGAAGTGCAGCCACTAGTCATCAGCTTGAATTATATCTGGTTGTTCATTGACCATTGATAGCATGGCATTTTTTGAACCCTCGAGCTCTTGTAAGCGTTTTTTCGCCAGTGCTGTAAATGCTGTTTTATATTTTTTCGCTATTGGTTTCGCGTCAGGCAGTTTGACTGTTCTGGGATTACGATGTACGCCATTAAGTAAAAATTCATAGTGTAAATGAGGGCCCGCAGCTAAGCCCGTTGCACCGACATAACCAATCACTTGTCCTTGCTTCACGCGTTGACCTTTTTTTACTGCGCGTTTAGAAAAGTGAATATACTTGGTTTCAATACCATTACCATGTTGAAGAAATACATGGTGGCCGTTAAATTTATCATAGGTTGCTCGTACAACCTTACCGTTACCAGCAGCAACTACTGGCGTTCCCGTTTTCGCGGCGTAATCAACGCCTCTGTGAGCTTTCCAACGCTTTTGTACAGGATGAAATCGCTTACGTTTAAAGCTAGAGCTTATGTACTTAAAGTTAACTGGCGCTCTCAAAAAAGCTTTGCGCATGCTCTTGCCGTCTGGAGTATAATATTCGTCATCGGTAAAGCGTACCGCTTGGAATGGTTCTTCTTGATTGATGAATTCTGCCGCTAAAATATTACCCGTACCAATATATTCACCTTCCACATATTTATTTTCAAAAATCACATGAAAATTATCGCCTGCTCTTATATCAAGGGCAAAATCAATATCCCAACCAAAAATATTGGCAAGCTCGATGATTTGCCCGTCGGTTAGTCCGGCTGCTGTGCCAGCATTCCAAAAATTTGAATTAATCGTACCATGGGTAAAAGCTTGACGTATTTCTACGGCTTTGGTTTCTTTATGTGACTGATAGTCCTCACCGACAAGGTTAATATAAAGGGTATCAGTTTTAGAGAGCGGATATTCTAATGCGGTGATCTTATCTTTATCATTACTGGCAATACGTAGCGTATCGCCGACATTTATTTTTCTTAGTAATTTACTGTCTTTGCCTTTGGCAGTACTAACTGCGTAGGTATCTTGTGCACTAAAGCCTAAACGTTTAAATATTCTTGCTAGTGAATCACCACTACGAACTTTGACACTTTGCCAAGCGATATCACTTTGTTGGTGTGAGTTTACTTTATTGGTTAAAGCGCTTTTGGCGGAAATTTTAATCTCTTCGAGCTTATTAACGGAAGGGATGTTAATCGAGGAAGTTGAATTTGAACTGCTTGATTGCTGAGGCATAGCAACTTGGTAGCGCTTACCAACTTCGTATCCTTGGTTGTTGCTATTCTGCTCGGTCAGATCTTGCTTACTTGGCAATAACAGCAGCATAAAAGCCAATAGGCTTACTGAGATGATGATGATGCGATGTTTTGCGGGCAGTTGCTGGAAAATTTCATGCAAACGAAAGAAAACGTCATGCAGGTACTTCAACTGGCGCTGTATTATTTGTTGTTTATTCACAGGATAATTTTTTTAAATGGAAACTAAAATACGATAACTGTCGTTTACTTATAATTCACTATACCAAAGTTTTTATAAAAGTTTTTATAAAAATAAGGCCACATTTGTTTTTATACTTTTATGTCGACGCTAAAGTGCGTAGAATTCGGCCATTGAAATAACACTATAGCCAAGTAACATATTTGATAAATGACTTATTTGGCCTTAATACTAGCTAGTGGAGCTAAAAATGACCGATGTAAGTCAAGCGTTTGCAGAACTGAAACGTGGTGCGGAAGAAATCTTAGTTGAAGATGAGTTGTTAGAAAAACTAAAAACAGGTAAGCCATTAAAAATTAAGGCAGGTTTTGATCCAACAGCACCGGATTTACACTTAGGTCATACGGTATTAATCAACAAACTTCGTCAATTTCAACTTCAAGGTCATGAAGTTATTTTTCTTATCGGTGACTTTACGGGCTTGATTGGCGATCCTACCGGTAAAAATGTTACCCGCAAGCCATTAACTAAAGCAGATGTATTAGCAAATGCTGAAACCTATAAAGAACAAGTGTTTAAAATTTTAGACCCTGAGAAAACAACTGTTGCCTTTAACTCTACTTGGATGGAAAAATTAGGTGCGGCAGGTATGTTAAAATTAGCCTCTCGCCAGACAGTGGCACGTATGATGGAACGAGATGATTTTAAAAAGCGTTATGCTGGTGGTCAATCTATTGCTATTCATGAGTTTATGTATCCATTAGTACAAGGCTGGGATTCTGTAGCGCTAGAGTCTGATGTAGAACTTGGTGGCACAGATCAAAAATTTAATTTATTAATGGGTCGAGAACTTCAAAAGAGTGAAGGGCAACGCCCGCAAACCGTTTTGATGATGCCCTTGTTAGAAGGTTTAGATGGTGTGCAAAAAATGTCTAAATCTCTAGGTAATTATATTGGCATAACGGATAGTCCATCGGACATGTTTGGTAAAATCATGTCAATTTCAGATGTATTAATGTGGCGTTATTATGAGTTATTGAGCTTTAAACCGCTTGAAGAAATAGCTGCTTATAAAACAGATATCGAAAAGGGTAAAAACCCTCGCGATGTGAAAATAGATCTCGCTAAAGAGCTTATTGAACGGTTTCATGATCAAGGTGCCGCTCAAGCTGCTCATGACGAGTTTATTAATCGCTTTCAAAAAGGGGCAATGCCAGATGAAATGCCTGAGTTCACGTTAACGCCAGAAGATGGCGAAATTGCTATTGCGAACTTGTTAAAAGAAGCCGGCCTAGTCGCAAGTACGTCTGATGCTTATCGTATGATTAAACAAGGCGCCGCAAAAATTGATGGTGAAAAAGTGACTGATCGTAGTTTAACTATCAAAAGTAATTCTGAGGCTGTATATCAAGTGGGTAAACGTAAGTTTGCTCGGGTTAAAGTGAAGTAACTTATTGAGCGGTTAATATTTGACTAAAAAGCAGCTGAGAGGCTGTTTTTTTGTTTAAGTTACATCTGATTTGACACTTTGCAAAAATGCTTGGATTTCAAGGTTAAAATCATGACTCTTGAGCCAAATGATAGCGTCATCAATTTGGTTGAACACTTGCCTTTCGTACTGACCTTCTGTTTGCGGTACTAACTGTTCAAGTTGCATTTCTTTTGTGGCGCTTGGGCTATAAACATGACAATCTTTGATACAGCCAATATCTTTAAAACGTTGGCAATGTTCGGTTATGTATGGTTCCACTTCAGGGACGGCTAACTCCCACTCTTCAAAAATAGATAACATTGCCCATTTAGTTCCAGCGAGGTGAGCTGTTTTATTACGATACTCTTTAGTGTATTGAATCGCCGCCTCTTCATTCCAACTACCACCGAACCACTGTAAAACATAATTATCAATCACCATGATTTTCCATTGGCCATGTACAGAAAATATTTTAATTACCTAACTAATTTGTGAACTCAATTAACTTTTTCTTTTTAGAAATATAAGATAGTTACTGCACAAAGTACAGTTAGCAATAGAGCAATATGTATTGCTCAGTAAATAGGGTTTTGTTTTTATTTTTCTTTGTTTATGCGTATGCTGATATCACAATAAAAAAAGAATTAATCTAAATGAAATTTCCTCAAATTGGTCCGGCATTTGTAGTTACCGCTGCTTTTATTGGCCCTGGTACTGTTATAACAGCTTCTATAGCGGGCGCCAATTTTGGTTTTGCCTTGCTGTGGGCATTATTGTTCTCTACTATCGCAACGTTAATTTTGCAAGAAATGACCGCACGTTTAGGCATTGTGACCCAACAAGGCTTAGGTGAGAATATTCGCCAAGTTTGTCAAACTCCAATCTTACGCAGTTTAGCCATAGTATTAGTGCTATCAGCAATTGTTGTAGGTAACAGTGCCTATCAAAGTGGTAATATTTCAGGTGCTAGCCTAGGGCTAGCCAGTTTATTTGAAGGTTTTGGTGTAGCCGTTCCTTTTGCTAACACTTTATTTCCTCTGTTGATTGGTGTTTGTGCTTTTATTTTACTAATTTCTGGTAGTTACAAGTTGATTGAAAAGGCACTCATCTTTTTGGTTGCTCTGATGAGCCTTGCTTTTATGATAACCTTTATTTTAACTAAGCCTGATATTAAAGTGCTCGTTTCGGGTTTATTGGAACCTAATATTCCCGATGGGGCAACCTTAACCGTTATTGCACTGATAGGCACCACTGTAGTGCCATATAATCTCTTTTTACATGCTGCCAGTGTAAGTAAAAAATGGTACTCAGTAAATCAGTTGTCTGAAGCCCGAAAGGATTTAATGATTTCAATACCACTGGGTGGCTTAATTTCGATGGCGATTTTATCTACCGCAGCAACGGCCTTTTTTGGTCAGCAATTTACCATTAACTCAGCGGCAGATTTAGCACCATCTTTGCAACCACTATTCGGTGATATGGCGAGTGTGTTTATTGGCATCGGCTTGTTTTCAGCAGGTATTTCTTCCGCGATAACGGCGCCTTTAGCTGCGGCTTTTGCTTTAAGTGGCATTTTAGGTCTAAACAAAAGTTTACAATCTATTGGTTTTAAAATAATTTGGATAGTCGTTCTTTTGCTAGGTGTTCTTGGTGCAAGTACGGGTTATAAGCCAGTAGTTATTATTTGGTTTGCGCAAGTTGCTAATGGGGTTTTATTGCCGATTGTTACGATTTTCTTATTATGGGTGATGAACACTGCGTTATTGGGTGAGTATAAAAATAATGTTTGGCAGAATATTTTGGGTGCGATAGTTGTATTAATTTCCTTATTGCTAAGTGGTCGAAGCTTACTTTCAGCGTTTGGGTATTACTAAACTCTACAGTGACTATGTCAAAACCAGTTTATTTATTGTTTATAGTTACAAAAGAACTTGCTAGGCTATGACAAGTTCTTTATTTTCTTAGCAGTGTTGTCTATGTCTAAAAGTCTCATTTCATTTTTATTGCTAGTTTTGCTTACCGCATGCTCAAGCAATGAAAAAGCTGGGGTTGTATATCACGACAGGTTTGATTTCTCCGCTGTGCAAAGTTATAGCTTATATGAGCGAAATTCAAAATTTACCGAAACACAGGGATTGTTAGACTCTCGTCGTAATGCTATTGAAATAGCCATAGAAAGCTCGATGGCAATAAACAAGTTCAATTATACTGATGTTGAAAAAGCAGACATTATTGTTACTTATCACCTCTTTAATGGCAAACGCGGTGAGTATTCAAAATATAATGAGACCATACATTTTTGTGTACCTTGTTTACGTGCTACTAGTTGGCAGACAGAAAACAAATACCAATCAATTATGCAAGGAAACTTGATTCTCGATATTATCGATCCTCAGAAAAAGCGTTCAATTTGGCGCAGTGTTTATCCACTAGCTCTGGAAGAAAAAGATAATAGTGCAGTTACAAATGATAAAATTAAACAAGCGATTTCCTTGATGTTAGCGCAGTATCCAAAAATTAATGCCGAGATAAAACAAGGTAACTAATGTTTTATCGTATCGCCTTTAAATGGCTCACCATTACGATTATTGTGTTAATAAGTTTTTTAGCGGTACTTCTTTTTTTAGGTTATTTATTAAAAGAAAATGAACAAAGCACCATTAAGTTAATCGATAGACTTGAGCAAGAAGCACAGCAGCAATTAGCAGAAGTAAAGCAAGACCAGTTGCTGTATTACGCTGAAAAATCACTCACTACGCTTGAAAAATCTCAACAAAAAATCATCGCCTTTAATCAAACTTGCCAAACGGATCAACAATGTTTTTTAGTACATACTCAAAGCCCTGCTCTTGGGTGTATTGTTTCTGTGAATACTCAAGGTGCGGCAATTTTATTAAAGGTTAAAACGCATAATCAAGCAGGCCTTTCGCCAGTAAATGCTTGCCAGCATGAATATAAAAATCAAGGTAAGCAGGTAGCACATTGTCGAAATAATACATGCTCTTTTTAAGTGAGAGAGACAAAGTTATTAAAAAGCTATTCAAGGGGTTATTCACTGTTTATAATACCGCTTCTGAAAGAAACTCAATCACCTCAACGCCAATTAAGCAGAGTAATAACTATGAACTTCCCCGCGGATGAAACAGGTCAAGTGTTAGCTGAAATGCAACAAGCTGGCATCGATCTTAATGTGGCTCATGATGTGGTTTTTTTTCATTTATTTGAGCAACAAACCCAAGCGCAAGCAATGGCTGACTTTATAAAAGATAACATGTCTAATGTGAAACTAAGTTTACATGCGGATGAAACGCCTAATGTTTGGGACCTAGATTGTACAGTTAACATGGTGCCCAGTTATGATGCGGTAGTTCAGCAAGAGTCTGATTTTGAACAACTCGTTACTAAATTCTCTGGCTACAATGACGGTTGGGGTATAGAAGCGTAAATTGACTTTCTCAATGTAATAGCAGCACATGATATCTTTCTACCTAAAAAAAAGCCTCACCTATTTGACCATTTTTTTTGAGTCATTAGCATTAGCGCTTTGTACACCTCACAGCTCAACTTTCAATCGTTTTCGCCGGTTTTTTAGTGTCCGTATCGTCAGAAGTGCTGGCGCTAAGATTAACTTCAAAGGCGTGATTGATGCTGACACTGATATTATTATTGCCAACCATCAGAGTATGACGGATATATTCTCTCTTGAAGAGGTTATTGGTAACGATGTAAGGTTTGTCGGCCGTACTGGCATAATGGATAAGTGGCCTGTTTCTCGCATTGTTAATATGGTTGGACACATTACGGTTGATCAAGAGGATCGTCGTGCCATCATTAAGTTGCTTAAAGATGTGAAAGCCTGCAAGGGCAAGAAGGTTGTTATTTTTCCTGAAGGTACGCGTTCACAATCTGGAAAGATTGAACCATTTGAAGGAGGCACTAAACTGGTTGTTGAAAAGCTTCAGCTGAAAGCGCAGCCAATAGTCATTAAAAATATTTTGTCTATTTATAATGAGTCAGCCAAAACTGCCAAGAGTGGGGTGATTGAAATTGAAGCCTTACCTGCGGTTACAATCGAGGAAGGTTGGTATGAAAAAGCTTATCAAGATATGTGTAATACTTTTGAGCAAGATAAATAATACTCGAAGTAAAACCTCACTTATCCTTTTCACTAATATGAAAAGCAGGTAATGAAACTTGCCAATAGATGGCCGCCAATCTAAGTAATAATGCCCCCAATACCGCCACAATAGTTGCTTGATTTTCTCCCCAAGAAAAATAACGTAAGCAAACAAACAAACTACCACCTAACATTGCGGATAATGCATATATTTCTTGTCGTAGAATCATTGGAATAACATTGCAGAGCACATCACGAATCATGCCGCCAGCAACGCCGGTAATAGTACCCATAACAATAGCTACCGAGAAAGGCGCACCTAGAGATAAAGATTTTTGTGTGCCTACTACGGCAAATAAAGCTAAGCCGAATGCGTCAGCAATCAGTAAAAAACGTTTTGGAATGCGTTTAGGTTGACGGACTATGATTATGGTTAAAAGAGCGGTAATTAGAATGACATAAAGGTAATAAGGTTGAACTACCCAAAAAACAGGTGTTTGTAGAATAACATCACGAATAGTACCGCCGCCAATGGCGGTTACAGCAGCTAAAACAACGACACCAAATGGGTCCAGTTTATAGCGGCCAGCCATTAGTGCACCAGAAAGCGCAAAGACAATAATACCAAACAAGTCTAGCCAATATAAGAGTTCATTCATTTGTTAACTTGGGAGCTTAATGTGAGTGTTCGCTGTTAACGACGGGTAATTTAGCCGCTACCCAGCCGTTCATATCACCTTCTAAGTGGTGCAGTTTGTTAAAACCATTTTCCGCAAGAATACGCTCAGCAATACCTGCTCTACGTCCAGAGCGACAGTAAACAATAACGTCATTATCTTTATATTGAGCTAACAGACTTAAACTCTCTTCAACGTTGTCATGGCTGATATTAATTGCTCCAGCAATATGACCATGTTCATATTCACTGGTAGAGCGTACATCTAACAACACGATATTGCCTTTGTTCTCATTTAAGGCAGTAAGTAAATCTTGTTGAGAAATTTTTGCTGTCTCGCCGGCAAATACAACACTAGTAAATAAACTGACGATTATGGTAAATAAGGTTTTGATATTAAGCATAATAGGTACTCTGAAATAGTTGAAAAATGCGCTTTCAAGCATTCTCAGTTTACTAGACAAAGAATTCATTTGCTATATGTTAGCAATGACTAATTCAAAGCAGGTAGTAGGTAGCAGCATAATAAAGAGGCTAATCCATAATAAATAATTTACCTTATTATTCCCATGTATTATATCCGTAGGTTGTGGTTGTCTGGCGAGGTCGTTAAAACTCACTTTCCGCAGCTTTAGGTTGAGACCTTCGGTATTAACGTACATAGCGACACCACCAAGCTTTATCTCTAATGATAGTGCCGTTAATAACAACGCGATATTATTGTCGAGCTGGAAGATGTGTTTTTTACTTAACCGCCAAAAAAGTAAAAAGTTTTTTCCAATACAATTAAAAAGTAGTAATAAGGAGAATATTCTTACCGGCAGCCATTGCAGCAAGTTTACCAGCAAACTACAGTATCGGCCAAAATGTTTAAACTTTTCAAATTTACTATTCCAGCAATAATGCATTTCAAGCAATAACCGATAAGATAATGCTGGAAGTGGCCCAGCAATAAGGAAAATAATGGCAACAGCGTAACCTTGTTGCAAACTACGTAATAATTTCATTTCAATAGTAGCTTTACTTAACCCTAAACTTGATAAAGGCTCTGTCGCTCTTAATACCCACGGTTTGAGCGTTTGTTTAGCAAGGTAGTTTTGTTTGGCAACTAATGCCTGTGCTATGGTTTTGTTGACTTGAGATAAACCAAACGAGCCAATAGCTAGATATAGCAATAAGGCTTGCCATAAAAAGTCGACTTCAATAAAGGCTTCAAATAGCCATAAAACTAGAAAAATAGGCGTTAGAGTTACTAAAATCGCGACTAAACCAGCAATCGTTAATTGCTGGGGAGAGTTTTGTGCTTTATTCACCTTATCGCTCAGCCTTTGGCAATAAAAATGAAAATAGCGCAATGGCTCATGAACGACAAAATGACTAACAACAGCCTTGATTAATATGACAGTCAGTAATATTAATAGTTGATAACTAAAAGCAAAATGCAAGGTAAAGTCAGTCATTATTATCCAAGCCAATACTACAAGGTTAGCGTTTGCCCTTTAAGAGCGTTAAGCATATTGACAACCAATTGAGATGAGTTAACAGAGGCCGTTTCTAAATATTCATCAAATGAGGTTGCCGACTCTTTACCGGCGATATCAGATAATGAGCGAATGATGACAAATGGCACATTAAACTGATGACAAGTGTGAGCAATAGCTGCACCTTCCATCTCTACAGCGGCCATAGTAGGGAAGTTTGCACGCGCTTTAGCAATATCTTCATCTTTGGTCATAAAGGTATCACCTGTTGTGATCAAACCAATCATAGTTTGAATGTTTTCTAGCTGTTCAATGCCTTGTTTTGCCGCTTGAACTAAGGCTTCATGTGGAATATAGGCTGCAGGATTTGCAGGTAGCTGACCTATTTCATAACCAAAAACGGTTAGATCTACATCGTGATAACGCACTTCAGAACTAACCACAATATCACCAACTTTTAAGGTAGCGTCAAACCCCCCAGCAGAGCCAGTATTGACAACATAATTAGGTTGAAATTTATCAATAAGAACTGCCGTTGCTAATGCCGCTGCAACTTTACCTATGCCTGATTGCACAATAACAACATCATTTCCGTCTAATTGACCTTGGTAGAAGGTGTAGCCAGCATGCATGACTTCTTCACTATTACTTAACTTTGCTTTTAAAAGAGCAACTTCAGGCTCCATTGCACCAATAATACCTGCTTTCATTTTATTATCTTCTTTGTTTTCTACTTAAATATGAAAGAATTATAACCTGAGTTTGGCTAAAAATCTTTAGCTGACTTATTTACTTACATTAACAATATATTTACAAGGGAAGCCACTTGCTTGTTAGAAAATTGTTAATTAGTATGACTTAGATAATAATTTTTGTGTGGTTCACTTCACTTTGAACAAGGAAAAATAATGACAATTAAGAAATGTTTACTAATTTCAAGCATGTTTATTAGTGCAACAACACTCGTAGCTTGTGGAGGCTCTGCTGACAGCAATGAGGTATCAGTTGTTGATAATAAAGAACAAATTAACAATTCGGCATTAAGCTCAGGTTTATATCTTAAAGATATGAATACGAGTATCAAACCAGGTGATGACTTTGAGGCCTATGTAAATGGCGCTTGGGCTGCTAGTACTGTTATTCCTGCAGACAAAGCGAGTTATGGCGTAGGTTATATTGTTCATGAAGAATCTCAAGATAATATTAAAGCCATCATTGATGAATCAGCTAATGGTGATTTTTCCCAAGGTAGTGATGAGCAAAAAGTTGGAGATTTGTATTACTCATATACTAATCGCGAGATGCGCAATCAATTGGCAGCTAAGCCATTAGCAAGTGAATTTACTAAAATTGCTAATATAAGTGATTATGACGAATTAGCGGTATATTTTGCGGCAGCTAATAAGCTAGGTTACGGTACGCCTTTTTCTTTAGGCCAGTATGTCGACTTTAAAAATCCTAGCACTTATATGATGTATACCTGGCAAGCAGGGTTAGGCCTTCCTGACAGAGAATATTATTTTACCGATGATGAAAAATCAGTAAATATTCGTGCTAAATATCTCAAGCATATAGAAAATATGTTTGACTTAGCAGGTATGAAAGAATCAGCGCAATCAGCAAAGACTGTTGTAGCACTTGAAATGCGCTTAGCTGCAGAGCACATGAAAAAAGAGCAAACCCGAAATATGGTTGCTTTGTATAATAAAATTCCGCTAGCAGAATTAACCACCATAATGCCCGATTTTAATTGGCAGGGCTATTTATCTGAAGCTGGCATAAGTGACATTGACGGTGTAGTGATCACGCAACTTGATTACCAGAAAGCCCTTAATAATATTATTTCGTCTACCGCGCTTAAAGACTGGCAAGTATTCCTGCAATGGGGCGTTATTCATGCAAATGCAACCGCTTTAAATCAAGCAATGGATGATGAGCATTTTAACTTTTATTCAAAAGTTTTACGTGGTATTGAAGCGCCATTACCTGATTGGCGTCGTGGTGTATCACTGGTGAATAATCATCTAGGGGAAGTGGTTGGTAAAGTTTATGTTAAACGTCACTTTCCGCCAGCAGCGAAAGAAAAAATGCTTAAGCTAGTTGATAACTTATTAGCAGCCTATGAGGTTAGTATTAAACAACTTGACTGGATGAGTGAAGCAACTAAAGTACAAGCGTTAGATAAGCTCTCTAAATTTACTCCGAAAATAGGTTACCCAGATATTTGGAAAGATTATGGTGATTTAACTATTGAAAGAAATAATCTTGTTGGCAATATTGAACGCGCTAATTTAGTCGTTTATCAACAAAACTTAGCTAAACAAAAAGGCCCAGTGCAAAAGCACGAGTGGAACATGACACCACAAACGGTTAATGCTTATTATAATCCACCCATGAACGAAATCGTTTTTCCTGCGGCAATTTTACAACCGCCATACTTTGATTTAAATGCTGAAGATGCCGTCAATTATGGCGCAATTGGTGCAGTAATAGGCCATGAAATTGGTCACGGTTTTGATGACAGTGGCGCAACTTTTGATGGCGATGGTGTGCTGCGCAATTGGTGGACTGATAAAGACAAAGCGAGATTCAAAGAGCGTACTAGTCAGTTGGTTGCTCAATACGATGGCTTTAAAGTGTTTGATGACCTAAATGTCAATGGTGAGTTCACCTTAGGTGAGAATATTGGCGACTTAGGTGGTTTAAGCATTGCACTTGCCGCATATAAGCAATCTTTAAACGGCAAAAAATCTGCGGTAATGGACGGTTTTACCGGTGAGCAGCGAGTATTTTTATCGTGGGGGAAATCATGGCAAAAAGTGACGCGTGATGAAGCCATAAGAGTACAAGTGAAAACTGACCCTCATTCTCCGGCAAAATTCAGAGTGAATGGTGTAGTAAGAAATGTCCCTGAGTTTTATACCTTGTTTGATGTGAAGGAAGGTGATGCCTTGTATTTACCACCAAGTGAACGAGTGAAAATTTGGTAAATCTATAAAATCACAACAAAAAAACCAGCATTATTTGCTGGTTTTTTTTGTTAACGCTTTAATGAATAGCTAATGGGGTAAAGCCGCGACGTGACTTCCTGATAGCTGTCCAGAAATCTGTGGTGATAATTCAGCTCGTGCTGCAGTAGGACTTAACACACCGGTATTTCTCGAGCGGGCTTTCACCATAGGTGCTGGGATAACTTTGCCTTTTACTTTTGGTGATGGAGAGCTGTTACCTAATAAGCGGGAATTAATACAAGCGCGAATTTCATCCAAGGTGTAATTAGCTTTAACCTTAATGCGCAAATGTGGAATGGTTGCGGCTTCTAAGGCACCACTAACAAACCAATCTTTTTTCACTTTATAGCCTTTTCCTTGAGTATCAACTAGGTCAATAGCACCTAGTAACTTCATAGAATTGCGCTCACAAATGACAAAGTCTAAGTATTTTCCTTCGGCATTTGTGACTGCATTTTGGCTAGCTCTATTAGATACACCATTGCGAATTGTCACAATATCTGCCAATTTTACTCGATTAAGAATTCGGTATTTATTACCCATTGCTTGTTCAATTAAGTTCTGGAAGTTTTTTTCTGCTGCCGTAAAAACTGCAGGTTTAGAGTCAAAAGGAAAAGGAAAGCTATTGTCGTTTAAACGGCTTGCTAAAACACCAACAATAACAATTAAGCTGATTAAAGCAAATAAAATAAGTTCCATAAACATCTCCGGCGATTCAAATTCTTGACGCTTTACTCGCAGTTGCCAGTAAAGCGTATACTTAATATGGATTAAGCAGAATTTGTGCCAAAGCTTTATGTTTAGGTAGGTTTTATATTAAACAATGATGCTTGAGTGAACCATCATGTAAATATCATCTACTAGGATAAGCGTATAATTATGAAGGGTATTTTTCTTCTAAAGCGGCGTACAATTGCTGTTGGAAATCATCAGCGCCAGCATCAAGGTTATTAACTAAGTTAGCTAATACTTCATTATCTTCTTCACCGTGCCATATTTTAATATAGCTACCATCTTTATAACCATGGTCTTGACGGAAGAAGTTTAAGGTGTTCTTGCCCACATACTGACGAAATAATTCATCCAAATCCATATTCATCAATGACATGCAGTCAGCTAAAGCTTTGGCGTCGAATGCTTTATTAGATACTGCACTGGAGGCTAAATTTTCCAACGCAATTTTAAAGTCATTTTCGCCAGTACCTTGATGTAACTCTTTAGCAAGTGCTTGAGATATTTGCTCTACGCTTTTCCCCGTCATTAACCGTAAGCTTAAGCCAAAATGGAAAATATCAACTAATTCAAGTTGCACCTGAGCAATATCAATTTCTTGATGCTTCCACCATTTCCAGCCATGGTGATCAAGCATCTCAGCACATTCTACCCAAATAGCGCGATACCACTCATAACCATTTTCACGCCAAGTTTCACTAACTCGGCTATTCATCGCATCTTGCATGGTGAGCATTTGATTGATTTGCTTTTGGGCAATTGAAAGGGCGTTAGATAATTGTTCGCTCATTATATTCTCTAATAATTAATTTGACGGGGTTATTTTGCCGTAGCTGTTAACAACTAACAAGAGGTAAGTTATTTTTACTTCAGTTTATTAGCGCTATGGTATGTTTTTTCACTTTGCTAAAAGTGCTCGTTTATTCATTCAGCATGTTACAGCGAATTTTCTAATATAATCTTTTCCAGCATGATGGTGTTTTCTAAAGAGGAAAACTCTTTGTTTAAAATGTTAAGTATGATTTGATGAGACTTTTTGAAATTATTCAGTGCCAAATAAAACGGCTTGGCGCGCATGCACCCCGCATTGACTATATTTGTAATGTTGATTCCTGCTCGTTTAATATGCCAATTTAGGACGAGTTTATCTTCAACTATGATATCCACTCTTCCTTTGATTAACATGTTCAATAATCTAGGAGTACCTTCATTACCTGACAATGAGACTATTCGTTCAGTGTTACTATTAGTCAAAATATATTGGTCAATTTGATCTTCATAGCCATAATCTTGAATTACTCCTAGCACAAGCTGTTGCAAATTTAGTGGTTCACTATATTGCCAGTGGGTCGACTTATTCGCATAAAAACATACTTGAAAATGGGCTATCGGACTCTGAGTAAAGTGTAGTGTTGGAGCTTCAGAATGAATAGCGGTTAATAATCCGTCTACTTGTCCTATTTCTGCAGATTTAATTGCCCTAGACCATGGGCGTGTAATTATTTTGACTTCAATATTATGTTTAGATAAAAGCTTGGTGACATAGTTGCCAACTATGTTGCTGCTGAAACCTTCGTCAATACAAGTATACGGACACCAATTCGTTGTCGCCAAGGTGAGTGTTATCTGCTCTTTACTGGCTAGAGGTAGAGAAAGAAGTAAAAATAGGCATGCTATGCGTTTATTCATAACTAAATTATACGCCAACCATACCGACAATACATGTTTGCATTTATTGCAGTCGACATTAGTGTTGACTAAACAATTTTTTTCTCACCATGGCTCGATAATCTTTAGGGGTAAGGGTTAAACTCTTTTTGAACAATCGCGTTAAATGCCCTTGATCTTGGTAACCAACATGATAGGAAATCTCTTGAATCGTTAAATTACTTGATGCCAGTAAATCTTTGGCTGTTTCTATTCTCAATTGCTGCCAATACTCGGTCGCTCTAATCCCTGTAGCTACCTTAAAACGGCGGCTAAAAGAGCGTTGACTCAAACCAAATTGCGCAGCTAACTCAGCCAAACTAATATCTGTACTTAAATTTGTTTGTAACCAGAATTGAATCTGAGCAATTAATTCATCGGCATGTCTGTCAACGGCCCCTTCTAAATATCGCTGCTCTTCATAGGGTTTTCTAATTTCATGGGAAAAATTACGTTCAACATTTTGCGCTGCAGCCCTTCCATAGGTTTGACTAATGAGATGGACAATTATATCAGCAAGCGCGTTTAAACTTGCCGCGCAATATATCCGCTCAGATTGGGTAATAAAGAAATCGGGTTTAAGCTCAACTTTAGGATAATCACGTTGAAACTGCTCAACATAATGCCAGTGTGTGGTAGCACTATGGTCATCTAACAAGCCAGATTCAGCTAGAAAGCAGACTCCTGTGCCTACAGCAAGTATGGTCGAGCCTTGTTGCCAGCAATCTCTTATCCAAGCAATTAATTGCGGCTGTCTTTTTAATATTGGTCTAGGGTTGCGCCACAAACTGGGGACTAAAATAATATCGGGTATATAGTTGTTGTCATCATCAAGGTTCTTTAGAGCGATATCAGGTAAAAACTGTATACCTGCACGAGAGGTAATTGCGGGACTTTCTTGACTGACAAATTTAGTACACAGTTTCACCACCGTTTTATCATACCGACGGGCAAATGCTTCACCAGCCAATAGCATTTCTAAAGGCAGGGTTAAGCCTGTTGCCAATACATGTTGATAGATAACTAAACCGACATTGAGTGTTTTTTCTGCCGCTTTATCCATCATACATCTCGCTATTGTTAACAGAATGGCCATTATGGCATATTTTATGGCCTTTATTGCTTATTAATTTTTTAGGTCAACCACTAAACTAAACATAATTATTGTTTTAAAGGTTTTTTGCATGACATCGTTACCTGTAGTTATTGGCATGGGTGGTATTAACGCCGCTGGTCGTACATCGTTCCATCAAGGTTTTCGCCGTATTGTTATTGATAAAATTAATGCCGAAGCCCGAGAGGAGACTTTTGTTGGTTTAGCAAGCTTAATGAAATTAGTGTCTTTACAAGATGGGCAATTAGTTGATCAGCATGGTGAAGTCATTGCAGCCAATGAGGTTGAAGCCAAATTTGGTCAACAAGTATTAGCTGGTACCTTGATTCGAAAAATTGAAAAAAATCATTTTGATGTTGATGCAACGCATTGGCATCAAAAAATGCATGTTCGCCCTATCGATAAGAGTATCTGTTTTGAGTTACGTGCTAAAGAGTTACCGCACCCTCTGCCTCACGCATGGCAAGTAACCGATTTAGGTGAAGGTAAAGTTAGCGTTGAAATACCAGAGCACTTAACTATTTCTCATGATGCCTATCGCGATAATCCAATAAAAGCGGCAGGACAATTACCAACCGGTTTTGAACCGGGAGCGCTTTATAATAGCCGTTTTCAACCACGCGGATTACAAGCCACTATTTTTGCGGCAACAGATGCTATTCGTTCAACGGGTCTTGAATGGGATGTTATTCTAGATAAAATAAGCCCAGATCAAGTAGGCACTTATTCAGCTTCAGTTGTTGGCCAAATGCAACAAGAAGGCTTAGGTGGCTTATTAAAAAGTCGTTTAGCAGGAGCTCGTGTTAGTACCAAACAGTTGGCATTAGGGTTAAATACCATGTCAACGGATTTTATTAATGCTTATGTGACCGGCAATGTTGGTACGACTTTTTCGTCATCTGGTGCCTGTGCTACTTTTTTGTATAACTTGCGCTCTGCGGTACAAGATATGCAGGCAGGTCGAATTCGTGTTGCTGTAGTTGGGAGCGCTGAAGCACCTATTACTCCTGAAATTATTGAAGGCTTTGGTAATATGAGCGCCTTAGCAAATGAAGAAGGACTGAAAAAACTTGATAACAGTGATACTGCCAATCACCGTCGTACCAGCCGTCCATTTGGTGAAAATTGTGGCTTTACTATCGGTGAAGGTGCTCAGTTTGTTGTGTTAATGGATGATGCCTTAGCACTTGAGATGGGCGCTAAAGTAATGGCTTCTGTAGCCGATGTTTTTGTTAATGCTGATGGTTATAAAAAATCTATCACAGCGCCGGGCCCTGGTAATTATATTACCATGGCAAAGTCGGTAGCATTGGCTCAAAACGTATTAGGAAAAGAAGCGCTGCAAGAGCGTAGCTTTATCTTGGCACATGGTTCTAGTACGCCGCAAAACCGTGTTACTGAATCATTAATTTATGATCGCATTGCTTCAAGCTTTGATATCTCTGATTGGCCCGTTGCTGCGCCTAAAGCATTTGTTGGCCATACTATAGGTCCTGCAAGCGGTGATCAAATGGCTATGGCTCTTGGTATTTTTAATGACAATATTATGCCAGGTGTTACCACTATAGATAAAGTCGCTGATGATGTTCATAGTGACCGACTCAATATTGCCACAGATCATTGGCACTGTGGTGATATGGATGTAGCATTTATCAATTCAAAAGGCTTTGGCGGAAATAATGCCACCGCAACCGTTTTTTCACCAGAAATAACTTTAAGCATGATGACAAAGCGTTATGGCGAAAAAGCGATGAATGAGTATCAACATAGATTGTCTCAAGTTGAGCAAGCACAAGACCTTTACCGCCAGCGAGCTAACCAGGGAGAGTTTGATATTATTTACAAGTTTGGCGAAGGTTTATTAAATGAAGATGCTATCGAGATTAGCGATAGTAGTTTAACTTTTGCTGAGTTTAAACATGCAATAACCTTACCTAAGCAAAACCCCTTTGCTGATATGGTCTAGCTAAGTTAGTAACTCTCAATGACGTATAAAAAAAACAGCCTAAGCTGCTTTTTTTATGCGCTTCTAAAAGTATTGCACATAAGTTCGACAGAATCAGATAACTATTGATTTTACTACTGCAAATGGCATATGATTTCAATATTAAATGTAAGCGCTTTCATTTATGTCACATATCAAAAACAAATTCACTAGCGAGTTAATAATGTATATGAAAATATTGCGTGCTGTTTGGACATTGTCATGCTGCCTTCTTGTCTCGTGTGGTGGCTCTGGAGAATCGCCAAATCAAGTGACGCCAGTTGTTCCTGTCTTGCCTGTAACGGAAAGTCCGTTAAGCTTACCAAGTGTTAATCAAAATAGTTTGGCAGATGAAATAACACCCCATGAAGCCGTAGCTACTATGGCCATTGGCATCAATTTGGGTAATACATTGGATGCGCCATCTGAAGGGGAGTGGGCGCTAGCTGCACAAGAATATTATGTTGAAGCATTTAGGGATGCAGGGTTTAAGCATGTTCGCATTCCAATAACCTGGGATAATCATATTGCGGCAAGTGCGCCTTATGAAATTGAGGTTGAGTTTTTGAATCGTGTCGAGCAAATTGTGACATGGGCTTTAGATCGAGAGCTTTTTGTCATTATTAATGTGCATCATGATGATTGGATCAAAGCTAATTTTGCTAGTCAAAGTAACCGCAATCGATTTGATTCGATCTGGTTACAAGTCGCTGAGCGATTTAAAAACACTTCAGCAAAGCTGATTTTTGAAATACTGAACGAGCCACAAGGCTTGAGTTTGGCAGATACAAATACCCTTAATAAACGCGCGCTAAGTATTATACGCAATCAAACCAGCAATCGTTTGGTGATATTTGCAGGAACTGAGTGGTCCAATGTCGATAAGTTATTAGCAGTAGATGTTCCGGACTCGGAAGACCAGTTTTTAATCGGCAATTTTCACAGTTATGATCCTTGGGGCTTTGCTGGAGAATGCCAGGCGCAATGGGGCAGTGAAGCTGACAAAGAAGCTTTAACTGCGATTTACCAAAAAGCAGCGAATTGGTCACTAGCTCACAATACTCCCGTAATAGTCAATGAATTTGGCTCGGCTAAATATGATTTTACTCAACCTGAGCATATTTGTGAACAATCACAACGACAAGCCTATATTGCCGCTCATGTAGCTAATGCTAAAACGTTTGGTATTGCAGCCACTTTCTGGGATGATGGCGGCTCTTTTAGCACCTATAATCGCGCTGAAAATACTTGGGGCCCAGAAAAAGATATTCTTGTTTCTCCCTAAGAAAATAGAGTCGTATTAATATTGATACGAGTCAGATAAATACTATTGCCCTACATTTGGCGGCTGCGTTCTAGGTTGCCATTGCCACCATTGCTGTTCACCATCGCTTGGCTTTTCTTGTGAAGTATCTTCTGTAGGCGCTTTGGTTTGGTATATATCCCAAGTCACTAAATAGTCAGGGTTGGTAATTTTCACCCCTTTTTGACTAGTATGAAACTCGCCTTTCGGAGCGTTAAACCAGCAAGACAAATTAGTCGGTAATATAAAATTAGCGCCGTCGCCTGTGTTACTACTAGTAGTATCGCTAGTCGCTAGCTCTATGGTAATGCCCATTTCCTTATCAACGCTAACAACACGTCCTGCGACTATGTTCTGTTTTAATGGCTCACCTTGGGCAGTAAAGTAACTAAGCCCTATTAGGCAAGTTTTGTTTAAGGTGTCATTGATTGTATTTAGCATAATTTCATTTTTCTCAAAAAAGAATACTCAGTCATACAAGGTATGACTGAGTATAAGATAGTTAATATAATAGCGCGTACTAAGAAAGGTGGTTAACGCGTATAACTAATGCGCTAGTGGTGCAACACCGGTAGCCGGGTTATCTGCTAAACCGGTATCGCGAGCATGCTCTTCAAAGCTTTTGTTTTTCCAAAAAAATGCACCAGGCATAGTCGTAGGAATCACTAATATATAGAATAAGGCTCTACCTATCATAGCGGTAAAGCAATTAAGTAATGCTAATGCGCTCCAAGCTAATAATAAGATTACCACGCTGAAACCTACTAACTGCAAGGTAAGTAAAGTGCCCGCGGCAATAATATTTAACGCTAGTAACCAATTACGAAATAAGTAGGTTTTCCCAAAAGTAGTACTTTGCACATAATGCGCTGCACCTCCTTCGTTTTCACTTCGGTTTAAATCATGGTTATGAATCACTAAGCCTAACGCTTCAATCACTAAGCCTAACGTAAACATACTAGCAAAAACTAATACCGCATCGCTAATATCAATAGCCATAACATAAAGGGTACTAAGTACTATCACGCCAGAAAATAAAGCCCCTAACGATAAACTATTACCAACAAATGAAGTGGCTGTTTGTAAGTGATTCCAAAACGGTCTGGCTTTGATTTGATAACATTTATTCATATAGAATAAACCTGCCGCACCTGAGACTAAGGCAAAAATTCCTGCGCCAATCACCAAGCTATCAAGCGGAATGTCGGTTACAACATCCGCCATATTTAAGCCAATGGATTGCTGAACAAACTCTACCGCCCAAGTGTTACTTGGTAAGGCAAACAATGCCGTTAAACCACAGCCAGCACTAAACAGTGCTAAACCTAAACCTTCTCGCGCCATAGGAGAATGACGTAAGTTATTAAAGCCTCGGTAAAAGCGCATTGGCTTACCTAAATGGGTAACACTCATTAATAGTGCAAAGCTAGTCATCACTAACGCGATCACCGACAGCGGTAAAAACATGTCAGATTGCATAAATTGGCTAAAGCCATTCAGGCCTAATAAAGCGCCAATAAAGGGAATGGCAAAGGTACCTAACGCTGCTTGTGCGAATAAAGTAAATAATACCAAAGGATTTTCTCGAGAATTCAAACGAGAAAAATTCCAGTGCTTAGCAATACCTTGTTTTTGGTCAACAACAGGTTTGTAGTTACCTTGTTTGTCTTTATGATATTTAACCGGTACCGCGTCGGTACGGGTCATTTCATCAGGTAAGCCCTTAATTTGTTGAAAACGAATGTTCGGGTGAGTAATCTCTGGGTCAGGAAAACCAGGGATTTCTGTTTTACATTGTTCACGATTTTCTGGGGTATTTTCAATAACACCAAAATCAAGAGCATTACCGATACAAGCTGAAACACATGAGGGTTTTAAACCCACTTCGAGTCTGTCAACACACATGTTACATTTTGACACTTGACCTTTTACTGGGTCGAGTTGCGGGGCATTGTATGGGCATACCCAAGTACAGTAACCACAACCAAAACAGGTTTCAGGGTCTTGTAATACTGCACCATATTCAGCATGTTTAGTATATGCTTTGGTAGGACAGCCTTTTAAACATACGGGGTCATCACAATGATTACACGCCATTGAAATATTCATGCGTTTGTAATCAGGGTATGAACCCCCTTCAACATAACCAACGCTGCGGAAGGCTAAATGTGCGGGGGTATCATTTTTTTCTGCACAAGCAGATTCACAAGCATGACAACCAATACAGTTATCAGCGGTAAAGAAAAATCCATGTTGCTTATTACGGTTTGGGTTAGTACCCACCTCTGGGTTTTCGTTGATAAACATAGATCTTTCTGACGGAAGACCTGTTAAATCTACTAAATCAATTAGTTGCCCATAACGGTTCTGATCTTTAATAGGTTGTTCAGGTAAATAAGCATAAGGCTGCTCTTGCGTTCGCACTTCCCAGTGATTTGAACGACCTTGTTGCTCATTACCTATTTCGATATCAGCCGGATTATAACTTTGTACCCCTGATTCATTGCTCATTTTTGATGTCATTTTGGTTTCCGCAGTAATAAGTTACTAATAAGTACGACGTTCAACGTTTAAACGTGCAGCCTCGTCCTGATCAACGTGTTCTATACGTACCGAACACTGTTTGAATGCTGGTTGTCTAGAGTATGGGTCAAGTAAACCTAGGGTTAATCTATTGACACAATCGTGAAAATGAAAGGGTAGAAATACCATGTTACGGGGTACTCTTTGGGTTAGTTGCACCATAACTACCGCATCACCACGACGGCTGGTTAAGCGCACATAACTTTGATGCGCAATGCCTAAATCTGCAGCTGCATCTGGGTTCATCTCCATATAGGGAGTAGGACTGAACTTGTTACAGTTACCAATTTTACCGGTACGGGTACGCGTATGGAAATGCTCAACCACACGGCCACTGTTCAACCAAAATGGGTATTCAGTACATGGCTTTTCGTTATTATCATAAAAATCGACAGCGATTAAATTGGCTTTACCGCTAGGGGTAGGGAACTTACCGTCAACGTAAAGTCTTGGCGCGCCTTGTAAACCTTCATCACCTTCTCTAAATGGCCATTGAATACCACGGGCAGCTATTAATTTCTCGTAACTCATGCCAGAAATATCTAAATTACGACCCGCGCCTTTAGATAAGTGTTTCATTTCTTCAAACACCTCTTTAGGGGTGTCTGGGAAATTCATGGTTTGGCTATTGTCAAAACGTTTAGCCATTTGGTTGAAAATCCAAAAATCAGGTTTTGAATTAGCATATGGTGGTAAAACGTTACTGATTAAGTTAACACGACGTTCAGTGTTAGTATGACAACCTTCTTTTTCTGCCCAAACTGAGGCAGGGAAATAAACATGTGAGTACTGATTAGTTTCCACATCTTCATAAACATCTTGTACCACTAAAAAGTCTAACTTTTCTAACATTTTACGAATACGAGGCGTATTCGCCATTGACGTCATGGGGTTAGTGGCAACAATCCACATACCTCTGACTTCACCGGTTTCAATAGCAGGGAAAATATCTGTTTGAGCATTACCACGCTTTTTCGGGAAAAACTCAGGATCTATGCCCCAAAAATCGGCAATTTCTTGTCTGTGGTCAGCATTTTCTAGTGCGCGATAACCGGGTAAACCTGAGCAAGAAGACCACTCACGTGTTCCCATCGCATTACACTGACCAGTGATTGACAAGCTGGTTCCGCCTGGCTTACCAATGTTACCGGTGATCAAGTTAAGGTTGTTGATATTAGCAACCCCATCAGAGCCATGAGTTGATTGGTTAATGCCCATGGTCCAAATACTCATTGCTGATGGTGCCTTAGCATACAACCTGGCCACTGTGCGAATTCTGTCTTCATCAATACCACAGTCATGCTGCGCTTTTTCTGGCGGATAATCTTGTACTAAAGCTTTTACTGCCTCATAACCTTGCGTATGCGCATCAATGTATTCTTGGTCTTGTAAACCTTCATTGATGATAACGTGCATCATAGCGTTGATTAAGACACAGTCAGTACCTGGGGTAATTGGTAGATGTATATCAGCAAATTGCGCTAACATTGTTACTCTTGGGTCAACAACAATTAATGGAAATTTACGTTTTTCCATCGCTTCTTTTAAGCGCCAGTAAATAACTGGGTGTTGCTCAGGTAAGTTAGAACCAAAGGCAATTAAACAGCCGGTTTCTTCAAAGTCACCGTAACAACCTGGAGGACCATCAGCGCCGAAAGAACGCTTATAACCACTTACCGCTGAAGCCATACAAAGGGTGGTATTACCGTCATAGTTATTGGTACCAATAACGCCACGCGTCAGTTTACCCAACGTATAGAATTCTTCAGTTAATAACTGACCGGTAGAAACGACGGCAAATGCATCACGTCCGTATTTTTCTTGAATTTCTTTAATTTTAGTTGCGGTAGTATCTAAAGCATTATCCCAAGTTGTTTTTTCAAACTTATCATAATGTTTATCACGAATTAATGGCTCGGTACCACGACCGGGACTTTCAAACAATTCATGCTCTAATATACCTTTAATACATAATTTACCACGGTTAACGTCTGCGCCAGCATGACCACGAGAGGTAACAATTCTATTGTCTTCATTTAAACCGATTTCAATAGCACAACCAGTAGAGCAGTAGTTACACGTGGTATATTTCCACTCTTTTACTTTCTTACTCGGTATTGAAATTGGTTTTCTGTTTTTGCGTCCAAACAACATAGAGGTGCCCTAATCTTAATGTTGATAAATAAGAGTGTCTCTTATTTTTAAAGTCTTTGGCAATATAAAGCAAAATACAGTCCAATAGATTATTAGTTTACTTTTCAATGCATTAGTGTTTTTGTTGTTTTAATCGTTGCGCCGTAATAGACGCTTCGCTCTAAATTGGTGCGCTTTCTTTTCAACATTGGTTATGAACCTATTGCTTGAGTTGAGGTCTATTAATTGTTAAAAAAATGTTAGTTTAGAGGATGTAGGTGGATTTGTGTTAGCTGGATTGGTCATAGCAGGGAATGTTTTAGCGCCTGAGGATTTAAAGGTCGTTGAAGTTAAAAAACGCTCTTTAAAAAAGTACTATATTACTATTTTACTCTCTGTGTTTGTGCATTTGGTTTTAGCATTGGTGTTATTTTCTATGTCGGATAATCACCCCGTAAAACCGATGAAAATCGAGCCAAAAGCAATTAATAGCTACCTTTATAAAATGCCTATTAAGGCAAAAAAATCACCAACACAAATCACCATAAAAAAAGAACAACCCAAAGAAAAAGAGCGACAAAAAAAGCGGGTAGTTTCTAAACCAGAAACTGACATACAAACTACCAGCAAAAAGGAAATGCAGCAAAATAAAACGATTAACAACATGATTGAACAAAGTAAGCTGGTTAAGCCAGTAACAACGGGAGTTGCATTAGCTAAAGACGCCGAATCAACTAAATCGATTAAAGCAACTTTTTCCGCTTATAAGCAGCTGAATAATTTAAGGAGTGCAATAAATGAGAAAATTATTGCGGAACAATTATTAGAACGACAGCAGTTTAGATCTGCTTCTGTTATGCATGGAAAGCAAATTCCGGTGCCTCATTCCAATCTACAATTAACCCCTGAACAAGAGCAAGAAAAAAGAACAACTAAGTCGGGTAATATTTCAATAACTAAATACGATAATGGTATATGTACCATAGAGCGTAAGCAGTTTTTAGGCAGCCCAATACCTGAGTCTAGCTCAGCCTTTGCTTGCGGTGAAAGTAAGTTTGACAAAAACTTTCGAGAACACATGAAAAAAGTACGAGATAAACTTTTACCAGTAAAAAACAAATAAAACTGTACATAAAAACAGTGCTTAGCTATGCTACTAATATTATCAATGAAATGTAGAAGCTAGTTGAAGTTATACATAGCTGAAAAGCCTAGTTTAGGTCGTGCTATTGCAGCGGCCTTGCCCAAGCCACATAAAAATCACAAGACTCATATAGAATTAGCCAATGGTGATGTGGTGAGTTGGTGTATTGGCCATATTTTATCACAAGCCGATCCGCAAGATTATGACGCAAGTTTTAAAAAATGGTCAATGGAAACTTTACCTATTGTACCTCAGCAGTGGCAGCTAAAACCTATCCCAAGAACTCGTGCGCAGTTAACCATTTTACGAAAACTGGTAAAACAAGCCGATGAAATTATTCATGCAGGTGATCCTGACCGAGAAGGGCAATTATTAATTGATGAAGTGATTGATTATTTCAAAGTGTCTCAATCCAAAAAAAACAAGATAAAACGCCTACTCATCAGTGATTTAAACTTACCAGCTGTTAAACGTTCACTCAAATCCCTTACCAGTAATCTAAATTTCATGCCGTTATCGGTTTCTGCTCTCGCTCGGTCAAGAGCTGATTGGCTATATGGCATCAATTTAACCCGAGCATGTACACTGCAAGGGCAAAAACAAGGCTACCATAACGTATTGTCAGTAGGGAGGGTGCAAACGCCAGTGTTGGGATTAGTGGTAAGGCGAGAGCAAGAAATAGCCCATTTTATTGCTAAACCTTTTTATCAAGTCTTAGCACATTTGAATATTGATAATGAGTCATCATCTAGCCCCGAGCAATTAACGGTTAAATGGCAGCCGAGTGAAGCGTGTCTGCCCTATTGTGATGAAGATGGGCGAGTATTAGTGAAAGCGCTGGCGCAAAATGTAGTCAATCGAATTCATGATCAGGCGGCTGTTGTTGAATCGCTTAACATTGAACAGAAACAACAAAACCAACCGTTACCATTTAACCTTTCAAGTTTGCAAATTTCTGCAGCGAAGCAGTTTTCCATGAATGCTAAATTGGTACTTGATGTTTGTCAGGCACTATATGAAAAACATAAGTTGATCACTTATCCGCGCTCAGATTGCCGTTACTTACCTAAAGAACAATTCAAGCAAGCGCCGGGTATTATCAATCATTTAATTACCAGTAATTTACCGTGCAGTGAATTCGCAAAAAATGCTGATAGTACTATTAGAAGCAAAGCGTGGAATGATACTAAAATAACAGCACATCATGCCATTATTCCAACGGAAAAATCTCCTCAAAACATCAGCCTTAATTCATTTGAAAAAAACATTTACCTCTTGATTGTACGGCAATACTTGGCTCAGTTTTATGACGTGTTTCAATATCAGCAAACTAAGCTTACAGTGAAAATAGCTGGTGGAATTTTTAAAACCTGTCTTAAAGTAGAAAAACAACAAGGCTGGAAAGTGTTGTTTCCGAGCAAGGAAAAATCATTGGCTGAATCTTCTGCTTTGTCAGTTGTTTTATCACAATTGAGTCAAGGTCAAATCCTTCATTGCAGACAAGGTGAGTTAATCGAAAAGCAGACTTCAGCACCAGAGTCTTTTACCGATGCCAGCTTGCTAAGTGCCATGACTGGCATAGCTCGTTTTGTTAGTGATGAAAACATCAGAAAAGTGCTTAGAGAGACTGATGGCTTAGGTACAGATGCTACACGTGCAGGAATTATTGATTTGCTATTTAAGCGAGACTTTCTCATTAGGCAAGGCAAAAAAATAATCGCTACTGAAGTTGGAGCTGCGCTAATAAATGCATTACCTATGCAGGCTACTTTACCGGATATGACTGCACAGTGGGAAGCTAATTTAACGGCAATTAGTGAAAAAAATGCCAGCTATATAAGTTTTATGCAACCTTTAACTTGTACCGTAACAGAAATGGTTAAGGGCGCAGCACAACAAACATTTTCAGGGCTACCACAAGTTGCTTTTAAGCCTAAAAGAACAAGCAGAGCAAAGAAAAAATCTTCTGTAAAGCCGGCCGTGAAAAAGGTAAGTTGACGTGTTAATTAGTCTGTTTCCCCATGGCTACAATGCACATCGTGCACATATTGCTATAATAAAAAGACAGTTGAAAATTTTGATGTAATTTAAATTTTGGCGTCTTTAATGAAACCCTCTTTTCTTTTACTGTTTTTGATAGTGCTTGTTTGCCCTGTAACTTTGGCCAGTGAAGGGAAATTAACAGTAGCCACTTTTATAGAGCCACCTTTTGCGTTTTTAGTTGATAATGAGTTTGTTGGTGAGCATGTCGAAATTGTTAAAACCTTATCAAAATCATTGAATTTAACTCCTATTTTTATTCGTTGTCCCTTTGCTCGCTGTTTAACGTTGGTTGAACAAGGTAAAGCGGATCTAATTTTTGGCTTAAAAAAGCTTCCTGAACGTGAAAAAAACTTAATTTTTCTTCATCCCCCTTATATGGTGCAACATTTTCCATTACGCTTTTTTACGCTAGCGTCAAAAGAGATAGAAATTAACAATATTGATGATTTAAAGCATTTAACAGTAGGTGTACTTAGGGGAGGGAGTTATTTTGAGTTATTTGATAATAATAGCATGATTGAAAAAGTAGAGCTGAACTCTAGAGAACAGCTGGTTAATATGCTCTTACGTGGCAGAATAGATACATTTATTGAGCGTGAAGAGTCAATTTTACCTTTTTTATCTATAGAAGAATATTATCAGAAGTTTTCATTAGCTAATTATCAATATGATAAAGCGGCAAATTCATATATTGCCATTTCTAAACATTCGAATGTTAAATATCTTGCGAAAAGTTTATCTGAACAGTTAAATAAATTAGTGTCTAATGGCACAATAGAAACAATTAGAATGAAAAAACAGCATTAACGCCCCTTACTCTGCAAAATATAAAAATTATCGAGATAAATTATGATCATATTGCAAAATGCGATGGAAAAAAGTCAGCTATACAAAGTGGATGAGTTTGGTGTAAAAAATTACAACTATGGCATATTGGGTCTGCTTTCTTTATCACTCTTTTCTGTGCTTAATATTATATTAGGTTATATTACTTTTATGGCAGAAACAGGGGTTAGTGGTTCGCCTGTACAGACTTATGTTGATGCACTTTGGCTAATGCTAATGTCATCTACCACCATTGGCTTTGGAGACGTCTATCCTATTACCTTTATTGGTAGAGCTGCGGTGTTTGTTATGTTTGTTTTAGGAGTTGGCATACTGGGTGGTGTTGGTGCTGTTTTTGCGAATAAAATTTTTGGTTTTGCCGATACCAATATTAAAAATAGAGAATTGCGAAAACAAAATGAAGAGATATTTGCCCAAAACACAGCGATTTTTTCAAAGCTAGAACAACTGGAAGAAAAACTAGAGTCCATATCTAAATAACCTAAACATTTAGCGTACTTTTTTATCGAATAGAATATATAGATTATTTAAATATGGTAAAAAACAAGCACTCACACTGTTGTGAGTTAAGTTTTATCAAGTATTAGATGCTAGAAACAAGGTTTGTGTTGGTGATATATCAGAATGATTATGTTTTAGCTTGTGCTGATTTTCTCGCTACCTTTTCTTGGCGGCGTTCATCGATAGTGACTTTAACATTACCACCAATATGATGCTCACCTCGCTTTTCAGCTAATGCTATTTGACGTTCACGTTCGGCAAAACGATTACGTTGTTCGTCAGTTACCTTATCATGGCAACGATGACAACTTACCCCTTTCATATAATGTTCACTCTGCTTTTCTTCTTCAGTAATCGGAAAACGACAAGCAAAACATTGATCATATTGACCTTGTTCTAAATCGTGGTTTACCGCGACACGGCCATCAAACACAAAACATTCGCCTTGCCATAATGTGTCAGTACTTGGCACTTCTTCAAGGTATTTTAAAATACCTCCTTCTAGGTGATATACTTCTTCGAAACCTTGTTCTTTTAAATACGCGGTAGATTTTTCACAACGAATACCACCGGTGCAGAACATCGCTACTTTCTTATGCTGTTTATTATCTAAATTATCTTTAACGTATTGAGGAAATTCGCGAAAGGTCTCAGTATCTGGATTTAAGGCACCTTTAAACGTACCAATTTCAACTTCGTAGTCATTACGAGTATCGACTAATAAAACTTCAGGGTCTGAAATCAGTGCATTCCAATCTTGTGGTTTGACATAAGTACCGACTACCTGATTTGGGTCTATACCCTCAACACCCATAGTAACAATTTCTTTTTTAAGTTTTACTTTAGTGCGATGGAAAGGATTTTCATCAGCATAAGATTCTTTATGCGATATACCGGCTAGATTGATATCTTGCGCTAAAAAAGCTAAAACTTGCTCAATGCTTGATTGACTACCAGCAATGGTGCCATTGATTCCTTCAGCCGCAAGTAACAAAGTACCTTTAACGTCAAGAGCAGTCATTTTCTTTAATAATGGGGCACGTAAATCTAGATAATTTTCAAGATGAGTAAATTTATATAACGCACATACGGTAATGTGCGGCATTGTTGGAGATAAAGCCATTGTTCTGCCTCTAGTGAGCTAACTGAAACGTAAATCCAGTGCTGTAGATAAATTTCTAGCTGACTTAGTTGCCAACCATAATGCAAAACCCCGAATGTGGTCGAGGTTTTGCGCCGAATTCTAACAGGAACTTTACTGTTTTCCTAGGGGGGGGTAGATCTTTCGAGATTACTTTTTCAGCAAATTGTTGGGTATTTATACAAGGCGGAGCCTTTGTCATATGGTTGTTCCACATAAAAAGGCGATAACGCAGTAAGAATGATCAACAAACGCTGTCCGAAGGATTCGGCTAAAAGCGTTTTATTCTTTGTCGAGTAGTATTTGCTTAGAATGACTAGGCTACACACTACTCGCCGCTGCTAAAACGCTTTTAGCTCGAACAAAATTCAACCCTGAAAGATCAACAGCCCCTAAGCTAATACGTTGTCTTTATGCGCTACTTGTTGATTTCATCGAGTTTTTAAATAACCCGGCTTCATCAAAAATTACTCTATCTTCGTAACCACTAAACCAGATGGCATCAGGATTTCTGCCAACTATGGCCACTTCACCTTTATTGTGAGCATCAGCTGCTCCGCGTAAAAGTTTAAAAATCACCACGCCGTTTTCACTGCCGGGTACGCCAGCCATTGGTTCGTTAGTAACGGCGACAACTTCAGTTTTACCTAAATAATGAGTTATTGATAACCTTGCATGGGCTTCAACGCCAGAAAGACCTTGCTGAGATTTATTTAGCAGCTGCCAAGCCTCTTCTATGCCAAGATTAAAGGCTTTGTGACCAATAATATCGCGACCACAGAAGAAGTAGTGATTCTCTATGCGATTTCGCTTAAGTTCACGTTGCATAATGCGTAATGCCTCAGCATCATTACTTATGCCTTTAATCAGTGGAGCTTGGTTTTCTATTGAAATCCAGTTTCGACTTGCTAGCTGCTTAACCGCTCTAGTTGTGCTTTCTACCCAAACTAAACCGCCATCGGGGTTTTCTATAAAATTGTCATTTTCATCTTTTTGTAAAAACTCGTCTGGGTGATTAAAGTGCACCATAAAACGGAATTTCATTTCAGGGTAAGCTTCATGAAAATCATCCATCATGGCAAAAAAGGTATCGTCAAAACGATCAGGGTAGAAAGCTAACTCTTTAGTTCCAACACGTATACTTTCTATGCCAGCGTCAGCTAAGGCGGAAAACCACTGAGCTAAGTTTTTATTAAGCAGCACCATAGGATCGCCACCGGACATTAAAATCTCTCGTAATTTTTCTCGGCCTGTATCAGGGTGACGACCGCCGTTGGTAGAAACGATGTCATTGTGTTTATTAATATAATTCACTAATTCTAAAATTTGCGCTAAGCCTTTACGCTCAACTGTACCATCATTACGAGCAATTTCTTTTTTGGCAATTAGCTCTTCACGGTAACAAAAGCGGCAATGAGCAGAGCAGGTTGAGGCAACATAAATTAACCCTAATTCATATTTATGAATCAAGCCTTCAATAGGGCTATAGTCCATTTGATTACCTGGATCTGGCGCACCTTGCATATCAAAAGTTTCGGCAGGACTGGCTTTAATTAAAGTTTGTAAGGGAGGACTATTTTTAGCCAGATCATAGTAGTGACGCGTAATTTTAACCGGCATACGGCTTTCAATATCTTGCTCTGTGCCTTTGATGGCAATCAACGCTGCTTTTTCTTCCTGAGTGTAGAAATTGAGCATATCTTCAGGCGCTCTGTCATCTAGGAATTTTTTTAAACCATTAATAATTTGCCTATCGTGCTTGGCATCAGTTACTTTGTCTAAAAATGCTTGTGCTTTTTCTGTTGGTATATATTTTTCTGCTCTCGCCATGTTAATCACCAATTGTTTAATAGTTAGAATAATGAAACTGGAATATCGTTAATAATGCAGTACTCTTGAACTATCAACAACGGACTAAACTTCATCAACTCATTACTTTTGGTAATGAACTATGTAGATTACGGGGTTTATTATGGCTACCTAATAAGAAGATTGAATATCAGCAGAGTTGAAATTTCACCTGTTCTTTATCGAAAAAGTAGAGCCAACATGCATTAAATTTAAACAAAAAGTTATGTTTAGTTTAATTTTTGTTATCTTGGTTTATACTTTAAAACAGAGTTTAATTCAGGAATATATCAAATGGATATGATGTTGTGTCGATTATTGTTATTGACGTTATTGTTGAGTTCATCGGGAACCTTAGCAAAGCAAATATTGAAAATAGGAGTTGGTAATTTCCCTCCATTTTTTATAGAAAAACAGCAAGGAGGAGTATTCATTGAGATCACTGAAGCGCTTTTTAACGAGTTACCTGAGTATGATATAGAATTTATTTTTATGAGTAACCAAAGGCTGCATCATGAGATAAGTAATGGGAAATCAATTGATGTTGCCTGTAATATCTTTGCAGCAGCACAGGTGAATGCGCATTTATCAACACCAATTTTCCGTTATAGTGACGTTGCCGTTTCTCGAAAGGCAGACGACTTAATTATTAATCAAATTTCTGATTTACAAAATCATTCTATTACTGCTTATCAAGGTGCTATGGACCTATTAGGTTCAGAGTTTAAAAACATGGCACTGGCAAACAGTAAATACTCTGAACACCCACGTCCTAGCCACTCTAGTTTTTTGCTCATTGCTGGTCATAAGGATATACGTATTGGCGACATTAATATTTTTTTGTATGACTTAGCAGACAAAGATCAAAAAATAGAGTCGCAAAGAAAAACAAGAGATTATACCATTCATTATTTATGGTCGGATGTATACTCACATATTGCCTTCAAAGATGAAGCCATAAGAAATGCGATCAATAAAGCAATAGTAAAACTTACTAATAATGGCGCTATTCAAAAAATTTATAAAAAATTTGAATTTCATAACAATGGCTATAATAAAACGTCACTTAATGTTCAACACTAAGTGGTGCGCTACTTATAACAGTTTTGCTGTTATTTAGCTTTTCATCTTATCGACGTTTAAGTAACGGTAAGCGCCTGCTGTCGTAGCATTACTCCTACTCGCATACTCAAAGGATTCAGCAGGTGCTGGTAATTTACCTAATAGACATTGGTTTAATACCCACTATGAATATTGTTTATAACGCTTTTAAATCAATAGAATGTACTTATACCACTCATTGAACATACTACTAAAGCATTAAAGTAAATCACCATTTGTAGCAGTAATATAGGTGAAAAAATAAAGAGTCAATATAGGTTTGCATACGCCAGTGACATCAATCGCAAGATAAAACACTTCGTGGCTATAGCTAATATTAAGTTGCCAATTAAGACAAAGTGAAATGTTTGTCAGATATCGTTATCACCTAAACTCGACTATCATAAGGTCACTTAAGCTTCGTATTTGTGAAAAAGTGATTAAGTCACTATATATAAGATGAAGCGTAATGCAGTCTGGGTAGAGAGTATTCCTAAGGTCACTTACAGGGATATTAGTATGCAATATAACTAGTATAACTATTTCTTCTACTCGCTATATTCTGTGTGAATAGTGCTTATTTAACCAAATGATTAGTAGTGAAAAGAAATTCAGGTAAAATAGGCATAAAATTTGTCCCTGCTAATATTAATGTAATTAGCATCTATTGCCAGAGAGAGTAGCGCATGAGTTTGTATTTAAAGTACATGGAAGAGATTGAAAATCGTAAAAATAACTTAGGATTGGCTCCTCTGCCAATTGATAGTGCCGATTTACTAGCCGAAATTATTGCTCAAATTAAAGATTCAGAGAATGCACATCGTGAAGATTCTCTAAACTTCTTTATTTATAATGCTTTGCCGGGTACTACCAGTGCCGCAGGTGTTAAGGCTGAGTTTTTGAAGCAGATCATTTTAGCGGAATTTACTGTAGAAGAAATTACACCTACTTTTGCGTTTGAATTATTATCTCATATGAAAGGTGGCCCTTCAATTGAAGTGCTTCTTGACTTTGCATTAAGCGACAATGCTGCCGTTGCAGCACAAGCAGCTGAGGTATTAAAAACACAAGTATTCTTATACGAAGCCGATACTGCCCGTTTAGAAACAGCTTTTAAAGCTGGCAATAGCGTTGCGAAAGAGTTGTTAGAAAGCTACGCTCAAGCTGAGTTTTTTACAAAACTTCCAGCTATCGAAGAAACAATCGAAGTAGTGACTTACATTGCCGGTGAAGGTGATATCTCTACTGATTTATTATCACCTGGCCACCAATCTCACTCTCGTGCTGACCGTGAATTACATGGCCAGTGTATGATCACCCCAGAAGCTCAAGCAGAAATCCAAGCATTACAAGTTAAGCACACTAACGCGAAAGTAATGCTTATCGCTGAAAAAGGCACTATGGGTGTTGGTTCATCACGTATGTCTGGTGTAAATAATGTTGCTCTCTGGGCTGGTAAACAAGCGAGTCCTTACGTACCGTTTATTAACATTGCACCAGTTGTTGCGGGTACTAATGGTATTGCGCCAATCTTCTTAACAACTGTTGATGTAACGGGTGGTATTGGTCTTGATCTTAAAAACTGGGTAAACAAAGTCGACGCAAACGGTAATAATGTTGTGGATGAGAATGGCGATTTAGTATTAGAAGAAGCGTACTCGGTTGCAACTGGTACGGTTTTAACTATCGATACTAAAGCTAAGAAATTATACAACGGCAACAAAGAGCTTGCTGATATATCGTCGGCGTTCACACCGCAAAAACAAGAATTTATGAAAGCTGGCGGCTCATATGCTGTAACGTTCGGTAAGAAACTGCAAACATTCGCCGCAGCAACATTAGGTATTAAAGCGCTAGCTGTTTACGCAGTTTCAAAAGAAATCTCTCATGAAAATCAAGGCTTAACAGCAGTAGAGAAAATCTTCAACCGTAACGCTGTTGGTGTGGCTTCAAGTACACCTCTACATGCCGGCTCAAACGTTCGTGTTAAAGTAAATATTGTTGGCTCGCAAGATACTACCGGCCCAATGACATGTCAGGAATTAGAAGCGATGGCAGCTTCTACTATCTCACCACTTGTTGATGGTGCATTCCAGTCAGGTTGTCACACAGCATCAGTTTGGGATAGTAAAGCACAAGCGAACACTCCTAAGTTAATGGCATTCATGAATAAGTTTGGCCTTATCACTGCACGTGACCCGAAAGGCGTTTACCATTCAATGACCGATGTTATTCACAAAGTATTGAATGATATTACTATTGATGATCGCGCGATCATCATCGGTGGTGACTCACATACCCGTATGTCAAAAGGGGTCGCATTCGGTGCTGACTCAGGTACTGTAGCAATTGCACTGGCAACAGGTGAATCTGCAATGCCAATTCCAGAGTCTGTGAAAGTAACCTTTAAAGGTGAAATGAAAGGTCACATGGACTTCCGTGATATCGTTCACGCTACACAAGCACAAATGCTCAAGCAATTTGGTGGGGAAAATGTATTCCAAGGCCGCATAATTGAAGTACATATTGGTACTTTACTTGCTGACCAAGCGTTTACCTTTACCGACTGGAGTGCTGAAATGAAGGCGAAAGCCTCTATCTGTATTTCAGAAGATGCAACATTAATTGAATCAATCGAGCTTGCTAAGAGTCGTATTCAAATAATGATCAATAAGGGTATGGAAAACGAAGCACAAACCCTTAACGGTTTAATTGCTTTAGCTGATAAGCGTATTGAAGAAGTTAAATCAGGAACAAGCCCAGCCTTAGCACCTGATAGCAATGCAAGTTATTACGCTGAAGTTGTTATTGATTTAGACGTAATTGAAGAGCCAATGATTGCTGACCCTGACGTAAACAATGAAGATGTATCTAAGCGTTATACTCATGACGTGATTCGCCCAGTGTCATACTACAATGATAAAACAGTTGATTTAGGTTTTGTTGGCTCTTGTATGGTTCACAAAGGTGATATGCAAATCATCGCGCAAATGTTACGTAACATGGAAGCGCAAGGTCAGACTATTGAATTTAAAGCACCATTAGTTGTCGCGCCGCCAACATATAATATTGTTGATGAGCTTAAAGCCGAAGGTGATTGGACTATTCTTGAGAAGTACTCAGGTTTTGAATTTGATGATGCCGCACCTAAAAATGCAGCACGTACTAAGTATGAAAATATTATGTACTTAGAACGCCCTGGTTGTAACTTATGTATGGGTAACCAAGAGAAAGCTGAACCAGGTGATACAGTTATTGCAACATCTACGCGCTTGTTCCAAGGTCGTGTTGTAGCCGATACTGCACAGAAGAAAGGTGAATCACTGCTAGGTTCAACACCAGTAGTGGTACTTTCAACTATGTTAGGCCGTTTCCCGACAATAGAAGAGTATAAGTCAGCTGTTGAAGGCATTAACTTAACCTCTTTTGCTCCACCGACAGCAGCATTAACTACTGAGCCTGCAGCTGCAGTGAAAATTGCTGATCCTAGCTAAGTTAGTACATTTACACTTTATAAAGTAAATTTAAATAAATGAAGGAGTTACTATTGATCATAGTAACTCTTTTTTTTGTCTATAAGATCAAGATTGTTTGTCATTCAGCGTTGACTTGCATTCAACGTTGGCTATAAGTGATGGAAATATATAGTTTGGCATAGCACGTTTATCGTCAAAGCCTTCAATACCTTGAATCACTTCAAGTTTGTAACGATAACCACCACAAAGTTGATAAGATTTTCGTAATACAAAGGCGGCTAATTGTGCAAATTTAACTTTGTGATTACGTATTACTTCTAATTGGTAGTGTTCGTTTGCTAACGTTGTCTGTTTAAATTGAATATTATGATCAAAATCCCATTGTATAGCATTAGGGTTATCGACTTCTTTACTATCGAGAATAGTGCAAGCAGAAAGAGTAATGCAGCAAGATAACAAAATTGTTAAATGTGTAATTTTTAACATCAGTACTCCTTTTCTAAAATGCTATATCTTTATTAAAATAGCGTCAAACGGCATGATAAAGTATTTAATTTTCTACCCCTAGTAAATGGAAATTTTACAATCTACAATCATAATCAAGTATCTTTAAGATTTTTAATGAAACTAATCATAAAGATAGCAAAACAAGTTGATTTCACAAAGTTTTGCAAAATTAAAGTTCATATGTAATAAATATAAACGGCCAACCTTACGTTGTTTTAAATACCGAACAATTACAGGTTTATCTAACCGAGCGTTAACGATCTTATATCAACCAATGGAATGTACTATGCAATACTTTACACCTGTAGAAAATTTATTAAGAAATTCAGAAAATTTCGGAGATAAAGTTTTCCTTCATCAGCCAATCAATGGTCAATGGCATAAGTATACTTGGACTGATGTAGAACAACAGGCTCGTTGTATTGCCGCAGGACTTCAAGCACAAGGTTTTGAGCAAGGAACTAAAATAGGCATATTATCTAAAAACTGTGCACATTGGGTTATTGTTGATTTAGCTATAATGATGGCTGGAATGATCAGTGTGCCTATTTATGTTACCGCGAATAGAGTAACGATTGACTATGTCATTAAACATGCAAATATTAAGGCAATTTTTGTTGGTAAACTTGATGATATGGTTGAAAGTGAATCGGCAATTAACCATGATGTGTTACGTATTGCGTTGCCGTATCCAACGATTCCTGCGCAAGTTAATTTTAGTGATTGGTTAGCAGAGCACTCACCATTGATTGAAATTCATCATGGGAAAATTAATGAAACTGCAACTCTTGTTTATACTTCTGGATCTACAGGACCCCCTAAAGGTGTGGTCTTAACTTATAAGAACATGGCTGCAGTTGCACAATGTCTTGCCACTACTTTTAATGTTACTAAGCATGATCGTGCTATGTCTTATTTACCATTGGCGCATATTGTTGAACGAAGTAATAGTTGCGTGGCCCTTTATAGTGCATTAGAAGTATATTTTGTGGAGTCGTTAGATAGCTTTTTAGATGATTTACACTACGCAAAACCAAACTCTTTCATCTCTGTTCCGCGATTATGGACAATATTTCAAGCAAATGTATTAAGTAAAGTTTCAGCGGCTAAATTACAACTATTATTGAAGATTCCTTTTGTTGGCCCAATGGTTGCTGGAAAAATTCGAAAGGCGTTAGGCCTACAGTGCGCAAAGTGGTTTGTATCAGGTACCGCCCCTATTCCTTTAGCTTTATTGCAATGGTACCAAAAACTTGGTATTACAATCAGTGAAGGTTGGGGTATGACTGAAACAGCGGGTGCGTCGTGTGTTAGTTACCCATTCGAACAACAACACTTAGGCACTATTGGTAAACCTTTAGCTTGTGTAGAAATGAAGTTGTCAGCTGAAAATGAAATTCTTATTCGAGGTGATTCGGTCTTTAGTGAGTATTACTTAGATAGCAAAAATACGGAAGAGTTTTTTAGTGATGGTTGGTTTTGTACTGGTGATTGTGCTCAAGTTGATGAGCAGGGTATTTATACCATTGTAGGTCGTATTAAAGATAAATTTAAAACAAGCAAGGGTAAATATGTGGCTCCTGTGCCCATTGAAAGCTTATTATGTACTAATACTGATATTGAGCAAGTGTGTGTAATGGGTTCAGGTTTAAAGCAACCTGTTGCGTTAATTGTGTTAAAGCAATCAATAGCTAAAAAAGACATAGTGACAGAAAAAGCGTTACGAAGTACGTTGCAATGGGTTAATCAGCAGCTAGAAAGTCATCAAAAAGTAGATTATTTGTTTATTTGCCATGAAGCATGGACTATTGAGAATAATTTAATTACTCCCACCTTAAAAATCAAACGCAATGTTATCGAGCAAGAATTTAATGCGCTTATTGCTAAAGAAATAACGAGTGATATTATTTGGCAATGAAGTAGGCCTTACTTACTGACTTGACGCTCAAAAAAAATGAAGAGAGTAAGCCGAGAATATGACTGGCTTACTCGATTTTTTATTTTTACTCTGTCATTTTATTTTTAATCATCAGACAGCGTTTATCTTCCTGCTGTTTAATTAGCAACTTTCGCTTGGTGCCGGCTGATAATTCAGTTAATTCAATAACCGCTTTGTTTAATCTAGCTACACTAATATCACTGCAGGTAGCCGGAATTAAACTACTGTAACTACGCATAAATACTGGTCCATTAGCTTTGTCTATAGCCGTTAGGCTTGTCATGCGTTGTATAGCGCTTTGCTCATTAAAGCTGTTCTGCTCGCTTGGATAGAGTGCTGTCATGGCAGTACGTAATTTAGAAAAGGCTAAATCATTATGTTTTTGTTGAATGTTTGCCAACCACTCAGTTTTAACTTGTGGGTTTGGGTTGATCACTCGAGCGTAAATTGCTGATTTTTGGCCTGTATCAGAGTTGTCTAATGTTAATTCTTTAGCAATTAAATCAGCCGATTTACTATAATTATAACGACTAAGTTGCGCAATAATATTCCAACGAATATCTTGATTTATCGTTAAATTTTCTAGCGAATGTTGCCCTGTTAGTAACTTATAAATATTATCCAATGCGTCTTTTGTGTGCGCTATATTTAAATAGCTGTTAAACCAACGGCGCTGCATATTTTTATTGTCGCTATTGGTTCTGGTACTCTGCCAAGTAATTTCTTCTAATTGACGAGTAATTTCTTTAACATAAGTATGTTGGCTACCTAAGGCTTTGTTTAGATATACTTTAGCCGATGATATTTGACCTAGCACTTGACCTAAAGTGGTATAATCTTGCTCAAGTGGAGCATTGGCTATGGCTACCAATAAGTATTCATTTAAAGGTAGCTTTCCATTACGAACACTGTCCCATAGACTTTGCCAGAGCATAGAACGTAATAATGGATCTTGAACTTGAGCAAGATATTGCTTAGTCGTTGCAAAAGACTGTTTATCTAAATTGACTTTAACAAATGCCCAATCTTGATAATTTGGGTAGACCAAATCTGGGCAACTTGTACCAATAAGTTCATCAATGGCAGTTGATTTATCTTGGTAAATTACCGAAATCTTTTTGATTAAGCTAAAACCTGGTTTGTTTGCTTTAAATAGTGCAATTTGTACTTTTTGTTCACGTAAGGTTGGATGGCTTTTATCAGCTGTTTGTAATAAGTTGAAGGTTGTAATGCTACCTTGTTCACATTGAAAATTAGCTTCAATGCTATTTACACCAGCTTGGTAGAGCCATTCTTGTTGCCATTGGCTTAGATCTTTGTTGCTAGCTTTAGCTAGACTGTCAATAAAATCGTCTAACACAGCATTCTTATAAGCATTGTCTGTTAAATAATTGTGAATCCCTTGCTGAAATGTTTTTTCACCAAGAAAGTAACGTAACTGATTTAAAACAGCGGCGCCTTTTGAATAAGTAATGGCATCAATATTATCAAAAGCATTGGCACTCGAAGGGACAGGAACTTCAATAGGGTGAGTGGTTACTTGCTGATCTGCTCTGTATGCACTTTGTTTACCGCGGGCATAAAAACTTCGCCATGCATTACTAAACTCTGTTGCTTCACTCGTGGCAAGTGTCGCCATAAAGGCAGCAAAACTTTCGTTTAGCCATAGACCATTCCACCATTTCATGGTGGCGAGATTACCAAACCATTGGTGCGCCATTTCGTGCATGATCACACTAGCAAGTCGCTCTCGTCTACTTTGGCTCATTTCACCATTGGTTAAAAAACTTCCTTCCGCAAAGGTTACTGCGGCAGAATTCTCCATGGCACCATAAAGAAAATCAGGTACTAATACTTGGTCATATTTCTTAAACGGGTAATCGATGCCAAAGTAATCATTAAAAAATTTGAACCCTTGGTTAGTATAAGTAAACCAATGTTTTGGGGTGATTTGTTTAGCAACTGATTGACGAGAAAACAATCGCAATGGATATTTTCCATCAGCATTTTGCCACATTTTATATGGGCCTGCGTGCATTGAAAAGTTGTAGGGGCTTAATGTTAAACTTTTAGGGAAATGCCAAATGTTAACCTTGTCTTGTTCGGTAATTTTATCTTCACGAGTGGCTGAGAATACGGTCCAATTTTTTGGGGCTGAAACGGTTAATTGAAAGGTAGCTTTCAAATCGGGTTGATCAAAGAGAGCAAACATTTGTTGAGCTGCAGCGGGTTCAAAATGTGAATATAAATAAACTTTTCCGTCAACAGGGTCTTTAAACCTATGTAAGCCTTCGCCATTGGTACTGTGCTTACGAGTATAGTTAACAGTAATTGAGTTCTCACCATGTGCTAATTGCTTAGCTGGCAAAGTGATAAACCAATTGTTATAGCTATTGTGAATCTGCTCTTTTGAAGCGCTTTTGCCATTTATGCTTAAACTGCTTATTTGAGCTTCACTTAAGTCGACCGTTAACGGCATCGTCGCATTGTTAAGAGTAAAATCGATTGTAGAAGTGGCTGAAAAACTTTCATCTCCAGTTAAAGAAAAATTAAGCTTGTAAGCTACATTAGAAACGCGTTTAGAACGTTTAAATGCTTGTTCTTGAGACAAGTGTTTATTTTCATCACGAAATTGAAAGTTTGATGTGGTTTGTTTGGCTTTGACTAAGCTTTCCTCAATAACTACTTCTTCATTAGTTAATTGACAAGCATTAAGTAACAATGCTGAAACTAAGGTTATGGTGACTTTAACAAGGAGTTTTTTAATTAGCATTGTTATTTTTACTTCAATAATATAGCGACAAGTTTGTGCAGTATAAAAGAGAAATTGCTCAGGCAAAAGGGAGTTAACTATATAGACAATTAAGCTAACAATAAATTGTAAAGAAGTGAGCACAGTGATAATTGTGAAAAGTGCTTCTTTGATTAAAAAAGATTAGCAGATTTAAGAAAATAGCTTCAATATCTTAATGTAGTAATAGATAATATCTTTGCTAACAATATAACATTATTGGATACCATGAATGCATAAGGAAAAACAATGAAAACGACCAACAGATTAACGCCAATACTCGTTGGTTTACTTTTCGCTTCTGCAAATAGCTTTGCCGATGCGCCTCTGGCGTCAATTTCTAGCCAAGATGCTTTTTTTAATCAAATAAAATCACTTTGTGGAAAGTCTTTTGAAGGGAAGGTGGTTGTTGATAATGCGCCGGCAAGTGATTTTAGTACTGAAAAGTTGATTATGCATGTAAGAAAGTGTACCGATAGCGAATTACAGATCCCTTTTCATATTGGTGAAAACGCTTCAAGAACTTGGATTATTACGAAAACAGGGAGTGGTTTAAGCTTAAAACATGATCATCGTCATAATGATGGAAGTAGTGATATTTCCACTATGTATGGTGGGCATACCCTTGATAAAGGCTGGGCTCAAGTGCAAACTTTCCCTGCTGATGAGTATTCAAAAGAGCTGTTTGTTAAGCTAGCAATACCTCAATCGATAAGTAATAGTTGGCAAATGTATATTTACCCAGAAAAATTTACTTATCGATTGACGCGACCAGGACGTGAATTTAGAGTGGATTTTGATTTAACTCAACCGGTTCAACAACCTATTACTCCTTGGGGTTACCATGACTAACTGTGTTTGTTATTTACATTAATTTGTATCAGTAACAGGGTAACAATGCAAAATGATAATTGCTTTCAATTTGCGAATTAATCCGCAATAAGTCGTCTAGACTATTTATTTTTTAGGCTCTTTCTTATATTGATATAAACCATAGGACAACCATTAATCATATATGTATTAACAACTTAATGTATTAATTTTCAATTTAACTACCAAAAATCATTATTGGTATTAATTTTGCTCTTTCTCTACTAATGAAAGGAGTATTACTATGAAAAGTTTATTGAACATTATGCTATTGTCATGTTTGTTAACTACCACATCCCAAGCTACACTAATACAGATTCATAATTGTACAGGTGCTCAGCAATGTATCATTACTACTGCTCCGCCAAATCCGATAATTGCCAACCCTAACAATAATTTATTGTTAGCTTGGGATGAAGTGCAGAACTTGTTGTTAATAGAAGATTTGATGGTTGATCGTGTCTTCGATGATACCGCCAGTTTTGTAGAGAGTGTTAATAGAGATAATTATTTAATTAAAGCCGGTACTATTATATCAAGTCACTACTTTCAGTGGGATCCTAGCCCAAAGAGAAATAAAACGGTTTCGGCAACAATACAATTAGATTCACAGGTGTTTGCTTTTATAACCTCAGATAACAACCTATTTAATAGTGATGTGTTTTTAGGGCTATTGGGATTAAATTATGCTGACTTTAGATTAAGGGGCCTGGAAAAAAATGATATTACAAACTTTAACGGACCTAATGTTGATATTAGTTGGAAAGCGGGTAAACCAGGCGACTGGGCTAGATTAATTACTGCATATTCACCTAGTGGAAATAATGCTGTACCACAGCAAGTGCCAGAGCCAAACCTGTTGATGATTTTTGCCATGGCTTTGTTAATTATTGTAAAAGTTAAAAGTTAAAAGTTAGTAATAAAAAAGCCAGATACTATAAATATAGTCATCTGGCTTATCGTTATTGTTTCTATTACGAAACTAAAGCAAATCGTTTACTTCTTTTTCTTAACCGCTTTAGGGTTTGGTAAATCGGTAATTGAACCTTCAAAAATTTCAGCGGCTAAGCCAATTGATTCATTTAACGTTGGGTGAGCGTGAATTGTTAAACCAATATCTTCAGCATCTGCGCCCATTTCAACCGCTAAGCAGATTTCACCAAGCATTTCACCAGCATTGATACCAACAATAGCACCACCTAAAACACGGCCAGTGTCTTTTTCAAAAATCAGTTTAGTTTTCCCTTCAGTACGAGCAGAAGCAATAGCTCGGCCTGATGCTGCCCACGGGAAGCTAGCAACTTCAACATTTAAACCTTGTTCTTTCGCTTCACGCTCGGTAACACCAACCCATGCCATTTCAGGGTCTGTATAAGCAATTGAAGGAATACAACGAGGTTCAAAAGTATGTTTTTTACCTGAAATTACTTCTGCTGCACAGTGTGCTTCGTGTACCGCTTTATGAGCAAGCATAGGCTGACCAACAACATCACCAATAGCAAAGATGTGATTAACGTTAGTACGTAGCTCGTTAGTTACATTAATAAAGCCACGTTCATCAACATTCACACCAGCTTTGTCAGCATCAACTAAGTGGCCGTTTGGCTTGCGACCAACAGCGACTAAAATTTTGTCATAACGAACGGGTTCTGCGGGTGCTTTTTTACCTTCAAAGCTAACGTATAAACCGTCATCTTTCGCTTCAACAGCAACTACTTTGGTTGAAAGCATGATATTGAAACGCTTTTTAACATAGCCATTATAAACGCGTACAATATCTTTATCAGCTGCTGGCACAAGTTGATCTGCAAATTCTACTACAGAAACATTTGAACCTAATGAGCTATAAACTGTGCCCATTTCTAAACCAATAATACCGCCACCAAGCACAAGCATTTCTTCTGGCACATCTTTAAGTTCTAATGCGCCTGTTGAATCGATAACACGAGGATCATCTGTCGGTATGAAAGGTAAATTAACTACCGAAGAGCCTGCAGCAATAATCGCATTGTCAAAAGTAATGGTAGTTGACGTACCATCGATACCTTCAACAGCAATAGTCTTATCAGAAGTAAATTTACCATAACCTGAAACTGTTGTTACTTTACGTTGCTTAGCCATACCGCCTAAACCGCCGGTAAGTTGTGCTATAACGCTGTCTTTCCAGTCACGAATTTTATCTAAATCGATTTCTGGCTTACCAAAAGTAACACCGTGTGAAGCCATTTCGCTGGCATCATCGATAACTTTAGCAACATGCAAAAGGGCTTTAGAAGGAATACAGCCTACATTTAAACACACGCCACCAAGGGTCGCACGGCTTTCTACTAATACTACATCTAAACCTAAATCTGCTGCACGAAATGCTGCTGAATAACCACCAGGGCCAGCACCAAGAACTACAACTTGAGTTTTAATTTCGTTACTCATATTATCCTCAATAAACTAATTAAAGTTTTCTAATTTGTGTAAATATTTTTATGGGCGAAATTCTACGCTTAACTGTTGAATTTCGCCAATATTTATTGGCTATTTTGTATGAAAAATTACAATACCAACTTACGAATATCAGACATCACGCCCGCTAAGTGCACAGTAAAGCGTGCTGCAATCGCGCCGTCAATTACACGATGGTCGTAAGACATTGATAAAGGTAGCATTAATTTAGGAATAAATTCACTGCCATTCCATTTAGGTTTCATTTCAGATTTTGAAACACCCAAAATAGCGACTTCTGGTGCATTAACTATTGGTGTAAATGCTGTACCCCCTATGCCACCAAGGCTAGAGATAGTGAAACAACCGCCTTGCATGTCAGCGGCCTTTAATTTGCCGTCGCGTGCTTTTATACTAATTTCGAGTAATTCTCGTGACAATTGATGAATACCTTTTTGATCAACATCTCGTACCACAGGGACAACTAATCCGTTTGGCGTATCAACGGCAACACCGATGTGGATGTATTTTTTCAAAATTAAACTTTCACCATCTTCACTCAAACTTGAGTTAAAAACTGGGAAGGTACGCAATGCATCAGCAGCAGCTTTTAAAATGAAGACTAATGGGGTTATTTTAAAACCAAGTTTTTGCTTCTCACAAACAACATTTTGTTCTTTACGGAAAGCTTCAACGTTGGTGATATCGGCTTCATCAAATTGGGTAACATGTGGAATAGTTACCCAGTTACGATGTAAGAATGGTCCTGATATTTTTTGAATACGAGACAATGGTTTCGTTTCAATTTCACCAAATTTGGAGAAGTCGATAGCCTTGGCACTCACTACTTGTAAGCCACCTTCACCTGAAGCTACCGAGCTGCCAGCATTAGCTTTTGGACGAGAAAGTTCATATTTCACGTAAGATTGAACATCTTCTTTTAAAATACGCCCTTTGTTACCCGTGCCTTTAACTAAGCTTAAATCAACACCAAATTCACGCGCGATACGGCGAATAGATGGCGAACTATAAATAGTACCTTTACTACTGGTGCCTGATTGTGGATGATGCGGCACAGGAGGGCTAATTGGCGCTGTGGTCGGGGCAACTTTTGCTGGTGCAGCAGGAGCTGCTACAGGTGTCGGTGCTTCAGCTACTGCATCAACAATAACGCTGCTTGACGTTTCAAGTTTGATAACTAAGCTGCCTTGCTTAACTTTATCACCGACATTAATAAAGACTTCTTTAACGGTACCTGCATGAGTTGAAGGTACATCCATAGTCGCTTTATCTGTTTCTAAGGTGATTAAGCCATCTTCTTCTTCAATGGTGTCTCCCACATTGACTAAGACATCAATAACTTCTACTTCACCGTCTTCGCCGATATCTGGCACAGTAACTTCAATGACAGCCGATGCTGCCGGGGCTGCTGCTGGTGTCGGTGTAGGAGCTTCAACAACTGGAGTTGCTGTGGCTACTGGCGTTTCAGCGGGTGCAGCTTCAACTATTGGTGTTTCTTCAGCAACGGCTTCGCCAGCACTGTTGATTTCACCAATCATGTCGCCTTCTTTGATTTTATCACCAACTGACACTGATAAGCTTGCTAAGGTACCTGCAAAGGGAGCAGGGATATCCATTGATGCTTTATCGGTTTCAACCGTTACTATTCCTTCATCGGCCTCGAGTATATCGCCAACAGCAACACAGATTTCTATGATTTCAACTTCTTCGCCGCCAACGTCTGGGACTAGAATTTTTTCATTAGACATGTTCTTTTCCTTATTCTAGTAACAAATTAAGCGTAAAGCGGGTTAAGTTTATCGCTGTCGATGTTAAAGCGTTTAATCGCTTCACTCACTACACTACGTTCAACTTCACCACGGTTAGACAATTCAAATAACGCGGCAACCACAATGTAGTTTTGATCTACTTCAAAATGTTGACGTAAGTTATCACGACTATCACTGCGACCAAAACCGTCAGTACCTAAGCAGCGATATTCTGTATCGATATAAGCGCGTACTTGATCTGAGTAATTTTTAATGTAATCGGTGGCAGCAATGGCAGGACCAGCATCTTTAGTAATCACACTACTGATGTAAGGTACTCGTTGTTCGCTTTCAGGATGAAGCATATTCCAACGGGTAACATCTTGACCGTCGCGGGCTAATTCATTAAATGAAGTCACTGAGTAAACATCACTAGAAATGTTGTATTCATTGGCTAAAATTTGCGCCGCTTGACGTACTTTTTGTAAAATTGTACCTGAGCCCATCAGTTGCACATTAGCGATTGCTTTTTTCTTCGCTGATACTTGCTCTAACTGGTAAATTCCTTTGATGATTTGATCGCAAATATCTTTCGTTTCAGGAATCGCCGGATGTTGGTAGTTTTCGTTCATTAGTGTCAAGTAATAGAAAACATTCTCATTTTCTTCGTACATGCGACGCAAACCATCGCGTATAATAACCGCAATTTCATACCCGTAAGTTGGATCGTAGGTAACACAGTTAGGGATCAAGCCTGCTTGTACATGTGAATGACCATCTTGATGTTGTAAACCTTCACCATTTAATGTTGTTCTACCGGCAGTTGCTCCGAGTAAGAAACCTCGTGCTTGGCTATCACCCGCAGCCCAAGCTAAATCACCCACACGTTGGAAACCAAACATTGAGTAGTAAATATAGAACGGAATAGTCGTTGCATTACATGTTGAGTAGGATGTGCCCGATGCAACCCATGAGGCCATTGCACCAAGCTCATTAATACCTTCTTGTAAAACTTGGCCTTTCTTATCTTCACGATAATATGCGACTTGATCGGCATCTTGAGGAACATATTTTTGCCCTTCGTTGGCATAAATACCTACTTGACGGAACAAGCCTTCCATACCGAAGGTACGCGCTTCATCAGGTATAATTGGTACAATGCGCTTACCAATCTTCTTGTCTTTTAATAAGCTGTTTAATACGCGAACAAAGGTCATGGTAGATGACACTTCACGTTCGCCAGAGCCTTTAGTTATTGCGTCAAAAGATTTCAGCGGTGGAATTTCCATTGACTCTTCTGGTTGCTGACGACGTGCTGGTAATGAACCACCTAATGCTTCACGTCGTGACATCATATACTTATACTCTTCACTATCTTCTGGGAACTGATAGAAAGGTAAGTCTTCAATGTTTTCGTCAGCAATTGGCATATTGAAACGATCACGGTAGTGTTTAATCGCTTCAACATCCATTTTCTTAACGTTGTGAGCAATATTCAATGCTTCACCTGAAGCACCTAAACCAAAACCTTTAACTGTTTTAGCTAAAATTACCGTTGGACGACCCTTAGTATTCATGGCTTTTTCGTATGCGGCATAAACTTTTACTGGATCATGACCACCACGGTTTAAACGCCAGATGTCTTTATCAGACATGTTAGCAACCATGGCTTCTGTTTCTGGGTATTTGTTAAAGAAATTCTCACGGGTGTACTTGCCACCTTTAGCTTTACAGTTTTGGTATTCACCATCAACGGTTTCATTCATTAACTGTAATAACTTGCCTGACGTATCACGTGCTAATAATTGATCCCAGTAGCTACCCCAGATAACTTTTACTACTTCCCAGCCTGCGCCACGGAATGTACCTTCAAGTTCTTGAATGATTTTGCCGTTGCCACGCACAGGGCCATCTAGGCGTTGTAAGTTACAGTTAATAACAAACGTCAAGTTATCTAAGCCTTCACGTGAAGCTAAGCCAATAGCACCTAATGATTCTGGCTCATCAGTTTCACCGTCGCCTAAGAAACAGTAAACACGTTGACCTGAACAGTCTTTGATACCACGATTGGTTAAATATTTTAAGAATCGAGCAGTATAAATTGCTTGTAGTGGACCTAAGCCCATTGACACTGTTGGGAACTGCCAGAAGTCATCCATTAAATGCGGGTGAGGATAAGAGGATAAACCTTTACCATCACATTCTTGACGGAAGTTTGCCATTTGCTCTTCCGTTAAGCGACCTTCTAAAAATGCACGAGCATAAATGCCAGGAGAAATATGACCCTGAGCAAAAATGAAATCACCGCCATCCTTGTCAGTTGCTGCTTTAAAGAAGTGGTTGAAACCCACATCATAAAGAGTCGCACTAGAGGCGAAGCTACCAATATGACCGCCTAGATCTAGATCTTTTTTCGACGCTCTCAGTACTAAGGCTAGTGCATTCCAACGAATCGCAGCACGAATACGAGATTCAATGGTTTGATCCGCAGGCATATGTGGCTCTTGCCCTGGTGGAATAGTATTCACATAAGCTGTTGTGGCGTCAAACGGTAAATGAGTACCACCACGGCGTGCACGCTCGATTAATGATTCTAGTAAAAAATGAGCGCGCTCTGCCCCTTCATTTTCTAATACGGCTTCCATTGATTCTAACCACTCTTGTGTTTCTAACGAATCAATATCAATGTTTGGTAGATCTGACATATTGCGTTGTCTCCAATATTATTTGTTTATATATTTAATAATTTTTTACATTCGACGCATGGAACGTTCCATGCGACTATTTTCTTGAGTCAGCTTTAACAATACTTCCTCAATAAAAGCAAGATGACGGTGACTTGCACCCCAAGCTTTTTTAGGCTGTTGACTGATAATAGCCTCCAGCAAATTCTTTCTAAAATCTGTTATCTTGCTAAAGATATCAGGACGTTTTGCTAACACAGTTAAATTTTGTTCAATGTTATCTATTAATAATGCAGACATACTTCTGGCGGTATGCAATATCACGGCATTGTGCGAGGCAGAACAAATAGCCATATAAAACTCATAAACTGCTTGCGCTTCAAGCCGAAAATCATCTTCTAATTGGCAGTTGCCAATTTGATCATGTTTTGCCTGAATATGTTCAAAATCGGCACTCGTACCGCGCATTGCCGCATAAAAGGAAGCCATGCCTTCAATACCGTGGCGAAACTCTAACAAATCAAATTGCGATTCATTGTTATTTGCCATCAAATTAAATAAGGGCTCTGCAAAAGACTTCATAATATTTTTGCTGACAAAGGTTCCACCACCTTGTTTGCGAGTTACCAAGCCTTTTGCTTCGAGTTTTTGTACCGCCTCACGCAAAGATGGCCTTGAAACTTCAAACTGTTTTGCTAGTTCACGCTCTGGTAATAATTTTTCACCAGGCTGCAAACTACCTTCTATAATCATATTTTCTAGCTGCGCTAAAATAATGTCAGATAACTTCTGAGGTTTGAGCTGTTGTTTCAATGGCTGTGGCATTAACGGTTAAACCTTAATTTCTTACTAACTGATCTTTGTACAATAGTGCTAACTATATACATATAGTCACACGGTTATGTTTTGGTAAATTGGTATTACCATTGATATTTTAGGCGATAAAATAGCAAGTGAACGCATTGTTTGCATGTAATTTAGTTGAAGCTTGTCATTAAAGCAAGAATATTTACGAAGAAATAGTGGTTTTTTATTAAGGTTTAAAATTAAAACGCGCGTTTAATTTGAGTGTTTTAAATTAATGGTCTTACCAATAATGAAGGGATAAATGACATTAAGTGATTTATTCATAATTTAAAAAAGCGCAGGTATAACCTAGAAATAAGGTCGAGACTGACAGCAATTGTCAGCTTCATTTATGACACAAATTAGAGTTTAAGCATGGTGTTCACCAGGTAAGTGCTCTTTAATAAATTTATAAATGTCGATTAATTAACGATGCCAACTAAGGTCAACACAGAAATAACGGCTAGCATTAATAGTACGTTACGCTTAGCTAAACGTACGAGTAAGCAAGGTTCAGCAGTACAGTCGTCTTCATCTACCATGATGTCTTCAGATTTTTGTGCTACATCAATTAAAATTTGGTGTGTTGGTTTTTGGCTGTCGAAAAAACTTTCTAACCACATAGGTAGAGCTTTTGAAAAGTGACCGACAAACATATAGCCAAGTGAAGTTATTCTAACCGGTAACCAGTCAAGATAGAACAGAATATCATGGTAATTTTTACAACCAGAAGAGAGTGTTGGCACGCTAAATTGAATATGGTCATCAGCTGAGTTTGCATTAATATTTAAATCTTCGCTAGATTCACTTGCATCTTCTTCCGTGTCGCTGTCTAAAGAGCAACCATTTTGTTGTTCAATGACTGTTGTTAATAGTCGGTAAAAAACCACCCCTGGGGCGCCAAAAACAACAAAAAACAACATGATAGCAATATAGTAACGATAATTTAACCAAATTAGTGCTTGACCAAAGCCAATGTCTGGTAAGTTTTTATCTTGCAGTAATTGCTGATGATAGAGTGCTACACTGGTCGTGTCGCCACGAAAAGCAGCATGTAAATACTTTTTATAACTAGCGCGGATTTTAATACAGCCAAAACTAACGATAAGGATTAAGGTTGAAAAGACGAAGTGTAACAAGCTATCGTCGATTACGGATAAAATTAGGTATATTACTGCAACAGGTAATAGTAAGAATACGCTATAGCTGAGCGTGTTATCTTTTAGTTTTGATAAAGTTGAATTGCGAGTAAAAAAACGGACATATTGTTGATAATAATGATCGAAGCACCAGAAAGAGGACGAAAGTGACTTCTCGGCAGCGAGTGCAATTAATAAACTTAGTAAACTCATATTTTAACCTAATTAAACTGAATGTGTTTTAAACGCTATAAATTATGTACTTGTTTTTAATATAAGCAATATCTTACGAAAATCTGGCCAATTAAATGCTTTGCCAGGATCTGTTTTTCGACCCGGCGCAATATCACAATGACCGACGATGTTTTCATCACTAATTAACGGGTAACATTTTTGCAAACAATGGGTTACTTTTGCTAACTGTAGGTATTGAATATCTTCATAAGGTATATCATCTGTGCCTTCAAGTTCGATACCAATAGAAAAATCATTACACTTATCTTTGCTATTAAAAGTTGAAACTCCAGCATGCCATGCTTTATCATCAAAACTAACATATTGAATAATACTGCCATCACGCCTAATTAAGCAATGGGCCGATACCTGTATATCCGCAATATCTGCAAAACTGGGGTGAGCATCAGCATTTATTTTTCCTAAGAAGAGATCTGTTATATGGCTAGTGCCAAATTCCCCTGCAGGTAAGGAAATATTATGCACAACCAGCAAACTGATTTGATCATCTGAGCATCGAGGATTAAAGAAGCTAGATTGTTGTTTTTCAACGGATGACAACCACCCTCGGTTTATTACGTAGCTTGGAGGGAAATTGTTACCTTTTATGGCTTTTTTCTGCTTGCTTAACGACATACAATAACTTTTATTATTTTGTGTAATGCACCTATAAGAATCACGCTATTATGACTGAAGACGACTCGACAAACAAAATAGGTAAAATTTTTATCTGGCTAGCATGGATTGTAGCGCTAGCTATATTGATGTTTGCTTTTCAAGGTGTGCTTGATGAACAGTATAACCCAAATAGCCAACCGCAAGTTAGTTTAAGTGACTCTGGTCAAGCACAAGTTATTTTGAAGCAGAATAGGCAAGGACACTATATTACTCAAGGCACTATTAATGAGTCGTCAGTAACTTTTTTATTAGATACAGGCGCAACACAAGTATCTATTCCTGCACATATTGCTGAGCAGCTACAACTTGACAGTTATGGTAGCTACCAAGTACAAACCGCAAATGGCACCGTTACGGTTTATCAAACTAAAATAGAACAGCTTAGCATTGGTAATATTTTCCTGTACAATGTCGCCGCGCATATTAATCCAGCCATGAAAAGTGATGCGATATTATTGGGAATGAGTGCGTTAAAAAAAGTAGAGTTTAGCCAAAAAGGCAATCAACTTACCTTACGAGAATACCTTTAACAGGAACAATAAATGCTTAAATCTGCACTAGTAAAACTGCAACAAGATATCTCAACTACGGTTACTTGGGCCCTTAAAGAAGACTTAGGCGCTTTAGATGAGCAATCTCCTAGTACAGATCAAGATATAACCGCTATGTTGATTCCTGAAAATGAACATGCTGTTGCCACCGTTATTACCCGAGAAGATTGCATTGTTTGTGGTGTAGCCTGGGTCAATGAAGTATTTAAGCAATTAGATACTTCACAGCGGCGCCAACAAAATGGTTGTTTTTCGGCCACCGAAATTACTTGGTTTGTCAATGACGGCGAATTGGTTAAAGCGAATACGACCTTGTTTGAACTAAAAGGAAACGCTCGAACTTTATTAACGGGTGAACGTGCAGCCCTTAACTTCTTACAAACGTTATCAGGCACTGCAACCTTAACCAGTAAATATGTTAGAGAACTATCAGGAACTAAAACTAAGTTATTAGACACCCGTAAAACATTGCCAGGGTTACGTAGCGCACAAAAATATGCGGTACTTTGTGGCGGTGGTGTTAATCATCGAATTGGTTTATTTGATGCTTTTTTAATAAAAGAAAATCATATTGCTGCCTGTGGCGGTATAGCGCAGGCAGTATCGACAGCAAAACTTAACCACAGTGATAAAACGGTTGAGGTAGAAGTTGAATCGATGGATGAATTACAGCAAGCTCTTAAAGCCGGCGCAGATATAATCATGCTTGATAATTTTACGCCCGCCATGATAGAGCAAGCGGTAACCGCAACACGCGGTAAAGCTAAATTAGAAGTTTCAGGAAACATGACTATTGAAATTTTACAAGAATATACCAAAGCAGGCGTAGATTTCATTTCTTCAGGTGCCTTAACAAAACATGTTCAAGCGATTGATTTATCAATGCGTTTTCAGTAAAACAATAGGCGACATGCTTTGCAATGTCGCCGTATTTCCTTCAAATATCGATTGGCCTACCGGCATCTCCTTGGTTGTAATCACAAACCCCATCCGCAAAAATACTCTGTAAGTCGGCTAAACGTTCGGTTAGGTCAATATCATCGTACATACCTTGTTCAATCGCTTGTGTTAGCGAAATGGTATGGCATTTAAATATACTGCCTTGCCATGGTCCTTCAGCTTGAATACGACTATTAGAAAATATAGCATACGTTTTGGCACATGTTCCTTGACCAGATATATCGGCTTTAGCTTTGTGTGCTAACAACCAGGTACCATGCCAAACTCCCTCTCCTTGAGCGATAGCTTTACCATGTTCATCAAAACAAGTGTCTTGCAGTTGTTTTGGTTTGCTTTCGACAGCAGAGAGCTTTGGCTGATCTCGTCGCTTCATCAACCAAAGATCCATCATAGCAAAAGCATGTTCACTAGGGTTATAAGCAGGGTCTGCTACCCAAATCACTTGGTTATTGCTATGGCCGTTAGCTTGTTGCAGTCTAAGTCGAGCACTGAAAGAAGCGGACATATGATGCATATCAAGTTCTTTCTCTAAGTAATGACGCATATCAATGATGGGGAGATCAAGTTTTCCAGTAAAAACTTGTCCACCACGGTAGGCGGCATTTATTGCTTTTAGGGAGGCATTTCGCCGTGGTGCTAGTTTACCCTCTTGTTGTTCGGTGATGTTATCGCTCCCCCAAAGTGATAGCCATAATGGCAGCTTTCGTCCAAAAGGGATGAGAATGTTCTCAGCTTTCATTTGATGTTGTGCCTTCCAACTACCAATGTTTTTATTAATATGAACAAACTCTGCGAGGCTGATTTGTTTGTGTTTAAGTGCTTTTAAACCATATTGAACACCGCTATTGTCCCATGTGCTATGTACTAACCCATGTTGATCGCGATCAAATAACCATGCCATATCTTCCCAGTAATTCCAGTTGGTTTGATTGATCACTTGCTTACTAAAAAAACTTCTTAAAAAACCTTGTTTTGGATTATGAATAAAGCTTGATAAACCAAAATAGCCATTGATGCATTCGCTATTTCCTTGGGGGAAACTTGGCACCATGCCTGCCATTAATTGCGCCATAGGTTGGAGAAAAGCTATTTTTTGTGGGAAGTCTTGTAACGTATTCATTCCCTCTAATAGCTGTCTTTGATCAAACTGCTGCCATCGACTGTTATCTTTGGATCTGAAGGTGAAATAATTATTAAGTAAATCGCAATCAAGGGTATAAATAGTTTGGCTGAGCATATCAGGATAAGAATATTGTGGAATTAATCCATCGAGAATCCCTGTACTATTTTGACCGATTAGATATTGTGCTAAGCCACCGCCTGAGCCTCCAATACCAACAGTATAAAAAGGATGCCCGAACAGCTTGGTGAAATTTAATTTAACGCGCCTAGCGGTATCTTCTGCGAGTAACATATTATAAGTATAACTGGTACGGTTCCCACTAGAGCTAATCACTGCATAGCCTTGCTGCATCTCTGGTAAGCGCCGAGTAATTGTTTTGGTGGCCTTTTGACGGCCTTGTCGAAAACCAATGCCAGAGCCACCATTAAATTGATAAATAAGTTTTTTATTCCATAAACTACTGGCGGTACGGGAGCCTAACTCCGTTGGAGTAACACGCATAGCGATAGTATAGATAAAGCGATTGATGCTGCCTTGTTCTGCCCTAAAAAGTGTTAAGGGCTGCTTGGCATTTTTTAATGAGTGGAGTTGAGTAAATTGTGCGATAGACAACTTAGTCAATTTATCTTGATCGGTTAAATAATAAAAATTGAGGTGTGTTTTTATTAAACAGTCTTTTGAGTAACCAACAATGTTTTTTGGATTATTGATATCTTGATATACAGGAACCCCCAAACCTTGTTGATTATCTACCAGCGGTTGGCCGATATGAGAATCAATAGTCATACAGTAGAAGGGGTATTGCTTGGGACCTGAATATAATGAATTAACAGGGCCAATCTCACCTAGAGTTATAGGAAAGTTGAAATGCTCTTTTGGACGTGCCACTTGGCTGATATGTGGAAAAATAGGTAAGGTAAAGTTTGCTTCAGCTTTCGCTAAGCCTTTAACTTGCCTGTGCTTATAAGGGTCGTTGAAATAGAAAGAGGCCAGTAAATACCCAGCAGATATTAGGATTACAATCAGTATTAATTTTTTTACTTGCATAACATCACCACTGAAAAAAATTCCGACAATACTAAACCTAAGTATAGAATAGGGAATTCAATTCAGCTGTCATGCATGAGTTACTTTATTGCGCCTGGCTCACAATTACTTGAGTTTATTGACAAAAGTTTTTCTAAATTTTGCTAGCTTTGGTGAAACCACCGCCTGACAATATTGGCTTTCGGGATTGTTATTAAAATAATCTTGATGATATTGCTCTCCAGCATGGAATATATCAGCAGTGCAGATTTGCGTCACAATTTCGTGCTCAAACATTTCCGCTGAACTCATTTCTTTCATGATTTGCTGAGCCGTATTTTGTTGGTGTTTATTATGGTAAAAAATAGCAGAACGATACTGGCTACCAATATCGTTACCTTGACGGTTTAGTTGCGTAGGATCGTGTAAAGTAAAAAAAATTTCTAATATTTCTTGGTAACTGATAACGGTAGGATCATAGGTTAATTGTACTACTTCAGCATGGCCACTTTCACCAGAACAAACTTCTTCATAAGTAGGGGAAGTTGAAATACCACCCATATAACCCGAATTTGCACTATGAATCCCTTGCACTTGAGAGAATGCACCTTCGATGCACCAAAAGCAGCCTCCTGCTAATGTCGCGATTTCGGTGGTATTGCTATCGTTAATATTACTTTCAGGGATAATAGTTGTCATTTTTATTATTTCGCTCATTACTCTCAGTCTGAATAAGGATAATATAGTATATACATGGAGCTATATAGACCTAACTTTATAACAATTTATGTCATCTTTTTTTAAAATAAATAATTTAACCAGTAATTTGAAATCGAGTAAGCCTATGCAGCTAGTATTGGCTTTAAGAAGTGCCGCTATTGCTGCACAGTTCCTGTTAATCTTGTTCGTAAATCTGGGCTTAAATTATCAATTGCCTTGGACGCCACTTTTTAATGTGATCGTATTTGAACTTGTATTCACCTTAACGAGTTATCTTTTCTATCGAAGTAAACAGCAAATAAGTCAGTCTGCATTGTTGATACAAATTTGTGCGGATATTTTATTCTTATCGTTATTACTACTGTTTAGCGGTGGAGCAACCAATGCTTTTGTGTCCTTATTATTGATACCCATTGCAATAGCTGCGGTAACATTAACACCAATATTACTGGCTTTAGTCGCAATATTAGCGATTGCTTCTTACAGTTTTTTATTGTGGCTTTTACCTATGAGTGTTATGCATGGAAATATGCAAGGGCACTTTTTTGGCATGGGCATTAACTTTTTATTCTCTGCGTTAGTTGTTGCTATTGTTGTGGGTAAAATGGCGCGTAGCATAAATCAAAGAGAGTTGGCTATTGCAGCTTATAGAGAAAATTTATTGAAGCAGGAGCAAGTGACGTCATTAGGGGTAGCTTCAGCGCAAGTTACTCATCAACTAGCAACACCAATTGCAACAGTGCAGTTACTCGTAGACGAACTGGAGGAAGAACTTGCCCATAATGCCATTATTGATGATATTCAAAGCCAGTTAACACGATGTAGCAACAGCCTCGATGCTTTCCGTGATATGGTGTTTGATATTAAAGAGCAAACGATTGTCACTATTAATATTAGTGAATTACTCCAGCAGGTATCTGAAGATTTACGCGTAAATCACCCTGAAATTGTGGTCGAATTACAGCAACAGCAAGCTGATGACACTGCTATTATGGCCGATGCAGCGTTATTGCCTGCTATTATAAATCTTATTAATAATGCTGTTAGGGCAACTAAAGCAAATCAGCGTAATAAAATCTCATTAATTAGTTGTGTTTTTGAAGGGAGTTGGCAGCTTATTATTCGTGATTATGGCTTAGGGTTTGCTTTAGATAAATTGCAGTTGCTTGGAGTTAAACCTATTAGTAGTGAACATGGCTTAGGGATGGCTGTTTTACTTAGTCATGCCAGTTTAGAACGGTTAGGAGGTAAGTTGGCATTAACTAACCATCAAGCTGGCGGTGCATTAGTCACGTTAAGCTTGCCAATTTAGGACAAATTAGAACTAATGAAAAAACTATTATTGGTAGAAGATGATGCTATTTTTGCGAATACGCTAATACGGCGCTTAACAAAGTATGGTTTTGATTGCCAACACGTCGAAACCAATTCAGATGCTTTATTAGCTTGTCATCGGCATCAGCCAAAATATGTTTTGCTCGACATGAAACTCGCTCAAGAAACTACCTTAAGTATTATTACCCCCATACGGCAAACATTGCCTAATAGCCGAATTATTTTGCTCACCGGTTTCGCCAGTATTGCGACAGCAGTAGATGCAATAAAATTAGGAGCAGATGACTATCTAAGCAAGCCGCTTGATACACAAACATTATTAGCTGCTATTAACGAAAGTAAAGCTTCAACTGTTACAACAATGTCAGATGATGTTGAAACACTTTCTGCTGAGCAAGTACAGTGGCAACATATTCAACAAGTACTAAAAGCGAACGATGGTAATGTATCGGCTACTGCACGGCAATTATCAATGCATAGGCGAACCTTACAGCGTAAACTGCAAAAACGACCGGTGTAGTGCTTTAGCATTACAAACTTTGATATACTCACATCAAAAAATTGATAACGACTATTCACGGCAGTCGGTCATAAATATTTAAAAAATCGAGAGGGATTAAGTGATACCAGATCAACAAGCATTGATTGAAGCGATCAACCAAGTGATGCCTTTTGGCAAATATGCGGGCAGAAAATTATTACAATTACCTGAGCCTTACTTAGTGTGGTTTCAATCTCAAGGTTTTCCTGATGGAAAGCTAGGGCAGCAATTAGCGTTGATGTATGAAGTGAAACTAAATGGTTTAGAGTCAATGCTAAAACCGTTATTGCAAGCAGAGTAACCATAGTGAACTTAATCTATCTGGTAGGTGCTTTTTACTTGCTCAATGGCATTTAATCGTGCTTTTGATATTGCCTCTTTTATCGCTATTCCCTTTAGCCCTTGGTCAACAAAAGCCTTAGCGTTGACTTTACAGGCTGCAATCATGGCATGCTTTAAATAGAGTGCCTGCGGGTAAGGTCTACTTTCAAAGCCAAGCCTGCCCAGAAAGTCACTTTTACATGCGATCAGAAAATCATCAAACTCTAGCGGTTTTCGCCAGACATCAAGATGGTTAAACATCTTTAATAAGGTACTGGCCTTTAATTGAAAGGCTTTATGACAGTGTAAATGGTGCTCGCAAACCTTTAACGCTAATTGTTTACAATAAAGTGGCACTTTCAGTTGTTTAGCAATTTTCTCTACCAAAGGTAAACCTGCTTTTTCATGGCCATGATGGCTTGGCCAGTGCTCGCTTGCTGTTAAGCCTTTCCCTAAATCATGACATAATGCGGCAAAGCGAATAGCCGTTTTGTGCTCATTGTTTTGGGTAAGTAAAACAGCTTGTTGCAGAACCATCATAGTGTGGTCACCACTGCATATTTCTGGGTGCCATTGAGCAGGATTAGGAATGCCCCATAGCGCATCAAGTTCAGGCCAAATTGCTTGTAACGCTTGGCATTGACGCAATATTTGAAAAAACACTTCGGGTCGGGCTAGTTCAGTATTGTTATCCACCACCACTTCTTCTGTTAGGGCACGATGCATTTCTTGCCAAATACGTTCTGCACTGAGTGTTGATAATTCACCACTGGTGCTTATGCTAGTCATTAATTCAAGAGTTTCAGCGGCAATAGTAAAACCGTAACTATGGTAACGAGCAGCAAAGCGAGCAACACGTAATACTCTCAGCGGATCTTCTACAAAAGCATCACTTACGTGACGTAAAATGCGATTTTTGAGATCTTTCTGACCATGATAGGGGTCAATAATTTCGCCATTACTATTCATTGCCATGGCATTCACGGTAAGGTCGCGTCTTAACAGATCTTGTTCAATAGTAACATCAGGCTCAGCGTAACAACTAAAGCCAGTATAACCATGGCCTTGTTTACGCTCAGTTCGAGCTAGGGCATACTCGTCTTTCGTTTCGGGATGTAAAAATACTGGAAAATCTTTACCGACTTGATTAAAACCAAGGGCGAGCATTTGTGCACCACTAGCACCCACCACTAAGTAGTCGTTATCTATAACGGCTCGGTTCAACAACTGATCTCTCACTGCTCCACCAACAAGGAATATATTAAGTTTGGAGTCAGTTGCGAAATTGGAAGTGTCAGTGCTCAAGAAAAGGGCCAAAATAGAATAATAATTAACATCAGTTTACCACAATATTCGTGGACATAGCGCAGCTAACAGGTTAATTTTATCAGCGTAATTTATTCTTTTTAACTTTATTAGTCGTTGAATTTTTATGTACACAAATTTTTTCTCATTAAGTGAATTGCCTTTTTCTATCGCGCCAAATCCTAAATACTTATTTATGAGTGATAGGCATCGTGAAGCCTTAACACATTTAAATTATGGTCTTGGCGGTGCTGGCTCGGGAGATAATGGTGGTTTCGTATTACTGACGGGGGAAGTGGGCACCGGGAAAACTACGGTAAGTCGTTGCCTAATGGCTGACTTACCTGAAAATACACAATTGGCGTTTATTTTAAATCCAACCCTTTCTAGTCAAGAGCTACTTGCGACAATTTGTGATCAACTTAAAATTCGATACCGTAAAACCGGTGCCACCTTAAAAACCTTAACCGACAAAATATCTGAAAAGTTACTGAAAAATCATGCTAATGATATTAATACCTTATTAATTGTTGATGAAGCACAACACTTAGAAGCAGAGGTGTTAGAGCAGCTAAGATTGTTAACTAATTTAGAAACGAATACTAAAAAATTACTGCAAGTCATATTAATTGGTCAACCCGAATTACAGCAATTATTGAAACGTCGAGATTTACGTCAGTTAGCACAACGCATTACTGCTCGTTATCATTTACTGCCATTAAACCAACAAGAGTTAGTATCGTATATTAAACATAGGTTATCTGTGGCTGATTGCCATCGAGCATTGTTCAATAAAAGTGCTATCGCGGCAATTCATAAGTTGTCTCAAGGTATTCCAAGACTTATTAATTTAATTTGTCATAGTGCATTAATGACCGCTTACAATTCAAATAATGCTGTCGTTGATAAAAAAATAGTTTATCAAGCAGCAAGCCAAGCCTTAGGTGATGATTTTAAACTACCTGTGTGGTGGCAACAAAAAAGTACTCAATTTGGAGTCGCGGCCGGTGTATTGATGATATTGTTATCAACAGGTTTTTGGATAGGTCAAGGGCAGTTTAATGAGGAATCGTCGCTGCAAGTTGAAAATGATAAGCAAATAAAAGCCCTTCAAAAACAAATACAAGCGTTAAATGATGGGCGGATCGTCAAGCCCGAAGTTACAACAGAACAGGGCGCAGCTAGTAAAGTATCAATTTTGACTACAAAACAGCAAGTTGTTGAACAAAAAGGAATAGAGCAGTTAGTCGTTAATGGTGAAAAAAATAATCAACCTGCACAAGATTCAGAAGTTGTGACAAGCTCAATTAGATCAGTAGAAACTGTGCACGATGAAAGACCATCAGAGCTACTACCTGAACAAGATTATCAAATAGAAGCTATTGATGGTGTATCCGAAGATTTACTCGCCCGTTTCCAAGCTGCGGTTGATGATACCAAAACGGAAAACAGCAAACCTTTAATGGACGAACAAGCACAAATGGAACAGGGTGAGGTTCAGTCATTAACGCAAATGCCAGCTTGGGTGCAGAAAGGTATTCCTAGCTTGAGGTTTGAACAACATATTTATGCTTCAGATGGCGCTGGTTGGGTCAATGTCAATGGCCGTGATCGTTATGAAGGAGACGTGGTTGCAGAAGGCTTGAGTATTGAACAAATTTTACCGCAACAAGTGATTTTAACATATCGCGGTGAAAAGTTTAGTTTGCCAGCGTTAACGAATTGGTAACAGTAGCTAATTTTACCTGTAAATATAGCTAAGCAATTTAAGATTCAGTCAGCTTGTAATACGGGTGTAGAATTGGTTTAAGTATATATTCCTATCTCTTTATTTAGCCAAGCCGTAATCAAATAAGCAGATATAGAGTCACTGCTGCTCATCTTAAATTTGGGCTCTTTTTTGGTAGAGTCTTGAGGGAGGTTTTCAGCCAGCATATTTTGCTCCGCTTTGGTGTTAATAACCGTGGAGTGAACCTCGAAGTTAGTAATTTGCTCACGTGAAAACCATTGCGCATGCTCTAGTGAATCTTGGCTGGTATTAATTTCTTCTGAGCTTGCTTGCGCTATAAAGCCTAGCATGATTGAGGCAGGAAATGGCCAAGGTTGAGACGCGACATAGCTAGGATTTTCAGCAATTACGGCGCTTTCTTCAAGCACTTCTCGAATAACCGCGGCCTCTAATGTTTCACCTGGATCAACAAAACCAGCTAAAGTTGAATAGACGCCCTCAGGCCAGTTAGGCTGTCGTCCTAATAAACAACGCGCTATCCCGTCACTAAACATTTTTTCCACTAGCATAATGACTGCTGGGTCGGTACGTGGAAAAGTCAAATTTCGGCATTCGCTGCATTTTCTGGCATGACCCGCCTCAGTTGCACGACTTAAATTGCCACACCGACCACAAAACTGATGACTTTTATGCCAGTGCACTAATCCTTTAGCTAGTGCCAAAATGCCAGCGTCAAATGTACTAAGTAAAGCAGTGTGCTGCCTTAGTGATTGCCATTGACCTAACGCTAACAATTCTTCTTGGCTAGAAAATCTTAGTTTGCTCTGATCTATTGCAAAAAATGATTTTTGCTCACTTTTTCCTAGAAAAATACATTGGTCAATATGCAATGGTTGCAGCTGTTCTTTGTGCAAGTATAACGGGGATAACTCTTCACATTTGAATAAACACTTGCCGTCATTTATAAGACAGAATAACGTTTCTACTTTATCAAACTCGGACTTCAACCAAGTTTTATTTTTACGTTCATTGCTGCATCGGTCAAGGTGCATCTTGCTATAGGCGAATGTCATACGTTTTGGGCCTCTAGTACTTGTTTTTCCCAATGTTTTGACCAATCACCCAGTGGTAATATGATGGCAATTAATTCAACTCCCTGCTGAGTTAATTGATAACCTGTCTCTTGCATATCAACTAATTGCAAAGCTTTTAGCTCTTTTAAGCGGCTATTTAATAAGGTAGGTGATATTTTCTCACAACGTTGTTGCAACTCACGAAAAGTGGCTGGGCCTTGTTGTAAATTCCAAATAATACCAAGAGCCCATGTTCTACCTAACAAGTCGAGTAGCGCCATAATAGCTTTGCCAGTTTTAGAGCCTCTAACCTGAGAACCGGGAAGTGGAATAGCCATATACATCTCTTGAGAAAATAAAAACTATGCTACACTATTTGTAGCGAGATGGCGATGTTTCACCAAAATTAGATAAAACGATAGCGAATCAGTGTCAAATAGGGCGTTTGGTTGGGGGTATAAGGATGTGGTAAGGAGTTTGCATATTGCCGGCTATGCAAAAATAGACCTAGCTCAGTATGACTGGGCTAGGTTGCATGTTGCTGCGCTATTGCCAAACAGGCATCTTAGCTTCAAAAGCTTTAATTTTATCAAGCTTGCCTAATGTCCAACCAACACTATCTATACCATTTTCTAAACTGTATTGTTGGAATTTACTTAAACTAAAGTTAAATTCTACTTGTTTACCTGCGTCGTTGGTAAAGCTAACTTTGCTATTAGGTAAATCAACTTCAAGGTTTAGTTGTGCATCTGGCGCTAATTGAAATAATTGCTCAATTTCAGCTTCTCTTAACTTAATCGGTAATAAGCCTATATTGATACAATTTCCATAGAAAATATCGGCAAAGCTTGGTGCAATAATAACTTTGAAGCCGTATTCTTCTAACGCCCAAGGTGCATGTTCACGACTAGAACCACAGCCAAAGTTTTCTCTAGCAAGAAGAATACTAGCGCCTTGGTATGCTGCTTTATTTAAAATAAAGTCAGGGTTTGGCTCATTTCCGCTATGATCTAGGTAGCGACTATCGTGAAATAAATGTTTGCCAAAACCAATGCGTTCAGTTTTTTGTAAAAATTGCTTTGGAATGATTTGGTCAGTATCGACATTTGCGATATCTAATGGTGCAACCAAGCCGCTATGTGTAGTAAATTTTTCCATGATATTTCCTGTTAGGTTACGTGTTTAAATCAACAAAGTGACCGGTAATTGCAGCGGCAGCAGCCATCTCGGGACTTACTAAATGTGTGCGACTACCTCGGCCTTGACGACCTTCAAAATTTCGGTTACTGGTGGATGCACAACGATCGCCAGCTGTTAAAACATCATCATTCATCCCTAAACACATTGAACAACCGGGTAAGCGCCACTCAAAGCCGGCATCACTGAATATTTTATCTAAACCTTCACTTTCAGCTTGTGCCTTTACACGGTATGAACCCGGTACAATAATGGCATCAACTGAACTTTGTACGCTTTGACCTTTGTCAGTATAGCTTTGGACAACATTAGCAGCAGCACGTAAATCTTCAATACGTGAATTGGTACATGAACCAATAAATACCTTATTTACGCTAATATCGGTAATTTTAGTGCCTGCGGTTAAATCCATATATTCTAGGGCCTGTTTACAAGACTCTTGCTCAACAGGGTCGCTGAAATCACTTGGTGAGGGTACCTTACTGTCAATGCTGGTCACTTGCCCTGGTGTTGTGCCCCAAGTTACTTGGGCTTTAATATCTTTAGCTTCAAGTGTTAATACTGCATCAAATACGGCATTTTCATCAGATTTTAGTTGCTGCCAATCATTGACCGCTTGTTCAAAAACATCACCCTTAGGAGCATATTCTTTGCCTTGAACATAATCAAAGGTGGTTTGATCTGGAGCAACAAGACCTGCTTTTGCGCCAAACTCAATGCTCATGTTACAAACGGTCATGCGCTCTTCCATGCTTAAGGCTTCAATGGCTTCACCGCAATATTCGACCACATAACCTGTAGCACCAGCACTACCTGTTTTGCCTATAATTGCTAAAATTATATCTTTCGCGCTTATGCCTTTGCCAACTTGACCTTTAACTTCAATTTTCATGGTTTTAGCTTTATTCTGACGCAATGTTTGTGTAGCAAAAACATGTTCTACTTCAGAAGTACCGATACCAAATGCTAATGAGCCAAAGGCTCCGTGCGTAGCAGTATGAGAGTCACCACAAACGATGATAGTACCGGGTAAGGTTAAACCTAACTCTGGCCCCATTACGTGAGCTATTCCTTGATTTTTATGGCCCATACCAAAAAGCTCAATACCAAAATCTTTACAGTTTTTTTCAAGGGCACGTAATTGGTTGGCAGCGCCTTCACCAGCGGCATCAATTTTAATAGAACGTGTTGAAATGTTGTGATCCATGGTCGCGATTGTACGTTCAGGATGACGTACAGGGCGGTTATGAAAACGTAAATTAGCAAAGGCTTGTGGTGACGTCACCTCATGAATTAAATGTCTATCGACAAACAATAATGGCGTTTCGTCAGCTAGATCTTCTACTAAATGGTTTTGCCATAATTTTTCGTACATGGTTTTTGCTGTAGTTGTCATATTATGCGCTCTCAATTTGTTGACAGATATAATCACCCACTTCGCTAGTGGTTTTAGCATTTGCTCGTTTATCCGATGGTAGAAGATCGCCAGTTAAAATACCGTTATCTAAGGCACTGGCTACAGCGTCTTCAATTGCTTGTGCTGCGGCACTTTCATTTAAGCTAAATCGTAGCATTAAAGCGGCTGATAATATTTGTGCTACCGGGTTGGCAATACCCTGACCGGCAATATCGGGAGCGCTGCCACCGGCAGGTTCATACATACCAAAGCCTTGTTCGTTCAAACTAGCTGATGGAAGTAATCCCATGCTGCCGGTAATCATGGCACAAATATCAGATAAAATGTCGCCGAAAAGGTTAGGGCATAACATCACATCGAACTGATTTGGATCGCGCACTAATTGCATTGCTGCATTATCGACATATAAATGCTCTAATTCTACTTCAGGATAGTCAACAGCGACTTCTTCTACTACCTGACGCCATAACTGGCTTGTGGCAAGTACATTGGCTTTATCAACTGAAGTAACCTTATTATTTCGCTTTTTAGCTGCTTGAAAGGCTAAGTGGCTAATGCGTTTTATTTCTCGGCGTGAATAAAACATGGAATCAAAGCCAGTTTCATCTTCGCCTTCACCTTTACGACCTTTTGGTTCGCCAAAATAAATATCACCGGCAAGTTCGCGAATAACTAAGACATCGAAACCTTGTTCTGAAATATCGCTACGCAGTGTTGAAAGTGAGGACAATGCTGGCTGTAACGTTGCAGGACGCATATTACAAAATAAATCAAAATGACCGCGTAAGCCTAACAAAGCGCAACGTTCAGGTTGTTCAGTGGGGGGTAAATTAGCCCATTTAGGCCCACCCACTGAGCCAAATAAAATAGCGTCGCTGGCCTGACAACCTTTCATGGTTGAATCAGGTAAAGCAGTGCCATGATTATCAATGGCTGCACCACCAATATCAAAATCTTCAGTGTTGATTTCTATATCAAATTTCTTAGCGATAATGGTTAAAACTTTTTTAGCTTCAATCATCACTTCTGGGCCGATACCATCACCGGCTAAAATTGCTATGTTAGACATTTTCTAAAACCTTATATATTTAAATTTGTTTCTTGCTAAAGCGATTATTTTGCAGCTTTAAGCTCGGCAATCGTCATGGCTCTGTGGATGCTGTTTAATGCATGAATCAATGCTTGACCAGATGCTTCAATAACATCAGTGGCCAAACCATAACCATGGAAGTTTCTATCTTGCCAAGTAATGACTAAATCGGCTTGACCTAAGCCATCTTCACCCGAGCCTTTGTTTGATATTTTGTAATCACTTACTTCAAATTCTACATCTACTGCTTGTTTTATCGCTTGATAAAGTGCGTCGACTGGGCCATTACCTGTTGTTGCTTGTACTTTAGAGCTGTGTTCACCGGCCAATAATTTAATGCTGGCGGTAGCAAATTCGCCATCACCACATTGCACATTAATGGTATCTAAACGATAGTGATCTTGATTATCTTGTTGCTGGATATTAAACACCATTGCTTCTAAGTCATCATCGAATACTTGGCCTTTTTTATCGGCTAATGCCAAAAAGTCTTGATAAAGCTCTTCAAGGCAATAGTCACTTTCTTGGTAGCCTAAACTGGCCATACGATGTTTAATAACATGACGGCCACTACGCGAGGTTAGGTTTAATTTGGTTTTAGCAATACCGACACTTTCGGGTGTCATAATTTCGTAGGTATTACTCGCTTTTAACATACCATCTTGGTGAATACCTGATGAATGACTAAAAGCATTGCCGCCGACAATTGCTTTGTTTAACTGCACTGGCATATTACACAAGGTACTGACCAATTTTGAGCTGCGAGCAATTTCTTGGTGATTAATATTGGTATTCACATTTAATAAAGCTTCACGAGTTTTCATGATCATGGCAACTTCTTCTAATGAACAGTTACCAGCACGCTCACCAATACCATTTATGGTACATTCTATTTGACGAGCACCTGCTTGAACAGCTGCCATAGAATTAGCAACAGCCAAGCCTAAATCGTTATGACAATGTACAGAAATAATAGCTTTATCTATATTAGGCACGCGGTTGAATAAATTTGTGATAATGCCTTGGAATTCAAATGGCATGGTATATCCGACGGTATCAGGGATGTTTACTGTAGTTGCTCCAGCATCAATAGCGGCTTCAACCATACGGCATAAATTGTCAATCGGAGTTCTACCCGCATCTTCACACGAAAACTCAACATCATCGGTAAATTTACGCGCATACTTTACGGCATGTACGGCCATCGCTTGTACGTCAGCAAATTCTTTACGAAGTTTTTGTTGAACATGAACATCCGAAGTTGAAATAAAAGTATGAATACGAAATTGATCAGCAACTTTCAATGACTGAGCACAGGCATCAATATCGCCTTCAACCGCGCGAGCTAGGCCACAGACGCGAGAGTTCTTAATTGTGCGGGCAATTTGTTGCACTGATTCAAAATCACCAGGAGAAGAAACAGGAAAACCTACTTCCATAATATCAACGCCTAAACGCTCAAGTGCTTGGGCTATTTGCAATTTCTCATGTACCGATAAACTTGCGTTTAATGCTTGCTCACCGTCGCGTAAGGTGGTGTCAAAAATAATGACATTGTCTTGTGAGGTTAATGTTGTGCTCATATGTATTCCTATCAATGTTTTTAAGGCTATTGCCTTATTTACCGTCTTATTTGTTTGCAGGTAAGCAATGATACTTACCAATATAAAGCGCTAATTAACACCTAGACGTAAAAAACCCGCGTTAATTAGCGCGGGTTTTAATGAATTCTTATCTGATTATATTTTTAGAGTAGTCTCTGAAAATGTTTTAATAAGCCATAAAACCTAGCCGCGCACTTTGAGTACGAGGAGGAGGTCGAGGAGAATTTGCTTATTAACTGGTTTCATTTTCTAGATACTTTTGTTGTCTTGTTACTATAAAGAACTAATTATGCACTATTTCAGCATAAGTAACACTATAAAATTTATTAAGGTATCTATTAATAGCGCATTTACTCAATTTTTGTCAAATGAAAAAAACTCCAGCGCTAGATGCTTTAGTTATATAAAGAGCGTAAATGGCTAGTTAAAAGGACCAATAGCGGAGTTTTTTGCGCTGCTTTAAATTGCGGAACAAGTTTAATGGCTTGCTTTTTTTTGCTTTTATTCCTTCACTTAGCATAGCTTCAGTAGCTGATAAAATGCGTTGCGCCGCATCACCATCATTGTAGGGGTGAAGGTCTTCAGCATAGGCCTTAATTGCTAGCTTTAATGCTGCACTTGGATTTAAAGCCCGCTCAATTGCACCTTCTAGTTGAGCAGCTTGATTTATGTTTACCAGATAATCACCAGGCTCTTTATTATTTAGACTAACAGTTGCTTTGTTAAGAAGAGAAAACTCACCGATGACCGAAGAGGTGTCTGAGACCATGATATCGGCAGATTGTAACAGTTGATTTATGCTGGATGTTTCGATGACTTGCACGTTTCCATTGATACCATTCGCCGCTAGTTTTTTATATTCTTCAAGCCATTGAGTTGCCATTTTAGGATGGAACTTTATTAACCAATGATAATCTTTTTGTTCACTCAAACGCTTTATTTCTTCAAATAAGGCAGGCGCAGATGTTAATGCCGGTGAAAAGGTAGGAGCATAGAGGATAACTTTTCTACCTTGAGCATGTAACTCTTGGGTAAGTGGCATCGCTGGGGTTGAAAACAAATAATCAAGTTTTGGCCAACCCGTTTCAACAATGTCAAAAAAACCATGTTGGTTTGCAAGTTTATTAAATCGGCTAGTGGTTGCAGGTCCGTGAGTACAATATAAATCGAAAAAGTCACGAATAATAAAATGTCCTTTCTTTTTCCATTCTAACCCATGGAAAACTTGCACTTTCAGTCCAGGAATAAAATTAGGTATTTCATTACCAGGGGCAAAGCTTGCATCTGGGTTATACTTCCTAGCGTCATCGATAGAGTTTAAGACGGACTCATCACTATCAAAATAACTTAAAGTAACTTCTTTACCAACGGCAAGCCATTTGACCTTATCACCTTGGGCTAATATTACTTTTTGCAAAGGTCTTAAGATCTCAAAAGAGTAATTGTGAGCAATATAAAACAAGTAACGTTTAGCGGTCATAAAGTTCCGGGCCAATTTGAAGAGTTAAAGTCGCTTTGTTTTTACTACTTCGATAATTTCAGTAGTTGAAACCGATGGCGTTCGTGGTAAATAAACTACTTGGCAAATATCTTTTAGATGATCAAATTTACCCTGCCAATCGTCTCCCATGACAAGAATATCGGCATTGTAGTATTTTATATATTCAGCTTTCAACTCTAAAGATTCTTCCAAAAATACTTCATCAACACACCGCATTGAACGAATAATATGCTGGCGATCTTCTTCACAATAAACCGGTGGCCTACCTTTTTTGGATATATTTAACTTATCTGAAGAAACACCTACAATGAGATGATCACCATGTAGCTTCGCTCTTTCAATTATATTTACATGGCCAACATGAAAAATATCATACGTACCAAAGGTGATTACTCTCATATATTTAGCTCCGAATATAGCCTTAAACTTTCGCTATTTACTTACCAAGTATAAGATACACTGGTTTGCAGAAAATTATCACCATAGTTATTTTTGCCTAGATAAAGCTTTAATCCTAAAAAGCCAGATTCGACAACTTTGCTATATTTAAACTCAATTTCATGTGAAACTTGGTAATCGGCGAAACTTGAATTATTAAAGTTAGCTGCTCTATAAAGTATAGATAATTGAGAGTCATTAGTATTTTGCCAATCAAATCGAATACTTCCTGCTTCGCCACCCACACGATCTTCAGGTACTTTTAAACTACCCCACCAGTGCCCCATTTTGACGCCGCCATTTGAATAGCCTTCACCATATATGTGGTGGGTATACCAGCCAAATTGAAAGTCAGTGAACTCAAAGTTTAAAGACATAGTTTCATTGATATAGGGAATAAATACGCCAATACTATTCGCTAAATTTGCCAGCTGATAGTTTTTATAATTGTTGGTGTCTTCCCCAGCGTACTCATAATAAAGGCTAAAAGGAGTATCGAACCAATTCAAGTCGAATTTATTGGTAATTGATGCTTGCTGATTGCCAAATTCTTTGCTGCAATCCTGTAAATCTGTGCCTGCTCCACCACAGTTATCACTATTTACCGGATCGATAATAGCATTCCAAATATCGCTAACGGTTACTTTATCGTCACCACCAAACATTAACGTGCGATTAAAACCTATTGTCCACCACTCATAAGGTTGCGCACTCATATGCATTGTTAATAAGGCGGGTTCACCTGTTACTGCAGGCTTTTCTCGGTCAAAACGTATGCCAGTATGCTCGTCTAATAATCCAATAGACATTTCGTATTTAATATTAAAATCGGTCAATAGTACCGGGTTACTAATAGTAACATTTAATGTCGGCTTAGCTTGAGTAGATAGCAATACTGCACTGTCTTGAAAAGGTGATAGCCAGTGTTCTCTGTAGCCTATATCAACTTGAAAATAATCTACTCCCACAGAAATAAAGCTATTTGTGCTAAGGTAATCGCCATTTTCATAATAACGACCACCGCCATTAATTATTACATATTGATTGGCTTGCCAAAAGCCACTGAAAGAAACGTGATAATTTGCATCAGCCATCTGACCACGTTGATTTGGTAGGGTAACCTTTTCGTTGTCAGCGTAGTTTAATTGAGCTGAAGCGTGTGTCAGTGCAGCGTCTTGTTTATAGCGCTTTAGGTACGAGGAAATACGTTTATATAAAATAGGGTGACTATCGACAATTTTATTTAAATAGCGATTTATTATCACGGCATGATATGGCTTAGTTAGAATAGGTAATTTTGACAGCGTCGCTAAGCGATGTAACTCTAATTCAATTAACGGATCAACTTGCAAAGGCAAATAAGGAGAAGGACCTTTGGCTAAGCTGAAAAAACTAAAAGAGCAAAGAGCAATAACAAGGGGAAATTTAAGAAAGATCAAAAGAAAACTTCACAGTAAAAAACAAAGAAGTATTTTAACGAGCAAATAACATAAATACTAGCCATTGTAAGTTTATTGTCGAGTAAACATTTAAATGGAACGTTATAGTAGTCCTTGAAAGTAGCTTTCCATTTGCTTTACAGTATTGTGATGGGACATTTTGTTAGCAATTGTGCTTGTTGCATTCATGCTTAACTTAGCTAGCAGTTCGGTATTATTTGCTAATAAGCGTATTTTATCAGCGATGGCTTTACCATTGCCAATAGGCACTATATAGCCATTGATTTCATTTTCAATTATTTCCATAGCTCCTTCATTTGCAGAAGTTATCACCGGTGTCGCAACGGCTAATGATTCAAGTACAACTCTAGGTAAGCCTTCACGTTCTGAAGGAAGCACTAAAATATCACATGCTTTGGCTATTTGTGGAACATCAGCACGAAAACCAGTTTGGATAATTTTATCACTCATTCCTGTAGCTAAAATACTACCAATGTAAGGTTCACAGTCAAAATTATCACCTACAAGAATTAATCTAATATTGTCCATATCACTAAGTTCTTTCATTGCATCAAGCATATATAGCATACCTTTTTGCGGTCTTGGACTGCCGATACAGACGATATTTATATTATCTGATTTAGTACCTAGTTTGCTTAGGTCCGTTGCCTCGTCTTGATACCAAGTTAAATCATGCCCCTTATAAATAGTTCTTATATTATTTCGTATGCTCTTGCGCATTTTAGGCTTGACATATTTTCTCACCGCCTCTGATACACAAATCACACCATCAATACGTGGATGGAACATACATAAATAATTAGAAATGTCGCTGTTATATAGGCCGCCTGTTGTGCCACGATAAGCAATCATTTTTGCTCTGGTGCCAATACAAGCAAATGCAGCATTAGGAATCCCTTTAGATTCAGTTGCGTAAACAATTTCAATACCATGCTCTTTGATGTAATTGCGAATTTGCTTGACCACAGACCAGCTATGTTTTTTAAGGGTTTTAAGCTCTATAAATTTAACGGATGAATTTTTATATTCATTTATATAGGCATTAGTAGCACTAGACATGACAGTGATATCGTGACCTGCTTTAGCTAAAGCAATATAGCATTCAGCTTCAGGGCGAACCGCATTGTATGAGCGACCTCTATTGGGAATTACAAGTATTTTCATAATTCTCTCTTGTTAACTCCAACTATCCATTGAGCTACGTCGACGAGCAAAAAGTCGAGGTAATACTAAGCCTAAAAACAAGCCTACGCCTAAGACAATTGCACCGTTATAAAAACGCTGGGTTAGAATTTTGGTATCTTGATCCTTAACTTTACTTTGTGTTTCTTGAAGTTGCCCTTGTACCTTTTCAAGTTGAGTCGATAGTCTCAGTTTTTCTTGGCTAAGGGTTTCTATTGAACTTTTTAACAGGTTAACTTCACCGTCAAGCTGATTAGTATATCCACTATTTGTTGCAATCCTGCCATTGAGTTCAGCAACTACAAAACGCAAGCCGGGCTTGCTACTTACATACTTTGTTTCAACCCAAGTCAGACGACCTTTATCATCAATGATTTCACTGTATTCTTTTTCTAACTTTCCTGTTATTTGTATTTGTGCTCCTGCAATAATAGTTCCTAAAATACGGTAGTTAGTGCCAGGCCCTGCATGCATATAGATTGATAAATCATCTGAAATATATGCTTGATTGGCTTCAGATGTAGATTCTTCTTGGGCTTGAGCAAAGCTAAGTACGGAAAAAAAGATGAAAAAGCCTATTACGCTTTGCTTAATTATTTGTATTAGATTTTTATTCAAAATATTCATGCAGCAACCACTAGGTAAATTAAATCATTGAAAAGACGATATTATGTGTTTGAGGCTTTGATATCAAGCTTTTGAGCGTAATATAAAATTGAGAAAAGGGTTTAACAAGGTGTATGCTAAGAGCGACTGAACAAAGTAATAAAAGAAGTTTGACAAAATGACCACAGAGATAGAGCTTAAATATCAATTATTGACAAATAGTGAAGAAAATAATGCCGTTGCAGACAACATCACCACCATGCTTACAGCACTAAATATAACGTTTGAAAAAAGTCAGTTTCAACTGATGAATGATTATTATGAAACTGAGCTATTAACATTACGAAAATTAGATTTTGGTTTACGTATCCGAACAAAAGAAAAGCAATATGAACAAACTATAAAAACAGCGGGAAAAGTGATTGGTTGTTTGCATCAACGACCAGAACACAATATTTCTATTGATAGAAATCAGTTGAATTTAACCTTATTTCCCAAGTCAATTTGGCCTGAAAATGTCGATGTTATTGAGTTGCAAAAAAACTTACGCGTGGTCTTCTCTACTAACTTCTCACGACAAACATGGTTAATCCACCAAGGTAATAATGTCATGGAGCTGGCATTAGATAATGGCAAGATCTTTGTTCAAGATTCTAATGAAAGTGTCGTAATTAATGAGATAGAAATAGAATTAGTTCGAGGTGATGAGCAGGCATTATTTACCTTAGCCAAAGAGCTTGCAAAAATTATTACAATGGAACCGGGAAAGCATAGTAAAGCGGCACGCGGTTATTCACTTTATAATGGAACAGCTAAAAGTTAGTTGTATATTATGCCTATATTAATTAATGGCTGACAAATCACTCTATTGATTATCGTGACTTTTGACATGTTCAATTAATTCATCCATTAATTTTCTTTTTATTTCAAGCTGTTGCTCAGGGTTTAAACCATATTTTTCAGCTAGCACTTGATAATCATCAGGCGCTAAGCTAACCGTAAGTCTAGGACGTTTAGGTCGCTTATTTATTGATAACCCTAAAATATCGCGAATTTGATCTGAAGGGCTTAAGCCTGCATCTAGTGCTGCTTTGCGTATGGAAAGTTGGATTTTTTCATCCATATCGAATGCCACTTGCACCGCTTTTATTGCCTTTACTGACGACTGCCATTTATCCGGAATTTTTTTAGTCATACTATTGTTACCTAGCTTGCTGAATACATGTCAACAATGTCTGTTAAGGGTCTAAATAGGGTGAGAAAAACATCAGTGTCACCATCTTGCCATACTTCAATGTCTAAGCCTTTGCTTTGATCTTCATTGTATAAGGCGTACAACTCAAATTGCTCACCGGCATCTCTACCCTCATATTCACTAAGGTTTTCACTGCGATGATCTTTGCGATGAAAAAAGCCAACTTTTGCAAAGATACTTTGTTGATATTGTTCACTAGACCAACTAGAAGTTAGTTGGTTATCAATCTTTCTTTGTAGAAATGCTTGTCCTGGCTCATCAAAAACTTCAGAAAACCGCTCTAGATCAAATAACGTTTCTACGTCTTCTGATTCAATTTTAAGTGCAAACTTCAGCTCTATTGAATCATCTACATCCAACGATAAAAAGATTAAAAGATCATCTGTTCCTTGCAACGTCCATTCAGTTTGTGTCGCATGCTCATATTCGTAACTGTTAATAGCGGTTACCTGAAATTGTTGACCACGCAATACTTCAGGTAAAGCAAAACTGTCAGTTAACACAATAATATCACCGGCTAAGAGCTGATCTACATGTGTTAATTTACGTTGAGTTTGCTTTGTTTTACCGCTTATTTTATTGAAAGTTTTTTTTAAAAAACTCATAACATACCTATATAAACAAATATCAAAATTAACAAAGGCGAGCTATTAAATAACTCGCCTTATAATAAATTTTAAACTAAATTACTTTTGTTTCGCTTTAATGCGATCTAATACTGAATTAGCACTACTTTCTTGCGAACCAATACCTGCCGCTTTTAACTGTGCTGCTAGAGAGGTATCAGAATCTTCAGATTCAAGTACTTCAGCAGCCTTCATTTTGTCATCAAACTTTTGCTGTTTGGCCTTAATTCGCTCTAAAGAATCTTTTGCACTTAATAACTTTGAATTGCTTGAAGAAAAATTATCGGTAATGGCCGAAGTTGCTTTTTGCACGCTCTCTGTCGTTTTGACCATAGACAATTGACGCTTATGCTCAGATACTTGGCGTTCGCTTTTCTTAACAAGCTCTTTTAGTCTATTAGCATTACCAGCAAAACTATCGTGTGCCTGTTGCTGTGTCATTAATTCGCTTTCTAAGGTAGCAATTTTTTCTGCAACGGCAAGGGCTAATGTTTCATCACCTTTTTCTAAAGCTTGCCCTGCATAGCCTTCATGTTCACCAATTTCTTTTTTAAGGCGAGTAACTTCGCGTTGGGCAGACATTTGTTCAGCCATTACGCCAGTTAAATCACGTTTAGCCTTAGTTAGATGATTTTCTGCATCGCGAATTTCTTGTTCAAAAATACGGGTTGCGTTGGCATCAATAATTGCTTCACCTGCTTCTGATGCGCCACCGCGAATAGCGGTCATGATTTTTTTAAATATACTCATAATTGTTCTCCGTTAATACTTTTGTTACAACGAACTAATATTACTGTTGATCTATAAAAGGTAATCGCTCATATCATCAATGACTTCTACAGCGTTACTGCTTAATACCGCTAATTCGTGCTCTATATCATCAAAACTTGAGCTAATTGAAAGTGCGCCAAAAACAACATACTTATCACCAATTTTTGAAAATGATGATAAAGGCATTGGAATATTCATTTCCAACATGCTTTCATGCATGGCGCCAACACTGTCTGGTTTGACTTCATCTGCTCCCCAAAGATAACTAATACATAATATTTGGTCATCTGTTACTGATACAAAAACAGGTAATTCTTCGCGACCTAAAATGGTAATTTGCAGTACATCGACTTCACCAGATATTGGTTGACAGTCAAAGTTCATCCCTGTTTCTGAGTTGTCGGCCAAACTGTTTAGATGATCGGCTATAGTATGAATGTTCATGTATTTCCTATCCTTAATCTATTTACTCTACTATCAATGGAAGATGACATAATATGTCGTCTTGGTTAAATTTAGCATCTTGACATATTATGTCAAGTTTTTTTTAATCATTTTATCAGTAATTATTTTTCTGGTTTATTTGTTCAACTATTGTATGCCTTGTTGATCAAGCCAAGCTTTTTGATGCAATTGATACAGAGTATGACTACCTAGTACATTAATGCCAATGGCGTCTTTATTTTTATAAAAATCATTAGGAAAGATAAAGGCCGCTTTTAGTAGATCTAATTTTAGCCAAGTATGTTCAATAGGAAGTTTCTCTAGTTTCTTTAGTCTAGTTAATGGACTCGCTCCTGCTTTTGCTCCTATTGTCCAGCCCCATTCACCAAAGCTCGGAACGTTATCATGGTATTGTTGTACATGAACGAAGCTTGCCGCAGATAACGTTTTTCCTATAGAGATGAATGAATCTTTTGCATGATATGGGCTAGTAGACTGAATGGCAATTAAGCCATCACCGCTCAGTAACTGTTTTAAACGAGCATAAAAATTAACGGAATAAAGCTTGTTAAGATCAGGGTGACTCGGATCGGGTAAATCGACAATGATTGCATCGAATAAAAGTCCCTTTTTTAATAATTCATTAATGGCAATAAAAGCATCACTACGTTGTATTGTCACGCGTTTATCTTGTAAACTATTTTTATTCAAATGACTTATTTTATTGGCAAGGCTTGCCTCTAAATGTTGTGTAGGGTGCTGAAAAATATCAATCAGCTCGCTATCTAAATCAATCAAAGTGACATGTTTAGGAGAGTATTTTAATACTTCACGTAAAGCTAAGCCATCACCCCCGCCTATAATCAATATATTTTCCTGTCGAGCTGAGCCTGCTAAAACGGGAGCGACTAAATAATCATGGTATATATGTTCATCAATAGAAGAGAACTGTAAGCGGCCATTGAGATAAAAATTAATGATGCTGTTGTGTGATTCATCAGTTGTAATGCCCAAATTTCTTTGAGTAAAGGTTAACTGCTGATAACGGGTTTTTTGACTATGTGCCACTTTATCTAAATATAGTAAACTGTTCATCTGATTAAGCCATTGATTACCATAAGTAAACATTAAGATAATAATTAGCGCCAATACCAAGTGCATTGAGATGAATGTTTTTCGCCAACGCAACTTATGCCAATAGCGTATGACAAATATTGCACCGGTAATAAAGTTTAAGCTGGCCGTTAAAGCGGCGGCTTTACTTATGTCTATACTGAGAAGAAAAAGCACCCAAACAGCTGCGCCTATACCTGCACCAATATAATCAGCGCCATAAATAGTGCCTAAATTGTTGGCTAAATGCTTTTTATGTATCTCTTCTCTAATCCTTGCAATTAATGGAATTTCCATACCAATGAAAAACCCTAATACAACACCAAAGAAGTAGGGGCTATTTATGGCTAGCTTACTAAGTTGTTTAAATAGTCCACCCTGAGGTAGCATATCAGGAGGCAGTGCAAACATATCGGCAATGATATGGGGGAGGGTTTGGGTAATAGCTATTAGTGCGCCAATAATCAATATCGCACTTGCTCCTAGCAGGGCAATAATGAGTTCAAGATAAACAAAACCATTAAAGGCACAGCGTACTTTTCGTGCCGCGAAAGCGCCTAAGCCCATTGAAACTATCATCAAGCCGATCATGGTATAGATAGTACTTTCCATCACACCAAGAACACGGCCAGCATAGTGAGAAAGTAGGTATTCGTAGATTAAACCACAACCCGCTAAAATTGCCATGGTCAAGATTAATAAAGTGTCGTCTATTAAACGTGAGTTTATCGTGGGTATTGGATGTTTTTTCATAAAAATTTGCTATAGAAGAAGTATTAGCCTTACAACTAAACAGTAAGTAAGGCTAAAGAATATCAATGTACTGAATTTATACTGACCTATATAATCTTATGCCATCAATGCTGATAAGATTAATGCAATGGAGATACTAGTGGCCATTTCAATACTGGCAACACCTATATTATGTTGTTGATCAACTTCTTCTACCAAGTTAATACCCCATAAAACAATGCGTTTCGCCAGTGAGGTCAGTAGGGAAACTAGTAAAGTCATTATAATGCCAAACACTAACCACCCAATAAGATTCATTACCAAAGTTTCAGGACTATATACTAAGAAGTGACTTGCTGCGGTCACGGCTAAAGCAGTACTAATGACTTGTCCGCTATAGCGAATCGCTAAAGCTAACTGTCCTTCTTTTAATGCTTCTTGTAGGCAGTCTTTTTGATTGTTTTTTGCGTATTTTCGCTCTCTTATACGTGTTACTAACACGAGTACTGCTTGTGCAACCACAAAACCGCTGGTAATTGCTAAAAAGGTAGCAACGTCTAATCCATCAACCCAAAGTAATACAGCTCGAATGATAATTGCTGTGGCGATAGCGCCTGCCGCGTCGATAATACCTATGCTGAGATTTTGTTCTTTTATTAATGCTGTTTTGTCTAAATGTTGCAGAGCTACTTTATCTTGAATGACACGGCCAACTTTAATTAATACTAAACCATAAGCCCCATAAGCGAGCATGCCGAAAATTTCCATCATGTAACTAGTAGCATTTTCGCCGGTAATTGCACCTGTTAATACAATACCTAAGGCTAGAATACTACCTGCAACACTCACACCAAAAGCAAAGTTATCTTTTTGGGCTAACTCTTCAGTGCTATTAACTTGACTAGTTAATCCTAATAAAAATCGCATAGCGCCTAACAAGATAATGGCAATGGTTATATCTATGATCAAATAAACCAGCAGTTCCTGATTAACACCAACGAGTTCAATTAATGTATTCATAATGTTTTAATTCCTATTATTTTTTACTTACCACGACGAAAACTGCGCGATGTATTGGTGTTAGAATTTCTAAAGCTGGAACTTTTGCTAGCTTTGCTTGCATAGCTGCTCTTTTTCACCGTGTTTGAGCGAAAACGGTTAGCACTGGTTTGTGCCGTTTTACTTTTGCTTGATAGGCTGGAAGAGCCGGTACGGTTTTTACTGTATGGGCTGCTAAACTTTTGACCACGACTAGCGAAAGACTTCTTGGTGCGCTGATTTAGCTTAGTTTGTGTATTTAATTGACTTGGTGAGCTATAGCGGGTTCTGCCATAGTCATTGTAGTAACTATAATTACGGTGTCTGCCCCAATCGCTATAAGAAGTGCGCCGACCAAAAAGATCGCCCATCATAGAGTACATACCATACCATGCCCAAAATGACATACCGTTACTGCCTGTTTGCCAATGACCATAGCTGGGGTTGCCAATGAGTTGTTCGCCAGTACCAAAATCTTGTGCCTTGTTAGCTTGTTGACTTTGTGCCTTTGATAAGGCGTTTACTCGCGGTAACAAGCCATCTGACATATCAGCTAAAACATTGAGCGGATCGCTTAAGGCTTCAGAATAAAGCACAGGATCGGCAGCTTGATATATATTGAGCAATTCATCGTATAGTGCTTGGCTTGAAGCAAACATTTGAGGTTGATTTTTTGCAGTGTTTACCCGATCGAGTAAGGCTCGATACATAGGGCCTTGCGTGGTTGCATCTTTTTTAAATTCATCTACCAAAGCTCTCAAACTCGGCTTTATCGCTACAACTTTATCGCTGTACTGTTGAATTAAATTAGCATTGCGCACTTTATTTGCGTTTAAAGCATCTCCTAACTGCGCTACTCTTTGTTCAGTAATTGGGAGTTGTTGAATTACTTGTTCTTTAATTGGATCTCCACAAGCAATCAATAATAAAATTGCTGACACAACGATTGAGTTAGTGCGCAAATTCTTAAAGAATTGCTTAGGAAAAGCGTTTATTAGCCTTTGCATTGCTGCCATCATCTCCATAAAAGTGCTATGTTATTCTTAAGTTATAGCGAGTTAATGTCATATTAATAGCACTAATGACATATTATGTCTATTTTATCTTGACCCAATAAAAGGAATGCGCTTGTCTCTTTTCCCTTTGTCAGTACCTAATGATAGTAAGTTACTGAAACAGCAGCAACAAAAAAGTTGGCAGCAGTTTAGTCAGCAACATCCACAAAGCTATGGTGCGCTTAGCGAAGAACAATTAAAACAGTTTCAACTCGCCATTTCTTTAAGTGATTTCGTGTTAAACAGTGCACTTCAAGCACCTGAGTTAGTACTGGAATTATTTGTAAGCAAAAGCGTCTACCAACAAACAACACCACGTTATGCTGAATTACTCCACCAACAATTAATTGCTTGTCAAAGTGAAGAGCAATTACATCGTCTGTTAAGACGTTTTCGATTGCAGCAGATGGTCAATATTGCCATTGCCGACTTAGTATTAAATATTGAACTTGAAAAATCTTTAGCAAGGTTATCATTACTTGCTGATGCCTTGATTCAAAATAGTCTTTATTGGCTGACAAAGTTTTGTAAAGATAAGTGGGGTACTCCCGTTGATACTGATGGCACGGAACAGCCTTTACTTGTTTATGGCATGGGGAAATTAGGCGGAAAAGAACTTAATTTTTCTTCTGATATCGATCTAATCTTTGTTTACCCCCATAGCGGTGAAACACGAGGATGCCGACGTAGCTTAGATAACCAGCAATTTTTCACTCGATTAGCGCAAAAGTTAATTACTTCATTACATCAACATACAGCTGACGGTTTTGTCTATCGCGTTGATATGCGTTTAAGGCCATTTGGTGAAAGTGGTCCTTTAGTGTTAACTTTTAGTGCAATGGAAGATTATTACCAAGAGCAAGGTAGAGACTGGGAACGCTACGCTATGTTGAAGGCTCGTGTTATTCCAGCAATGAGCGCTTCATTGGGTTCATCTATCACGGTTGATGAAGATTCTTATCATCAGCAATTATCAATATTATTAAGGCCTTTTGTTTATCGTCGATATATTGATTTTAGTGTCATCGATAGTTTACGCCGCATGAAAAGCATGATTTCACAGGAAGTGCGCCGTAAAGGCTTGGTAGATAATATCAAATTAGGTGCCGGTGGCATCCGTGAAATAGAGTTTATTGTGCAAGTTTTCCAGTTAATTAGAGGAGGAAGAGAGAAAAACTTACAACAACGGCATTTGTTAACGGTTTTGCCTGAGCTTGTTATTGCGGGTGCAATTAACCGTGCAAGTAAGGAGCTACTTGAAAATAGTTACCGCTTTTTGCGTCGAGTAGAAAATATTCTCCAAGCATTAGCCGATAAACAAACGCAAACTTTACCCGATAATGCCTTAGATAAAGCAAGGTTGTTACAAGTACTTAATGTTCCTTCCTGGCAAGATTTTTATAAAGTATTACAGATGCATATGGATGGTGTTCATGAACAGTTTGAACAATTAATTGGTGTTGAAAGCCCTAATCACCAAGCCGAAGATCAGCACTGGAGTACCCTTTGGCACAGTCGCTGGAGTGATGAAGAGTCAATTGCTTGGCTTGAGCAAGAACAAACTATTGAAAATGCAAATTCATGGCAGAGTGAAAGTGTTTGGCAATTGTTGTCAGATTTTAGAGGAGATGTTAGCAAACGTCGTATTGGCGGCCGGGGACGGCAAGTCTTAGACAAATTAATTCCACAACTCATTTGGCATATTCAACAAGCTCAACACCCTGAGTTTGTGTTAGAGCGGGTACTGCATGTCTTTAAAAAAATTGTTACCCGTACCGCATATTTAGAGTTGCTTTTTGAAAATGAAGGGGCGCTTAAACAATTAATTCACTTGTGTAAAGCCAGCATTTGGCTCACAGAATACATTGCTAAATATCCGATTTTATTGGATGAACTCATTGATCCCACTTTGCTCCATAATCCACCAAGCTTATCAGCCTATGATATGGAATTAAGGGAAAGCATGTTGCGAATTCCTGAAGAAGATCTTGAATCGCAAATGGATGCGTTACGCTTGTTTAAACAAGCACAACAATTACGAATTGCAGCAGCAGATATCTCGGGCGTGTTAGATGTTAAAACGGTCAGTCAACATTTAACGGCAATAGCTGAAGCTATCATTAATGAAGTGATTAATATTGCTTGGCAACAAGTAGCAAATCGCTTTGGTGTACCAAAATCAACTATTGATAATAACAATAAAGGTTTTGCTGTAATCGCTTATGGAAAAATGGGCGGTAAAGAACTCAGTTATGGCTCTGATCTTGATCTAGTCTTTGTTCATCATAGCCCGGAAGGTGATGAAACTACAGGGTTAGCGCAAGGTGAAAAAATTGTTTCTGCCAGTCAGTTTTATATGAAATTAGCACAGCGGATGATGCATATTTTTAATACCCGTATGAATAGTGGAATTTTGTATGAGCTTGATATGCGTTTGCGTCCATCAGGAAATTCTGGTGTGCTAGTTATTCATATCAATACCTTTGGTCAATATCAACAGCAAGACGCATGGACATGGGAACATCAAGCCTTAGTTAGAGCGAGAATGGTTTATGGTAATAAAACTATCAAGCAGCAGTTTAAACAGGTCAGAGAGCGGGTTTTAACGCAAGAAAGAGAGCTTGTTGAGTTAAAATCTGAAGTGGTAAAAATGCGTGAAAAAATGCGAAACCATCTTGATAAATCCACAGATACCGAGTTTGATATAAAGCAAGGTCACGGTGGCTTAGTGGATATTGAATTTTTAGCACAATACCTAATACTCGCCTTTAGCACTAGTAATCTAACCTTAACTGAGCGATGTGATAATTTAGGTATTTTTAAAGCATTAGCTACTTTGAATGTTATTAGTCAATATGAGTGCAATATATTAACGAATAGCTATCAAAACCTAAGAGGGTTTGGTCACAAAGCAACATTACAAAATGAACCGTTGTTAATAGCGAAACTAGATTTTACAGAGCATGCTGAAGTGATATCGCTATGGCATAAATTTATTTAGGGGCTGTTGAACTTTCGAGATTGTTTTTGCAGCGAATTGTTGGGTATTTATACAAGGCGGAGCTTTTGTCATGTGGTTTCTCCACATAAAAAGGCGATAACATAGTAAAAATGAGCAACAAACGTTGTCCGAAGGATTCGGCTAAAAGCGTGTTATTCTTTGTTGAATTGAATTTGCTTAGAAAGACTAGGCTACACACTGCTCGCCGCTACTAAAACGCTTTTATCTCGAACAGCATTTAAGCCTGACAGATCAACAGCCCCTAGGCTATTTCAACAAGATGCATTCTTCTTCAAGGTATTTTAACGGCTCATTAATGAAAACTAGGGTTCTTTGACGATAGCAAAAATAACTATTTATACCTTCTTGAAAATGCCCAGCAACAGCTTGCCCAATTTGTTTAGCTGTTTTTAAAATGTTTTTATCAATTCTAAACGGGTCCTTAACAATAAAATCTTTATTAAGCCACCATATAACTTCAAGTCCATCTCCTGATGAATATTCAGCAAGTTTTTGGTACAGCGTTTCTCCTTTTCTAAAGGGTCTAGAAGCTTTTGTGCCTCGCCAATTTTTACGATAAGGACGAACTACCATTTCTCGGGCTTGTAAAATTTTGACCAAGTCACCTTGTGGGTCAGGTAAGAAAATAACATTATTTCTGACTTTTCTTTCTTCTTTATCACCATATATTTTAGCGTAAAAATTTGAAAGTCCTTCGGCTGCAGCATTATCCGACTTTTTACTTAGTTGGTCGCTTGCAGCAGGCGCTTTTTTTTCTACAGTACTCGAGGCTACTGAGTTTGGTTGGTTTTGCGGATCTAATGCCAGCAGTAGATCCATATTGAGGAAAAATGCTGCAGCAAGTCCAATTAAAACCAAAGCAATAATGGCATTTCGAATCCAAAAACCCATGATAAATCAACTTTCAAGTGTAGTAAGTTATTACGTTATCTTTATACAATACAAAAAAGTTGGAAAATATTCAAAGAATTACCCAAATCATTATTTATATAAAGACGGGGCATTTTCATCTGGTCGGGTTTTAAAGCGCCGATGTAGCCACATATATTGTTCTGGCTTTCTCGAAATAGCCTTTTCCAATTCTTGATTAACTCTAATAAGATCGGCTTCATCGTCTTTCGTTGGAAAGTTAGCTAATGGCGCTGAAATTTCAAAAGTATAACCACTGTCGTCATCATTTCTAGTGGGAATGAACATCATAGACTCAACATTTTTTTGTCGAGCAAATATTAATGTTCCTGTAGTGGTTGCCGTCTCTTTCATGGCATAAAAGGGGACAAACAAACTACGGTTTCTTCCATAATCTTGATCGGGTAAATAGACACAAGCTTCTCCTTCTTTTAACGCCCTTATTAAGCCTTTGACGTCTTTTTTTCCGAGCATGTATTTATTCGAACGTCCTCGGCCTCGAAACTGAAAATATTCCATTAGTTGGTTGTTATGAGGTCGATAAAATACCACCATAGGGTGGCCATAACCAATGCCTCGAGCAGTCATCTCAGCACTTAAGTAATGCATAGCTAATAGCAAAATCCCTTTGCCTTCTTGTTGGGCTTTTTCTATGTGCTCAAGCCCAATAATTTTTATTTTTCTTTTCACTCGCCAGTTTGGCCACCACCAACCCATGCCTGTTTCAAAGAGGGCTATACCGGTGTTTTCAAAGTTTTTCTTTAGAATGCGCTGTCGCTCTTGTTCACTCATCTGTGGAAAACATAATTTTAAGTTCACATCAGCAATGTGTTTTCTCTTGGAGCCAATTTTATATAGTAGACGACCTAGCACACGCCCTAATCCTAGCTGCCATTTATAAGGTAACCATGAAATGCTATACAAAATGATAACGCCTAGCCATGTTAGCCAATATTTAGGCAATAAAAAGGCTAATTTAAAATCAGGTTGCAATACTTTATTTCTACTCACAAGAGTTAACTCACAGATTTATGGCTAGATATGGCTGCGGGGATTATACCTAAGTTACTTTCAGATGGGCAATTAACTTATGTTAACCATGAAAACTTTATCGTAGAATATGCGACAAAGTTTCAATTATCATTAGTTCGTTGGCCAAATGAATCAAAGCACAATAAAAATACACCATAATGAAGAGATAGAGTTAATTATTGGCAACTCAAATTCAAATTTTTCTGGTGTTACCTCTACTATGTTACAGCTACTTTCTGCACAGCAAAAGCTGATTACATTGCGGGTAATGGGTAAACATCATTTGCCAGATCCGTCTTTAAATATTAGTTTTTGGCAAGTTGCGAAGTTGTGTTGGAAGCCACTAAGTGACGGGCGCTATAGAGTTTTTCATGCTCGCCGCGTTGATGAAATGATCCAAGCTTTACTATTAAAGTATGTTTTTGGAGCTAAAATTAAAGTGGTGTTTAGTAGCGCAGCTCAGCGTTACCGCAGCGGTTCAACACTGTGGTTGACCGATAGAGTGGACGCGGTATTGGCTATGTGCAAGGCTTCAGCAAGTTACTTACACCGCAAGCCTGATACCGTTATTTATCACGGTGTTAAAGCGGATGTTTATTTACCGCCTAATGATAAAGAAGCGGCATGGCAGGCGTTAGATATTTTGCCTGAATCCGCACAGAAAGGAAAAAGAGGCATTGCCATTTTAGGTCGGGTTCGCGCACAAAAAGGAGTACATCTTTTTGTGAAATCTTGCATTGAAGTACTTGAAAAGCACCCTGACTATACTGCTGTGGTTGTAGGCACAATAAGCTCAAGCAATGAAGCCTTTGTTAAAGAATTACAAACAGAAATTGATCTAAAAGGTTTAACGGAACGTATTGTATTTGTTGGTGAACAAGATTTTACTGATATTCCTAAAATATTCAGTGCTTTATCACTGGTGGTGGCTTTAAGTGATAATGAAGGTTTTGGTTTAACTATTCTTGAAGCTATGAGTAGTGGTGCTGCGGTGTTAGCGAGTGAAGCTGGTGCTTGGCCCGAAGTTGTTCGTGCAGGAAAAGACGGTTATGTGGTGCCGATAAATGACTTGCCTGCGGTCGTTGAAAAGATGGATTTATTATTAAGCGATGAGCATAAGCTTGAACAAATGGGCATTAATGGCAGAGAGAGAGTACTTGAACATTACTCCGTACAAAGAGAGGCGAAACAGCTGGTTGATTTTTTTAGAGACTTAATGTGACGCTTTTAAATCAATAACTAGGGGCTGTTGATCTTTCAGGGTTAAATTTTGTTCGAGATAAAAGCGTTTTAGTCGCGGCGAGTAGTGCGTAGCCTAGTCATTCTAAGCAAATACTACTCGACAAAGAATAAAACGCTTTTAGCCGAATCCTTCGGACAGCGTTTGTTGGTCATTTTTACTGCGTTATCGCCTTTTTATGTGGAACAACCACATGACAAAGGCTCTGCCTTGTATAAATACCCAACAATTCGCTGCAAAAGCAATCTCGAAAGATCAACAGCCCCTAAATTGAATAATAACTTAAGCTATCTTAATTTTGCATAAAATAAAAAAGAGCCACGCATTGTGGCTCTTTTACTTTCTATGGATTGTTGAACACAATCACAATGGAACAATCGTGACTATTTTTCAGCCATCAAACCTGTGTTGATGGCGCTAATGTCTTCATCAGTAATAGTACCGCCAGCACGTTTTAACAATAATACATTTTGAATATATGCATAACGTGTTGATGACAAGTTACGTTTGGCATTGTATAAATTACGCGTACTGTCTAATACATCCACAATAGTACGTGTACCCACTTCAAAGCCGGCTTCTGTTGCTTCTAGTGCTTTTGTTGCACTCACTACAGATTGCTCTAATGCCTTAATCGCAGAAATAGTCGCGACTACGGTATTATAAGCATTACGTGTAGTACGCACTGTACTTCGGTGAGTTTGCATTAAATCTTGACTAGCAAGTACAAAGCGGCTTTGTGCTTGACGAACAGAACTTTCAATGGCTCCGCCTGAATAAATAGGTACATTTAAGGTTATACCTACAGAATAATCATCTAACGTAGGACCGTTAATACCATTAGTTTCACCATCGCTACTATTATAGCTAGCACCAAAATCTAGAGTAGGATAATGTCCAGCTCTTGCTGATTTTATGTTTTGTTTAGATATGTCAACACCAACTTTAGCTGCAATCAATTCTAGGTTTTTAGCTTCTGCAGTTTTTTGCCAGTCATCAGCACTGTTTGGGTTTGGTGTTGAAGTACTGAAACGGTCGGTATTTAATACACCAATATTTCTTGGGTAAGTATTGGTAATAACACGTAGCTCTTCTTCAGCATTGTAAATAGCATTTTCTGAGCGAATTTCTTCAGTTACGGCGTTGTCAAATTGAGCTTGTGCTTCATGAACATCGGTAATGGCAGTTAAGCCTACAGAGAAACGTTGTTTAGTTTGTTCAAGTTGGCGAGCAATGGAGGCTTTTTCTGCTTGAGCAAACACTAAGTCGTCTTTTGCACTTAACAAAGAAAAATATGCTTGAGCAACACGAACGATTAAGTCTTGCTTGGCTACTTGATAAGTTAAGTCGCTTTGATGAGCTGCTTTTTCTGCCGTACCTAGGCGTAACCAAGTATCATGATGATAAAGCTGCATATTCAAGCTAGCACCATAACCTAACGAGTTAAATTCAAGGGTTGATACTGTGCCTTCAAATACATCTCTTTCGCCATCTGAATAACTGGCCGATGCACTAATTGTAGGTAGTAAAACCGCGCGAGCTTGAACAATGTCTTCTTTAACTATTTCATATTGCGCCTGGGCTTTTAAAACGACGGTATCGTTTAATAAAGCTTGTTGATATACCGACAGTAAATCATCTGCTTGTGCATTGTTAGCTGACACAGCGCTAGCAATGGCTATAATTAGTGTGCTTAATGTTTTTTTCATGGGTCAAACTTTCCTTGGGGATATTGGTTCCCCTTAAGTAATTTACAATTTCGTTTGTATGCGAGGTTATGTTACAGAACTTTTTAAATTATCCAAATAAAATAAGTGTTTACTAGTGTAACAAATTATTATCAGAAAGAGAGTGTATATGCAAGATAGCAATATAAAACCAATTTCAATGTTGCAATATGGTCATAAGGACGTAGACATTACGGCTATTAAAACTAAGTACCAAGGCTTTTTTAAAGTCGACGAATACCTTCTTAGCCATAAGCTATTTTCAACAAAACAAAGTGAAGACTTTACTCGTGAAGTTTTTGAGCGCGGTGATGCAGTTGTAGTTATGTTGTATGACCCAGAACATGACAAGTTATTGTTATTAGAGCAATTTAGAGCAGGCGCTTTACGCTCAGATGATTCTCCTTGGCTGCTTGAGTTTATCGCAGGCATGTTTGATAAAGGTGAAAGCCCTATTGAGGTTGCTATTCGAGAAAGCAAAGAAGAAGCAAATATAAATTTAGAACCCAGCGATATAAAGCCTGTAATGAAATATCTTTCTAGCCCAGGAGGAATGAGTGAATGCATTCATTTGTTTTGGTCTAAATTTGATAGTAGTGCCGTAATATCTGGCAGTATTCATGGCTTAGATGATGAAAATGAAGATATTTTGTTACATCTTACTTCACGAGTTGAAGCATTGTCTCTTTTAGCGCAAGGGAAAATTAGTAACGCTGCTACCATAATTGGCTTACAATGGTTGGCAATGAATTATCAAAGTCTTTAAGTTGATTATTACGGTATTGAATTTTGAACATATATTGATTAAAGGTGTTTAATGAGTTTTTTTCCAAATAGTACAGTAAAGGGGCGCAAAAGATACCAACCTAACCTGGTTAGCTTGATGAATCTGTGCGCCAACAATTACTTGTTATTGTTAAAGGTGCAAGCTCAGCAAACTCAACTTGATCAACAACGTCACTTTTTTATTAACGATTACCTTGCTTATACTATTAGCGTGAATGAAGTAACACGTTATACATCATTGATTTCTTTTGAACAGAATACTGCGGAACTTAACAATAAAGAAAATGCTGCAAAGCATGTGTATCACCCTAGCATGTCTATCCGTTTATATCATGATGCTCGTATGGCAGAGGTTATCAGCAGTCAAAATATTCGCCAGGTTAAACCTCGTTACAATTACCCTAATAAGCAAATGCATCAACAAGATGAGAAGCAGCAAATTAATCAGTTTTTAAATGAATGGCTACATTTATGTTTAGAGTTTGGCCAAGTTAAAGTGGAGTTACAACCTTAGCCAATGATAAATGTTGCCAAGCCTTTCGTTATCGCTCAATTTAGCGATTGTCATTTATTTGCAGATAAAAATGCAACTCATTGTGGTGCCCGTGTATGGACAAACCTCATACGAGTGCTGGACGATATGGTAAACCGTGAAAATGTCGACTGTGCAGTTTTTACCGGTGACCTTACCCAAGATCATTCTGAAACCTCCTATCAACATTTTGTTGAGGCAGTACAGCAGGCTAATTTTACTATACCTGTCTATTTTCTTGCCGGAAATCATGACGACAGACAATTATTGAACCAGCATTTAACCGCACCAACGTTTCAGTTAAGTAAAACGATTACGCATGACTTTTGGCAGGTGCAATTATTAGATAGTAAAAGTGATACCCCGTCAGGTTTTGTCAGCGAGGCAAGCTTGCAAGCTTTATCAGAACAAATAGACAATGAGAAATGTCAATTACTGATGATGCATCACCATCCGGTTAATATTGGTTATTATATTGATAAGCATGGTTTGTTGAGTCAGGATGATTTCTGGCAAACAATAACGCAGCTAAATGAATCAGCGCAAAATATAAAAGCTATTGCTTGTGGCCATGTGCATCGTGGCAGTCATTTGTCGAAAAACAAGGTGGATATTTATACTTGTCCGGCAACTTCAGTTCAGTTTGGGGACACTAAAGAAGCGCCAGGTTCAATTGAGCCTAGTTATCGATTATTTGATCTTCATAGTGATGGTACAATTCAAAGTAAAATCATTAGTCCAACATAAATAAGTGCATAGAGAGCCTGAAGTGCAAAAAAACATTCTTTATATCCACGGGTTTAATTCGTCACCACTTTCAACAAAAGCAGAACAAGCCCGAAAGTATTTTCATCAACATTACCCTGACATCAATTTTGTTTGCCCACAATTAGCGACATCGCCCGACGACGTTCTTAGGCAACTTGAAGGTGTTCTTGATTCAGCTATAGCGCAACGCTGGTATTTAATTGGCTCCTCGCTAGGAGGGTACTTTTCTCATTATTTAAGCTGCAAATATCAGTTACCTGCCGTGTTAATTAATCCAGCCATTAAGCCATATGATTTGCTTGAAGAATACATTGGTGAGCAAACAAATCCCTACACTAAAATTGTCTATCAAGTGACTGAGCAACATATGTATGCATTAAAAGCGATTGAACAAAGCGCACCAACTTTTAATGATATTCAAAAAAATAATTACCTTGTTATGGTACAAACAGGTGATGAAGTGTTAGATTATCAACAAGCTGCTGATAAATTTCAGCATAGCCACCTTATTGTCGAACAGGGCGGTGATCATAGCTTTATTGACTTTGAGAAAAAATTACCTCTGATTGCTGATTTTTTACAGTTAAATCTCAGTTAAGCAGCATACAAAAATAACAATATTTACATAGAATAAAAACCATGACCGATCAATATAACTCAGATTCCATTGAAGTACTAAGTGGCTTAGATCCCGTTCGCCATCGTCCAGGTATGTATACCGATACGAGTAGACCAAACCATTTGGGCCAGGAAGTCATTGATAACTCAGTTGATGAAGCCCTGGCTGGGCATGCGCAGAATATTAGCGTTACTTTAGATAAAGATCAGTCGCTCGAAATTATTGATGATGGCCGGGGTATGCCCACGGATATTCACCCTGAAGAAGGTGTATCAGGGGTCGAACTTATTTTTTGTAAACTACATGCTGGTGGTAAGTTTTCCAATAAGAACTATCAATTCTCAGGTGGTTTACACGGTGTTGGTATCTCAGTGGTTAATGCGTTATCGACGCGTGTCGATGTCAGTGTTAGACGTGATAGTAAAGTCTATGAAATGGCTTTTGAAGATGGATTTAAAGTAGAAGAGCTAACCGAAACAGGTACGGTAGGAAAACGAAATACCGGTACGCGTGTTAAATTTTGGCCTGATGCTAAGTATTTTGACTCAGCAAAATTTTCAGTGCTAAAACTGACCCATTTATTAAAAGCTAAAGCGGTCTTATGTCCCGGCTTAACCATTAAGTTTCATGACAAAATTGAGAATAAAAAATATCAGTGGTGTTATGAAGATGGTTTAACGGATTATTTGAAAGAATCCGTTAAAGGTTATGTCAGTTTACCTGAACAACCTTTTATTGGTACTTTTACGGCGCAAAGTGAAGCAGCCGACTGGGCTGTTACTTGGTTGCCAGAAGGGGGCGAAGGTGTTGGTGAAAGCTATGTAAATTTGATTCCAACTGTTTCTGGAGGTACTCATGTTAATGGTTTACGCCAAGGCTTGCTTGAGTCGATGCGCGAATTTTGCGAGTTCCGCAATTTAATTCCTCGCGGTGTAAAACTTACTCCTGATGATGTATGGGATAAGTGTAGCTATATTTTATCGATCAAAATGCAAGACCCGCAATTTGCCGGACAAACCAAAGAGCGCTTGTCATCAAGACAATGTGCCGCTTTTGTTACCGGTGTGGTGAAAGACTCTTTTAGTTTATGGTTAAATGAGCATACTGAAATAGCCGAAACGCTCGCTGAATTTTGTATTAGTAACGCACAAAAACGTATGCGTGCGAGTAAAAAAGTGGTGCGTAAAAAAATCACTCAGGGGCCTGCATTACCAGGTAAGTTGACTGATTGTGGTAGTCAAGATTTAGCCTTTACAGAACTGTTTTTAGTGGAAGGTGATTCAGCGGGAGGTAGTGCTAAACAAGCAAGGGATCGCGAAACACAAGCTATCATGCCATTGCGCGGTAAAATTCTTAATACTTGGGAAGTTGATTCAGGGCAAATTCTAGCATCACAAGAAGTACATGATATTTCAGTAGCCTTAGGTATTGATCCAGACAGTGATGATTTATCAGAGTTACGTTACGGTAAAATATGTATCCTTGCTGATGCTGACTCGGACGGGCTTCATATTGCAACATTGTTATGTGCATTATTTACTCAGCATTTTTTACCCTTGGTACAAGCAGGTCATGTTTATGTTGCCATGCCACCTTTATATCGTATCGATGTTGGTAAAGAAGTTTATTATGCACTTGATGAAGCAGAAAAAGATGGTGTATTAGACCGAATAGAAGCAGAAAAAAAACGTGGCAAAGTTAACGTGCAACGCTTTAAAGGCTTGGGTGAAATGAACCCTTTGCAGTTGAGAGAAACCACTATGGATGCCAATACACGTCGTTTAGTACAACTTACCGCGTTAGATGATGAACATAGTGAAACCATTGAAATGATGGATATGCTGCTTTCTAAAAAGCGCTCTGGTGACCGTAAAGAGTGGTTGCAATCTAAAGGTGATATGGCAGTAGTTTAAGTTCCATACTGTTTATCGCTTTTAATTTGAACAACAATCGTTTTATACTGACTTTAATAATAAAAATATAAAAGTTAAGGTCAGTATCCTTGCTCGATAAATTCTCATCTCATTGCTTAAAAGTCATGCTTAGCATTTGTTTTTGCCTGTTGGCACAAACAAGTTTTGCGGCTGCGTTACAAGAGAAGGGTGTAGAGGGCTTTGACGATGACGCATTAGAAATTGAAAAGCTCATCGATAGCAATGTTCCCCAAGCACAAGCGGAACTAAACCGTTATGCAGAACGGTTTGATGAACTATCCTTAAAGCAAAAAATTACTTACCAAAACTTATTAACTGACATATACACCCTTCATGGCAAATATCATTTAGCTAAGCAGGCAGCCTCTGACGGTCTAAAACTCACCTTAAAATTATCTAGCCCTAGTCTGCTAATCTCAGAGTTACTGTATAGCCGAGGATTTTCCTACGAGAGCATTGGTGAAACTGAATTAGCCACAAAAGATTATGAAAGTGGCCTAGAACTCGCTAAATCCTTACATGACAACGTATTAATTGCTACCGGCTTAATTAATTTAGGTGCTATTTACTATCTTACCGATAGATATGAAAACTCGCTTATTGTTTTAAACGACGCCTATAATATTGCCAAACAAACCGACGATGAAGAACTTAAAGGCTCGGTGAACTCCGAATTAGGGATTTTGTATGCTTACCTTGATAGAGCAGAGCAATCCATGGTTTATTATCAACAAGCTTATCAGCATTACAAAAGTGCCGACAAAACTATCTTATCTTTAAATGCACTGGTTAATATTGGTATAAACCATTTATTAGAAAAAGATTATGAACAAGCAATCACTATATACAAAACCATTATTGATGAATCAAAAGGCTTGGCGCCTGATCAAATTATGTATAGTGCGTACTCAGGTTTAGCTTGGGCAAATTTAAAACAAGAACAGGTTAACCCAGAGGCTAGCTATCAATATTTAATGTTATCTAAACAATATATGATTAATATCGAACAATATACTTATGAATTTCAGTATTATTTCGATGAAGCTTTTGTATTATTTGAATTAGAGCGTTTTAATGAAACCCTCGATAGTATTGCAAAAGTTGAGAGTATTCTGCAAGGGCGTATGCCTTTAGGCTTAATAAAAATGGAAGCTCACATCAGCTTAGTCAATTTGAAATCGAAAACCTATGCTAAATTAGGTTATTTCCAGCAAGCCTATGATCTGCAGGCGCAACGACTAGCACTAACAATACAGTGGCGAGAGAAAAAATACTCTCAATCCGTTTCTGAAGTTCGACTTGCCCTTGAAGCTAAAGAGGCTGATTTACAGAAGCAAGTATTGAAAAATAAACAAACCTTGCAAGAAATATCTTTATTAGAGGCGGAACAAAAGCAAGAACAGCAAAAAATGTATTTGCTTTATATTGCCGTAGTCGCGTTAATATTTGCCTGGACCTTGATTAAATTGGTGCAAGGGCAGCGTAAGTTATATAAAGCGTCTAGCATAGACATGTTAACTGGCATCGCTAATCGTAGAAAACTGATGAGGAAGGGGCATAAGCTATTACAGAAGGCAAAAATTAAACAAGCTGAATTCAGTGTCATCATGATTGATATTGATAATTTTAAGCAAGTTAATGATCATTATGGCCATAGTGTTGGTGATCTGGTGTTAAAAAAAGTGGTCGAACTTGGTGAGTTACATTTGCGAGATAGTGACATTTTTGGGCGATTTGGCGGAGAAGAATTTATTATTTTTTTACCCGATACTTCTACGGTACAAGCGACTAAAATAGCACAAAGATTTAGAGTTTCCGTGAGAGAGTATTCGTGGGAAGTTATACATGATTTTGCAAAGTCTTTTACCACTAGTATTAGTCTCGGTATCGCTAACAGTGCAGAAGCCTCTACTGAAAAACAATATGACTTGATGGCATTAATTAATAAGGCAGACAGCTTATTATATCAAGCGAAAGCGCAAGGCCGAAATAAGGTTTGCTGCTAATGAATAAACTCCTTATCGCTATGTTAATTGTGTCACTGAGCAGTGGTTATAACTTAGCTAGGGCAGCAACAGAGGATGAAAAGGAACCGTCAACACTAACCAAAGTGAGAGAGTACGCACTTAGTGAAGATGTCATAGCAACAATAGAGTTGGCAACTAGCTCACCCAATGAAGCAACACTCTTATTACAGTCATTAGCCCTTGATGTTGCAAGTTTAAATTATGCTGAGCAATATTTGATCTTAGTTGCTGAAGCTAAGCTAAAGCAGTTGGAAAGGCAACATAGTGAAGTTATCTCTTTAATTGAACAAGCCAAATCATTAAGAGAACACATTATTGAAAAGCAGTTAAACCTGCCTATTTTTTCAAACGCTCATTTAATATTGGCCAATAGCTATCATGCCATTCAAGATTACGATAATGCTTATCAAGCTAAAAAAGCTTATATTGATGAATACAATGACTTTAGTGATGCGAACCGTGAAATTACCATTAAAGCGCTGACTCGAAAGTATGAAATCACCCATAAAATTGAAGCTAATGCACTGTTGGAAAATCAAAATAAATTAAAAGCACTCCGTATAGCCGATGTTTATAAAACACAACAAGAACAACAACAACAATTCATCTTAATAATATGCACAATTATACTATTTGTTTTATTATTTTTACGGCAATTAAAGGTCAGAAAAAAACTATTACACTTAAGTAAAACAGACAGCTTAACAGGGTTAATCAACCGAGCTACGTTATTTGCTAAAGGCCAAGGAATGGTTAGTGAGGCGAATATTAATCAACTTGATTTAAGCTTGTTACTTTTCGATATTGATTATTTTAAGTTAATAAATGATGAGTTTGGTCATCAAATTGGCGATTTAGTGTTGGAAAAATTAGCACTGTTGGTCAGTGAAACTATGCGTTCGCGTGATGTTTTTGCCCGTTTAGGTGGAGAAGAGTTTGTGGTTTTATTGCCTAATACCGATCTTGATAAAGCCAAAGCTATTGCTGTACGGGTAATGGAAAAAATAGCAAACTTTGATTTCACTCGTTTTGGTGTCGACCGAAGTATTACCTTAAGTATAGGTGTTGCCACCTTAAAAGATTCGAACGGTAGCTTTGATGATATTTTAAATATTGCAGATTTAGCCATGTATCAAGCAAAAGCGCAAGGACGAAATCAAATGGTTAGCTACGATACTATGATAGACACTCAAGAAAGCGTTCAGCGCTAGCTTTTTGCATTCACTTGGTCTTTAAAATCAGATAAGCTAGACGTTATCTCGAAAAATACCATTTATAAGAAAAATAAATCGCCTCATTGGCGGTATTAGGATAATTATTTCATGTCTGATGTACTCGAATATAGTCCAGACGGGGTCGAACAAGTTCCCCTAAGACGTTTCACCGAAGAAGCTTATTTAAACTATTCTATGTATGTGATCATGGACAGAGCTTTGCCGCACATTGGTGATGGGCTGAAGCCTGTGCAACGTCGTATTGTTTATGCAATGTCAGAGCTTGGTTTATCGGCAGCGGCAAAATATAAAAAGTCAGCACGTACCGTAGGTGATGTATTAGGTAAGTTTCATCCTCATGGTGATAGCGCTTGTTACGAAGCTATGGTGTTAATGGCACAACCTTTTTCTTATCGTTATCCGCTTGTAGACGGGCAAGGAAACTGGGGTGCACCAGACGATCCTAAATCTTTCGCGGCTATGCGTTATACCGAATCGCGTTTATCGCGTTTCAGTGAAGTATTATTAGCTGAACTGGGCCAAGGTACTGTTGATTGGGTACCTAACTTCGATGGCACCATGAAGGAGCCAAAAACATTACCCGCGCGATTACCTCATATTTTACTCAATGGTATTACCGGTATCGCTGTTGGTATGGCAACAGATATTCCTCCGCACAATGTGCGTGAAATTGCCGATGCATGTGTGCATTTAATCGAACAACCTAAAGCTGAAGTTGCCGACCTATTGACCTTTGTAAAAGGTCCTGACTACCCAACCGATGCCGAAATAATCACCCCGAAAGCTGATATTGAAAAAATATATCAAACAGGCCGTGGCAGCATAAGAATGCGTGCGGTATATGAGATTGAGCAAGGTGAGGTTGTTATCACAGCCTTACCTCATCAGGCGTCAGGTGGTAAAATTCTAGAGCAAATTGCCGGTCAAATGACCGCGAAAAAACTGCCTATGGTGGTTGATCTTCGTGATGAGTCAGATCATGAAAATCCTGTGCGTTTAGTTGTTGTACCAAGATCAAACCGTGTTGATATTGAACAATTAATGCAACATTTATTTGCCAGCACCGATTTAGAGAAAAGTTACCGCGTTAATATTAATATGATTGGGCTAGATAATCGTCCGGCAGTTAAAAATTTGCGGGAGATCTTGTCTGAATGGCTTGAGTATCGTCGTGAAACAGTAAGGCGACGCTTACAATATCGCTTAGATAAAGTGCTTGCTCGTTTACATATTTTAGATGGCTTGTTAGTGGCCTACTTAAATATTGATGAGGTCATAGAAATTATTCGCGGCTTTGATGAACCCAAAGCAGAGTTAATGTCTCGTTTTGGTTTATCTGAAATACAAGCACATGCCATTTTAGAAATTAAACTTAGACAGCTTGCCAAGTTAGAAGAATTTAAAATTCGTGCTGAGCAGGATGAACTGCGCGAAGAGCAAGAATATTTAGAGAAAATTCTAAATTCAAAAGCACGTATGAGCACGCTAATGAAGAAAGAAATTCTTATCGCTGCGAAAGAGTATGGAGATGACAGACGTTCTAAATTAGTTGAACGAACTGAGTCAAAAGCGTTAACTGAAAAAGATCTTGTACCAAGTGAACCTGTAACCGTTGTAGTATCTGATAAAGGTTGGGCTCGTTGTGCTAAAGGTCATGATATAGACCCAACAGCGCTAAGTTATAAGGCTGGCGATAATTATTTATGTGCAGTCAAAGGTCGAAGTAATCGTCCGGTAGCATTTTTTGACTCATCAGGACGAGCCTTCACTACTGATGCCCATACTTTGCCAACAGCAAGAAGCCAAGGTGAACCTTTGACAGGACGCTTTAATTTAGCCACAGGTGAAAACTTTGTGCACTGTGTTATGGCTAACGATGATGATAAATATCTGCTGGTCAGTGATGCCGGATATGGTTTTGTTAGTAGCTTTAGCGATATGATCAGTCGTAATAAAAATGGTAAGGCCATGATATCTTTACCTGCTGCAGCAAAGGTTTTAACACCACAACCTATCATTGATATAGATAATGAATCTTGTCTGGCGATAACCACCGAAGGACGCATGTTGGTGTTCCCTGTTAAGAACTTACCCGTACTAAGTAAAGGTAAAGGCAACAAGATCATAAATATTCCTTCTGCCAGAGCTAAAGCCCGAGAAGAATTCGTAACCTTACTGGAAATTATCCCTGAAGGTGCCAGTGTAACGCTTCATGCGGGCCGTCGTAAGTTAACGTTAAAACCTACTGATATAGAGCATTATCGGGGCGAAAGAGGCCGTAGAGGTAATAAATTACCTCGTGGCTTACAGCGAGTTGATCAAATAGACATAGAGCTAGCTAAAACGAGCCAAGAAAGTAGTGACGTTGAACAAAACAGCGAAAATTCATCTACAGACTAACCGTTGTATCAGGCTTGCTAAATCAAGAGAGGTAGAGCGTCTACCTCTCTGAATTAATTTTTTAATAAAACTACAGCGTTATCACATTATCTATTAATTTAGTGCTGTACCAACTGTAATGACATTGAAAAACAACTGCCTTGTCCTAGTTTACTATCAACAAATAATTCTGAATTTAAAATTTTACTAAGTTTTTGGCTGATGGCTAAACCTAGTCCCGTATGAGGTGTGCTATCTTCAACGGCGTTACTCGCGCGGTACCTAGCATCAAAAATGTAAGCAATATCTTCTTTACTGATACCTGAGCCATTATCAGTAACCGCTATTTTTATTTTGTCGCTAAGTTGGCTAACAATAATGCCTATTTCGCCTTGTGAATCGGTATGTCTAATCGCATTTTCGATTAAATTAGTGATAATTCGCTCAAGTTTGGCTATATCTGAATAAACAATAAAGCCACATTGCTCAGGTTGTAAACTAAGCGTTATTTGTTTTTCTTTGGCTTTTAAGGAAAATTTGGCAATGATGTCATGTAATAACTCACCAATTGCGAACGTTTCTAAATTCACCGTAACTTGCCCATCATCTAAATGGGCTAATTCAAATATCTGATCAATTAAACGCTTCAGTTGCATACCATTGCGTTGTGCGGTGGACAAAAACTCTGCCTGTTCTATCTCTGTTAATTCTTTTCCCTTAATCACCATTGTTTCAATATAGCCTTGCATAGTCGCAAGTGGGGTACGTAGATCATGAGAAAGGTGTGCTAACAACTCTCTTCGAATACGATCATTTTCAGTTAACAAGGAAAACTGCTGATTAATCTGCTTAACCATGGCATTAAAATTATCACCTAGCATATGCACTTCATTGCTTTGATGATTTTTCCAGCTTGATAAAGACACCTTGCTCTGATCAAATTTAACCGCTTTTATCGCTTGCATGTCATTGGCTAACTGCTTTATTGGTGCGGTGAAGTAACGAAATATTGCTAATAAAATAAGTAGCAACAACAGCAAAGCGCCAATAAATAAGGTGGAATATTGTTGTAAGCGTTTATCATTTTTTACTTGGCTAAAAATAGAGTCATATATTTCGCCGCCAATAATGACATACAAGTAGCCTTGTAAATTATCACCACGATAGATAGGGGAAGCTGAAAATATTTTCTTTTTGTTGGCATGGCGAGGATCATCACCAAAAACGGGTACCGCTGCAGGATTTGAAATCAAATTAACTAAGGGCGCTAATTCTACTTTTTTACGTTTTATTTTATCGGCGTCAGCTGAGTAGGTAATGATATTGCCTGCAGGATCAAGAAAATAAAACTCAAAGGCTGGGCCAAGCAACATTAGGGTATGAAACAAATTTTCTAATGCAGCTTTGTCATAAACACCATCTTGAAGTAGTGGATTATCGTGTGCTAGATGATCGGCAAGCTGTAAATGTAACTTTTGCTCTGCTTGAAATTTTGATTGCTCAGCTAGAGAGTTACTCCAATAAAAGAGTAATGAGGCTAAGACAATAAAAGCCCCGCATACTGAAAATGCAAGTCGTTGGTATAGGGAAAGTTTCATGGATAAACTCTTATAATTTAATGTACACCCGCAGAGTTAAGCTTATAGCCCACACCCCACACAGTTTGAATGATTTTTGGCGCTGCGCAATCTTCTTCTAATTTGTTTCGCAAACGATTAATGTGAGAATTAACGGTATGCTCATAACCACTGTGGTTATAACCCCAAACTCCATCGAGTAATTGCGCTCGTGAAAAGACTTGATCTGGGTTTTTACATAAAAAATCGAGTAATTCAAATTCAGTTGAGGTTAAGTTAATAGCGTTATCTTTGTAGGTGACTTGGTGATAACGTTGATCAACAAGTAACTCCCCCAGACAAGTACCACTGTTTTCATGTTGAACACCATTTATATGTTGTGCATTTTCAGTTGTGTTTGCACGATCCGATAACGCATGTACCCGCCTTAGCTGGGTTCGCACTCTCGCTTGCAATTCTCTGATGCTAAAGGGCTTGGTCATGTAATCATCTGCCCCTAATTCAAGCCCCAATACTCTATCTGTTTCCGAGGTCTTCGAGGTCAGCATTAATATGGCCTGCAAAGGCTTTTCTTGGCGTAGCTGCCGGCAAATATCTAAGCCGCTTATACCTGGTAGCATGACATCAAGCATCACTAACTGATAATTCTTATTAAGCGCTTGCTCAAGTGCTTGCTGCCCATGACCACAAATATCACTTTCAATATCTAGTTCAGATAAATGTACTTGAATTAATTTGGCAATATCCGTTTCATCTTCAACAATTAATATTTTATCTTTCATAATTTGGCCAGTTAGTAGAACAAGGACTAACTGGCCAAGTTCATCTTACTTTGTTCGAGTTATAGTGAGTTTTATCGCGGGGTTATCAAAACGATGCGCCTGCGTTAAAACCGAGTTAGATAAACCATCATCTTGGCTAACAACACCCGAATGATAAGCAACAAAATCAACATCATCACGAATGGCATCAAAACCGGTACCGCCATCGACTGGACCAGGAATTGTTCCCATAAGCTCTGAGTTAGCTTCTGTGCCTGAATCATAGACGTTCAAATTCCATGATTTGCTGTCGTCTAAAGTCATTTCAGAAATATCTATACCAGTAAGACCCGAGAAAGCGTCATTTGTATTCACTAACATGGTTGCAACGGTAAAATATGTTGCATTTCTGTCGGTAGTGGAGATTTCAACCATACCGGCAGAGCCAGGTAAAATCACACCATCTGAAGAGATTGCTGCCAAGGCATTGCTATCAGCGATAAAGTCACTGTTATCTCCACCTTCGGCCAATACTTCTAGTGCGACTGAAGAGGCTTCACCTGTCACCCACATTTTGCTTTCAGCATGTAAAATAACGCCAAGAGGGGAAAGTGGTTGAGCATAAGTTAGGTTAGTAACCGTTACGGCATAAGTGTACTCTGCAGGTGTCTCAGGTGCTGGAGCGGGCGCAGGTACAGGAGTTTCAGCTGTATCATCGCTATCGCCACACGCTGATAACGTAAGTAGCAACGTTGCTGCAATGATAAGCGTGGTATTTTTTTTCAAAGAAAAGGTAAACATAATCTCCTCCTTATTGAATGGTTACAGTTAATTTAGCAACAGGGTTTAACCAACGGTGAATACTATTGTCTACATCACTTTTACCGCCATCTGCCATATCATCACCAATTGAACCGCGATGAATATGTACCATAGTATTGCTTTCGGTATCAGTAATCCCGGTACCATTCATACCATAACTCGCGTCTAGTGGAGGAGGTACTGGCATACCTGGCATGCCTGGTGCACCACTACCGCGAAGTTCATTGTTTGCTTCTGTGCCGGCATCGTAAGCATTTAAATTAATAGTGTAAGTGCCAGCTTCGGTAGGAATTTCCCAACGGTCTAAACCAACAAAACCATCATTTGAAGGAAGAATCATGGTGACCATTGATAAATGGGTGTTGCCACTATCGTTCGTTAATGTGTAAGTGGTTGACATGCCAGGAGCTAATAAGCCTGCAGCAGGGTTTTCATTGTTATTTGCATCAGCATTGGTAAGCATACTTGCTAAACCTGATATATCGCCGCCTTCTGCCATCATTTGTAACTCAGCTGTTGCTGCTTCACCAGACATGAACATTTTATTGTCACTGGTGTGGGCTGAGGTAAGTAATGGCGTAAAGTGTAATCCTTGAGTTAAATTTGTTACTGTAATTGACATGTCTTGTGCCATGGTTGAGGTGCTTGCTAATGCGAGAGCGCCTGCACTGAGTAACGTATTTATTTTTTTTGATGTAGTCATGACCGTACCTTCTCTAAATGTTTGTTAAATTCAAGAGGTAGTATGCCAAGCAGTTATTGCGGTAAGGTCACGAACATATCACAGTTTTATTATTTAATTATCACAAAATTATCACTAACGAGACTTAGGTAGCTTATTTGGTAATGTTAAGGTAAAACACGCACCGGATAAGCTTTTGCTATTTTCAGCGGTAATCTTTCCCTGATGCCAGTCTGCAACTTTGCTACAAATCGCGAGTCCTAAGCCAAAATGACCTTCTTCTCGTGATCTTTGTGCTTCTAGCTTTACAAAAGGTGTGAAAATAACATCGAGTTTGTCGGGGGCAATACCTTTACCATCATCTTCAATAGTGATCATCAGATGTTTATTATTGACCTCGAGTGTCAATAATATTTGGCTTTGTGCATAACCTATAGCGTTGGTGATTAGGTTAACAAGCGTGCGATAGCACCAATGATAATCAAGGTGATAGTATACATTTGGCATAACGCTTGTGAACTCTATGTGTACATGTTTTTGCTTTGCAAGTAATTGGCAATTTGTCACAGCGGAGCTAATTAACTCGTTTACTTTAATTTCTTGTTTATTTAGGTGTAGGGCTTGACGCTCCATCGAGGCGTATTCAAGAAATGCACTGGTCATTTCTTCCATATTAGTGAGTTCACTATCCATTCGAGTGAGGTAGCTATCCTTTTTCTCTATAGTTTTACTATCGATTGCCGCCTCTAAGCCAAAGCGTAGACAAGCAATAGGTGTGCGAATATCGTGAGATAAACTGCGCGCAAGTATTTTGTTATCAGCGACCAACTTTTCAATTTGACTTGCCATATTATTAAAGCTGTTTTCTAACATTGTTATATAAGAAAAGCGGCTTGGGCTAATACGAATATTGAGTTGACCAGCACCAATCTTAGCGGCAGCATTATTTAGTAAAAATAGTCGTCTACTCAAAGGAAATACCCACAAAATCAGGATAGTACTGATACCAAGGTACATAGCGAGTGTCAGAAAAAAGTTGATGGGTTGGTTTACTTCTTGTTCTAATGGGAAATTGAGTTGTAATAAATAAGTTGGATGCTGCACCAACTCCTTTAATAAATATTGATCATTTTGTGATGCCAATAATAGACCGCCATTGTCTGCTAACTGCACCAGTAAAGATTTAGGTAGGGCGATATCGTGACTTAATACTAAGTGGCTGGTAATTTTATATTGTTGTTGAAATTGCTGTACAGTATCGGTAAGTGCTTCTTCAGGAAGCATATCTAATTGTTGAGCTAAACCTTGTGCTAATTGACGATACACTAGCATACTTGGATGTTCAAGCTTATCATCTTGCACAGAATCTGCATGTTCAGCTAGCTTATCTAAACCCCAACCAATGAAAAAAAGTGAGCCGATCACGGTTATGATAATACTTAAATATAACCCGCGCATTGCTACTTGCTTTCCTTGTTCTCTTTGTGGCTCAAATCTTCTAGCTCTCCCCAAGCATCACTGACGAATAGGTAACCCTTTCCCCAAACAGTTTTAAATTTTTTCGGCTTTTGCGGATCATCATGAAAGACTTTTCTTAAACTTGACAGCATCACATCAAAGCGTCTGTCTTGGCCGTCATACTCTCGCTTTTTTAAAGCTAAAAACACAGAATCTCTATCGACTACATGGCCTGCTCGCTCGGCCAAAAATGTTAAAAAAGCAAAAAGGCTAGATGAAAGTTCGATCTCTTCTCCTTGATAAGTGACGCGTTTAGCTTCTTGATTAATGCTTAACTGTCCAAAAGTTAGGTTGTTTGTTTCTTGAATTTTTGGGAGTTGACTTGATAATTGTCTATTGATTCTTGCCAGCAGTGCTCTGGGTCTAACAGGCTTAATGACATAGTCATCTGCACCTGCTTCAAGGCCAATAACTTCGTCAAATTCATCGGCTCTGGCGGTTAACATGATGATAGGTATTTGACAGTATTGCCTGATAAGTCGGCAAACTTCTATACCATTTAAACCAGGCAACATGACATCAAGTAATACCAGATCTATACTTTCATTTTTGACTTTCTCTAGCACTAGGTCGCCACGTTCTACATGAATAACGTTAAACTCTTGCTCTATTAAGTATTCACTAACCCAGTTAGCCAAGCTGATATCATCTTCAACCAATAAAATAGTATTCATCTGATTTTCCTTAAATTTTATGTGATTAAAACAAACGCCAACGACGTCTTCGGGTGTTTTTATGTAGCCAACTGACTATAATTTCTGTTTCTGCAAGTAAGCGATCATCGAGCTGCGTACGTAATTGGTAGGTAAGGTTATCACTAGACTCGAATTCTATATTTGCTTGGCCTGCTTTACTTTCTGGCCAACACATCAACTGTTTTTTACTAGTCGCTTGCTTTTTATTGACGTGAAAAAGGCAGATAGTTTGCGATGTTGGTCTTTGCCACTGAATAAGTATGGTGGCAAAACAATCTCGTCCTTGGTGCAAGGTTACACATTGTTGCGGTTGAGCACTAAAATTAATCTCAGTAGATACGGTAATGCCATTTGCAGCTTTGGCTGAAAACATTATGCAATTCATTAAAACTAAAACAAGCAGAGCAAATCCTTTGCTAACGCTAGAATACATAAAGCACTCCAACCATAAGCTGAGTTAACTTATTTTTATCAATAATAGGGCTGCGTTTTATACTATTTGAATAAAAGCTTTGGGTAATGCCAGCGTTAAAAGACCAGCTCTGGGATAAGGGGTATTGTGCATATACTTCTAGTTGCGCTCTAAAAGTACTGTCAGCAATATGAAAAGGCCTAGCACTACTGACTTCGTCAGCATTTATGCCAATATAATAATCCATAAGCGCTTTTTCATAATAAGTTAGCCCTGCGCCTAAATATATATCCCAATTGCGATAGGGTATTAAGTAACTATAAAAGCTATCGATAATAATACCGGTTGCAGAGTGCCCTTGTTCATTCTCACTTGCTCGAGCGCTAGCAATATCGATATAAAATATAGCATTTTCAAAATAGCGCGAGTAACGTAAAGCAATACCGCTAGTATATTCACGGTTATTCAGGCCGACTAATTCAGGAATATCTTTGTTTTGGTCATCTAGGATTTCGATAGGATCGAAACCTTCAATATAAGCCTTCAATATAACGTCTAACTGCCAATCTTTTTGTACGGTAATTTGATAGCCAAGCTCTTCTCCCCCTAATATTGTTGAAGAGCGCCTAGAGTTTGTTCTTAAGAAAAAACCTTTATAAGAAATATCAAATAAAAGCCCTAATTGCACATAATCCCATAGTTCTGTTTGTTCAACATCAGTAAGCATTACAGGGGAATTAACTAACGCCATGTCTAACATAAACTGCCATTCAAAAGCATCTTTGGTAATAGGAGTATTGCCATGCGTTGTTAAGCTTTGTTCTTCTGGGCTCGCATGAGTAGTTGCGGCAATAAAAAAAGCTATGGCAACAATCGAGTAGATAAATAACCGATTTATAATGTTGGGGTTGATTGGTTTAGTAAACATAATAGCAATATGTACAATGATATAAGTGCTAATATGTTACCACAGTGTTACACGGTTTTTGTCGAACTTGTCGGTAGAAAATGTTTAAAAAATGTAAGGAATTACTTAAATCAAGGAACTTACCTTTTAACGTTGTTTATCTACTCTAACAGTCGCATTGGCAAGATAAATCATTCTAATTTTATCATTAGCAGAAAATAGCATCTGTTTGTCTAAGTCTTGAATCACCATATATTGTTCGCCACTATCAACCTCAATCATTAATTCAACTAATTGACTGACTTTAACTTTTTCCTGATTAGCGCCATTGCTAGTAATAGCGCTACCTATTAAAGCGCCTAGAATAGTGGCCACATCTCTGCCGCTACCATCGCCAAACTGATGACCAATAACACCGCCAATGAGCGCACCGCCGAACGTATGCCAGCCACTATCTTTATCTTGCATTAGTTCTTCTTGGCTGATGTGACGTACGGAGATAACACTGCCAAATATTACCTTTTCAACTGGCACTGCTTTATTTCTGTCGTAATCAGCAAAAACACTATTAGCACCAAAAAATAGCGGTAATAAAAGTAAAATATGTAGTGTTGTCGTTCTCATGATGTACTCCTGAAAATGGTGCTTTAGCTAAGTGAATAATATTGCTACCAGCCTACCAGTTCTTTGCCTTTTGTTTTGCGAATTTCTGTTTCGTCTGCCCACTCAACCAGGCCGCTTTTTAAATCCATTAAACGCAGAGTAAACTTATAATAGACATCTGAGGCATCTTTATTGGATTTAACAATACTCGCGAGATTACCGTATAACATATATTGGGCGCCAACGTGTTGACCGAAGGCTATGGCTTTACTCGTATCAACCAACCCGCTATTTTGTTGGAATTCCAGTTGTTCACGTACTGCGTTAACACTTCCCATATCGACAAAACGAAATTTACCTGAGCGCAACAATCTGGTTGATATAGAATCTGTGACCGATTCTGTATCAATATGTTCACTGGTTTTATTTTTAATGCGTTCAACAAAAATGATTGGACGATTATTTTCGGTTGCCGTGCCTACCACAGGTGATAAAACCAAAGAGTCTGCCATTTGGTTCGCGATTTTTTGTAAATCAGTAGAGCCAAAGTTAACATCTGTTGTTTCTACTGCTTCTGCATCGCCATAACGAACTACAGACTTATTGCTACAGCCACTTACGCTAACTATTGATACGCATAGTGCGGTTACTAAAAACAATCTGTTCATGATGATAAGCCTTTTATATATTAAATGTGTGGTAATTAGTAAAACTGCCGATTGCTGTTAACTTTACCAATGTTATTTTATTTGCTTGGATAGACACGTTAAGCACTTGCGATTTTCCGTTAACGTTGAGTTCTAGTTGATGCTCCCCTGACGCTAAGTTCAATCGTAAAATTTGAATGCTATCAGGTAATGTGCTCCAACTACGTGTATCTGCTTTTTCTGTCGACATATTATATATATTGGCAAATATGTTACCGAGATCTCCACCTTGTCGTTGTGCCTGCTCTCTAAACTTTTCTTTGGCAATTAATCGTGATACCTGCCGAGTGACGATTGCTGGTAATTGATCTTCTAACGATTTTGCCGCCAATGATTGAATTCTAACTATTTCTTCTGTTTGATAATGTTTGTTCTGGTATACCAATTCAACGGGAGAAAAAACTTTTAATTGATTTTGATAACTTGGCAAGGCCACACTATAAAATCTCATATCATCGTGGCTAGTATATACTGGCAAGTTCATTGAATATTCTTGCTTGTTTGCCACTATGCCACTTTCTGCAAAAATAACGATTTGACCTTGGTTTTGTTCATTATCTACTGTTGAACTTGCATAGGCAAAGCGTGCTTTATATTTAGCTATGTCATCAGTCATGTGCAAAGACGTTGCTAAACGCATAACATCTTGTTGTAAATAGCTGTTTTCAGGGTAAATTTCTAAAGCTTTTTTATAATCAATGTAAGCGTCATTCTGCTGGCCTGCTGCTTCATAAAGTAAAGCAGATAAAAAAAACGTATAAGCATTTTGAAAGCCATTCTTGACCTTACCAATGGTATTGCTCATATCTGGATATCTATTTGCTACATCATCAAAGTAAAAGCTATTGTCTCCAAGCTGATTTTGCACATTATAAATACTACCAAGATTGTCTCTCAACGCTTGTTGTTGAACAATGTTAGCGCGCCTAATTTCTACTAGAGCACCAGATAAGTCTTTTTGTTGTAAATAGTTAAACGCTTGATAGCTATGTAGCATACTTTGCTCATACAGTGGAATATCGTAACGAATGACATTGTCATTGCTAAGTATTGCACCGAAATTTTCAACACCTCTACTAAGTTGAAATTTTGCTGCTTGTTGAGATTTTTGTATCACGTTATAAACCTGTTCAAAGTCTTGTTGGCTTTGCTCTGGCTTATTTGCTAAGAATTCTAAGCGTGCTTTTTCTAACATGCTTAAACTATAACTACTATCATTACTGCTACGTGGTGGTATTAAGTTGATAGCTTGCTTAAAGTTTCCTTGCAGCTGTGATTGTTTAACACCTCTCATTTGCTGGTCATAGCCATTAAATAAATCATTTAATGAAGCACTACTACAACCACAAAGTATGAGTATTAGCGCTATCAGTAACCCGTTTTTAAAATGATTTATTTGCATATATTCAATAGATGGTTTTCGTAACATTTTAAAGCTTAAATTGAGGCGCTATACTAGATAATTAAGCGAATTTATCCAACCATTTAAATGAGTTAAAGTTATCTTTTACTTTACAATATCACGCAGTCATCTGATAGCGCACTAGAGATAGAAACTTCATGACCTAGTCTGACTTTTACACAACCAGACTCAGTATCAATTTTTTCTTTTTGGATAACACTAAATGGACCATCAATAGCAGAAGATAAAGAGTACTGGTAAGCTGTATCACTACCTTCAAAAATAGCGGTAAATAAACCACCAACTAATGCGCCTATAATCCCGCCGGCAATCATCTCTTCATGATTGCCGTCAAGTTCATCAAGAACGCCAATAACAGCCCCACTCGCCATACCAGTTTTAACTTCTGATGATAATTTTACCTGCTGAACGGAGCTAACTGATGCATAGAATTCTTTTATAATCTCATTTTGATCTGCTCTGTTAACGCCTTGCGTTGCACAGCCACTTAACAATAGTAACGAAATAAGTAGTTTATTCATTTTGATATCCTTCTTCATTATCAATAGCAAGCCTGTTAATGCATTCGCCATTGATTGTTGGTGAAACATAACATACCGGGTAAGTATGTTATGTAATAAAGTGTAAACCTCTGTACATTTAGAATGTCATTTTCAAACCAATGTAAGGAAAAATGCCAATGTCTTCTTCGCCATTTACACTGTAATTTGTAGTGCTGTCGTTATCTTCAGGATCATAGTAATAACCTGAAATGTTTTCCTGAGCTAAGGCGTTGATAACAGCAAACGTCCATTGAGCATCGTAACCCCAGTATCGAGTTTTATAGTTAGCTTCTAAATCTAAGCGATGATAGGTAGGTAAATTTTTTGAATTAACGTCGCCATAATTAGGTAAAAAATGATCTTCATAATCAGGGTTTTCTCTTAATCCTGTTATTGGAGTGTATTTTGCGCCACTACGTAAGGTGAAGCGTAATCCAAAATCCCAGTGCTCATTCAATTCATAATTTGCGACTACATTAGCCACAAGTGGCGTATCAAGATAATAGTCGCTAGTGACGTTAGTTAAGTCATCAGTACGGTCGCTTTTAGACCAACTCAGCGATGCCCAGCCAAACCAACCATTCTGGCGTTCTCGTCGAACTAACCATTCTACGCCGTGTGCAGTGCCAGACGTATCAGCGGTGTAATGCAAATCTTCGCCAGACGTTGAATTGATACTTAGTTCATCGGTAGAACGGGGTAAGTCATCGAGTTTTTTGTGGTAAATGTCAACTGAACTAAACCATAAGTCATTAATATTATAATCAAAGCCAAGGGAGTAATGTGTTGCTTTAGGCGATTTTATATTTGGATTACCCAGTTTTTTTATTGCCGTATCTATATCTGGAAAGCGGCTGTAGCTACCCGCTTTAGCTTTGATTAATAAGTTGTTCGTTGCTTGCCAATTTACGGACAGTCTAGGGTGAATAAAACTTTGCTCAGTGTAATCATTTCTCTCGCCACGCAAACCCATTACTAATTGTAAGTCACTATTGATTTGCCAAGTTTCATCTAAGTAAACTGCAATATTTTGTTCGGTTAACGAAGCTTTATCTTGAATTCTATCTCCTTTATGTTGACGGCAGTCGTTGTCAAACTCAGTGCAATAATAGGGTATGAGATCAAAGCTATAATCGGCATCAGTTTTACTGTAATCAATGCCAAAGCCGAGCTTGTGATCTTCTAACCAAGCAAGTTGGTAGAAAAACCTGAGGTTATAGCTTTCTTCGTCAACATTAACAAATTGACCTTGGCCGAATTTTTCCTGAGTTTCATTGACATTATGCCCAGCAACAAAATGCATCATTTTGTGATCATCACCATAGTATTGCCAAGAGATACTTTGGTTATCAAAACGAGTAGAAAGCTTTAAATCGCCGATACTGTCGGGATCAATACGTCCGTCTTCAGAATTCTCAGAAATATTAACACCACCCACGTCACTTGCACCGGAAGCGCTGAAAGTAAGTTTGTGTGCGTCACCCAGTAACCACTGATACTTGGCTTGATAATCGTCACTGATTGGTGCTTTAAAAATGGTATAACCTTCATCTTCTTCACCTTCAGGTAAAAATAGGTGAATTTGACTACGACGATATGACAGGTAAAAAGCAGAGTTCTCAGTTGCCGAACCTTCCACCAAAACACCACTTTTTAACATGCTTACGTCTACTGTGGTTTCTATATCCTGATGACGAGGATCTCTAAGTTTCACATCAAAAACGCCGCCAGTGGCATTGCCATATGCGCTGCCAAATGCGGCCGGGTGCAAACTAAAATCACGAATAAGGTTTTCGTTAAAAATACTGTCGCCAAATAAATGGAATAGGTAGCCAGCAGGTAGGTCGTCAATATAAAAGGCATTATCATCAGGGGATGAACCACGAACCGCGGGTGAGCCTGTGTCACCTCCAGCGTATACAATACCGGGTAAACTATACACGGCACTGAGCGGGTCATTACCAATACCAGCAACACTCATTAATTGCTCTGTTTCTGCTGTCATTTCACTATTGGCTTGATTTCGTCTGCCGATAACTTGGATAATTTCATGATCATTATTCTGTGCTTGCTCTTTACTGGACAAAATATCTTGCTCAGCATTGGTAAATGAAAAGGCAGGGGAAGCATATAAACCAAAAAGTACAGCAGCGGTTAATGCCGTCAACTGAGCGTTTTTGTTATTAAAGTGTTTTATTCCATGTAATGTCATTGTTAATCCGATTATATGACTTGTAAGTTTTTGTTGTGATTATTGTGCTGATAAATAGTGTTCGAATCAGTAACTCAAATGTGCAAAAACTGTCGGAAAATGTCAGAAAATGTAAGAACTGCTAGCCTATTTATTGACTTGCTACCTGATTGAATTAGAATTTCATTAACAACAAATATTTGCAATTACCTAAGGTAACTACCTCATGTCTGAACCTGCCAAATCAACACAAAATAAAGCGCAATTTAATTGGCAAGATCCACTCTCATTAGCGTCTTTGTTAACCGAAGACGAGCGCATGATAAGAGATAGTGCTCACCAGTATTGCCAAGAAAAATTAATGCCTAGAATTTTACTCGCTAATAGACATGAAAGCTTTGATGTTGAAATTATGAGAGAACTAGGTGAGTTAGGCTTGTTAGGTGCCACCATTGAAGAAAAATATGGTTGTGCAGGTGTTAATTACGTTACTTATGGTCTAATCGCTCGTGAAGTTGAACGTGTAGATAGTGGCTATCGAAGTGCCATGAGTGTGCAGTCTTCACTTGTTATGCACCCAATTCATGCCTACGGTAGTGAAGCACAAAAAATGAAATATTTACCTAAACTGGCAACTGGCGAGTACATTGGTTGTTTTGGTTTAACTGAGCCTAATTCAGGCTCAGATCCTGCTAGCATGGCAACAAAAGCAGTAGCTGTTGATGGTGGATTTCAATTAAACGGCAGTAAAATGTGGATTACAAATTCGCCCATTGCAGATGTGTTTATTGTATGGGCTAAATTAGCAGGAGTCATCAAAGGTTTTATTTTAGAAAAAGGCATGAAGGGGTTATCTGCCCCTAAAATAGAAGGGAAATTTTCATTGCGCGCCTCTATTACTGGTGAAATAGTTATGGAAGATGTGTTTGTGCCAGCAGAAAATATCTTACCGAAAGCAAAAGGCCTTTCAGGTCCATTTGGCTGTTTGAATAAAGCGCGTTATGGCATTGCCTGGGGAGCTTTAGGCGCGGCAGAGTTCTGTTGGCACGGTGCTCGTCAATATACCCTTGATAGAGAGCAATTTGGAAAACCGTTAGCGGCAACACAGCTTATCCAGAAAAAATTGGCAGATATGCAAACTGACATAAGTATAGGGTTGTTAGCTTGTTTACAAGCTGGTCGGTTAATGGATGCAGGTCAATTACCACCTGAAGCCATATCAATGATTAAACGTAACTCTTGTGGCAAAGCGCTAGAAATAGCAAGAACTGCGAGAGATATGCACGGTGGCAATGGTATCAGTGACGAATTTCATATTATTCGTCATGTAATGAACTTAGAGGCCGTGAACACTTATGAGGGGACTCATGATGTGCATGCGCTTATTTTAGGAAGAGCGCAAACGGGTATTCAGGCGTTCTTTTAATAGCTTGACGTATAGAACTAAAAGCCGTTAATACGATGATGGCAATCGTATTAACGGCTTTTTTACCAGTTTTTTATTACAAAGCTTTTGGCATCAATGCTGGAGTAGGGTATTTAGGTGGAGTAATTTTTTTTGTTTTACGCCCTTCAAGTTGTTCTAACAAGGTTATAACAGCTCGTTCTAATTGTGGATCTTTTCCTTTGGCTAGCGATTTAGCATCTTGATAAACTGCTATGTCAGGAGCTACTCCCTTATTCTCAGCAACCCATTCATTAGCGATAGGATCAAATACAGCATTGTCAGGTGCCGTCAGCGCACCGCCATCTACTAATGAGTAATGTACTGATGATTTAACTAAACCACCCCAAGTACGGGATCCAATTAACTTACCCACGTTTTGCTGTCTAAATGCCCATGGAAAATAGTCCCCACCTGAGCCAGATAGTTCATTTATCAATAATACCTTAGGCCCTTTTATTCCTGCAGGCAGTGGTAAAGGCCTACCATTAGGTACCTCATTAGTTAAACTTGCACGTAATTTTCGGGTCATTAAATCAACCATATAATCATCTAAATAACCACCGCCGTTAAAGCGTTCATCAATAACCGCACCTTGCTTATCTTGCTGCGCAAAAAAGTAGCGATTGAACGAAACAAAACCGGGTGTTGAAGTGTTAGGCACCCAAACATAAGCAAGCTTTCCATCTGATAACTTATCAACTAAGCGTCGGTTATCTTCTACCCATGCCCTTTGACGCAGAGAATATTCACTATCTATAGGTTCAACAATTATTTGCCATGCCTCTTTAAAGCTGTCTTTTTTATTGATATGAAGTACAGTTTGCTTGCCTACAGTGCCATCAAGGTATTGGTATGGATTATCTTTATTGGTAATCTCTTTACCGTTAATACCAACAAGATAATAGCCGTTTTCAATCTTCATCCCCGGTTGATCTAAAGGGCCTTTTAGTTTTGGATTCCAACTTTCTGCCGTATATAAACGCTTTATTTGCCAATGATGTTTAGTGGCGACTAAATCAGCCCCTAGTAAACCAGCGCTGCTTTTTTCAACTTTGGGATAATCGCCACCGAAAACGAAGCTATGCCCCACAGATAGTTCTCCATTTACTTGATCGAGTAAATAGGTTAAATCAGAGCGGTGTTTAATAAATGCTATTTGCGGTTCATACCGTTTAAACACTTCATCCCAATCACGACCATGCATGTTGGGATCATAAAAATAATCACGTTGATATCGCCAAGCTTCAATGAACATTTGTCGCCATTCTTGGCTTCTATCTAGTTTCATTTGTAATGCAAGGTTTAATGGGTCTTTAGTTTTTGCTTTATCCTTACTTGCATCGAGTACATGCCAAGCCTTTTTTATTTTTACTAATAGCTTTTTATTGTCAGCTGAAATAGCAGCCGAATTTATATCGTTAATATAAACAGTACTTTCACGCTCTTTCAGAGTGAATTTTTCTAATACCATAGTTTTCTTGTTTTCGGTACGCTTAGCAATAAACACGGAGCCTTTAGGGCCGTGTAAAGTAAAACGGTAATCAGCACTAGGCATAGGTAAAGGCATAATGCGACGTTCAATATTGGCAAAGTCGATAATAATGGGTTTAACATCATCTTTTTTATTTTTGCTTTTTTTATCGTCTTTTTCAGTGCCTTCGTTTTTATCCTTAGACTTATTATTGGATTTAGCTTTAGCTTTAGCTTTGTCCTTTGTGCTTTCGTCATCATCTACTGATTCTATTTCCTCTTCATCACTTCGCGCGATAAAAGGTGATTTTTCATCCTTAGTTAAATTAATAATATAAGCCGCGTACTCAGAACGTGCACCCATAGAGCTTGTATTAGCCCAACCGCTATTTAATCCGTAATCTGTGCTTGCAAGAAAATAGAGGTGTTTACCATTTTGATCCCAAGCAGGAGCAAACGAGTCGGCAAATTTATTAGTTATGGCAGTCGATTTTTGTGTAGCAGATGACCAAACAATAATTTGCCTAAAACTATTGCTCGCGGTTTTTGAATACGATAGCCATTTAGAGTCCGGTGACCAAACCAAGCCATTTTCGCCACGTTCAAGGTTAGTACCGCCAACATCAAGTGTCATTATTTTTTCTGAAGCCAAATCAACTAAACGAATACGAACATCATCATCAACAAAGGCAATGTATTTTCCATCAGGCGACCATATTGGCTCCCAAGCCATTTTAGACTCACCAATAGATATTGCTTTTGCGGGGAGTAAACCATCTTGATTTTGTAGCATCAAGCGATAGCCCTGTTCATTTTTATCAGAAAACCATGCGATTTTATCGCCTTTGGGTGACCATATTGGTGCTCGATCTGCGGCGTTGGAACTTTGGGTTAAATTGCGTGTTGAGCCATGCTCTACTGGCACGGTAAATATCTCCCCTCGTGCTGAAAATAGCGCTCTTTTACCTGTTGGCGAGAGCGAAGCTGCACTTGCTGATTTACTAACGTTTTGCCATTTAGTTTCTGCCCACGGGAAGTCGCCCTGAATTTTTATATTGAGCTGTTTATGCTTTTTCTTTTTTACGTCATAAGTGTGTAAAAAACCATTTTGTTCAAAGGCTAATAACTTGCCATTTGAGGCTAGCTGCTTTATATCACTGTTTTTAAAGCGAGTAATTTGCTTGAGTTTTTTACTTTTCGGTGAATAAGACCAAATGTTCGATATCCAATCTCTATCGGATAAAAAGTAAATAGTATCGCCTAACCATACAGGCTCAATTTCAATGGTTGAATCACTAGGGATTAGTGTTTCGTTGAGCGTTTTTAAATCAAGTAAAACTAACGGGGTATTTTGACCGCCACGATAATTCCGCCATTCGACATCCCAACGCGTCAAACGATCAATAACGACTTGCTTACCATTGTTTGAAATAGCACCATTAAACGCCCATTGTTTTGACATCAAACGAGGTACACCGCCTTTGCTTGGTACTGTCCATAATCTATTATAGCGTTTTGGCGCAGTTTCACGGGTAGATGCGTATAAAACAGATTTACCATTAGGTGTCCAACCACGCACATACGCCGAGTTTGCATGCCAAGTTAAACGTTTGGCATTGCCACCTAAGTGAGAAACGCTATAAACAGATTTTGAGCCTGAACGGTTTGAGGTAAAAGCAATAGTTTTGCCGTCAGGAGAAAAATGAGGATCACTTTCAACTGCTGCCGTGCTAGTAATTCGACGCACTTGTTGAGTTTTAAAATCAGATACCCAAATGTCTCCACCATAAACAAAAGTAATTTCATGTTTACTTATGCTGGGTTGTCGCAATAATTGCGTGTTTTGTGCCAATGAAATACTCGGTAATAGTATTGTTAGGGCGGTTAACAACATAAACAGTTTTTTCATCATTTTTCCTGTTATTTTTATGATAATTAATGTTGGTTCATTGATTAATTGAAATTATTTTTTACTAATTTATCAAAGTTAGGTTCATATTGGAGTAGAGAAAAGAACAAAGCTCAATAACACCACAATGACAGTCACTAAAGGAGCACTGAGCTTTGGTCGTGCTTCATGACGAATAGAGTGTTCGTCTTCAACATCTTTAGTAAATTTATCCCGTCAGGCGTTAACTCAAGTGCCCATGCAATAACGCAAGTAACAGGAAAGCCTAAAAACAATATAACGGTAGCGAGATTACTGAACATGGCTGGCAGGTTTAAGGATGGAGAAATGACGGTAATCATTTGCAGTGCTAGCCACGTAATTAATAGATAGACACTAGCGACTTTAAAAACGTTACGACGCGTTAGCTCAATTAAAAAATTAATAGATATATCCATACATCCGTGAATGATTATTATTTTTAGTAGTAGTTTAAAAATAGCACTATTAGGAAGTTGTCGCAATTAGGTATATATACATTTGTTGAACACAAAAAAGCTGCCATATAGGCATGATTTAAACTTAAGGTATGTTTGATTACTTCTTTTTAAATAAGCAATCATGAAAGAAATTCTCTTGAAGAAAAAATTACATGTTTATATTCTCTGAAAATTAGCCTTGAAAATAAATATATATGCCATATATTTGTAAAAAGAGGTGATTTTTTAACGTTTATGATTCGGACGTTAGTTTGAGTATTTTTGAAGGAAGTTAAGTTGCAAAAGTTTTGGCTAAAAATGCTAGTTATTTTAAGTTCAGCTTTGTCTATCAATGCCGCTTTAGCTGTTCCATTATCCTCTCTACTCAATAATGATAGCTCAACTCCCTCCTTAGTTGTTGATACTGCTGTACATCCTGAAATCACACTTGAACGCCATGCCTTTGACTTAACAGTTAAATCCAAGCTAAGCCTTAGCTTGTTATCGTTAGTTCAAGGTAAAGTGACTCAACAGATAATAAATGAATTACCACAATTCATAAGCAAGTTTGATACGGTCAGCTTGGCTGATATTCACTGTCAGATGAATGCATTGTATTGTCAATGCATACAACAGCAGCGGTATGTCTTTATCACTGTTAAAGCGTTACAAAACACCTACTTACAACGTCATGTTTGCTATCAAGCCGATAGGAAAAACCTCATTTTAGCTGCTTCTTAATTTAATTGTATTGTTCAGAACTTCCTTAGCAGTAAGGAGTTTTCAATTAATTTAAGGAATTCTAGTACTGGCCCCTTGGCTAGTGTTTATTGTCTTGGCGCTCGTCGCCATACTATTATTAAAATTTGCTAAAAAACGTCGAGGCGTAGCAATCGCTTTTGGAATACTCGTACAAATGTTCAGCCCTGATCCTTTGGTAGAAAGAACCATTGAAACGGTTATTGTCGAGAAACGTCAAATAAGAAAGCAACACGATGGTCAAAAGTTAGATGAAAGCGATGAGTAAATGGTAGGTTAACTATAAAAGTAGAATAAAAAATCCGGCTTTTGCCGGATTTTTAGTTAACTAAAATTAAGAAAATAGTTATTCAACAATATCCATTTCTTCAATTAAGTTGGTTGCACCGTCAACATGCTCCATTACCCAAAGCATGTAGCGAATATCAACGTGAATTGAACGGTTTAGCTTAGTATCATAATCCCAATCACCAATAATGCTTTCATACACGCCATCGAAGACTAAACCAACAAATTCAGCTTTATCATTAAGGGTTGGTGAGCCAGAGTTACCACCAGTAATATCTAAAGTACCGAGATAATTAACCGGAACTGAGCCAATAGCTGCTTTAGCATATTCGCCATATTGTTTACTTTTAATTAGCTCAAGTTGCTTTTTCGGCGCATCAAACGGTGCAACACCAGTATCTTTAGCGACTATACCTTCTAAGGTTGTATATGGAGTAGCGGTTAACCCGTCTTGTGGTGAATAGCCTTTAACATTGCCGTAAGTAATGCGTAAGGTGCTGTTAGCATCGGCATACACTGGCAAATTGTTATCGTTAAAATAGGCTATTAGCGCTGCCATATACTGAGGACGGTATGCTTGAATATTACCTGCTAATTCGTTCGATTTATCTTCGATTGCTTTACGCTCTTCAAAGCTTGCCACTGCTAATTGAATAAAAGGGTCATTGCTACTTTCAAAGTCAGTCACTTTTTTATCCATCAAAGCTAAACGTTGCTCTAACGAGTTAAGTTTAGTTTGCTTGTACATGTTAACTAACTGCTTGCGTAGTTTTTTCTCATCAAAGTTTTTTGCGGTACTGCCTGCCAGAGCAAAAAATTTATCAATTGAGCTAACACGCTCTGCTTTTGGTAAGGCAACGTAATGCCTTAACATAGCAACAATAATTTCTTGATCGATGTCAGCGTCATAACGGCGATCTACAGCTTTCATGCGTTGTTCAAAACGAGCAATATCACGCTCTTGATAACCGCTTTCACGCTCTAAATTAGGCTTTTGTTTTTCAACCGCTAATCTGTGTAATCGATTTGCTGTGGTTAACATTGAGCTATAACGTAAGTAACCTAAAATTAAATCACGTGCTTGTTGCGCATCATCCGTTTTAAGTAATTCATTCAACCCCGATAATGCTTCACCATATTGCGCCTTACGCTTATCACTGCTGTTTAACCACGTTGACAAATTACGCTCAAGGTTTTGTTTACGATCGAAGAAACTACCTTTGTTAAAGCTGTGGATCATTGAACCATAGTTTTTCGCATAGTTTGCCAGGCTAGCTAAAGTACTTTCATACTTAAGGCGTGCTTCACTACCTTCAGCTGAATGCTGATGAATGAGATCGATAATTTCTTCTCTGTAAGCTTTTGCTTGTGGATAAACCCAAGTGAATTGATTTTCAACTTCATATGCAGTGCGGTATCGGTTGGTTCTACCCGGGTAACCTAGCACCATGATGTAGTCGCCATCATCAACACTGCTCTTGTTTACTTTTAAGTGGTGCTTTGGTTGATACGGTATATTGTCTTCGTGAAAGTCTGCGGGTTGACCGTCTTTACCTACATAAGCGCGATAAAATCCGTAGTCACCAGTATGTCTAGGCCACATCCAATTATCGATATCGCCACCATATTTACCAATGCTGCTTGCTGGCGCATGTACTAAACGTACATCACGAATGGTGAGTTGTTTAAATAAATAATATTCTAAGCCACCGTGAAAATTAACAACGCTACAACGGTATCTATCGTCGTTTTCACATTCAGCAACTAAGCTTTTTGAATTGATATCAATAGCTTTATAACGCTCTGTACCTGACATAGTGTCGTTCAAACCAGCGTTCACTAATTTAGTTACTTCGTTTATTTCTTCGGTTACGTATATACGGCTGCCGGGAGTTGCTGGCAACTCGTCATTAAATGACTTAGCTAAGAAGCCATTTTTAAGTAAGTTGTTATCAGCGGTAGAGTTATATTGCACTGAACCATAGACACAATGATGATTAGTTGCGACTAAGCCTTGATCAGAAACGAATGACGCTGTACAGCCACCAAGGCTAACAATCGCGCCCATTGGAAAACCAGTTAAATCAGTTAAATCATTTGGATTTAACTTTAAGCCTGCTTTGGTTAATTGCTTAGCAATGGTAGGTAATTGGTTTGGCTGCCACATCCCTTCATCGGCAAGGACAGTATTAGCGCTAAAGGCTAATGTTGCCGCAATGAATGACGATACTATTTTTTTCATAGTGAGAGTTCTCAATTGTTATTTTAATGTTAATGCATTTTTGATAACAGCAGTGTGCTTGAGTGAGAATGTACAGTCAAGCAGGCTATGCCATTTGCAACTTTTTCGTGTAGAATAATGTCAATATAACTGTACTTATCCTTTAAATTTACCATGGCGAGATGGCATAACAATGACCACACCTAGAAAACTAAATGAATCTAACTTAGTGCATGCTTTCAAACGTTTGTTAAAAGAGCAGTGTTATGGCTCGCAAGGGCAATTAGCTGAAGCTTTATCTAAACAAGGCTTTGACAATATGTCCCAAGCCAAAATTTCGCGTTTATTGTCTAAATTAGGGGCTGTTAAAACCCGAAATGCTAATAACGAGATGATTTACATTTTGCCTGATGAACTTGCGGTGCCTAAATCAAAGCACTCAATTGAGTCTGTTGTCTTAAGTGTTAAACACAATGGCATGCAGATTATTTTGAAAACAGGTATTGGCGGTGCTCCGCTTATTTCAAGAATGTTAGATAGTATGGGCGAATCAGCTGGTATATTAGGTACTCTTGCCGGTGATGATACCATCTTCATAGCCCCCGCTGATGCCAGTCGAATAGAAGAAATAGCGCAGTCTATTCGTGAACTTTTAGGCGTAAAAGTTAGTCATTAAAAAGAGCCAATTCCAGGTGAAGCCATGAATATTAATAATAAAAAGATATGGATAACAGGGGCATCTTCAGGCATCGGCGAAGCACTTGCTATTACTTGTGCGAAGCAGGGCGCATCCCTAGTTTTATCTGCTCGTAATCAAGAAAAATTACTATCGTTAAAAACACGGCTAGTTAACAGTGAACGTCATCATGTTGTCGCATTAGATTTAGCCCAGTCAGCTCAGGTTGTAGATACGGTTAGTCAATATATTGAAGCCAACGGCACTGTTGATATTCTTATTAATAATGGTGGCATTTCTCAACGTGGCTCTGCTCGAGATACTAAACTTGATGTGCAAAGACAAGTCATGGAAGTGAACTACTTTGGTACAGTGGCAATAACTCAGGCCATTTTACCTAGTATGCTGAGTAAAACCGCTGAAGGAGCAAAGGGCATGATAGTGACTGTTGCTTCTGTTGCTGGCAAGGTTGGCGGCAAGAGCATGTCAGGTTACAGCGCCTCAAAACACGCGATTATTGGCTATATGGACTGTTTAAGAGCAGAAGAATCTGATAATGGTTTGCAAGTACTTACTATCTGTCCTGGCTTTGTTCAAACTCAAATATCAGTGAATGCAATGGTGGCCGATGGTAGTCAGTTTGGCGAAGTTGCCCGTTCAATTAAAAATGGTATCACGGTAGATGATTGCGCCAAGCAAATAGCTAGCGCTATTGAGCAAGACAAAGATGAAGTAGTGATTGGCAAAGGCATAAGTTATTGGGCACCGACAATTTCACGGTTATTTCCCAATACCTTTAGAAAAATCACGGCTAAACATAACGTTAGAGACTAGTTATTTTTGCTTGCAAAACTTAGCCATAATTCCTTGCGGTATAAAGGTGTGTTTTTGGGGAGAAAAGGGTTATCAAGTTGATATACTCGTCGATTTTCACTGAGGATTTGATTGACTGTCTTGCCATAATACTTGTTAAACAATCGGTCAAAACTACCATCTGCTAACGATTGTTCAAGGCCATATTTGATATCATTTGCTAATGCTTGGTTATTATTGTTTACGTAAAAGAAGTAAGCAGAGGGGTAGTGAATAAGTATGTTCTTATCGATGACAATACCCATATCTTTGTGTTTAATGTATTCTTTTTTCACTTCAAGAATCGAACGTGGAAAATAGTCAAACCTATCAGCGGCGAGCATTTCAAATAGCCCTTGATAATTACTGCCTTTTTCAACATGCAAGCCATTGCTTTCTAATACCTTAGTATCAGACCAGCTATGTAATTGCCCTAGAGTTAACTGTTTAAAAGCTAAGTTTGAGAACTGAGTTTGAAACAGATCTGTGTTCTTTTTACTCACTAAAGGTATACGCCAACCAAACAGCCCTTTTAATATTGGGAACATGATAGGTTGCAATATCTTTACTCTATCCAACGTTGCACCTGCTGCAATGACATCGATGCCATCATTGTTGGCAATATTTTGAAAAGCCCTCATTTTAGGCAAGTATTGATTGTAAAATTGCAATTGGTAGTTTTTTTCGGGGCTATAACTGAGGGCTTGTTTTAAGGTCTCAACGAAGTAATCAGTTCTTTGGGAACCTTGAATGACAATGTCTTTTGCTGGAGCATTGAAACTCAATAAAAAAGAAATGACGATAAAAAAGCATAATAATAAGCGCACAACATAATCCAACTCAAACAACAGCTGATGTCATCATAACTTAATCCGCTTTGATGTGGCTAATCTCAAAAAGGTATTGATTAGATGGTTCGCTTTGGGAAAATGAACGTCCTAATTTAAGTGTTTGGAATTTAAACTAGAATAGCGATTTTCGCATGCAGCACCTTTAATAAGATGGGTATTTTATGATGGAGAGGAAGTTTATCAATAACGGTTTAAAAACTCGATTAAAGTTATTGGATTTGGCAAGCGTAACTTCTGTGAGTTTTATTGTGTCCTAAATTATCAATTCTTTGTCCAGTATTGTCAGCACAACTCCCTGTTTAAACCCCTGTGGTTTGTTAATATATTTTTAATAAAGAGTAACGTTGAAGCAAAGAAATGAGAGTAGTGCATGCAATATAATCGTCGTAAATTTATTAAAACATTGGTCGTTTCTGCTGGGGCAGTCATAACGAGTAACTTAATGGGCTGTAATAATTCTGATGATGCAGTTGAAACTGAACCATTAACACCAGCGCCAACAGTAACGTCAGGCAGTCACTATTTTCCGCAATCGGTTATGTCGGGTGATCCTAAACCGGATTCTGTTATTTTGTGGACTCGTGTTGAAGATGGTACTGATCTAGATTTAGCGTTAACGCTGCAAGTAGCTAAAGATGACACGTTTAACCAACTGGTGGTTGAGCAAGAATTCATCGCATTAGCTTCAGCTGATAATTGTCTTAAAATTCGAGTTACTGAGCTTGATGCAGGGCAACATTATTATTATCGCTTCGTATATCAAAAAGAGGGTACCAGCTATTTAAGCAATAATGGTCGAACTAAAACAGCCGCTAGCGCTGATAGTGATACCACAGTAAAATTTGCTTATGTTTCTTGCCAAGATTATATCGGCCGCTATTACAATAGCTACCTTTCAGTACTTGATAATGACGATTTGGACTTTGTAGTTCATTTAGGAGACTACATTTACGAGACAACAGGTGATCCGTTATTTCAGCAAAGTACAGATGAACGCGCTATTACTTTCAATGACAGTGACAATGTATTATCTATCGGTGTAGGTGACAATGTCACGCAAGCGGCAAATAGTTTAGATAACTACCGCCAACTCTATAAAGAATATCGCAGTGATGAATTGCTACAACGGGTTCACGAACGATTTCCAATGATAGCTATTTGGGATGATCATGAATTCTCTGATGACAGTTGGGGCGATCGCGCCACTTATCTTGATGGGGCGGCTAATGAGCAGCAAACTCAACGCAAGAAAAATTCGGAAATAGCGTATTTTGAGTATATGCCGATAGATCATCAGCAACCACATACACAAGGTGAACTTGCTGGTGGTGAAATGGTTATTGATGATAGTCACTTATTTCCAAATACCCGCATTTATCGTGATTTTCACTTTGGTCAACATTTACATCTTGCCATGACTGACTTTAGAACGAATCGTCCTGATCATATTATTCCTGAGGATGCATTCCCAGCCACCGTAGCGCTAGATCAAGCAACCTTGACTGGCTTTTTGCTGGCGACTGGCATGATACAAGCGCAAGTAGATGGTGTGGTTGCACAAATGTCACCTTACATTAATATTGATGACTTGGTATTTTCACCCTATAAAGCTGCATTTTTAGAAGTTTTTACCGGTTTATATACACAAGAGATCTTGGCACGCGTCGCCATGGATGAAGCTGAAGCTTTTATAAAGGCTCGTACTCAAGCAATAGCTGCAATAAAAGGAAACCTAGCCACCAGTTATTTAAATCAGGTGTTATCACAAGCGCAAGCAACTTTACCGAATGAACATGCCATTCAGCAATTGCCTCCATTGCCTGAGCAAGGCGTAGCTCAAGGGTTAGCTTTTTATACTATGGGTAAAACCTCATTGTTTAATTACCTTGGCAGTCGTTACTTTGTGGTGAAAGAAACCTACGACTTATACGCAGGTTATAAAGAGTTTGTGGCGCAGCAACAAGGAAGCTCTGCTCAAGCGGGTTTTGATGATCAACAAACTACCTGGTTAGCAAATACTTTTGCCACTTCTACAAGTACTTGGAAGGTACTTGGCAGCTCAGTGTCTTTTTCACCATTGATCTTCGATTTTTCTGCTAGCCGTGCAGATTCGAATATTATTCCATTAGAATATGTTTTGGGTTCCGAGTTAATTCCTGCACCTTTGAAGCAACGTTTTTACCTAGAAGCGGATCAATGGGATGGTTTCCCGCAATTCAAGACAAACTTCGTTGATAATATTCTAAGTCAATTTGGTGTTATTTCTATTGGTGGTGATGTTCATAGTTCATATATTACCGAGCATAAAGCAAATGACGTAACTGGCCTAAAATCATTTAACTTCACCACATCGTCGGTTTCGTCAGGCACCTTTGGCTCGTTTTTAGAAAATGGTATGAATGATATTTTGAGTCAGTTAGGAGATATTCCGCCAGAAGTTGAGCAGTTGCCGCTATTCTTTGACAGCCTCGTTAAAACAGCTACACAACGCGATGACATTAATGATGATTTGGTATTCTCTCGCATGGCGGAGCACGGCATAGTTATTGTTGAAGTTGACGCCAATGCAATGTTGGTTGATTTTCACAATATTCCAGACCATGTTGACGGTATAGAAACGGCGAAGCAAAGCTATTATCAAAATGAGGCGGACTACTTTAATAAAGTGCGTTTATATCAATTTAAAGTGGTTAATGGTCAATTGATACGTTTATCGTAAAAAATAAGACTGAACATAACAAGAGCAGGCTGCTATCACCCGCTCTTTTTTTGTTTATATTTCATTACTTTCAAGTTTGTCGAAGGAAAACTTTTGCCCGCCTAAGGCTGCTTCATACATTAAGCCCCCTTTAATGTAAGTAAACGTCGCCATACCATTTTGGTAAATACCTTGCTGCTCATTTCTATCAGGGCTTGTCGCTGCACCAGCAGAAGAGCCAGTGGTACTGGTTTTTGCATTGGCTCCTGCATTAATTGCTACGGCAGATGCTTGAGCGCTGAATTCGAAGTTGCCGCCAATGAATTTGTCATAAGACGCCTTATTTTTGAAAAAAATAATTTCGCTAAAGGCTTGGCCGCCTACTTGAAAGCCAATAGTTACCTGCGCCATCGTGGTGGTACCGGTTTTCTTACCTTGTTTATAGACACTACCTTCGCCATAAGCACCACCAATGCCAAAGCCGCCTTTGCCAATAGTGGGAAAAATAGCGAAGCCATAAGCGTTATTGAAAAACTCTTTAACTTGGTCTGATTTTTTAAAGTTCTCTATCGCAGTTGAGGTTTCACTTGCTCGAGCAATACTTGAAAACATGTTAACGAAACAAGTAAGGCTTAAGAGTAATATTAAGTTTTTTTTCATCACATACCTTTTTATCTTTGTGGTTAAGTCGCAGCCAATGCTTATTTGATCCAATTAATATCAGAAAATTCTCCTGAAGTTAATTTACTTTAGCGTATCTAGCAATAAATACCTATTTATAAAGCGCTTGGAATTTACACGCCGGCAGTGGCCAAAATAATCTGATTTCTTAACCATTTATTAGCAGGATCAAAATCGACATTAGTATGCCAATACAAATGCATATCTATATCATGTATTTCTACCGGTAATGGAAAAATGGTTAAATTAAACATGTCGCTATACATTTTTGCTGTGGTCTCTGTCAAAGTAAGTAACATATCGTTATCAGCAACAACGCGACAGGCTGAAAAACCATGCTGGCAGCGCAAACCAATTTTCCGTTGAAGCCCTAATCGAGCGAGCTCAAAATCTTCTACACTGGGTCCAGTTGTTCTTGATGAAACTAAGACATGATCTTGGGCTAGATACTTTTCTAAAGTCAATTTAGCCTTAATAGTTGAATGGTCTTTACGTGCTAACACTACAAACTTACTTTGGCCTACTTGAGTATGTAATATATTTTCACTGACCGGTAGTAGGGTATCAACCGCTAAGTCGATATCACCGCTTGCTAATTTATTCTCTAATTCACTGCGATTTACTCTGCGACTACTTTGCAGGTTAATCAGTGGCGCTTCTTTTTTTACTTTCTGCATTAATGGCGGTAAGTATGATGCCTCTAATGCACCATGCAGCGAAATATTAAAATTATTTCTAGAAACAGAAGGATCAAACTGCCTTGATTGCGCCAAACAAACTTGTAATTGGTGTAATGCTTCGCGCACATCAGCAACAACATTATTTGCGACAGACGTTGGCCGCATTTCATTACCTTGGCGGATAAACAAAGGGTCATCAAAATGGTCACGCAGTTTACTTAGTGAATGGCTTACTGCTGGTTGTGATAGATTGAGCGCCGACGCTGCTTTTGTGATATTTCCTTCACAATAGATAGCTTCGAATACCACGAACAAATTCAAATCCACTTTCATACACTTATATCCTTTAATTAGCTGTAAATTAACTAATAGTGTTAATTCTTTATTCTTGCAATGAATAGTTGGTCATCAATTCTATTCATTTGTTTAATTTAAAACTTAGACATAGCATAGTCAAGTAGCATAAAAAGTGTGCTACAACAGTTTCAAGCTATAAGACTGTCGGATGACAAGAAAGTTTTCTTGACAACATAATCATAAGTGCTGTAACAATAAATAACGCTCAAACAAAGTATTTGAGCAGAATTACATTGGGTTAATGAATGTATTTCTGATACTGATAAACATATGGGGATTCAATATGAATAAAGGCTTAGCAATAAAATCTTTCAAGCAATCGTTACTGGTTTCAGCGGTTGCAAGTGCGCTTGCTTCAACTGCAATTTATGCGCAAGAGGATACTTCAATAGTTAAAGGGGATGAGGAGCAGGTAGAACGCATCATGGTAACTGCCTCTAAACGGTTAAGAGGTTTACAAGAATCACCTATCGCTATAACCGTGGTGAGTGGCGATGATATAGATCAAGCCAAAGTGCTAGACATTCAAGATTTACAAACATTGGTACCAACGCTAAGAGTTACCCCTTTACAACGTTCTACTAATACCAACTTTTCTATTCGTGGTTTTGGTAATGGCACTAATAATACCGGTATTGAACCTTCAGTGGGTTTATTCATAGATGGTGTTTACCGCTCTCGTGCTGCAGCACAAATTGGCGACTTACCAAGGTTACAACAAATTGAGGTGTTAAGTGGTCCTCAAAGTACTTTGTTTGGTAAAAATGCTTCAGCAGGTGTTATCAGTATTCGAACCATGGAACCCTCTTATGATTTAGAAGGTAATATTGAGGTAGGCTTTGGTAATTATAATCAACAGCTTATGAAAGGTTATATTACTAATGGTATTACAGAAGAGTTAGCGGTAAGTTTTTCAGGTGGCTTCAATACCCGTGATGGCTACACTGATAGTGTTGTCGGTTTAGATAAATTAAACAACCGCGATCGTTGGAATGTCAGAGGGCAAGCATTATATGAACCAACAAGTGATGTTAAAGTAAGGTTCATCGCCGATTATAGTGAAATTGATGAAGCTTGTTGTACTACACAAGATGCAATAAATGGTTCGACTACAGCTGCAGTAAGAGCATTAGGTGGTGTTGTTTTAGATGAGAGTGATTCATTCCTTTATCAATCAGCTTTAAATATAACCCCAAATAATACCGTTGAAGATGGCGGTGTTTCGCTGCAAATCGATGTAGACTTTGACGGTTTTAGTTTTACCTCAATTAGTTCAATTCGTCAGAATGATTCTGATTTTATTGGTGATGTTGATTACACTTCCCTCGATATTTTAAAAGAAGGCGGTCACACTGAAATTGATACTATCACACAAGAGTTTCGTTTAACGTCTACCGGCACACAAAAATTAGAGTGGATGGTCGGTGCTTATGTTTTCCAAGAAGAAGTAGTAACGGGTGACACCCTTTATTATGGCAATGATGTACGTAACTATTTCGATGTGTTAATGGCTGCGGGTGGTGCACCTGGAATCTTAGGTGCAGTTGAAGGTGTTTATGGACTAGCGCCAGGTTCATTCTTTTCAAATCAAACGGCTGTTAATTCAGAGTTTGTCCAAGACAATGATGCTTTCTCTTTATTTGCTAATTTTGATTACCATATCACTGATGATTTAACGGCAATTTTTGGTATCAGTTACACCAAAGATGAAAAAGATCTTACCATTAACCAAGTGAATAATGATGTGCTTTCGGGTATGGATTTAGATACCGAGTCCACTTTGTTTGGATTCCCCATTGGTTTTATTCCGCAACTTGCACCGGCGGTGCCATTATTGAAAAGCTTGCAGTTTTTGCCGCCTATGCTTAACTTACCAAACTCAGTTGAAAACAGTAAAACTGAAGATGACAAAACCACATGGTCAATGCGTTTAGCGTATGAAGTTAATCAAAACATCAATGTGTTTGCCGCAGCGGCAACAGGTTTTAAAGCATCATCGTGGAACCTTTCTCGCTACAGTAGCCCATTTGAGTCAGATAGAACCGCTGTTGAAAGTGCAGGTATTGCAGAGGCTAATCAAAATTATGGTGGTCGTTACGCCTCACCTGAAGAGTCAAAGGTTTATGAACTTGGTATGAAAGCTCGATTTGATGAGATGGCATTCAATGTCACCATATTTGATCAAACCATTGAAGGTTTTCAATCATCAATCTTTATTGGCACAGGCTTTGTTTTAGCCAATGCAGGTAAGCAGAGTACTAAAGGATTAGAGTTTGATGCGGTATATAACCCAACAGAAAATTGGGGTTTTACGCTAGCAGGTACTTTTCTTGACCCAGTTTATGACTCATTTGTCGGTGCATCAGGACTTACTGGTCCTGTAGATTTGTCAGGAGAGAAACCAGCGGGTATCCATGAGCAAAGTATTACCGCAGGCGTTAATTACAGTTTTGAACTGGCTAATGGCGCTTATGGTTACGCTAGACTTGATTATCTTTACGAGAGTGAAGTACATCTAGTTGAAAATGTGCCAGAGTCATTAACGCGAGAAGTAAGCACATTAAATGCGAGTGCTGGTTTAAACTTCGAGAATGGCGTTAACCTGCAAATATGGGCACGTAACCTGAATAATGATGAGTACTACTTATCGTCTTTCCCACCACCAATTCAAGCGGGTAGTTTTAATGCATACCCGAATCAACCAAGTACTTATGGCGCAAGTGTTTCATATACTTTCTAAAGGGTAGCTAGGTGTCAAGCAGCAGGGTTATGCTGCTTGCATATATTGAGTTAATTACTCGCAGAAAAAGCCTTGTAATCTTGTATTGCAAGGCTTTTTATTTATTTGAAAATAGCTAAATTCTCTATTCTAATAATGAATAGTTGGTCATAGATACTATTCATTTGTTTAATCTGACTGCAGCGATTAGCATAAGGAATAGCATAAAAAACATCGTTTCATCTTAAGCTGAGTATTGACCATGAACGCCTCAAAAATAGTTGTCAATGTAAACCCACTTCAACACAGCAACATACCGGTCTAAATTTATGGCTTCAATTTATCTTATTCGTCACGGACAAGCATCATTTGGTAAAGCAGATTATGACCAATTGTCTGAGAAAGGCGCTGAACAAGCGAAAATACTAGGTAAGTATTGGCAATCAATGCCAGCACCCACTCAAATATATGCAGGTGACTTATTACGTCATGGCCAAACCTTAGATAACTTTTTACTGGGGTATCAAGGAAAAAAGCCTTCCACTATTTTGCACTCAGGTTTCAATGAATTTAATCATGTCGACATACTGTCTTGTTATGATGAAAAGTGGCAAGATTTCGCAAAAATGGCGGCGTTAATAAGCCAAAAATCCTATTCTAATAAAACCTTTCAAAAAGACTTTGCTCAAGCGTTAAATCGTTGGGTAAGTTCAACGTTTGATGATGAATATAAAGAGAGCTGGGGACAATTTAAAAGGCGCTGTATCAGTGCTTTACAAGATGTAATGAATCAAGCAAGAGGAGCAAAGAAAAACGCACCTAAAAGTAATCATTCAGATGAAATTTGTATTTTTACCTCAGGTGGCACTATCTCAGCGATTGTTCAAGAAGTTATGGGTTTATCAGATGAAAAAATATTGTTAGTAAACCAACAAATACGTAATACCAGTGTGACTAAATTATTGTTCTCAGATAACAAGGTGAATATTGATTATTTAAATAACTTTAATCACTTAACTATTGCGGGTAATGACTGGGTAACATTTAGGTAATTGGGAATAATTAGTAGGAGTTTGATCATGGGCCAAAACACAGAAAAGAACTTATTTGATTTAACGGGCAAGGTAGCATTAGTCACGGGTGCTAGTCGTGGTATTGGTGAGCATATCGCCAAATTACTTGCTCAACATGGGGCACATGTCATTGTTTCCAGTCGTAAAGTCGAAGGTTGCCAAGCGGTTGTTGATAGCATTAAAACTGCTGGAGGTAGTGCTCAAGCCATTGCTTGTCATATTGGTGAAATGGATCAAATTGAATCAATTTTCAGTACCATCTCAGCTGAACACGGCAAACTAGATATTTTAGTCAATAATGCAGCAGCGAATCCTTACTTTGGTCATGTCTTAGATACCGACTTAAGTGCTTTTCAAAAAACGGTAGACGTTAATATCCGAGGTTACTTCTTCATGTCGACTTTGGGAGCAAAACTCATGAGAGACAGTGATGGCGGAGCCATTGTCAATGTTGCTTCAATTAATGGCGTTATACCGGGTGATTATCAAGGTATATATTCAATTACCAAAGCAGCAGTTATTTCTATGACTAAAACTTTTGCCAAAGAATGTGCACAGTTCAATATTCGGGTAAATGCCTTATTGCCAGGCGGCACCGACACAAAGTTTGCCTCTACCTTAGTCAATAATAAAGAGATTTTAGAGCAACTTATGACCCATGTGCCGATGAGGCGTATTGCTCAGCCAGAAGAAATGGCGGGTACCGTACTCTATTTAGTGTCAAATGCGTCAAGCTACACCACAGGTACTGCTATCAATGTCGATGGTGGTTTCTTAATAGGTTAACAGCTACCTATATGTAAAGTATTAATAAATAGGAAAAAACATGAACAATTTAGAAAAGTTATTTGAGTCATTCTCAACGCAAGGCCTAGCATTGAAAAACCGTACGGTAATGGCGCCTATGACCCGAACTTTTTCGCCAAATTACGTCCCAACGCCAGACGTAGCTGCTTATTATCGTCGTAGAGCGGAAGGTAATGTTGGTTTGATTATTACCGAGGGCACTTTTGTCTCACATAAAGCAGCTAATGGTTATGAACGCGTTCCAGCCATCTATGGTGAAGAAGCACTAGCAGGTTGGAAGCATGTGGTAGATGAAGTTCACGCAGCCGGTGGAAAAATTGCGCCACAACTATGGCATGTTGGCTCGGTCAGAAAAGAAGGTATTGGGCCTGATAAGTCGGTGCCTGCACATAGCCCTTCAGGTTTATATAAACCGGGTGCTGAAAATGGTGTTGCGATGAGCCAAGCAGATATAGACGAAGTAGTCGCCTCGTTTGCGCAAGCTGCTGCTGACTCAAAAGCCATTGGTTTTGACGCAATTGAAGTTCATGGTGCACATGGCTACTTGGTAGACCAATTTTTCTGGGAAGGCACTAATCAACGTACCGATAATTATGGTGGTTCATTAGAGAATCGCGCTCGCTTTGCTGTGGAAATTGTTGAAGCTATTCGCGCTAAAGTGGGTCAAGACTTCCCGATTATTTTTAGATTTTCTCAGTGGAAACAACAAGATTATAACGCCAAGCTTTGTCAAAATCCTGAAGAATTAGCAAGCTTGTTGACCCTATTAAGCGATGCTGGCGTTGATATTTTCCATGCCAGTACCCGCCGTTTTTGGTTGCCAGAATTTGAAGGTTCAGAACTTAACCTCGCGGGTTGGACTAAAAAGTTAACCGACAAGCCAGTTATTACTGTAGGTAGTGTTGGTTTAGATAGCGACTTTACCGGTGAGGGCAGTGCTGACTTAAGTGGTACATCAAATCCTACTGGTATCGATGGCTTATTAGATAGGTTAAATAACAAAGAGTTTGACTTAGTTGCCATTGGTCGTGCGTTGTTAGTTGACCCAGAATGGGTGAATAAAATTCGCGATAAAAATGAAGAAGAAATAGCCCCATTTAATAAAGAAGCACTGATGAAATTAAGTTAACACTCTACTTTTAAAGAGTCGTTTAATAAATTATTGGCTAATGGCCGAGTAAGGATCACCATGGATTTTGAATATAGTGACAAAGTTAAAGAGTTAATAAAACGTGTAACTTTATTTATGGAGGAGCATGTTTATCCCGTTGAAGAACAGATGAATAAACAGACCCGTGAACTGCCATGGTCAACGCCACCGTTAATGGAAGAACTCAAAGCCAAGGCAAAAGCACAAGGTTTGTGGAATTTATTTCTACCATTGGCTTATGGTGAATATAGCGGTGGTTTAACCAATCTTGAATACGCTCCTTTAGCTGAAATTATGGGCAAAATTCATTGGGCTCCAGAAATATTCAATTGTGCAGCACCTGATACCGGCAATATGGAAGTCTTAGCCAAGTATGGCGATGAAGTACAAAAGAAAAAATGGCTAGAGCCTTTACTTGAAGGAAAGATTCGTTCTGCTTTTGCTATGACTGAGCCAGAGGTTGCGTCAAGTGACGCCACTAATATTGAAACCCGTATCGAACGCGATGGTGATGAGTATGTCATCAATGGTAAAAAGTTTTATATCAGCGGTGCTTGTCGCAAACAATGTGAAATATTAATCGTGATGGGTAAAACCGACCCTGATAATGAAAATCGTTACATTCAGCAATCACAAATTCTAGTGCCAACTAATACTCCTGGGGTGAAAATAACTCGCCCTATGACAGTTTTTGGCTATAACGATTCGCCAGAAGGGCATGCTGAAGTTATCTTTGAAAACGTACGTGTACCTGTTGAAAATATTATTGTTGGCGAAGGTAAGGGCTTTGAAATTGCGCAAGGCCGTTTAGGTCCTGGTCGTATTCATCATTGTATGCGCTCAATTGGCGCAGCACAGCGAGCCTTAGATTTAATGTGTAAGCGTGTTAACGAAAGAGTGGTATTTGGTCGCCCTATGATCAAGCAACAGTCGGTACGTGAAGACATTGCCAAGTCTGCCTGCCAAATTGAGCAGGCGAGGTTAATGACCTTAAAGGCAGCACAGAAAATGGATGTAGCAGGTAATAAAGCTGCTAAAGAACTGATTGCCATGATAAAAATTGTTGCCCCTAGTATGGCGCTTGATGTGATAGATAGAGCCATTCAGTGCCACGGTGCTTTGGGGGTTAGCCAAGATACTTTCTTAGCACATATGTATGCTGGCCAAAGAACATTGCGTTTAGCTGATGGCCCTGATCAAGTGCATATGATGCAGTTAGGTCGCGATTTAGCAAAGAAAAGTGTTTAGTTGTTTGAATGTTGATAAACGGGAATGGATAACATGGCAGCAGTGACATCTTTTGATATCGATAAACTCACGCACTATCTTGAATTGCATGTTGACGGGTTTAAAGGTCCGATAGCATTAGAAAAATTTCCTGGTGGGCAATCAAACCCCACTTATAAGGTAGCCGCACAATCAGGTACCTACGTTTTGCGCAGCCAACCGCCGGGTAAAATATTGAAATCAGCCCATGCGGTTGATAGAGAATACCAAGTATTGCAAGCGTTAGAAGGCTCTGGTGTACCTGTGGGTAGTGTGTATCATCTTTGCACTGATATTGAGGTTATTGGCGCAATGTTCTATCTGATGGAGTTTTGTGACGGCGATGTTTATTGGAGTGCTTCATTACCTGAAATAGACCAGAACAACACGCGTAGCGCCATGTATGACGCCATGAACAATGCCTTAGTTGCCCTGCATAGTGTTGATGTAGAGGCTTGTGGCTTAAGCGAATACGGCAAGCCAGGTAATTACTTTCAAAGACAGTTAGGGCGTTGGACATCACAATATAGATTAACCCAATTGCAAGACATTGCTGCAATGGATGAGCTGATTCATTGGCTTGAGGCGCATCTACCGAGCGATGATGGCCGGGTTTGTTTAGTGCATGGTGATTTTCGATTAGATAACTTAATGTTTGCGAAAAACTCGACCAACATTATTGCCATTCTTGATTGGGAATTATCAACATTGGGACACCCTTATGCCGATTTGGCCTATCAGTGCATGCAACTACGCATGCCACAAGGTTTAGGTAGTATTGATGGCTTGAAGGGTGTTGACCGTAAGAGTCTTGGTATTCCAACAGAAAAAGAATATGTAGCACTTTATTGCCAACGCATGGGCATAGAAAAAATAGATAAGTGGGCATTTTACCTCGCTTTCAGCTTTTTCAGGCTAGCAGCAATAGCGCAAGGTGTGGCCAAACGAGCTTCACAAGGTAATGCCTCTAACGAGCATGCAAACAAGGTTGGGGCGTTTGTTGAGCCTCTTGCACAAATGGCCTTGTCAGTGATTGCCCAAGAAGCAAATGAATAAAACCAAATAATATAGTTAACTTATTACCACAAATAGACGCCACTTTAGCGGCTTTAGGAGAAATCATGGATCCAATTTTAGACTTTACCGGTAAAGTTGCCGTTATCACAGGCGCTGCTCAAGGGTTTGGTATGTTGTTAGCGAAAGAGTTGGCACAACGTGGTGCTAAATTAGTGATCAGTGATGTTAACGAAGCGGGTGTTCATAAGGTTGCTGATGAAATTGCCGCTACAGGTGCTGAAGTTGTTGCCATGAAATGCGACGTGTCAGTTAATGAGCAATGCAAGGAAATGGTCAATGCAGCGAAAAGCCATTTTGGTCGTGTAGATATTGGTGTCAATAATGCGGGTGTGGCTCATGAATTTCACGCGCTTCATGAAATTGAAGAAAGTCTAATGGACAGCCAATTTGCTATCAATGTCAAAGGGGTACAGTTTGGTATGAGTCATCAAATTGAACAAATGCTAACACAAGAAGGTGGTGCCATTTTAAATGTTAGTTCAATGGCTGGCCTAGGCGGTGCAGCAAAAGTGGGTGCTTACTCTATGGCGAAGCATGCTGTTATTGGTTTAACTAAAACTGCTGCCGTTGAATATGGTCGACATAATATACGTGTAAATGCAATTTGCCCATTTTTCACCTTAACAAAAATGGTCACTGATATGGCTGATGCAACAATGCAAGCCAAAATGAGCATAGGTGCGCCGATGAAACGTTTAGGCGAGCCCAAAGAAATCGTTGCCATGATGCTAATGATGTTGTCACCAGCGAATACGTATATGACAGGGCAGTGTATTGCTATTGATGGCGGCGTGTCTGCACATTAGTAATCACCTCAAGAATTAAAGTCCAATAACGGTAATAATAGAAGAATTAATATGTCAGCCACACTACTTAATGAACGTGATCTTAGTTTTATGTTGTATGAATTGTTCGATAGTGAATCACTCACTAGTAGAGCACGTTATCAAGATCATGATAGACACACTTTTAACGAAGTGATGAATACCGCAAAAGCAATTGCGGAAAAACATTTTTTGCCTATTCGCCAAAAGTTAGATACCCATCAGCCAACCTTTGATGGCCAAACAATAGCATTGATTCCAGAATTAAAACCTGCAATTGAAGCGGTAAATTTATCAGGACTGTCATCTGCTACCGCTGATTATGAATTAGAAGGTATGCAGCTGCCACCAATTATTGCTAGTGCCGCTGGTGCTTACCTTACCATTGCAGGTGGTGTTGCCCTTGGTTACAACATGTTAACCAATGCCAATGCCAATTTATTGGAAGCTCATGGCAGTGATGAACTCATTGATAAATGGGTCAAGCCTATGCGCGCAGGGCGCTTTATGGGCACTATGGCCATGACTGAACCCGGTAGTGGCTCAGGCTTAGGCGATTTAACAACAAAAGCAGTGAAAGACAGCGACGGTAATTATCGCATTAGCGGTAATAAAATTTTTATTTCGGGTGGCGATCACAACTTAAGTGAAAATATTGTTCATTTAGTACTGGCGAGATTGCAAGGTGCACCCAAGGGCGTTAAAGGTATTTCATTGTTTGTGGTACCTAAGCGCTTAGTGAATGACGATGGCTCCTTGGGTGAAGACAATGAAGTAGCGCTTGCTGGATTGTTTCATAAAATGGGCGGGCGTGCACAAACGTCAACGGCATTATGCTTTGGTGAGAAAAAAGGCTCTATCGGTTATTTGGTTGGCGAAGAAAACTGTGGCCTAAAATACATGTTCCACATGATGAATGAAGCGCGCATTATGGTAGGCACAAGTGGTGCTTTACTTGGTGTTGCAGGTTTTGTTTACTCGCTTGATTACGCGAAGAATCGTCCTCAAGGGCGACTACCTTCTTGCAAAGACCCTTTATCACCTATGGTCAACATTATAGAACATGCTGATGTTCGCCGTATGCTGCTTGCGCAGAAAGCATACGCTGAAGGTGCTTTAGCCTTAGTACTTTATGGCACTCAGTTAAGTGATGATGAAAAGACTGCAGCAAGTGAAGTGGAGCGAAAACACGCCCATCTACTTTTAGATTTCTTAACGCCTATTATTAAAACGTGGCCATCAGAATTCGGTATTAAAGCCAACGACTTAGCCATACAAATATTGGGTGGTCATGGTTACATTAATGAGCATCCTGTTGAATTATTTTATCGTGATAATCGCTTAAATACTCTTCATGAAGGTACCACAGGTATCCAGTCTTTAGACTTATTAACGCGCAAAATACCTATGAATAACATGGCTGGTTATTTAGCGACCCTGGCTGAAATAAACTTAACCATTGAGCAAGCTTCTTTTGATAGTCATTTAAACCCTTATAGTGCTCAATTACAGGCTGCGGTTGCTAAGTTACAACAAACAACAGAGGTGGTGCTGGCAGCAATGTCAACGCGTAATATTGATTTAGCGCTAGCTAACTCAGTGAAGTATCTTGAGCTTTTTGGTCACGTTATTGTGGCCTGGCTATGGCTTAAGCAAGGTCTTGCTGCAACGAAAGGCATAGCAAATCAGCCTCACCATGATGATGAAAATTTTTATCAAGGCAAACTGCAAGCGCTCAAATATTTCTATAATGTTGAATTACCTCAAATTTATCCGTGGGCAGATTTGTTGATTAATAATGATAGTAGTAGTTTTGATATGAAAGCGGATTGGTTCTAAATTAGTGTACTCTGAGTAATATTTTGCTGAAAATTAAAATACTATCGATTTTAGCAATTGTTGTTATTCTGAGCACCCTAAAGAGCTAAAATTCAGCATGGCAAAGTACGCATGATATGAACTTTTAAATAAAGCAAACGTATTGATTGCTGAGTATAGCGCTGCACTGACCAATTGAATCCACAGCATATGGCAGTCGTTAGCCGTATTCGAGTTTCGTATTATTGCCATTAATCCTCTGTAAAGTATCAGGTCAACTTTTAGGTCCTACAGCAGACAATTTATACTTCTATAATGCTTGGCGAACAGAGCGCATTAACTTAACTTATTTTTCTGAGCTAGAAATTGCCTAGCGAAAGTGGGGAAGTCCAGTTCGCATGGCGCTGTTGTCAGTCTTAAGGTTTTGTATTTCGGAATATAAGTCTATGTGTCCTGCAAGTTTATGAAAGCCTTATAGTAAACAACTTTTATAAAGTTCAGAGCTCTATCAAGCATGGTTTCTTAATTTTAATGTCTTTACTTTTAAATATAATTGTATATAATTTGCGCAGTTTGAAAGTACACCGTATATTTATTCCATACCATTTCGAAGTTTCATATATTTACCTCGTCCTGTTTTTTTATAAGTAACAGCAATACTTCCAGCAACATTGCCTTTTCAAAGGCACAACAATTACTCTTAAATAAATAGGATATTATTATGTCTAACGTAACTACTGGTACAGTTAAATGGTTCAACGAGGCTAAAGGCTTTGGTTTCATCGAACAAGAATCTGGTCCAGACGTATTTGCACATTTTTCTGCAATCTCAGGCGATGGTTTTAAAACTTTAGCTGAAGGTCAAAAAGTACAGTTTGCTGTATCTCAAGGCCAGAAAGGTCCTCAAGCTGAAAATATAACAGCAATCTAATTGTTGGTTATATGGTTCGCCATACAACTACAATAAGTTGCATGTTAAAAGGGTAAAACTATTAAGGTTTTGCCCTTTTTTGTGCGTAAAATTGCCCTAATGATACGCTAACTTACTATAAACCAATTGTTAACTAATAAGTCATGCTCATGAAACTATGTGAACGGCAACAAAAGTGGTTTAGTTGTCTGAAAGGATGAAAGCAGGTTTACGCTTTCTCACGCTCTAAATAATCCAAGAAGCTATTGATGTTAATTTCCCCATTGTCAGATAAGTCGACTATCGCCTTGAAAGATACCTAGCGCGTTATTGGGCACAACCCCTAAAGGTCTTCAAGAAAACAATAAGAACCGAAATTTAGTGCTCGTTTGTGAGGCAGTTACAAGCTCATTGCTGCCAGTGGGGTTTCACCTCGTAACGCTAACTTTTACCACAAACCGGTTGTAAGAAACAGCAGGATTTTGAGATTGTTTGTGGTAGGTTTAGAGCCAAATAGTTGACATTAGAAAACCACATTCGTCGAATAGCGCAGCTCTATGAGCAAAAAAAGCATCAACCAAATTGGAAGATGCTTCTTGATGCTACTCTCGTAACATAAGCGACAACATTGGGTTACATGGCTTGGCTAAAGTAAGCTAAGGCATACCGTCATCGATAATTAATTTTGATAGGCAATCAGTAAAATTAAGACTGCTTCTTATACCGACGCGATGCTAAGCCCATTAAGCCTAATGCAAAGATAGCAAGTGTTGTTGGCTCTGGCACCTCCACGTTAGATGTGACAATATTGCTTGCGGTAAATGATATTCGGGTATATTTGTTGCCACCCATAACATCTCGATAATACATATTAATACTACGTGTGCCATTTGTTCTGAGGAAAAAAATAGTGTTTGAATAAAATCTGTCAGTGTTTATGTACGACCTGGCTTCGTTGTCGACTTCATATACTCGCGCGATATTATAATTTGTTCTTTCGTAAAACTGATTTCCATCGTTTATGACCGCACCTGTGTTAAACATGTTAAATATGTTAAATGTTGCATTGCTAAAGAAACCGAAACGATTTGCATCGTGGGTACTGCCGCATGCGACGCCGGGGGTCAGGACGTGTGTCGATAGGCAGTGATTATCATTATCATACCTTTGCATATAAGTTCCTTCATCATCGTATTCTACGCGGAGCTGGAAGACGTCGCTATCAGCAACTGTACTGTAATCGCCGATTATCTCTGTAATAGTGAGATCCATAGTGGTTCTCATCAAACCGGCTTGAGCGACACTGGTGACTAACATAGTGATGCTAATTAACGCTATTTTTACCAAATTGACTGCCATTAGATTTCCTTTTCAACCTCAACACGTAAAACATGTGAAGAAATAGTTAGAATTGATATTTAGTTATTTATAATCAAAAATCACGCCAAATTTGTAATGTTCAATAAATTCAATATGATGCTGTTTTCTCGGTGTTTAGATAAGGTAACACTGTAAAATAACTTGACACAAATCGACTGGTCAACCATTTGATTTTATTGCAAAACATTTAATAGAGGTATTTAGAGAGTGGTTAACAACAGAATTAGTATTAGGTTAATGATTTAGCTTGTTAACATCACCAATAGCTTCGCTATATTGAAGATATACTAGTTATAACAATCAACTCAATAGTATTTTTAACTGAACATTTCTAGGTAAACACCTATCTATATAATTGCCCCCCATGATCCTGTGTGTCTGGGTCGGTGGGGGGTCTAATAACAGCTTATTTTATGCCTGTTTATGATTACCGGATAACATAACCATCAGCATCAAAAGTCCTTCTATCTTCTTGCCTGATATTATTTTTTGGTAATAAGACGTTCACTGCCCTACTTGCTGAATTTCGTGCTGTAATATCGCGTATAATGTCGTCAACGCTTGTCTGAGGTTTATTATCAACATATAGGCCAGATAGTTTAGCTAACTTGTCCCAAGCGCTTACACGTGATGTGGCAGTGCAATTATCACCTCTGCCCATAGCCTCTTTTAATAAACCAGTAAGAATGACTTCACGACTAACATATGAGTCAGTTGATAGTTCATCTAAGTGCTTTTTCACCGGGTTAATGATGTCAGGTTTTGTTAATAACTCACTACTAATAGAACGAGCCGTTTTTTCTGAGTATCCAGCGCTAATTGCCGCTCTGCTTGCGTTAAAATCGATTACATACTCTTCAACAAATCAATGTTGTTTAGTGGTGTAGTTGAATTAAACGCAGTGGTGCTCATTGCTGTGATTTATTACTTAATCAAATGCGCTATTGGCCCAAAGCTTCATGTCTTCTTTTAGGGATCAGTTGACCTAAATAACAGCCAATAGCTAACGTCTTCAATGCGCACAAAGTGATCGTTTCAAGTTGAACACTGACCGACGGATATGGTGGCTTAGTTGTCTATCAAGATAAAGACAGGTCTACTTATTCTGAACACTGTTCACAGTCCAAAAAGGTATTGATGTTAATGCCATCTATATTGTCGGAAGATCAATATACCTACCTTAATTAAAGCTCCATTATCTTGAGGCAAGGTCATTGTATGCATTGAAGACATAAAAAATTCATCACTTGAACTCAAACGAAAGACCAGTCATTAGTCAAATAAGCATAAATAGTTGCTTACCACTAAGATCACAAATACTTAAATGCTTTGTATAACGATATTTCTACGCTTCACGTAAGCATAACGTTAACTTAAATTTCTAAATTCTCCAGTATTTTTCTATGCCAGTCTTTATGTCTAACTATTCGCTAAACAAATAGTAAGATATTAAATTTATTCATTTGTTTAATTCTAATGGTCGGACTAGCATAGATTCTCAACTACCTTTTATGAATATGCCGTATGTGCCTTGGGATATATAGCTATTACAAGAAGAGAGCATAATGCCTACATCTATTAATAAAAATAATATTGAAAGTTATATTGGTCACCTAGCAGCGCCCACGCCGTGGCATCAAGTCAACCAGCAACAAATTAATCAATTTGCCGATTGTACTCTTGATCATCAATTTATACATGTTGATGAAGAAAAAGCTAAGCAAACACCTTTTGGTTCAACCATAGCGCATGGGTTTCTATCCCTATCCATGCTGTCTCATTTCGCTGAAGATTTTAGTGTCATTATAGATGGTTTCTATATGGGCCTTAATGCCGGCTTTGACAAAGTACGATTTTTACAGCCCGTTACAGTTAATAGTCGCATTAGAGCGCATGCTAAAACCTTGTCAATCGAAGAAAAAAAGCCGGGGCAATTTCGTTTATGTACTGAAGTTACGGTAGAAATTGAAGGTTGTGACACACCCGCCTTAGTTGCCGAGTGGGTATCAGTACAAATGGTTAAATAGTTTCAAGTAATCATAACGCGTAAAAGTAGTAAATTTTGAGGAAATATCATGACAATTAGTTTTGAAGGTAAAGTCGCTATTGTAACTGGCGCGGGAAATGGTTTAGGTCGCTCTCATGCATTGGCACTTGCTGCTCGTGGCGCGAAAGTTGTTGTGAATGATTTAGGTGGTGCCCGTGATGGTAGTGGCGCCTCTTCTCAAGCATCAAAAGACGTGGTGCGCTTAATTGAAGAAAACGGTGGCGAAGCAATCAGTCACGGTGCCAATGTTGCTAATGTTGATGAAGTGCAAGACATGGTTAAGCAAACCCTCGCTAAATGGGGACGTGTCGATATTCTGATCAATAATGCTGGTATTTTACGTGATAAGTCGTTTACTAAAATGAGCATTGATGACTTTAAATTGGTCATGGATGTGCATGTGATGGGCACGGTCAATTGTACTAAAGCGGTATGGGACATTATGCGTGAGCAAAACTATGGCCGTATTGTAATGACGACTTCATCCAGTGGTATGTACGGTAATTTTGGTCAATCTAACTATGGTGCAGCCAAAATGGCTGTACTGGGATTGATGAACACTCTAGTACTTGAAGGGGCTAAAAATAACATCAAAATTAATGCATTGGCGCCAACCGCAGGCACCCGCATGACCGAAGACTTGATGCCTGAAGAAATTGTCAAAGCCTTTGCACCTGAAGCGGTAACAGCAGGCATGTTAACCCTATGTGACGATGAAGCGCCAAATCGCTTTATTTTATGTGCGGGAGCAGGTGGCTATTCTAGTGCAAACCTATTTGAAACCGATGGCTGCTTTATCCCTCAACATGCCCAAAGTCCTGAAACGATTCGAGAACAATGGCAAACCTTGACAGATCAACGTAATCAAACGCCATTAGAGTCTGGTGCTAAGCAAGGGGAAAAGTTTATCACCAAGGCAATGGCTTATATGAAGTCGCAACAACAATAAAGCTAGATTAGAAACAATAAAAGAATAAGGAATGAACATGAGAGAAGCAGTAATAGTATCAGCCGCACGTACCCCTATTGGTAAAGCTTATCGCGGTGCATTTAATGATTTATCAGCACCTACCTTATCAGCGGTTGCGGTAAACGCAGCTGTAGAGCGAGCCGGTATTTCACCAAATGAAATAGAAGATTGTATTTTTGGTGCTGCGCTTACACAAGGTAATCAAGGCATGAATTTTGGCCGCCAGGTGGCTATGGCTGCACAATTACCGGTTTCCGTTCCGGGCATGACCATAGATCGTCAGTGCTCTTCAGGTTTAATGTCTATTGCTACAGCGGCTAACCATATTGTTTGTGATGGTGCTCAGGTTGTGGTTGCAGGTGGTTGTGACTCTATCAGCTTAGTGCAGAACGAAAATATGAACATGCACCGTGCAGTCGACCCAAGTGTTAAAGCTTATCGACCCGCAATCTATATGCCGATGCTTGATACTGCTGAAGTGGTTGCCAATCGTTATGATATTTCACGTGAAGCACAAGACGCTTATGCGCTGAAATCACAGCAACGAACAGCTGCAGCGCAAGAAGCAGGAAAGTTTGATGATGAAATAGTACCAGTGAGCTGTACTAAGTTAGTTATGGACAAAGCGACGGGCGACATAAGTAAAGAAGAGGTTACGTTAACGAAAGATGAAGGTAACCGACCGTCTACCAATTTAGCAGGTTTATCTGCGTTAAATGCCGTCAAAGAGAATGGTTCTATTACCGGTGGCAATGCATCTCAGTTATCTGATGGTGCTGCAGCGGTAGTGGTAATGGAACGAGATCTTGCTAAGCAACGTGGGCTTGAGCCATTAGGTGCCTACCGAGGTTTGGTAGTAACTGGTTGTGAACCCGATGAAATGGGCATAGGGCCCATTTATGCCATACCAAAATTGTTAGAGCGTCATAACTTAACCATGGATGATATTGGTTTGTGGGAAATCAACGAAGCCTTTGCAGTGCAAGTTTTATATTGCGCTGAAAAACTGGGTATTCCAGAAGATCGTTTAAATGTAAATGGTGGTGCTATTTCAATTGGTCATCCTTATGGCATGAGCGGTGCTCGTATGGTTATGCATGCGCTGATGGAAGGAAAACGTAGAGGGGTTAAGTTTGTCGTCATCAGTATGTGTATTGGTGGTGGACAAGGTGCTGCAGGATTATTTGAAGTGTTATAAAGAGTAAAATTTTATTTATTAAGGTCGCTAATCTAAGCTTGATAAAAACTAAGCGACCTAATTATCTTTTATGGGGAATAGTGCAATGGAAAAAGTTTGGCTTGAGAAGAGTTATCCACCTGGCGTTGATTATGAAATTGATCCAGATAAATACAATTCATTGGTAGAGTTGTTTCAAAAATATACTAAATTATATCAAGCCAATACTGCCTTCATTAATATGGGAGCAACTTTATCCTATGGTGAATTGGCGCAGCAAGCGACAGATTTTGCTGCATATCTTCAACAAGAATTAGGTTTCGTCAAAGGTGAAAAATTCGCCATTATGATCCCTAATACCTTGCAATATCCTATCGCATTATTCGGCGCTCTAATGGCAGGGTTAACAGTGGTGAATGTTAATCCGCTTTATACTGCACGTGAATTACAGCATCAGTTAAAAGACTCTGGTGCGAAAGGCATTCTAATATTAGAAAATTTTGCCAGTGTGTTGGAGTCAGTCATTGAGCAAACCGATGTTAAGCATGTGATTGTTACAGGTGTTGGCGACCGTTTAGGGGCAATTAAAGGCGCGTTAATAAATGGCGCTTTAAGATATGTAAAAAAACAAGTACCCGCTTTTAAGTTACCCCGCGCAGTTAAGTTTAATTCGGTATTAGCGAAAGGAAAAAGCTTAAAGTTCGCTCCTGTTGACGTTTCAGGTCAAGATCTCGCGTTCTTACAATATACCGGTGGCACAACGGGACCATCTAAAGGCGCCATGCTAACTCACCGCAATATGGTTGCTAATATGGAGCAATCTAACGCAGCCACTAAGAACGTATTTGAAGTAGGTAAAGAAATCATGGTGACGGCATTGCCGCTTTATCATGTATATGCATTGACCTCTAATTGCTTATGTTTCATCCCTTTCGGCGGGACAAACCTCTTGATAACAAACCCAAGAGATATGGTGGGTTTTGTGAAAGAAATCGCCAAATATCCATTTACCGCGATAACTGGGGTAAATACGTTATTTAACGCTTTATTGCATACTCCAGGTTTTGAAAAAATCGATTTTACGCCGTTGAAACTTGGTTTTGGTGGCGGTATGTCTGTGCAACGACCAGTGGCAGAGCATTGGGAAAAAGTCACCGGAACGCGCCTATTAGAAGGCTATGGTTTAACTGAATGTGCACCACTGGTAACCATGAGCCCTTACAATCAAGAAAAATATAATGGCACCATTGGTTTGCCCGCGTCTTCAACAGACGTGCGTTTAGTGGATGATAATGGTGAAGATGTTGCTATTGGTGAGCCCGGTGAAATGTGGGTAAAAGGCCCACAAGTGATGAAGGGGTATTATAATCGTCAAGAAGCAACAGATGAAGTGCTTAAAGATGGTTGGTTAGCAACGGGTGATATTGCCACCATGGATGAAAATGGTTTTTTCAAAATTGTTGATCGTAAGAAAGATATGATAATCGTTTCAGGCTTCAATGTTTTTCCAAATGAAATTGAAGAAGTAGTCGTTATGCATGAAGGTGTGCTTGAAGCTGCGGCCATTGGTGTTTCACATGATGTAACTGGCGAAGCAGTAAAATTATTTATTGTGCGTAAAGATCCCGCATTAACAGAACAAGATGTCTTCACCCATTGTGATGAAATGCTGACAAATTATAAACGACCAAAATTGGTTGAGTTTTTAGATGAATTACCAAAAACCAATGTCGGCAAAGTGTTGCGCAAAGAACTACGTAAAGATGTCGCTTAAATGAGTACAGAAACACAATGGCAAGTAATATGCTAGAAATATACGCAGGTGAAACTGCTTTAAAAACAATTCAGGATAATGGATTTTCTCCTGATTTGTTTACTTCCTTTTTAGGCGCTAGTGGTGGACCAAAGTGGTTCACCCTTTTTGGTTTAGATAAATATATTTTCGGTGAATTTTTTAAAGAAAGAACACAAGCCTTAAACTTGATTGGCTCAAGTGCCGGCGCATTTAGAGCCGCATGCTTTGCTCAAAATGACCCTGTGGCCGCTATAACACGGTTAGCTAAACACTATAGTGAAACGGTGTATTTGAAAAAACCAACACCAGAACAAGTCACGTTAAGTGTTATTGAACTGCTTGATAAGATGTTCGGTGAAGATGGCGCGGCAGAAATTATTGACAATGATGTGATGAAAGCACATTTTCTAGTGGCCAAATGTAATGGCTTTGTAGCTTCAGAAAATAAAGTCCTTCAAGGGTTAGGCTTACTAAAAAGTTTAGCGGGTAATCGTATTGGCCGGCCTTTATTAGCAAAACAATATGAACGCTTTATCTTTCAAAATAATGATAGTGATTTAGAAATCTACGACCCTGATAATATCTCAACCACTACCATGGCATTCTCTACTAATAATATTAAACAAGCGCTCATTGCGTCAGGTGCAATTCCTTTAGTAATGCAAGGGATTAAAGATATTGATGACTGCCCACAAGGTATGTATCGAGATGGTGGTATTGTAGATTACCATTTTGATTTTGAAATTAAGAACAAAGGCTTGACCCTCTATCCGCATTTTAGCTCGCAATTAAAAGCCGGCTGGTTTGACAAAAATCTGGCCCGCAAAGTAAGAGCTAAGCACTACGATAAAACGGTACTGATTTGTCCTTCAGATGAGTTTATTGCGTCACTACCTTATAACAAGATTCCTGACCGTACCGACTTTACCGAAATGGAGCCAGAGCAAAGGTTGAAATATTGGCAACAAGTGTTTGTCGATAGTGAACAACTAGCGCAGCAATTCAAAGACTTTTATCAAACACAAGATTTAAGTCGTGTTAAAAACATTAGCCAACTTTTGGGCTAAAGCGATAATAAAATACTAACAAGAGAGTGTTAACTATGAGTACCTATACTGCAATCAATTTAATCGCGCGTCCACAAGCAGGTCCTGCTGGCCCTGAATTATTCGAAGTAGTGCAAAAAGCAATGCCTCAAGTTGAAGAAGGACAGTTTTTGGTTAAACAGAACCATATGTCGTTAGATCCGGCAATGTTTGGCTGGATGAGTCCTGACACTGAAAGCTATATTCCGCCAGTGGCCCTAGGTGACGTTATGCGTAGTTCAGGTATTGGTGAAATAGTGGAGAGTAGTCATCCTGATTTTCAAGTGGGCGATCGCGTTATGGGCATGATGGGCTGGCAAGAATACTTTTTAAGTGACGGTGTAGGCTTAAATAAAGTTACCGCGCCATTACCTGATGAAGCCATTTTATCAGTATTTGCATTACCTGGCTTAACGGCAACTCAAGGCTTATATAGCGTTGGTAAGCCTAAAAAAGGGGAAACCATTGTTGTCTCTGGTGCTGCAGGCTCGGTTGGTTCAATTGTTGGACAGCTTGCCAAAGCCGATGGATTAACAGTGGTGGGTATTGTTGGCAGTGACGAAAAAGCAGATTGGATTGTAAACGAGCTTGGCTTTGATGGCGCTGTAAATTATAAAAGCGATGATTTGGCAGCGAAGTTAACTGAATTAACACCAAACGGTATTGATGTTTACTTTGAAAATACCGGTGGCCCAATACAACATCATGTTTTCGCACGTATGAATGCCCATGGCCGTATTGCAGTGTGTGGCATGATTGCCGATTACCCGAAAGCGCAGCCAGATTTAGCGCCTAACTGGATACCAATCATCAAAAAACGCTTAACTATTCAAGGCTTCACTATGCCTGATCATTTTGACAAAGTACCGGCATTATTAGAAAAACTAACACCGTATGTAATGGCGGGCAAAATTAAGCATCGTTCACATGTTCTTAATGGTCTTGAATCAGCAATGACGGGTTTGAATATGTTTTTTACCGGAAAAAACAAAGGCAAGTTAATTGTAAAAATTTAACTTGTTGGTACTAATTTCTTTGGAGATGAAAATGAGTAAATACTTGAACCACATGACTACAGTGATGCTTTTCACTATTGCATCATTAACAGCACATGCTAATACTGCAGATGAAGAGCAACAAGCAGCAGCTAACAATACGCCAGTAATAGAGACACTTGCCGTTAATGTTGATGAAAATAGCTTTAGTTGCATAAGAGAAATGAGCCCGGTTCGCCATTTCTATGTAGATAATTTATTAGGCGATATTGAAAGTACTTTAGCCGCAGCGAATAACCCGAAAGGCGCAAAGTATCCCACGGGCTCTGTTGTGCAATTGGTTCCCACCGAAGTTATGGTGAAAAGGGAGCCTGGCACATCACCAGCGACAGGAGATTGGGAGTTTTTTGAATTACAAGTTGATGAAAAGGGCTCAACTATAGCCAAACGCGGTTTTGTTGATGTGAATAATCGTTTTGACGGCAATTGCTTTACTTGCCATGCACCGGCGCGAGAGCCTTGGGATTTTATTTGTGAATCTGATCACGGTTGTGAGTCTATTCCAATTGATCATTCTATGACGGGCGCATTGCAACGTTCAGATCCTCGCTGTGGTGAAGCTGTACCTCAGTCTGGTGATTGGATGGCACTGTTTAAGCTGAAAGCCATGGTAACGGTTGGTACAACGATGAAGTGGGTAAAAGAAACATTTTAACCTAAGACATTATTAATATTTCAACTCCAGACCACATAGACATATACGAGAGCAGGCAATCAATATGAGCGAAATTAAAACACATTATCGAAATTGTAATATTTGTGAAGCCATGTGTGGTTTGGAAATTAAGTATCAAGACAAAGAGATATTATCGATTAAAGGTGATCAGCAAGATCCTTTTAGTAAGGGGTACAATTGCCCTAAGGCTACGGCACTACAAGATTTTTATAACGATGAAGATCGTTTGAAAACGCCAATTAGGCGTACGGCAACGGGCTGGGAAGACATTTCTTGGGATGAAGCTTTCGCTGAAATTGCTGAAAAATTGACGGCAATTCAACACGCGCATGGTAAAAATGCCTTAGCAGTATATTTAGGTAACCCCAATGCTCATAGTTTAGGTAATGCTATGTTCTTAAAGCCCTTTATGAAGTCACTAGGGACGATTAACCGTTTTAGCTCAGCCTCAACCGATCAAATGCCTCACCATGTTGCGGCGAATTTTATGTTTGGCGCCGGGATGTTAATTCCTGTGCCTGATATTGACCGTACCGACTATATGTTGATTATTGGCGGAAACCCTGTGGTTTCAAATGGTAGCATGATGACCGCGCCTAATGTATTAGGCCGGATGAAAGCCATTCAAAAACGTGGTGGCAAAGTTGTTGTGGTTGATCCATGTAGAACCCGTACGGCGAAAATTGCCGATCAACATCTCTTTATTCGTCCTGAAAAAGATGCCTATTTATTACTCGCCATGATTCATTGTGTTTTTGAAAACAATAAAGTGAATTTGCGTCATTTAGCGGGTATGGTTGAAGGAGTAGACCAGCTAGCACAATTAGTAAAAGATTACCCACCAGAAGACGTGGCTGAATTAGTTGGCATTGAAGCCAGTGCTATTAGCACTTTAGCGAGTGAAATGATGGCCGCTGATTCTGCCGTTTGTTATAGCCGAATGGGCGCTTCAACTCAATCATTTGGCGGCTTATGCCAATGGCTTACCAACGTATTTAATATTATTACCGGCAATTTTGATAGAGCAGGCGGCGCTATGTTCCCACAACCTGCTTTTGATTTACTCAGAAACCATAAAAAAGGCCATAAATCCTCTTTTGGTCAATACAGTTCAAGAGTGCGAAAGTTACCCTTTTTCAATGGTGAATTCCCCGTAGCGGTGTTGGCAGAAGAAATTCTAACACCCGGAGATGGGCAAATTAAAAGCCTGATCACCGTGGCTGGTAACCCGGTACTTTCAACGCCAAGTGGCCATAAGCTCGCTGATGCATTTGATACCCTTGATTATATGGTGTCTATCGATATTTATCTTAATGAAACTACAAAGCATGCCAATATTATACTGCCGGGTACCACAGGTGTAGAAAACTCTCATTTTGATATATTCTTTAATTCTTTTTCAGTGAGAAATACGGTGAAGTATTCAGCGCCATTGTTTGAAAAAGAAGATGAACAACGTACCGATTGGCAGATAATGCAGGAAATCGCTGCCCGTATGACAGACACTCAGGTACAAAAAATAACGCCCGAGATGATTCTTGATATGGAGTTACAAAAGGGAGCTTATGGTGCTCAGGGTATGAGTTTACAAAAGCTGGTAGATAACCCTCATGGTATTGATTTGGGGCCTTTGAAACCTTGTCTTGAGCAACGCATTAAAACAGCTGATGGTAAGGTAAATTTGTTCCCAGCACTTTATCGTGATGACTTGCCTCGTTTAAATAAATTAATGGCAAAACCAGCCCGAGACAAACAATACCCTTTTGATTTAATCAGTCGTCGATTGGTAAAGAGTCACAACACGTGGACGCAAAATTCAGATCGTTTAGTAAAAGGCAAAAATCCTTGTACGTTAGAGGTTCACCCTATTGATGCTGAAAAATTATCGCTAGTTAAAGGGCAGATAATACGCGTAAGCTCCACGGTGGGTTCGGTAGAGATAGAGGTCGCCATTACTGATGATATTCAACAAGGTGTTGTGAGTATGCCGCAAGGTTGGGGGCATAACCAAAAGGGCACTAGAATGTCGGTTGCTGCGACCCAACCCGGAGTGAGTATTAATGACTTAACCGATGCTGATAGAGTCGATTTATTAACGGGGAATGCCGCATTAAATGGTACGCCAGTAGCACTTGCAGCCTTATAAAAAAACAGTAATTAAAGCACGTCATAATAATAAGAAAAGGTAGACAAAATGAAGTATTTCTCACCGTTATTGCTGTTTATTGCTGGCTGGTTTTTATTACTGACAACAGATTCGTTTGTCGAAATAGGCTTGGTTAACGGGCTATTACAGTTATTACTTTTCACTTTGGTGGTTTGTATACCGACGTGGCGAACCGGCCGTATGTCATACGTTGATATTGGTTGGCCTTGGGGCTTAACATTAATTGGTGTATTGACTTGGCATTATAGTGAAGGCGACAGTATGCGGGTTGCTGTCGTTAGTATGGCTTATATATTTGCTGGTAGCCGTATGGGCTTTGGCGCACTAAAAATGTGGAAAATGGGTTATTTGAAAACTGAATTTCCACGCTATGAATATCAAAAGCGTCGTTGGCAAAAGGCAGGAAAAACGAATACTGTTTTAGCAATGCAAGTGGAAGCTATTCTACAAGGGCTAGCCAATGCCTCTTTTCTCGCTATTCCGGCGTTTGTTATTGCCACTAACCCTAATAAAGGTATATCAATATTCGAAATCATCGGTATTGCTGTTTGGTGTGGCGCTTTTATCATGGAAAGTATTGCCGATATGCAAAAGCTAGCCTTCCTTCGCAAGATGAAACAACTGGGTGAGAAAAACAAGGTATGTAATGTTGGTCTTTGGAAATATAGTCGTCACCCTAATTACTTTGCTGAATGGATGGTGTGGAATGGTTTAGTCATTGCTGCGATACCGTCATGGCTATTGTTATATCAACAAGAGTCTATCGTTATCTGGGGCCTATTAGGCGTAGGGTGTCTACTTGCTTCTAGAATGATGTACACTACTTTAGTTTATTACACTGGCGCCGTGCCAAGTGAATATTATTCGGTACAAAAGCGTCCTGAATACAAACAATATCAACTTAATACAAATATATTTTTCCCCGGCCCCAATAAAAAGTAGAGGTTAGTATGAGCTACCTATTCAACACAAAAAAATTTAAAGCAAAGTGTGCATTAAGTGTGTTATTTCTAACAAGTTTATTTTCTGTTAATGCATTAGCAGAAAGTGACTCTGCACTGCGGGATGTCGTTATTGTAGGAAATAACTGGGATGGCACCGTTGATATTTTCGACCCACTAACGTTTAAAGTGATTAAACATTTAAATGTTGTACCTGATCGTGAAGAGAGAATTGAAGAAATTTATTCTGGCGTAATTAAACGTATTAAATCTACTTTTATTCGCGAAGTTATCGGCGAAGGAAATGACCAACTAGTTGACGATATGTTTACCTCTAACGACGGTCGATTATTGTTTGTTTCTCGCCCCAGTTTTGCTGATGTAGTCGCAATTGATGTTAACAATGGCAAAATTGTCTGGCGAACAAAAATTGCAGGTGATCGCTCTGATCATTCGGCCCTTTCTCCTGATGGTAAAACCTTTTTAGTATCGGCATCTACTGCTCGAAAAGTTCAAGCCATTGATACCGCTACAGGCAAAATTATTGGTGAATTTGAATCAGGCGATCAACCTCACGAGAGCACTTATTCAAGGGATGGGAAATTAATCTATCACGCTAGCATTGGTAAAGTCTTTATTTCAGCCTCTTGGTTAGATTGGCTAAAAGGTGACCGATGGTTTCAAGTTGTTGATGCAGAAACCTTAGAAGTGTTGAAACGAGTTGATATGGGAGAAAAGCTTGAAGAGTTTGGCTTCCCTTGGATAGATAAAGCCATTAGACCGATGGCAATTGCACCCGATGATCGCTTCGCTTATTTACAAGTTTCTTTCTTTCATGGTTTTTTCGAATATGACATGCTGTTAGAAAAAGTTACACGGAAATTAGAACTCCCTATTCCGGAGCAAATTCAGCAAATGGATTATAGTGATTATCAGCTTAATTCTGCCCACCATGGTTTGGCGATTAATCAGCAAGGCACCAAGTTGTGTGTTGCGGCTACTATGTCAGGTTACGCGGCTATTGTGGATCGGAAAACCTTTGATTTTACCCGTATCGATTTATCAGATACACCGTTGGGAGCCAAACCCTATTGGGCTACAGAAAGTCATGATGGTAAATATTGTTATATTTCAGTGAGTGAACAAGACCGAGTGTCTATTATTTCATTTGAAGATGAGAAAGAAATTGCCAGTATACCCGTTGGCGATCACCCACAACGAGTTCGCAACGGTAAGCTCCACTTAGATAATTAAAAAATTAAATGAAATAAGCAGTAGTTTTAACATAACACGAGGTAGCAATGGAATTTTTAAGAACAGATGATAGTTGTTTTGAGAACTTAGCTGGTTATCACTTTGCCCCTAATTACCTTTTTGTTAACGATGGTGAAGGTGGTGAGCTTCGTGTTCATTATGTGGATGAAGGCCCTAAAAACGCGTCACCTATACTACTTATGCACGGGGAGCCATCATGGAGTTACTTGTATCGGAAAATGATCCCATTACTTGTTGAAGCGGGTCACCGCGTCATTGCACCTGATTTAATTGGTTTTGGCCGCTCTGATAAGCCTACCCAACGCACTGATTATACTTATCAGCGCCATGTTGATTGGATGCAGCAAATGCTTGTACAGCTTAACTTAACGGACACTACTTTGGTTTGCCAAGATTGGGGCGGACTGATTGGTTTGCGTTTAGTGGCAGAAAATAATGAACGCTTTGCTCGTGTGGTAGCAGCTAATACTATGTTGCCGACAGGGCAGCACGAACCAGGTGAAGCTTTTCGAAAGTGGCAGTCGTTTTCTCAAGAAGTAGCAAGTTTTCCCGCTGGCGGTATTATTAATGGCGGTACAACAACGGAATTGTCGGCTGAAGTTATTGCTGCTTATGACGCACCTTACCCAGAAGAAAAATATAAAGAAGGTGCGCGCCAATTTCCTTTATTGGTTCCTACCAGTCTTGACGATCCTGCTTCAGCAAAAAACATTGCCGCTTGGCAGCAATTATCCCAATGGCAAAAGCCTTTTTTGACAGCTTTCAGTGATAATGACCCGATTACCAAAGGTGGGGATAAATTGATGCAAAAACTTATTCCTGGTACTGAAGGACAAGCACATACCACTATCGTCAATGGCGGACACTTTTTACAAGAAGATCAAGGTGAGAAGCTGGCAGAGGTGGTGAACAATTTTATTCAAAATACGTAAAGCAGTGCATAGAATGTAGGTTAAACAAGGAACTTGTTAGAGTAGTTGCTTCGCTATTTTGATGAGTTTCTCTCGCATCCAGCCATTCACTGGGTCTTGCTCAGCTTGTTTATGCCAATACATATGAACAGGCAAAACCGGTACTTCAAAAGGAAGCGGTGTAACAGCTACCGGCATTTTATCTTTCAACAAATTAGCATAAGCATTTGGCATAGTGAGCAACATATCACAACGACTAATAACGCTGGTTGCGGCAAAATAATGCTCACATTTCAATGCTATTTTACGAGTGACACCATGTTTTGCTAATGCCATATCAACCAAGTCAACTTTAGAGTCTTTTAATGCCACTATGGCATGTGTTGCTTGAGCATAATTTTCCAATGACATATCTTGTAAAATAGGATGATCTTCTCGGCAAATAAGTGAAAAATGCTCTTCACAAATTAAGGTGTGATTAATGTCATTGCTGGTGGGTAACAGCATATCGATAACAATATCACGTTCTTGTTGCTCCAACATACGTTCCATTTCTAAGCCTGTTATTTGTCGGCTATTAATTGTGATATTTGGCGTATTGATAATAAGATCAGTCACTAACGTTGGAAAGAAAATAGACTCTAGTACATCACGAAAGCCTAGTTTGAATTCTCGAGTGTGTTGATGGACATCAAAATCAGTATTGTCTGATAGCGTAGATTCTAATACTGCAACACAGTCAATGACTTGAGGTATGATTTTTTGACAAAGTGTTGATGGCACCATTTTACGACCATGCCTAATGAATAAAGGGTCGTCATATTTATCTCTTAGGCGAGTTAAAGAATGGCTGACAGCAGGCTGAGATAAGTGAAGCTTTTTGGCTGCAGCGGTAATACTCCCTTCTTGATAAATCATTTTAAGAATTAAAAACAAATTTAGGTCAATCTTACTATGAATCATATTTATACATTCGCATGAATTAGTATCATTTTTATTTATTGTATGAGGATTTAAACTGAAGTCAATTATCAAATAGCGAATAGGATCCTAAATGAATATTAGTCTGGCCGAACAAGCAAAAAAGATGACCATAGGTAGTGAAAAATTTACTGTGCCAATGCCACCCACTTTTTCCAACCCACTTGAACAACGCGCATATGAAAAACAACGCTTAGCCGCTGGCTTCAGAGTATTTGCTTTACATGGTTTTGACGAAGGACTAGCAGGTCACATTACCCAGCGGGATTGTATTGAGCCTGAAACTTTCTGGGTAAATCCTATTGGTGTACATTTTGCGCACATTAAAGCATCTGATCTTGTCAGAGTGGATCACGACGGAAAAATTGTTGAAGGGAATTCTCCTATCAATAATGCTGCTTTCGCTATCCATTCCAGAATACACATTGCTAGGCCAGAAATTAAAGCAGTTGCCCATGCACACACTCGTTTTGGTAGAGCATTTTCTGCATTAGGGCAGTTATTAGCACCTATCTCCCAAGATGCTTGTGTGTTCTATCAAAACCATAGTCTATTCGATGTGTTCACGGGGGTGGTTGCCGAGCTAAGTGAAGGCGATATGATTGCTGAGTCTCTTGGCGACAATATTGCAGTAATTTTACAAAACCATGGTCTGCTTACTGTCGGAAAGTCAGTTGACGCCGCAGTTGCAAATTTTGTCATGATGGATAGTTGTTGCCAGAGTCAGTTATTAGCACAGTCAGCAGGTGAAATGAAGCTGATAGAACATGACATTGCACTCAAAACAAAGCAGGCCAATGGTTCAGAATTAGTCACTTGGGGAAACTTTCAGCCTCAATATCAAGTGGTATTAGCGCAAGATAGTAGTTTTCTCGATTAAGGTGTTAAGCCCGTATTGTTGCAGTAAAGAAATTGTATTAAACAGTGAATTTATTCACTTGAAACTGAGGTAACCCGTGGCAAATAAATTAGATATAACAACCATACAAACAGCGGAAGATATGCGTAAGATAGATGTCAGTGCTGTATCAACTAAAGCATTACCTCAGTCTATTTATCATGTTATAGCTGCCTCAGCGGATCGTTTTGGTGGAAAAATAGCGCTCAAATATATACTAGATGGAGATTGCCTTGGTCCGAATAAAATCCCATTTTCTAAAAAGGTTACTCATCAATTATTAAAAGTGATCAAAGGAAGGTCTTTCGCTAACCCATATAGAGAAATAAGCTATCGAACGTTAGCTAGTTCCGTCACACAAATTGGCAATGCACTACACCATTTAGGCATCAATAGAACGGATGTTACCTCTATCTTACTGCCTAATTTTCCTGAAATGTATTTTTCACTGTGGGGAGCGGAAAGCGTCGGTATTGCTAATCCCATTAACCCTTTATTAGATGCAAATATAATTAAAGAAATTATCACGACAGCGAAAAGCAAGGTTATTATTGCTTTGGGCCCTGTTCCAGGAAGCGATATATGGACAAAAACTTTAGCCATTAAAGATGATATTCCTGGATTGGTGGCAGTGATCAGCCTATTTGGTGACGATATTCCTGCAACTAATGGACAAAGTGTCCCTGTCTATAGTTTTGAAAAGCTCATGGCTAAACAAGATAGCAAAATACTACATGGCTCTTTGCCTAATCAGCGAGATGTTTGTTCATATTTTCATACTGGCGGAACCACAGGTTTACCAAAACTAGCAAAGCACCTGCACTTAAATGAATTGAGTAATGCTGCACAAGTTAACTTAATATCGCCTGTAACGAGTGACGATACTATGCTAATTGGCTTGCCAATATTCCATGTAAATGCAGCAATCGCAACAGGCTTAGCTTCGGTGATGTTAGGATCAACTATTCTAATGGCAGGACCATCTGGCTTTAGAGGAAACAACGTAATAAAGAACTTGCTTACGATTATTGATAATTTTTCTGTTGCCTTTATGACTGCCGTACCAACGGTTTATGCTGGCTTATTGGAGCACATTAATAATAATGTTGAGGTTAAAAAGCCTGCGAGTATGAAGTTAGCATTGGTTGGTGCAGCACCATTGTCTCCAGATTTACAAAAGAAGTTTACTCACAAAACAGGTATTCAATTAGTTGAAGGTTATGGCTCAACTGAAGGAACTGCTGTCAGTACACTTATGCCCGTTAATGCAATCAATCAACAGGCATCGGTTGGATTAACTATGCCAACGATGACGTTGTCCATTGGTGAGGTGGACAATGAGGGGCAATTGAAGCGTTTATGTGATGTAGATGAAGTCGGAGAAATCTTAATTGCTGGCAATAATGTTTTCCCTGGTTATGTTGACGACAGCCATAACGAAAAACTCTGGGTGACAACAGAAGCGGGCGAAAAGCTGGTAAGAACCGGTGACCTTGGTAAGCAAGATGCCAATGGTTATTTGGCCTTATGTGGCAGACAAAAAGAGCTCATCATTCGTGGCGGTCATAATATAGACCCTAAAATGATTGAAGATATCGCTTCAGCTCATCCTGATGTATTTTTAGCTGCTGCAATTCCTAGGCCTGATAGTTATGCAGGAGAGTTACCGGTACTTTACGTTACAACGAAAGAAAACAGTTTGATAACAGCTGAAAGTTTACTGGAATATATGAAGCATCATGTACCTGAACGTGCGGCAATTCCAAAGCAAGTGCATATCTTAGCTGAGATGCCATTAACCGCGGTCGGTAAGTTATTTAAACCTGAGTTAATTTGTCGAGAAATAAAAAGCGTTTTACTCGCTGAGTTATCCGAATTATTTAGCAAGGGAATTGTTGAAGTAAAAGTTGTTCCAGATAAAAAACAAGGTGTAATGGCGACTATAAAAGTATTTAGCGACAAGCAAGATACCCTAGCAAAAATTAAGGCGCAACTCACGGCATATACATTTAGCTATAAATTGGTTGTTAGTGAACATAAGCGAGAGAGTGCTTGATATGAATGCCTCAATTTTCACAGAAGTTTTATTACCACTAGCTTTAGCTTTTATAATGTTTGGTATGGGACTCAGTTTAACAAAGCAAGACTTTACGCGTTTATGGCAAACTCCTAGGCCAGTACTTATTGGCTTATTTGCTCAAATAGTTTTACTCCCTTTATTAGCTTTGGTTATCGCAATCATGTTTTCACTCGATGCGCCTTTAGCTATTGGGTTATTGGTGCTATCAGCGTGCCCAGGTGGCACCATGTCTAATCTAATTAGCCAACTCAGTCGCGCTAATTTAGCTTTGTCAGTTAGCCTTACGGCCATTTCAACTTTAGTATGTATCTTTTCAACGCCTTTCATTATTCATTATGCGATTAACAGTTTCTCTGATTCTCCAAGCAGTGACTTTTCATTATTGGCAACCTCAATAGGCTTATTTGTTATTACCTTAATTCCTGTTCAAATAGGCATTGTTGTTCGGCATTACTGTACTGCATGGGCAGTAAGATTTGAGCAATACTTTAGACGTTTTTCTTTATTCTTTATGATCGCCATGATCATTGCTGTTGTTATTCAAGAGCGAGAGTTATTGGTAAACTCTTTTGAACAGATGTTTTTTGCTTATTTAGCGCTGAATGTTTTATCAACTTTGTTAGGTTTGCTCTTAGCTAAAATTGCATCGCTTTCGTTTAGAGACGGCATAACATTGGCGATTGAAGTGGGAATTCAGAATGCGACCTTAGCCTTGTTGATCACCATCAGTTTTTTACAATCACCAGAGTATGCAGTGTCAGCAGGAATATATGGCTTGACTATGTATATAGGTCCATTATTGTTATTTGTCTGGTCAAAGCGATATCGTGCAATTGAAACGGATGAAAAACCATTTGAACAAGCACCACTTCGCTAAGCCGCCACTGAGTTCAATATTAATGTCATGAGAAACTAATATGAAAGAGTACCGTAGTTTTAAAGCGTTTTACCCTTATTACCTGAAAGAACATTCAAACAAAACCTGTCGACGTTTGCATTTTGTTGGCTCAAGTCTAGTGATACTCTTTTTATTGGCAGCTTTATGGACTAGTAATTCGTGGTTTTTCTTGATGATGCCACTTTCAGGGTATGCCTTTGCTTGGGTGGGACATTTTTTCTTTGAACACAATAAACCAGCTACATTTACTTATCCCGTTTATAGTTTAATTGGCGATTGGAAAATGTTTGCTCAGATACTCAGTGGTAAAATTAAATTCTAACCGTTACCTTTGAAAGTATCGCTATATTATAAGGTACTCGGCGTGAGTATATTAAGCACTTGTATTTGAACCGCGACTAGGTAGCGGTTCAAATAAGCTAGATATGACCTTTAAGTGTCATGATAAAAGGAAGTCCTTTTCCTAAGTATACGCTGTAGGATTAAAAGCTAAAGTTTTCACTATCCATAGCCATCATTGAATCGACACCACCTTCAATACAAGCTAAATGACCTTTCGCACGTGGTAAAATACGTTGAAAGTAAAAAGACGCGGTTTGAATTTTTGTTTGATAAAATGCTTGTTCATCAGTATTGCTATCAAGTTTTTCTTGTGCAACTTTGGCCATTTGTGCCCAAAAATAAGCAAGGGTGACATAACCACAAAACATCAAGTAATCGACAGAAGCGCCACCTATTTCATCAGCGTTTTTCATGGCTTTCTGTCCAATTGATTCTGTGATGTTTTGCCAGTCAGCTAGATATGCAGCTATTGGTTTAGTAAATCCTTGTAACTGAGGATTATCATAATTTTCCTGACAAAACTCGGTCATATCTTTCATAAATGGTTTTAAAATTTCACCTTGGCTGCCGAGCACCTTACGTGCGAGTAAATCTAAAGCCTGAATACCGGTGGTTCCTTCGTATAAGCAGCTAATTTTAGTATCACGCATCAATTGCTCCATGCCCCATTCTTTTATGAAACCATGGCCACCAAAAATTTGTACACCGTGACTGGTACATTCAAAGCCCAGTTCACTTAAGAAAGCTTTTGCAATAGGGGTTAACAGCGCCAATTTATTGTCTGCTGCCGCTTTACTTGCTTCATCTTTACCTGCATGAGTCACATCAACTAATTGAGCTAAGTAACCAACTAAGGCTCTGCCGCCTTCGGAAATGGATTTTTGCGTTAATAACATGCGACGAACATCGGGATGAACAATGATTGGGTCAGCAGGTCCTTGTGGATTCTTAACACCACTAATTGAACGCATTTGCAATCTGTCTTTAGCGTAAGCTAACGCACCTTGAAATGACGCCTCGGCAGCTGCAGCCCCTTCTAATGAAACACCTAAACGGGCTGAATTCATAAAGGTAAACATGCAATGTAAACCTTTATTCACTTCACCAATTAAGAAACCCTTAGCGCTATCAAAATTAATTACGCAAGTTGCATTGGCATTGATGCCCATTTTATGTTCGATTGAGCCACAACTGACGCCATTTCTATCGGCAATAGTGCCATCTTCATTGACATTGAATTTAGGCACTACGAATAAAGAAATGCCTTTGTTACCTTCGGGAGCGCCAGGAACTCTTGCGATAACAATATGAACAATGTTATCGGATAAGTCATGGTCACCTGCTGAAATGAAAATTTTAGTGCCTGATATTGAGTAACTACCATCATCACTTGGCTCTGCTTTGGTGCGCAACATACCTAAGTCTGTGCCACAATGTGGCTCAGTTAAGCACATTGTGCCAGTCCAAACGCCTTCAACTAGTTTAGGCATATATTGTTGTTTTTGTTGGTCAGTGCCATGAGCTTCAATAGTTGCTAAAGCACCGTGACTTAAACCAGGGTACATGGCGAAGCTATGGTTAGCTGAAGACATCATCTCACTTATTGCTACATTGAGTGAATGAGGTAAGCCTTGACCACCAAATTCTTCACTTTGTGATAGCGTCGGCCAGCCACCTTCAACGTATTGTTGATATGCTTCTTTAAATCCGTCGGGCGTTGTGACAATACCATCATGCCAAGTACAACCTTGTTGATCACCAATTTGATTCAACGGTGCAATAACTTGCTCAGTGAATTTAGCTGCTTCAGCGATAATAGCATCGACCATATCTTCACTGGCATCATCATAGCCAAGTTGTTGATAATGTTTGTTGCTATGTAATAGCTCTTGCATGACAAACTTTATATCTCGTACCGGGGCTTTATATTCAAGCATAAATCTCTCCAAATCTATCTTTGTCTGCACTTTGAAGTAGTCGACAAAATTAATTAATATTTGACCATTATGTTTAGATGCTAAGCACAAAACTTCTATTTATCAAATGAATATTTCTAATTGTCTATTATTCGTATAAGGAATAGCTTGATTCAGCTCTCCTTAGAGTCAAATAGCAGATTAATCCTATGATCATGTTTATTTTGAATAGAGTGCTATTAATATTATTCATTGGTCTTATAAACACATCCTCATTAGCATAAGAAATACAGTTAAAAATCATTCTTATGTCAGGCTATTTTGCTTTGTTTTTCCTTTTATGGCTGAGACACTGATTTACCTGTTTTTATCGTAATATTTATTAGATGCGATGCAGCCTCTATATGGCTCCCCCATATTAGAGGCTATTTTTTTAATATTGGAACCATTATGTCTGTATCAACTACATTAGAAAAACGCTATTCAGCTAGAGCTTATTTAAATAAGCAAGTACCAGAAGCATTATTGCAATCTATCTTTACTTTGGCACAACAGGCCCCATCGAATTGCAACGTACAACCATGGCAAATATGTGTAGTTTCAGGAACTCAAAAAGACACACTTAAAGGCGAGTTAATGAAAGCGGTAATGAGTGGTACGCCGCCAAATCCAGAATTTAACTGGCAGCCACAATATCATGGCATACATAGAGATAGGCAGTTTGGCTCAGCAAATGCGCTATATAGCTCTATGGATATTACTAGAGAAGATAAACGTGGTCGTCAAATGGCTATGGTGCGTAATTGGAGCTTTTTCGATGCACCGCATGTTGCCTTTTTCACTATGGATAAATACCTCGATATCATGGGGGCAGTCGATCTTGGGATATATGCACAAACACTTTCTTTAATTCTGGCAGAACACGGTATTGCTAATTGCATGCAAGGCGCGCTTGGTCAATTTCCTGATCCCATAAAAAAGGCGCTTAATTTACCAGAAGAACGCGGTATATTGTTTGGTATGTCGTTTGGCTATGCCGATGAAGATGCAGCCGTGAATGCCACGCGAACCGATCGAGAAACCATAAGTAATGCCGTTGCCTTTTTCAACTAATTTGTCAAATCTAAGGAACGATAGATGAAACTTGGAGCCTATGATGTAAAGCCGCATGTTTTTGAAGTTGGCACAACGGACTTACAAAAAACGCGTATTATCCCTCTACCGGTAGAGCAGACTCTCGTTGAGGACGAAGTTATGCTTAGAGTAGATAAGTTTGCCTTTACTGCTAATAACATCAGTTATGGCATTGCAGGAGATACGTTAGGCTATTGGCGATTTTTCCCAAGCCAAGGTTTGTCAGCCACCGATCCGTCAGGAAATAAACAATGGGGACGTTTGCCTGTAATGGGCTATGCCGATGTGGTTGCATCGAACAACAATCAGATCAGAGTTGGTGAGCGGGTTTGGGGGTTTATGCCGATGGCAACACACGTCAAAATTCTCGCTGGCAAGGTCAATACCGCAGGTTTCTCTGATATTAGCCAGCACCGCGACGGATTAGCTCCCTTCTATGCCGCTTTTGAACGTATTAGTCATAACCCACATTATCGCGTTGAGAATGAAGATTTTGACATACTGGTTCGAGGGTTATTTACCACGTCATGGTTGGTTGATGATTTTATGGTTGATAATCAATATTTCGGTGCATCTCAATACCTTATCACTAGCGCTTCAAGCAAAACCTCTATTGCGCTTGCGTTTGCTATTAAAGCACGCGCAGAGATGACAACCATTGGCATTACTTCAGCGGAAAATATGGCGTTTGTTGAATCGTTAGCTTGTTATGATCACGTTATTAGTTATGGACAAGTTGCTTTGCTTGATAACACAATGAAGTCTATTTTAGTGGATATGGCAGGCAGTAAAACCACACTTAGTGCAATACATCAGCACTTCAGCGCACAGTTATGTTATTCATGCCGAGTGGGAGTCACTCACCATGAAGATCTTGCCTCCAATGGCGCCGAAATGGAAGATATATTACCTGGCGTTAAACCGATATTCTTTTTTGCCCCTACGCAATTGAAGAAAAGGGCAGAGCAATGGGGGAGCAAACAAACCATGCAACAAATAGCCTCTTCATTGCAACAATATATTGTGTTTTGTCGTTCATTTATGACCATAAAACACACAACAGCAAGAAACAATTTAGATACTATTTATCAAGGCGTTTTATTCGGTCGTGCCGATGCAGCAGTAGGGCAAATCATGTCTTTATAAAACGTTTTTTGTCTTTACTTAATAATTTGATATTAAGGTTAATATGGAAGCTATTGAACTCGTCACACTTGTAAATACACAAATCATTCCTGTCAGTATTTTTTTGATTATGATGGGCATGGGCTTATCCCTTGCTCCTATTGATTTTAAACGGGTGCTTAAATACCCAAAAGCAGTATCAATTGGCTTAGTAAACCAACTACTCTTATTACCCATTATTGGCTTTATCTTGGCAAATGTTATGCCGTTAGAGCCTGAATATGCGGTAGGCGTTATGTTGTTAGTTTTGTGTCCTGGTGGCACTACTTCGAATATGTTCAGTCATTTGGCTAAAGGCGATGTTGCCTTGTCTGTTACCATGACTGCAGTTGCCAGCATCATCACCGTTTTTACTATACCGGTAGTGTTAAATATGTCTTTAGAGCACTTTATGGGACAAGGGAATGAATTTCAGTTACCAATTATAGTGACTATGGTGAGTTTAATGAAATTAACCATTGTCCCTATTGTTATTGGTATGCTCATTAAGGCATATTTTCCAAATTTTGCAAAAAGTTCACAAGTGCATGTGTCTCGGTTTGGGATATTATTTTTAACTTTGTTAATGATATTCTTAACCTATATCCAACAAGACATAGTTATTCCAGCGCTGATTGCCACTGGTCCAGTTTCATTAATTCTAAACCTATTGACCATGGGATTAGGCTACTATTCTAGTCGCTGGTTTAAATTAGGTAGCGCCCAAACAACATCAATCACCATTGAAGTGGGTCTGCAAAATAGTACTTTATCCATGTTTATGGCATTGAGTTTACTTGCGAATTATAAAATGTCTTTCACTCCTGCTATTTATACCTTGATTATGCTGTTTACAGCAGGTGTTTTAGTTCGGGTGCTGCGTTCAAAATTTAATGGCAGTTCAAAGCGCGCTCAAAGTGACGTTGAAGGCGAAGTTAACGGTGCGATGACAAGTGATGTTATTTGCGATACAAGCAATACCATCGAGAAATAGTTGATAAGATCGGGATATAAAATACGATTAAAAGAAGTTAAAGGGGAAGTATAACGATGATCAATGTTCATCATTTAAATAGATCAAGGTCAAAAAGAGTTATTTGGTTATTAGAAGAGTTATCATTGCCCTACACTTTGGTGAAACACCAAAGAGATCCGGTAACAAATTTAGCGCCGGAATCGTTGAGAAAAATACATCCTTTAGCAAAAGCACCTATTATTGTTGATGGAGATATTACACTGTGTGAATCAGGCGCAATTATGGAGTATATCCAGCATCAAGCTAGTACGAATGACTTGAGGCCTAGTGATGAAAGTAAAGATTATTATCAATATTTAGAATGGCTACATTTTGCAGAAGGCTCATTAAGTTTACCTGTTATTACGACCTTAATTATGTCAATGGAAGAGCGCAGTGGCACCAAGCCACTTGATAATTATATCGCGAAAGAAATACAGCTAGACTTTTCTTACATTGAACAAACGTTAAGTCAGAGAAGCTATTTCGCGGGGGAGTCTTTTAGCGCTGCAGATATTATGATGACAGTTATCTTAGAAATGGCTGAAAGTTTAAACTTGTTAAAAAACAAAGAACACAGCAACGCTTATTTAAATAAAGTGAGACAACGGCCTGCATACCAGTTAGCAACTAGCTACGGATAAATACTCACCTACAAAACAATTAACACTTGGAAAGACAATGGAACTCATTGATATTAAAATTAGCGAAAAAATTGCCACAATCTCAATAGATAATGGCAAAGTAAATGCGATATCCCATCAAGTAATAGACGAGCTTCATGAGGCTTTTGATCAAGCCGAAGCTGCTAGCGCGGTAGTTATTTTGACTGGCAAAGCAGGTATTCTTTCTGGAGGTTATGACTTAAATACCATGAAGGAGAGTTCAGCATCCGCCGTCTCTCTGGTTACTGCAGGCTCAAAACTAGCGAGAAGAATGTTATCCTTTACCTTACCAATAATTGGCGTATGTACTGGGCATGCGATAGCTAAAGGTGCATTTTTACTACTGAGTTGTGATCATCGTATCGGTTGTAAAGGCTCATTTAAAATAGGCTTGAATGAAGTAGCGATTGGCATGACTATGCATCAAGCTGGCATTGAATTAGCGCGTAACCGTATACCTATTAACTATCTATCTCGGTCGGTTATCAATGCAGAATTATTTGATCCAGATACCGCAGTATTAGCCGGGTTTTTAGATACTGTAGTCGAACCTGAAGAATTGATAGCTACAGCGAAAGCAGTAGCTAAACAAATGCTAACGCTTAATATGAAAGCCCATCACGGCACTAAGTTAAAAGAAAGAGCCGATATACTGTCAGCATTAGATGCTGCAATTGAATTAGATTCAACGATGAGATTAAATTTTTAATAAAACTTCAATGGGAAATTTTCTATAGTAAGTCATAGCTAAAGTCGACGCAGTAGTGACTTGATAAAAATGAGGGCGCTATTATAGTGAATACATAATTGTCGCTCTAAAATCAGTTGTCTTAATGTAGAGCTATATTTGATTTTTTAAAAATGTCATCTTTTGGTTGAAAAGCAGATAGACAAAATCATGGCGTTGTCGGTCTGCTTTTTTCGCTAAAGTTAATTTATCGGTTAATGAATAGCTTGCGTGTATCGCCTGTTAAATCCCTCCTAAAGCGCCAATATAATGCTACAATGAAAGAAGATTAGTTAGCCCATTTTTAGTTAAATACAGTGATAAGCTTATGGAATACGAATTCTTACATGACGCAATAACCGGTGAAGCAAAAGCGCGCTTTTCATTAGAACATGAAGTCGTTGGTCCATGGATTGAAATTGAGTTAGGGCATGACAGTGTGAAGCTGACAGAGCTATTAACTGCTATTGATAATGTTGAGAAGGGGCATCGCAGTGAAGTACTTATTAGTGGTCATGAATATTCGGTAGCAATAAGCCAAGGCGATGTAGAAATAGCCACTAATGCGAGTTTAAATGGTGCCGAGCCTTTACCTGAAATGCTTACTACAGATCATATTCACTTTGATCAAAATGAAAGTGCAGCTTGCGGCATAGATGACTTTAGAGAGTTACTACTTTCTTGGTCGAAATTTACAAATAATTTACCATCTTAACCTGTTAATTTTATTAAATAAGCGCTAAATTAGTTGCATAGTTTTGTTTTATTTAAGTAATATTATGTCGGCCAATCAAACAGATATCCCCCCAAAAAAAGCTACTGAAAACTTAAAGGCACATAGACGCATGGTACCGCTTCGCTATGTGTTAACACCGTTTGCTATTATTTTTTCTGCAGTTATTGTGTTGGCTTTGTTCGGTCTTATGGCGCCTAAACCAACAAAAAATCCAGTCGAGGTCAAAGCTCCGTTAGTGTCGGTGATGACGCTTGAATCGCAATCAGTTACTTTTGATATTCAAAGTCAAGGCAGCGTTATGCCAAGAACAAAGACTACGCTAATTTCTGAAGTTTCGGGACAAGTAATCCAAGTATCAGATAAATTCCAAGTAGGTGGCTTTTTCAAAAAAGGCGAAGTACTCCTTGTCATTGATGACATAAGCTATCAAGTCGCTCTACTCAGAGCACAATCTCAGTTAGAGTCGGCACAGGCGCAGTTAATTGAAGAGCAAGCTCGTAGTGAACAAGCTGAAGATGAATGGCTATTAACAGGAAAAACTATTGAGCAAGCGCCTATTTTGGCACTGCGTTTACCACAGCTGAAAAAAGCTCAAGCAGGGGTGTTAGCAGCAAAAGCCGATTTGCGTGAAGCTAACATTAAGTTAGCGCGCACTAAAATTATCGCACCGTATGATGCTATGTTATCCGCGAAACAAGTTGATATTGGTCAATACGTTTCTACGGGCAGTAGTTTAGCGACTACATTTGCTGTTGACTATGCAGAAATACGTTTACCGATAAAACAGCGGGATTTGGCATTTCTCAATGTATCCCGTATTAACCAACAAAATGAGCAAGGTGCACAAGTTGAACTTTATTATCTACTTGGCGGCAAAAAGTATAGCTGGACGGCACATATAACTCGCTATGAAGGTGTGGTCGATAGCATGAGTCGAGTGTACTATTTTGTTGCTAAAATTAATGATCCTTATGGTGTGTTAGCCAGTAGTGAACACGATGACATACACATGGGTACCTTTGTAAACGCTAACATTTCAGGCAAAAGTGTTGCCAATGTTACGGCCATTCCGATAGGTGCCGTATACTCTGGTAATACGGTGTATTTAGTTGATAACAATAACCGATTAGTTATCGAAACAATAAATACCCTTAGAACAGATGAACATTATGCTTATTCTTTAGATGAATTCCCGAATAATAAACGATTAATATTAACGAAACTTGCTAGCCCTATCACAGATATGAAACTAAGGGTTGATGGTGAACTTGTTAAATCAACTAAGGCTGAAAACTTAACTGAGCAGACAGCTGATGAGTGATTCTATAAAGGAGGAAGAGCAAACAACGACTCCTCAACAACAAGGCATTATTGCTTGGTTTGCTTACAATCATGTCGCTGCTAATTTATTGATGGTTTTTATTTTAGTCGCTGGTTTTTTTTCTTACCAAAACTTAAATAAAAAAACGTTTCCTGAGTTTAATGTTAATAGCATACAAGTAACCGTACCGCATTTGGGCGCTGCGCCCGAAGAAGTTGAACTGGGTGTTATTTTAAAAGTAGAAGAAGCATTAGAAGATATTGAAGGTATTAAAAAAATAACATCTAGGGCACGTGAGGGCGTTGGTATTGTAACGATAGAGTTGCAATCGGGTTATTCCATGTCTGAAAAGTTAGATGAAGTACAAATGCAAGTGGATGCCATCACTACATTCCCGGAGCAAACCGAAAAACCTATTATTGCTAAACAAGAATTTCAATCACAAGTTATGTGGTTATCGGTAAGTGGCTCAATGGATAGGCGTACTCGACAAATACTAGCGCAAGATATTCGAGATGAAATTATTGCTTTACCGAGTGTCAATATAGCCGATATTGTTGGTAGTCGAGATTATGAAATATCTATTGAGTTGTCAGAAGAAAAGCTACAGAAATATCAACTTACTTTTGATGAAGTTGCTCAAGCGATAAAACGCTCATCTATAGATTTACCGGGCGGCACCATAAAAACACAAGGTGGTGATATTTTATTACGCACTACAGGGCAAGCATATACTGGTGAAGAGTATAGCCAATTAGTCCTGCGCACAAACAGTGATGGAACCCGCCTTGTGTTAAGTGATATTGCTAGTGTTAACGATGGTTTTGTAGAGCAAGAAGATTTTGCTTTGTTTAATGGTGTTAATACTTCTAGCATTATGGTGCAGTCGACGGGTGATCAAAACGATCTTGAAATCGCTGCCGAAATAAAAGCTTATGTTGAAGTTAAAAATCAATCACTACCTCAAGGCGCCAATTTGACAGTTTGGGGGGATTCTTCTTATTATTTGAATGCTCGCCTAGACATGATGATTTCTAATTTATTGTTGGGTTCATTATTGGTTTTTATTGTTTTAGCATTGTTCTTGCGTATCAGAATAGCCTTTTGGGTCATGCTAGGGATTCCAATCAGTTTCTTTGGTGCTTTTATCATGATGCCTTTGCTGGGAGAGTGGTCAGTTTCAATTAACTTGATTAGCCTGTTTGCCTTTATTATGGTGTTGGGGATCGTTGTTGACGATGCTATCGTTATTGGCGAAAGTTCCTATGCTGAAATTCAACGTTTTGGTCATTCAACCGAGAACATTATTAATGGCACAATGCGCGTTGCTATGCCTGCAACTTTTGGCGTGTTAACAACTATAGCTGCCTTTGCACCTTTACTAATGATTGATGCTACCTTCGCCGCTTTTTTCCGTGCCATCGCCCTTGTCGTTACCTTTTGTTTAATGTTCTCATTAATTGAATCCAAATGGATATTACCAGCGCATTTAGTGCATATGAAGTATATACACCTTACCGAGCAAAACAGTAACTGGCTAGAGCGCCAACAAATCAAATTTAAAAAGGGTTTAGAGTACTTTATTCATCAACGCTATAAACCTTGGCTAGAGCAAGCATTAATAGCACGCTATAACACTATGGCAACGTTTATCGCCATTCTAATACTCTCTATTGGTCTATTGATTGGCGGTTTCGTTAAGTTGGAAGTATTTCCCTCAGTTCCAAGTGACTTTATTCAAGGTAATTTAACCATGATTGATGGGAGTGCGGTAAGTGAGCGTAATAAAGTGGTTGAACGCATTCAAAAGGCGGCGGCAACAATCGCTAAAAATAACCCGCACCAAGGGCTAGAATTTATTAAGCACTCAATGGTGTTCACCAATGGCAATACTCAAGCAACCTTTGTGCTAGAGTTGGTAAAACCTGAACAAAGACAACTCGATGCTTATGCAATAGAGAAACTATGGCGTGATGAAATTGGTGAAATTCCAGGTACAAAAGAGTTACGCTTTTTTGCTGGTGCTAATGCAGGAGGAGGAGCTGCCATTGAGTTTCAATTAACAGGGAAAGATTATGTTGCGCTAGAAGCCGCAGCCCATAATATTCAAGAAAAATTAGCCGCCTATGATGGAGTTTATGATATTCGTAACTCATTTAGCCGAGGCAGCCAAGAGATTCAACTTAGTATTAAACCTGAAGCAGAAGTTTTAGGGTTAGCGCTGGCAGATTTAGCTAAACAAGTGCGCCAAGCATTTTACGGTGAAGAAGCCCAGCGTATTCAACGAGGTCGTGATGAATTAAAAGTGATGGTTCGTTACCCTAAAGAACACCGTATTTCGGTGAGTGATTTAGAAAATATGTGGATTCGTACAGCAAATGGGGACCAAGTTCCCTTTTATCAAGTGGCCGATATCAGCATTGGTCAAGGTTTCTCAACGATTACTCGTGTAAACCAAAAACGCTCTTTAACCATTTCAGCCGATATTGATGCGCAGAAAGTCGAATCACGCAAAGTGATCAGTGAAATGAATGAAACCAGTATTCCTGAAATATTGGCTAATTACCCAACAGTAAAATATGGTGTTGAAGGCGCGAGTAAAGAGCAAGCCGATTTTTTGAGGCAACTTGGTTTAGCGGCTATAGGTGCGTTATTCTTAATTTATGGATTAATTGCTATACCGACAAAATCTTATGCACAGCCAATTGTTATTATGTCTGTTATTCCATTTGGTATTATTGGCGCTATTGTCGGTCATTGGTTAATGGGCAAAACCATTAATATGATGTCTATCTACGGGTTTATAGCACTTACCGGTGTAGTTGTTAATGACTCACTGATCATGGTTGATTTTATTAATAAAGCCAAAGGTAAAGGTCAACGCATGATAGAGGTAGTCATGAATGCAGGCACAGCACGTTTTCGCGCTATATTGCTGACATCACTAACAACTTTTTTTGGTATTTTCCCTTTGTACTTCGAACAAAGTTTACAAGCACAATTTATTATCCCCATGGCTATATCTCTAGGCTTTGGTATTGTTTTTGCCACGGTGATTACTTTGTTTTTGATACCTTCTTTGTATTTGGTCAAAGAGGATATTCAAGGCTTGTTGAGTAGAAAGTCGCTTATGACGACTCAGTAATTTGTTCTATGATATTAGTTAAGTCGGTTTGATTGATAGCAAGAATAGCTAAAATCGCTTCCTCTAAATATGCCCAATCAGGGGAAGCGCAATCTAAATACTTTAGTGAAACAATATGCTCCGCCATCTTTAATACGGCGAATAAATCTTGCTCGGCAGAGCCGTCAAGTTTGTCTAAATAATCACGTTCGTGATGCTGTAAAATAATTTGGCAAACATCTTTGGGTAAACGCCATGAGCTTGCGACATAGTAACCTATGGTCGCATGGTTAGCGTGGTAATGTTTCTCTTCGAGTTCTATCAATGATAATTCAGAAGTTAAGATCGCTTGATCTACCACATCTTGGTAATCATTATATTTCATGGCCATGACAGGAATGCCACAAGCATGAAATAGACCCAAGCTAGATAGCTTGTCCATAGGAATAGAGCGTTTAAATTGTTTGCCAATCGCCATTGCTACATTTGAGATGTCAGAGGTCATGGTCCAAAACAGCTCAAGATCTATACTACAATTTTTTGGATCAAAACTCTTCTTTAATAAGCTGCCTGTTACGAGCATAACTACCCCGTATATACCTATATAATTCACTGACATCTTAATATCTGTGACAGTTCTACTTAAGCCATACAAAGGGGAATTTACCGTTTTCAATATTGCAGCACTAACCGCAATATCTTGACTGATACACTCGGCAATAGCCTTGATATCTGGACTCGTTTCTGCCATCAGCTTTAGTAAGTTAAGTAATAATTTAGGTTGTGCAGGAACTGAAAATCCCTTACCAATATCATCTAAAACATTTTGGTCAACAATAAGCATATCGCTGCTCGCCAATTTAAAGGAGTTATTAAATAATAAGACATAATAAGGACTATTGCTTAATCACTAGGAAAAAATTTGTTAATATGCAGCCAATTATACTGTATACACCTTGAGGGTTGTAATGAAACACTGCGCAATTTTAACTATGGATAATTTGTCTGATTTTGAATGTTATGATGATTTGCTTGATGAACCACTAGCTCAGCTTGGCTGGCAAACTCAGCTAGTGTCATGGCGAAGTAAAAAGGTCAACTGGCAACAATTCGATTCAGTCATTATTCGAAGCCCGTGGGATTACCAAGAGGATGCGAATAGTTTTACTTCAGTGTTGGAAGATATCGAGCAATCAAATGCAGTATTACAAAATTCGTTGGCAACGGTACGCTGGAATATAGATAAAATTTATTTGCAATCTTTAGCCAATAATAAGGTAAGTATTGTGCCGACATTATGGCAATCAAACTTTGTTGCTGAAGATTTAAATAATTTTTTTGAGCATTTTAATTGCCAACAGTTGGTGATCAAACCAAGAATAAGTGCCAATGCGGATAACACTTTTTGGCTTAAAAAAACCAGCGCTCAAGAGGCTATCGCAGAGCTTGAGGCAGTATTTGCAAATAGTGACTTTATGGTGCAGCCTTTTATAACTAGTGTTGTTACAGAGGGGGAGTTTTCGCTTTTCTATTTCAATGGCCAATATAGCCATGCTATTTTGAAAACCCCTAAAGCGGATGATTTTAGAGTGCAAGAAGAGCATGGTGGACGTTTGACTACAATTACACCTGAGCATGGTTTACTAACACAATCAGAAAATACCTTAGCGGCCATAACAAAACTGACCGGCGAAATGCCGTTATATGCGCGCCTTGATTTTGTTCGCACCAATCAAGAAGCTCAGGATGAATCGTTTGCGTTAATGGAAGCAGAGTTAATCGAACCATCTCTATATTTTAATATGGATGACAAAGCAGCTGAACGTTTTGCTAATGCTTTTGCTGATCGAATGAGTTAATGGGTAACGTAAAGCATGGTAACAAAAAAGAGCACAATAACGGCATTGAAAGATAAAATATAGACAAAGCCCTTTAGGCCTTCTTTTAAGCTATAACCACGGCTATTAAGGTACCACCACCACACAATACACATAATAATGGGCAATAAAAAGAACAGTCTGATCATATTATTTTCCTATTTGAGTTTGTACTAAAGGACTTTCGTGCCAAGGTGCCACTTTAAAAAGCATTAACATACCCGGTACAGCAAGCAATGTGCATAAAAAGTAAAATTGAGTCCAGCCAATTTGCTCAACAATAAAGCCTGTCGTGGCATTAGCAAAAGTTCTTGGTAAAACCGCTAATGCGGTAAATAATGCTATTTGCGTTGCGGCAAAGGCTGGGTTGGTTGTTCTAGCGATAAAGGCAGTAAATGCTGCGGTACCTAAACCTACCCCTAAATATTCAAAGCCCATAGCCAAAGCTAAAGCATAGTTATTATGACCAATTTCAGCAAGTGCAGCAAAACCAAGAATACTGGCTATTTGTACAAATCCAAAGAGCCATAAAGCACGATTTATACTGAGCTTTATCATGACTATGCCACCGACAATTATGCCGACAGTCATCGCTATCATTGATGAGGTTTTGGCAATAACACCTATTTCAGTCTTACTAAAACCCATGTCGATGAAAAACGGTGTTTGCAGGGCGGTTGCCATGTTGTCGCCTAATTTATACAACACGAGAAAGGCAAGAGTATACCCCGCTGATTTCAATCCATTACTTTGAATGAAATCTTTAAAAGGTAAAACGACCGCTGCTTGCAATGATTTGGGTGCATTATGCTCGGTATCTAATTCTTTAATGAATAAAGTTAATAAAATACCTACTACCATGAAGACAGCAACAATAATAAAAACACTTTGCCAACTAATATGATCGGCTAGAATAAAAGCTAAGGAGCCGGGCACCAGACCCGAAAAACGATAGGCTTGAACATGTATAGAATTACCCAGACCTAACTCATTGTCTGGTAATAACTCGCGTCGGTAGGCATCAAGCACGATATCTTGACTGGCGCTGAAAAATGCAACGGCTGCAGCTAAATAAGCCACAGACCAAATATTAGCTATAGGGTTAACAAAACCAAAACCGGCAATGGAAAACAACAACAGTACCTGTGTCGCTAGCATCCAACTACGTCGTCTACCAAGCACACCTAATGAATATCGATCCATTAAGGGCGACCAAAGAAACTTCCATACATAAGGAATGCCAATTAAGGAAAACAAGCCTATTTCAGCTAAGCTCACCCCTTGATCTCTCAACCAGCCAGGTACCAGTTGGTAGAGAACAAACAGCGGCAAGCCTGAGCTGAATCCTGTAAAAATACAGATCAGCATTCGTTTATTTAAAATAGCTTGCTTAAAAGAAGTGCTAGACATTAATAGGATATTTCATCAAAAAGTCGAATATATAAATTTAAGCTTATCAGAGAGTTGTACTTAGCAGAAGCGAATTAGTTAATATTAAGAAATGGGACGCCAACCGATGCAGTCAATTGGGTAGCTGCCTATGCCATTAAAAAAATCTAAACAGGTATTCATTTCACTTTTGAAAAATAAGTCTTGTTGCAACGCTTGGCCGCCATGCAAGCTCACTTCATGAATTAAGTGCCAAAAAACACGTTCTTGCGCATTACTTGGCGTTTCATCGGTGACGTTTAAAGACGCCCACTCTTCCATGGTATCAAGAATAAATTGATCCAACTCAGTGTAATGTATGGTCTTGCCTATAACTGCGCTGACATAAGCGCTCATTTGGACAATTTTTTCATTGATAAACTGCTCTATTATCATGAAGAACTCCAAGATAGCTGTCCTTGCTATTCTTATTATTAGTTTTGCTAAAATGTTAATCTATTTGTTTTCAGTACACGCGAAGAGTATTTTTATTATTGTATTATTTTTTGAGGTGATTCATTTATCAAACAACATTACAAGCTACAACGATTAACGCCTACCTTTATTTATCGGTGACAATTAGCATTTTGTCAAAGATTCACAGCAATTTTTTGCTAAGAAAATGTCTTAAAAGTAATAGATAAACAAAAGTTGATTGTCCAATGTACGATATCACTCGTATATAGGGCTGTTTTATAAACATGATGAAAAATTTAATTTTACTCTTCTGGTAGTAGCGTTGCTTTAATTAATATGACGGGTTCGATAGGTACATCATTCCATGCCATAGTTTCATTATAGTCGGTGTTAACTTTGGCTATAGCTTCAAGCACTTCTTCTCCTTCGGTTATAGCGCCAAATACGGTATATCCCCATTGTCTTCCTGGGTCTAAGTTAGTGTTATCATTTATGTTAAAGAAAAATTGTCTATTTGCTGTATGTGGACGATTTTCTTTCGCCATAGCGATAGTGCCAATTTCATTTTTTAAGCCATTACCTGATTCGTTAACAATATCGGGGTTAGTTTTTTTAGCAACAAACTCTTCATCGTAACCACCACCTTGAACAATAAAGTTTTCAACAATACGATGGAATATGGTGTTGTTATATTCACCAGTAGTCACGTAGGTCAAAAAATTATCAACCGTGAGAGGAGCTTTAACTCGATCTAATTCAACAATAATTATACCCATCGATGTTTCTAATTTTACTATAGGATAAATATTGGTGGGATCAATGGTGACGTTTTGAGACTTCGCCATTAAACTGACTAAGCTCAGCAAAAAGATAAAGGTCAATATCAGTTTTTTTATGATTAACATATTTTATGCTCTGATGTTAAATGAATTACATTAAGAACTTGGCAATTTTTTCATTAGCTAAAATTTGGCTAAGTAACTTGGCTAAACGTTGATTGAAGTTTCGTTCTAAAACGGCGATATCAGCTTGTAAAGGTCCATCGCTATTACCACGGTTGTTAAAGGTGGTAGTCAGTGTTTGTTCGCCATTGTTAACGGTTACTTTCACTACTATTTCTGTTTGTACTTTATATTCCATGGTTTGTTGTTCAACACTGATAACGGCTTTCTCGATTGAGACATTAATGGTATTGCTAGCATTATTTTGAATTTGCAGACTCTGTTTTTTCCAATGCTCTGTTAGATTAACTTTGATAATGTCTTCTAGTCTTGCTTGCGCTGAGAGCAAGGTAGCCGCTTCACCTTTACGTAATACTTGTACTATATGGTTCGCTGTACGCATATCAACAACATTAAGCTGAGCATGCTTCCCTTGATGATAAATTGCAGGAATAGTCATCAAATCAGGCGCAACAATCACATGGCTAGGCGTGCTTGAACAAGCAGCTAAACCAAAGGTCATGATAAAAGTAAAAAAGAGGGAAGTATAAGAGTGACATTTCATTGGTTTAGGTTCGCCTTTGTCTTAATAAAAATATGAATTGATACAACTATTTTATAGCTGATTGAGTAACAAACTTGTCATTGCTAGCAATGAGTTTTTCATTACCAAAAATACGTTTTAATTTAATATGATACGCTAACTGCCGGTTACCAATAATGCGTAATTCACCACCCTTTTTCAAGACTCTATAACTATCCTTAAACATTTGCCAAGCGATATGGTCTGTCGTTGCGGTATTTTGATGAAAAGGAGGGTTACATAAAATTAAATCAACGCTATTACTGTCAACATTGGTTAAACAGTCATTTAAATGAAATTGACATTGTGCTGCTAAGTCAGGCAAGTTGGTTTTAACATTTGCTTCGGCAGAAGAGATAGCCATATGAGATTCATCAAAGAATTGAATATGTGCAGTTGGATGGCGAGCTAAAAGCGTTAAACCAATAACACCATTACCACAGCCTAAATCGATGACTTGGCAACCTTGAGTAACTTTGGGTAAATTTTCAATGAAATAACGGGCGCCAATATCAAGTTTTTCTCTTGAATAGACATTCGCATGATTACTAATTGAAAAATCTCTATTTAAGGTTTTGTCTGACAAAGACCAAACCGTTGGAGCAGGTGAGTCAAGTTGTTGTTTTTGATCAAGTTGGCAAAACACTAAACGGGCTTTTTTAACGGCTAATGAGGTTTTAGTGCTGCCTAAATACTTCTCAAATAACTTTAAAGTTGAACTATGAATTTCTTTTGCCCGATCGGCGGCAATGAATACCGTATTGCTTGATGCGCTATTTTTAATGTTAATGAGCTGATCAATCAGCAGCGACTTACTTTTAGGTATTTTAAATAAAATAACGTCAATGTTCTCAGGTAAAGCATCCAAACAATTAAGTTGATTGATATTGCTAGGGTCGAGATTATTATGCTCAATATTATGCGCTATACCTTGGCGACTAATGAAAGAGTCATTAACGCAATAAACCATTAGCTTATTTTGGCTTGAACTTTTGCTACAAAAATGTGTTGTTAATGACCCAAATGCATCATTGAAAATAACCACCCGATTGCTATTAGCAATTAACTGCTCTGTTGTTATGTGATTTAGCAAATATTCATCTGCTGCATCCCATGCTTGTAGGCTACGGTTTACTTGCGCTATAGGAAAACGGTCAAGCGTTAGTTGCTGATTATCGACAAAGAAGGGGCTAAGCATAGTGAAGGTAAAGTTTAAGTAATAAATCTAGATGGCTTATTGTGGCATATTTATTTTTGTATAGCGTCAATTTTTGTTGATAATAAGGGATAAAATTTATTAAAATAAAACCTTAATAACTCCATTTAGTTAACTTGATTTTGATTGTTTACACTAACTTTTTCGTGGCATTCAAACGTATATTAGCTAAAATTATTAGTGTCCCTACATTTACTGAGAAAAATAATGACTATTGCTGCTGTTATAGAAGAAAAATTATTGTCTGCCTTTTCACCTTTACATCTTGACGTTGTTAATGAAAGTAATAATCATAATGTGCCACCGGGCAGTGAATCTCACTTTAAAGTCACTATCGTCTCAAAAGAATTTGAAGATGAGCGGTTAATAAAACGTCACCGTGCGGTTAATTCGGTATTGTCGGAAGAATTAGCAGAAAAAATTCATGCTTTAGCTTTACATACCTATACAGAGAAAGAATGGCTTGATTATTACGCCGACAATACCCCATTATCACCAAATTGTTTGGGCGGTGGTAAATAGTCTGGCGTTAATGTTGGCCACTATAAATAGCATTACTATTGATAGTGGCTCTATTTTTAAATACACTCCTTTTCGTGATTTCAATCAACTGCTCGTACCTCTTTAATTCAATTGCAAGGTACAATAGCGCAAATTTATAGTCTTTATAAAAGTAATTCAGAAGGTTTTCCTATGGTAATCAAGCCAAAAATTCGTGGTTTTATCTGTACTAATGCTCACCCTGTTGGTTGTGAAGCGCATGTCAATGAACAAATTTCTTATGTTAAAGCACAAACGTTTAGCAGCACGGGCCCTAAAAATGTTTTAGTTATTGGCGCATCTACTGGTTATGGTTTAGCTTCAAGAATTACTGCTACTTTTGGTCACAATGCGAATACTTTAGGTATTTTCTTTGAGAAACCGCCGACAGAAAGAAAAACAGCTTCTGCAGGATGGTATAACACTGCGGCATTTCAAAAAGCGGCTGATGAAGCTGGTGTTTATTCAAAAAACATTAATGGTGATGCTTTCTCTCATGAGATAAAAGCGCAAGCTATTGAAAATATTAAAGCTGATATGGGTAAAATTGATTTAGTTGTTTATTCATTGGCATCACCGCGTAGAACAGATCCTGATACTGGCGAAGTATATTCATCTACGTTAAAGCCTATTGGTGAAAGTGTTACCACCAAAAACTTAAATACCTCAAAGCGAATTATCGATTCTGTTTCTGTTGAAGCAGCGAACGAAGCTGAAATTCAGGGCACTATTGATGTCATGGGTGGTGCAGATTGGGAATTATGGATGAACGCGCTTGCTAAAGCAGATGTTTTAGCCGAAAACGTACAAACAGTAGCTTACACTTATATTGGTAAAGAGCTTACTTGGCCAATTTATGGCAAAGCAACCATAGGTAAAGCGAAAGAAGACTTAGACAGAGCTGCGACGGCAATAAATGCTGCTACCACAAATGTAAATGGCCAAGCACGTGTGACTTCACTTAATGCGGTTGTTACTCAAGCAAGCTCAGCTATTCCAATTATGCCGCTTTATATTTCAGCCATGTTTAAAGTAATGAAAGCCGACGGAACATATGAAGGTTGTATTGAGCAAATTGCTAATTTATTTAAAGAAAACATTTACAGTGACAGCCCTCGTTTAGATGAGCAAGGTCGTTATCGTCAAAACTATAAAGAGCTTGAAGATAGTGTTCAACAACGTGTTACTGATATTTGGAATACAGTAGACACTGACACTATCGACGAGTTAACTGATTACGAAAGCTACCATAATGAATTCTTAAAGTTATTTGGTTTTGGTGTTGATGCTGTCGACTATGATGCAGACGTAAATCCGCTTGTTGAAATTAATAATCTGTAGTCATTAATTCAAAGATATATTCAAAGGTGCTTCCAGCTATTGGTAGCACCTTTTTTATTTATTATTGAAGTTAAACCATCTTATTTGGGACGACAATAAAAGCATCAAAAATCCAAATAAGCTAATACTTCCACCACTTGAACTATCAGCCGGTGTGGGCTCTATCGGAGGTAAAGGTGTTGGTAAAGGTGCTGCTGCATATAAATCACTACCGTCATCAATCAGGCGCATCGACTTATCAATACCGCCACTATCACTTAAGTTTCCTTCACTATCTTCGTAATTATGCCAATGTCCTGTTTGCCAATCGCTAATAGTAGCAGGGTTGCTATCAAGTGCTTGTCCTGTCATATCGGTTGTTTGAATACTCAACGCCATTAAAGACGTTGTAGCCCAGTCAAAGTCGGTAGGAAGGGTAAAGTCAACCAGATAACTATCGGTTAAGTAATGTTTAAATCCTTGAGTTAACCAAGTACCTTGCGCCGTATCAATACTGTGTAGCTGTTCACCATTAGTTGTGCTGACTAACCAATCCATGTTGATACTTGTTGGGCTTGACAGGCTAGCAAAGCCAACAACTTGATTGTTTTCAAGTTGACGCATCGGTTTATTAAAAGTAGCTATCAACTGGTAAGCAATGTTACCTATTAAAGGATTTTCGACTAAGGTAATTAGGTTTCTACCTGTTTCTGATACTTGCCACTGTTGATGGAAGATTAATTCATCGCCTTGTTTAATCATTATCTCTTGCAGCATAGGTTTTTCTGCAATGCTATACAAGCCTGCGAAAGTTGCATTACTGGTTTCACTACGCATTCTACCTACTTCAGATGCCGGTAAAATAAAACCATCATGAGAGACACCATTACCACCATAATCAGCACTTGAATTCAATGGTTCTATTTCTAAAGTATAAGAGGGGATTTGATAGCTATTAGCAAAATACTCATCGGTAGCGCCAATACCACTGCCAGCTGAGAAAGGCCCATATCTATATTTAGAGCTGTTGGCTGCGCGCATTATGTTAGCTAGTTCACTGGTAATGTTATCTCGCCTCTGGTCACCTGTCATTGGAGTGAAGTAAATTTGACTAAAAGAGTGAGTGTCTATATAGAATCTAAGCCTTGTTTCTCCTGCGCTAACCGCACCATTTTGCAATGCTTGAATCTCAGGCTCTGACGCTGCACTAGTGCCATGGTAGACAAGCGAAATATTATCATCTGAGCTGCCTTCGCTACTGGTGGCCCAATAGGGATTATTATTGCGATTAAGATCTATGCCGTGAAGGTTGTCAGAGGTTGTTGTAAGTAATTCATCAACAGATCGCATGTTTTTCCTACGCATTCTGCCATCTCTAGGGGAATTAATACTGTTAGTAACAGTATTCGAGTACCTTTGCGTTTGTAATAAGCCGTCTATATTTAGCACGGGAATCAGTACTAGGTTTATGTTGTCTATGATGTACTGCTCAATATGTTGATTATTTCGTCCAGCAAATAAATTTTCCATATAGCCAGTAAGCGCTTCAGGGGACTGCCATTCTCTAGCATGAATACCTCCATTAATGAGGGCACTGCCTTCAATAGCACCACTAATGGTAATGTTATCAGCATCAGATAGTTGATAACCCCAAATGGTACGTTCATTAAAGGTTGTACCAAGGTTAAGTGCCGTTAACCAGCTCACTTGTTCTACTAGTTGATGATGCCGTAGGTTTAGACTGTTATACGTTCTAAAGCCATCGATAGGTGTTAAAGAATCGATAGGTAGCGGCACAGGATAGCCGAGGGCAACATTATTACCAGTATTATCATTTTCAGTGTAAACAAATTCAGCTGCCGATAACATGTTTGCTAATAAACACAGAAAAATAAAGTAGTACTTCATGTTTTTACTCCTTTATCTCTGTTGTAGATATATGTTTGGTGGCAAATCTAATTGGCCCGTCATTTGAATGTTTTACTAGTTTCAACAGATCATGATGTAACTGGGCATTGCTTGTTTGAGATAACGCTGTTGCTGCCAGCCAAGCACTGTTTGGTTGTTGTAGTTTTTTTAGTAGAAATTGTTGCGCTATTTCATCATGTTGAAAATATTTTGCTAATTGCATTAACGATTGAGACATGAGGTTGTTATTCTCTGCGGCAAGTATTATGTGGGCAACAGCTTGCTCAGCAGGAAGGGCGTTTTTTAACCGCTGTAAAACTTGGTAGCTGTATTGATCGCTCGCGTTTTTCCATAATTGCTTGAGCAAGGTCAAATTGCTCTTTCTACTTAATAATAACGCTAGCAGCCTATTGCTAACCTGGGATAAAGTTTGCTCTATAAGTTGTTGCTGTAACCAATGAATAGTTGGTTCATCCGCAGTTTTAATCGCTTGCGATAACGCTTTGTATTCAAGCTCTGTGGCATTGATAACAAATTGTGACCATTGCCAATTGTGCGCTAGCCATTGGTTGGAATAGTTTTCTTCTGTTTGGTTAACCAACCATTGGAATTGAGTGTTTTTTGCACTTCTAGCAATACTAATAATTTCAAAATATTGTCCTGGATGATCAGGGTTAACCAAGCTCAGTTGCTCGGTAGATTTTGCCTGACTTGCTACCCAAGCTCTTTGATCTTCAGTTGCTTTTTCTACGCTAAGTAATTTTAACAGACGAGACTTAGCAATAACTTCTGCTGGAAATGAATTGAGTTTAGCCAGTTGGTTTTCAAACTTAGCGATATCTTGGAGTAGTACCTTATAATTCAGCTGATTTACCAGCTGTTCAGCATGTAGTAATTGCCCTTGCTTGATTTCTTCAGCAACGCTTAAAAATGCAGTGAATGGTAATAATAAGAATAGTATCTGCTTCATAGTGCCTCCTTTTACTTTGTTTAAGCATAACACTGGCTTATAAATCGAGCAAAAATTATCCCTTCGGTAAAAAACATTGCTTAATCTGTATTGGTGTATTACTTTGTTAATACACTAGTTGTTAAATCAGTTTTAGGAATTGTCTTTAATGGAGCAATTTATTATTTCACCCAGTTCAGGGGTGCCTATTTATAAACAGTTATTTAGCCAGATTGAACGTATGGTACTTAATAACTATTTTTCTGTAGGAGAACAGCTACCGTCTGTTAGACAGGTAGCTACAAGTTTAGAAGTCAACCCAATGACAGTTTCAAAGGCTTATGGCTTGTTAGAAGAGCGTGGTTATTTAACCAGGCTACGAGGTAAAGGCATGGTGGTGGCAATGCGCGATGACGCTGTATCTCAGCAAGAAAAGCTTGAATTGCTAAATACAATGATAGCCCAGTTGTTTAGTCAAGCTCAGCAGATGGGTATTGACGAACAAGAAATCATTACCTTAGTTAAGGCTAGTATCACTGAAAGTACATTGAAAACAAAAGAGAGTAAGGAGTAGCTCATGTCTGATTTGAAAACGATAATTAATATAAAATCACTGAAAAAGTCGTATAAAAAGGAATCCGTTTTACAAGGAGTAAACTGGCAAGTGAAAAAGGGAGACATAGTTGGTCTGTTAGGGAAAAATGGTGCAGGTAAGTCAACATTGATTAAAAGCTTACTCAACATTGTTGGTATTGATGATGGGGAAATCACAATTTTTTCTGAGAGTCATCGAACCTTAAGTGCGCAAAGCAAAGGTAGAATTGGTTATGTACCACAAGAAAATGACGAAATATCTTGGTTGTCGGTAGGTGATTTAATTAAATTTAAAAAACAATTTTATCACCATTGGTCAGATGAAAAAGTAAGAGAGTTATTATGTCGCTGGCAAATTGATACTAAAAAAACGATGGCTGAGTTATCACCTGGGCAAGCACAGCGTGTACTCATTATCCTGGCACTAGCACCCATGCCAGAGCTATTAATTTTTGACGAACCTGCAGCAGCACTCGACCCTGCGGCTCGTCGTGAATTCTTAAAAGAAATCGTGACCCTTGCCAGTGAGACAGACATAACCATTATATTTTCTACTCACATTGTAAGTGATTTAGAAAGGGTGGCCAATAAAGTAGCCATTTTAGATCAAGGAAAAATTTGTTATTTTGATGATGTTGATACTACCAAAGAGAATGTGGTACAGCTGGCTATTCACCATGATGAAAGTTTAGTGATTGATCCCCCTCACATGCTTCGGTGTAGAAAGCACAAACTTGGACAAAACTGTGTTGTCGCTAAAATTGAACAAAGCTGGTTAGCAGAAATAGAAGCAAAAGGTGTAGATATTTCAATAAACCAAATGGGGCTTGAAGATATCTTTTTGGAGCTAACATCATGATGTCTATATTACTGCATGGTTGGTTAATGCGCTCATTTTTGATACTGCTTTTTTTACTCGCAATTATTGGCAGGGTCTTTACTGATGAAAACTCACATTGGGCAGGCGCTGCTTTTCTGATTGTACTTATTAGTTTTCTTATTGTTGTAGTGGCAGCGAGTCGTTTGCCGCTTTTTACTCACAGTAATATGGCAAAAATATTGCCCAATTATCAGCGCAAACTTAAGCAATCACTTATTATTGTTTGGGGAATTTCTCTGCTACCCACTTTATTGCTATTACCTAACATAACACTTTGGTTAGGCTTACTAAGTATACTAATGTTAGTCGCAATCACTTTTGTTGCCATGATTTATCGGCCAATATTTCAAGTGTTGTTCTGGTTAATCTTTTTTGTTCCTCTAGGACTAGACTTTTTTGCACCGAATATGTCAGGACAAAGTATAATACTGGTTTGTGCTTGGCTATTACCTTTGGTTTTAGTATTAGCAAATGTTTGTTTGAATAAGTTAATGCAATATCAAGGAAACACTATACATGTTAACCGTTTAATTTCGATGATGAATGCTAGCATGAAGCAAACGTTAGCAGTTCAAGAGAACATTCCTTTGCATGAACGTACAAAGTTGTCTCAATGGTGGTCGAACAGTCATTTTGATTATTATCGCAAGGGGTTAAACATAAACAAGGATAACAGCAGAGAGGATAGTAAGTTATCAAATAGGCAACTGATTGCCATTTGCTGTCAAGGTGCAAACTCTTTTGGCAGAGCTGCTTATGTTTTTTGGATATGCGCCATTTCAATGTTGTGTTTGCTTGGTGTTTACCTTGATAACAGCTACCATCATTATTTTACCATCTTAATAATGGCTATTCCGGTAATGATAATAGGTACAGGCACCATAGCGGTATTTCAGATCATTCAAAATAAAAAAAATTACTTATCTCGCATAGCAACAACACCTCGATTTAGTCAAAAGAATAGTTTTACCCGTAGTTTGATGGTGTATGTGATTTTAAACCAAGCGGCGCTTTATGCTTTTATTACTCTATTTGTTGGTGCAACGGCATTAGTTTTTCACCATATCACTTTTAATGTCTTTATTAATCTGTTTTTAGTGTTGTTGCTGTACGGTTTATTGAATTTGTCTATTATGTTTTTGGCCTGGGCAGCAAAACAAGATCACAGCAACAAAGTAGTGTGGTTGTTGATATTAGCGCTGATTTCATTGGTCGTTTTTTCAATACTATTGAAGGAGAATCCTAGTATCAACCTTGTTTTAAACACAGTGTTTATTTTTATTAGCAGCAATGTTGTTGTGCTGTTTGGTTATAGTCTTAATCGGTACAGCCAAATTAAACTCTCTTAGCCTGCAAGTTGACGTTAAAGCGTTATTTATAGACGTTAACCTAGTGTGATAAAGAGTAATGTTTGAATTTCTTAATATTACTTTTTACTCACTATTAATAAGACAAAAGGTTATCTTTTACTAACATTCACATTACCGTGATCGTAAATATTTTCTGAGATAAATCGAATAAATTTTAGCTTTTGGTTAATTTTCAGGCAAAACATGCAACTATGGTCTAAATTGTAAAGAAAAGTTATCTATGCCCGTAGAATAAAAAGGGCTTTTTGTGCTAGTATTCGCGCCAGAAATATTTAACTTAGAGCCAGTGGAACTTGTTTTTTCGAAAGAAATTATAGGCCTCTACTGAAATACACTGAAATCAATTACTTATAAAAGTTATCACTTAATTTATTTTAAGTTTTAATAATAAATAGGTTTTTGATTTTAATACTCCCATCAAAAGTAGTGCAAGTGTTTATGATTACAATAAAAAAAGGCTTAGATGTTCCTGTTACAGGGGCACCACAGCAGGTAATCCATGATGGTCCGTCCATCAAAACCGTTGCAACACTCGGTGAAGAGTTTGTGGGTATGCGCCCAACCATGTTTGTAAAAGTGGATGATCGCGTTAAAAAAGGTCAGGTGATTTTTAGTGATAAAAAGAATCCTGGCGTTAAATTCACAGCTCAAGCTGCCGGTGTTGTTAAAGAAATTAACCGTGGTGAAAAACGTGTTTTGCAATCTGTTGTTATCGAAGTCGATGGCTATGATCAAGAAACATTTACCAGTTACTCAGCCAGTGAGCTAGGTTCAGTCGCACGTGAAGACGTCGTGTCGAATTTAGTTGATTCAGGCATGTGGACTGCATTCAGAACTCGCCCCTTTAGTAAAATTCCAGCAATAGACGCTACACCAACGGCAATTTTTGTCAGTGCAATGGATACAAATCCACTAGCGGCAAATCCAGAAGTCGTTGTGAATGAGCAAAGTGATGCATTTAAAAATGGTTTAACCATTTTATCTCGTTTAACTGACGGTGAAGTGTTTGTTAGTAAAGCGCCAGGTGCCAATATCCCTGTCACTGATGCGGTACAAGTCAACGAATTTGCTGGTAAACACCCTGCAGGTTTAGTGGGTACACATATCCATTTCTTAAAACCAGCGAGTGCAGATAAGTTTGTTTGGCATGTCGGTTATCAAGACGTTATTGCTTTTGGTAAATTATTTACTTCAGGTGAGCTTGATAGTACTCGTGTTGTTTCACTTGCAGGTCCTGCAGCGAAGAATCCTCGTTTAGTGCGTACTTTACTTGGTGCTAGCACTGACGAATTGACTGCTGGTGAAGCAAGTGACGGTGAATTACGTGTCGTTTCTGGCTCATTGCTTATGGGATCAAAAGCTACTTCAATACATGGCTACTTAGGTCGCTATCATGTACAGCTAGTGTTGATTCTTGAAGGTCGTGAAAAAGAGTTTATTGGTTATATGTATCCTGGCGCAAATAAATTCTCAGTAACGCGGGCTTATATGTCTCATTTCTTTCCAAAGAAATTATTCAATATGACCACAACGACCAATGGAAGTCCACGTGCTATGGTGCCAATTGGCAACTTTGAACGTGTTATGCCGTTAGACATTTTACCTACCATGTTATTACGTGATTTAGTGGCCGGCGATACCGACACTGCGCAACAACTTGGTGCCTTAGAGCTAGACGAAGAAGATTTAGCGCTGTGTACATTTGTTTGCCCTGGCAAAACAGATTACGGCGTTCACCTTCGTGATTGCCTAACCACAATCGAGAAGGAAGGTTAGTCATGGGCTTGAAAAAGTTTATTGAAGATATAGAGCCGCATTTTGAAAAAGGCGGCAAACATGAGAAGTGGTTTGCGCTTTACGAAGCGGTAGCTACGGGTTTGTTTACTCCTGGTTATGTGAACAAGGGTAAAACACACGTTCGTGATAGCATTGATTTAAAGCGTATCATGATCACAGTCTGGCTTGCGGTTTTCCCTGCCATGTTCTTTGGTATGTACAACATTGGTTTTCAAGCGGTAGAAGCTTTAGCCAATGGCTACGCAACCCCTGATATTTGGCAAACAGCTTTGTTTTCACTTTTGGGTGGCATGCTAACGGCCGATTCAACTTGGTTTGACATGATGCTGTATGGCGCAGTGTTCTTTTTACCTATTTATGCTGTTACCTTTATTGTTGGTGGCTTTTGGGAAGTACTTTTTGCAGCGGTTCGCGGCCATGAAGTCAATGAAGGTTTCTTTGTTTCTTCCGTGTTATTTGCACTGATCGTACCGGCTACTATTCCTTTATGGCAAGTTGCTATCGGTATTACCTTTGGTATTGTTATTGCCAAAGAAGTCTTTGGTGGAACAGGTAAAAACTTCTTAAACCCAGCATTGGCTGGACGTGCATTTTTATTCTTTGCATATCCTGCAGAGATCTCAGGTGATGCCGTTTGGGTTGCTGCTGATGGTTTTTCAGGCGCAACAGCATTAAGTGCGGCAAACCAAGGCTTGGTTGATTATTCAATGAATGCTGATTGGTGGAATGCCTTTTGGGGTTTCATTCCAGGTTCAGTAGGTGAAGTATCGACATTCGCTATTTTGCTCGGTGGTGCATATATCCTTTATAAAGGTATTGCTTCATGGCGAATCGTATTGGGCGTATTTGGCGGTATGGTTGCCACAGCTTTCTTATTTAATGCTATTGGTAGTGATACCAACGCCATGTTTGCAATGCCTTGGTATTGGCATCTAGTGGTTGGTGGTTTTGCTTTTGGTATGATGTTCATGGCAACAGACCCAGTATCAGCGTCATTTACTAACATTGGTAAATATTGGTTTGGTGCCTTAGTTGGTGTCATGGTGGTTCTAGTCCGTGTAGTAAACCCTGCTTTCCCTGAAGGCATGATGTTAGCTATTTTATTCGCTAACTTGTTTGCACCATTGTTTGACTACTTTGTTGTTAAAGGCAACATAAAACGGAGGCTTGCACGCAATGTCTAGTAATAAAGAAACATTCGGTAAAACGGTTGGTTTTGTACTGGCTGTTTGTATTGTTTGTGCCTTGTTAGTATCTTTTTCTGCAGTGCAGTTAAAGCCACTACAACAAGCAAACAAGCTACTTGATCAACAAACAAAAATTCTTGAAGCATCAGGCCTTTTAGAAAAAGCTGGCAACGAAATTGTTAAAACGTATAACCAATTTGTCGAAGCACGTATGATTGATTTAGACTCTGGAGATTTTGTTGAAGGCGATGTGATCAACTTTGATGAACGCAGAAATTCACGTGATGTCGCCTTATCAATTAAGCCTAAGCAAGATTTAGCAGGTATTAATCGTCGTTCAAACACTGCGGTAGTTTACTTTGTTAAAAACGAAGCCGGTACCATTGAGACAATAGTTTTACCAATCATTGGTGCTGGTTTGTGGGACTTAATGTCTGGTTATATAGGCTTAGAAGCAGATTTAAATACAGTAAAAAGTGTTATTTATTCCGATCATAAAGAAACTCCTGGATTAGGTGCTGAAGTACTTAACCCAAGATGGAAAGCGCTATGGCCAGGTAAGAAAATATACAATGATGCTGGTGAAGTGAAAGCGAGACTTGTTAAAGGTGGTGCCAAAGCTGATGACCTTCACGGTGTAGATGCTTTATCTGGTGCAACGTTAACAAGTAACGGTGTTACTAACACATTACAGTTTTGGTTTGGCGAAGAAGGTTATGCTTCTTTCATTGCAAAATATCGTGCAGAAGGGGTTAAATAATGTCTTCAGATACTAAAAAAGTATTAACGGGTCCTATTGTCGATAATAACCCGATTGCATTACAAGTACTGGGTATTTGTTCTGCTTTAGCTGTAACAAGCTCTATGGCTAATGCCTTAGTAATGACGCTAGCAGTTGTTTTTGTAACGGCATTTTCGAACTTGTTTATTTCAATTATTCGTAATCAAATCCCATCAAGTGTACGTATTATTGTGCAAATGGCGATTATTGCGTCCTTGGTAATTGTAGTAGACCAAGTCTTAAAAGCTTTTTCTTATCAGCTATCCAAAGAATTGGCGGTATTTGTTGGTTTGATTATCACTAACTGTATCGTTATGGGTCGTGCTGAAGCTTTTGCGATGAAAGAAAAGCCAGGGGTTAGTTTCTTAGATGGTATTGGTAACGGTTTAGGTTACGGTGCAATCTTAATGGCCGTTGCCTTTATTCGTGAATTATTTGGGTTTGGTACCTTATTTAATGTCGAGATTTTGCCTTTAGTTCAAAATGGTGGCTGGTACCAAGGTAATGGTTTATTAGTATTACCATTCAGTTCATTCTTCGTTATTGGTTTAATCATTTGGGCTATTCGCCAATGGAAACCAGAACAAGTAGAGAAGGATTAATACAATGGAACATTATATTGCAATACTCGTTAAAGCTATTTTCATTGAAAACATCGCTTTAATGTTTTTCTTAGGTATGTGTACTTTCCTTGCGGTATCGAAAAAAGTTGATACAGCAATTGGTTTAGGTGTAGCTGTTATTGTGGTACTTGGTTTGGCTGTGCCAATGAATCAAATTATCTACCAAGCAATATTGGCACCGGGCGCACTTGATGCCGTACTAGGTATCACCGATCCAAATGAATCAATTGATTTAAGCTTCTTATCTTTTATTACCTTCATCGGTGTAATTGCAGCATTGGTTCAAATCTTAGAAATGGTTTTAGATAAGTATTTCCCAGCACTTTACCAAGCATTAGGTATATTCTTACCACTAATTACCGTTAACTGTGCCATTTTTGGTGCAGTTTCTTTCATGGTAGCAAAAAACCTAACGTTAGGAGAAAGTGTTGTTTATGGCATTGGCTCTGGTATTGGTTGGGCACTTGCTCTTGTGTTGTTAGCTGGCTTGCGTGAAAAGATGAAATATTCTGACGTACCAGAAGGTTTGAAAGGTTTAGGTATTACATTTATCACTGCAGGTTTGATGGCTTTTGGCTTTCTTTCTTTCGGCGGTATTTCACTGTAACGATTTAGATTTTAATTTTGATAAATAATTAAGGAAAAGTCGATGGAAATTATTCTCGGCGTATCGATGTTCACAACGATAGTTGTTGCCTTAGTATTAGTAATTTTATTTGCTAAATCTAAGTTGGTATCTAGTGGTGATGTTACGATCAGCATAAATGGCGACCCAGCAAAAGCAGTAACTACTGCTGCGGGTGGTAAATTATTGGGTGCACTTGCTGATCAAGGAATATTCATTCCTTCAGCTTGTGGTGGTGGCGGTACTTGTGGTCAATGTCGTGTTGATGTGCATGCTGGCGGTGGTGATATATTACCGACAGAAGAAGGCCATATTAATAAGCGTGAAGCCAAAGCTGGCTGTCGTTTAGCCTGTCAAGTTGCGGTTAAGCAAGACATGGTAATTGAAGTTGAAGATGAAATCTTTGGTGTTCAACAATGGGAATGTGAAGTTATCTCAAATGATAACCAAGCAACTTTCATTAAAGAACTGAAGCTTAGAATTCCAAATGGTGAATCAGTACCTTTCAAAGCGGGTGGTTATATCCAAATAGAAGCGCCAGCTCACCATGTTAAATATAAAGATTTTGAGATTGATGAACAGTACAAAGGTGATTGGAATCATTTTGGCTTCTTTAATGTAGAATCTAAGGTTGATACTGACACATTACGTGCATACTCAATGGCGAACTATCCAGAAGAGGAAGGCATTATCATGCTAAACGTGCGTATTGCTACGCCACCTCCTGGAAAGCTTCATTTGCCTGCAGGTAAAATGTCTTCGTATATTTTCAGCCTTAAGCCTGGAGATAAAGTTACTATTTCTGGTCCATTTGGTGAATTCTTTGCTAAAGAGACTGAAAATGAAATGGTCTTTATTGGTGGTGGTGCAGGTATGGCGCCAATGCGCTCTCATATTTTTGACCAACTTAAGCGTCTTAAATCGAAGCGTAAAATGTCTTTCTGGTATGGCGCTCGCTCACTTCGCGAAATGTTCTATGAAGATGATTACAATGGTTTAGCCGCTGAAAATGACAATTTTGCTTGGCATGTAGCACTTTCTGATCCTCAAGCTGAAGATAACTGGGATGGCATGACAGGTTTTATTCATAATGTTCTTTATGAAAACTACTTAAAAGATCATGAAGCACCAGAAGATTGTGAATATTACATGTGTGGTCCACCAATGATGAATGCAGCGGTTATTCATATGCTGAAAAACCTTGGTGTAGAAGATGAGAACATCATGTTAGATGACTTCGGCGGTTAATGTGATGTTTTTAACTTGCCTGTTAGCTTGATTTCGTCGTCGGCTGTGCTCATTGACTAGCGTCAACTCCGCGCAGCCTTCTTGAACTAAAATTGACATTCAGCGTTAATATCTAACACATTAATAATCGTTTCTATGTTCTATGTAGTACATATGCAAAGACGGCTTCGGTCGTCTTTATTATTTAAGCAATTCAATTAACTTAGTTAAATTGCTTAAATAATAAATTTGGAAAATATCAATGAAGAAAATAAAACTACTGCTGGTTATGCTGTTAACTATTAGCGTAGCTGCCTGTTTCCCCAGTAATAATTCAGCAAAAACTGAAGTGTTATTACAAGGGCGGACAATGGGTACTACTTATAGCATCAAGGTAGTGACTACCATAGAGCGAGTAGCATCGCTAAAATTACAAGAAAAAATTGATGTCGCATTAGTACAAGTGAATGATGAGATGTCTACTTATCTGTCAAGCTCAGAGATCTCTCGTTTTAATAACTCAACATCAACAGCCCCTGTCGAGATATCAGATGGTTTTGCGCGTGTTCTACAAGAGTCTATGCGTTTAGGTCAGTTAAGCTCTGGTAAATTAGATATTACCGTAGGTCCTTTGGTAAACCTGTGGGGATTTGGTCCAGAACAGCGTCCAGAGACCGTTCCCAACGATGAAGTGTTAGCAGACACACGCGCACGCATTGGTTTAAAAAATCTTCACTTGCATGGCAATACCTTATCAAAAGATATACCGAACCTTTACATTGATCTTTCTACCACAGCAAAAGGCTATGGCGTGGATGTAGTCGCAGAGCTGATTGAAGCAAATGGCATTGTTGATTACCTAGTAGAAATTGGTGGAGAGATGCGTTTAAAGGGCTTTAAACACACAGGTGAGCTATGGGCAATCGCTATTGAAAAACCAATTTTAGATACTTCTGGAGAGCAAAGAGCTGTACATCAAGTGATAATTCCAAAAGATAATGCTGTTGCCACTTCAGGCGATTATCGTAATTACTTTGAGGTAGAGGGACAGCGCTTTTCCCATATTATTGATCCTGCCACAGGAAAGCCTATTGATCACAATTTGGTCTCTGTAACGGTAATTTCATCTTCTTCGATGACCGCGGACGGTTTATCAACAGCTTTAATGGTGATGGGTCCTGATGAGGGCTTGAAGTTCGCACAAGAACATGAACTGGCTGCTCTGTTTATTTCTAAAACCGAGCATGGCTTTAAAGAAGCGTTTACGGTAAAATTCAGGCAGTATTTGAAGTAGCTGCAATACAGTTAATATAAGTTTCGAGCGCAAAGTTTGAAATTGAGAGAGCAAACATTATGATGATTTTTTTAATAACCTTTGGCGTTTTTCTCATAGTAGGCGCGGCTATGGCTGTTGGTTATATTTTCCAAAATAAAACGCTTGCGGGTAGTTGTGGTGGCTTAGCCGGTGTGGGTATAGAAAAAGCGTGTAACTGTGATAATCCGTGTGAGAAACGCCAAGAACGTGATCGCAAAGCGGCACTTGAAGAAAATTTAAAAAATAGAATTGATGTAGAGAACTTGTAATAAGCTAGTTATTCGCTAAGTTTTCAATGAGAGGATAATTAATATTATCCTCTATTATCCTCTATTATCTTTGGATAAACTCATTGATTTTCGTAATGATTCCTTGAGTATCTAAGCCTAACTCTTGATGTACTTCTTGTTGTGTTCCATGCTTAACAAACTGATCAGGAATACCGATATTAATGACTTTGACTTGCGTACCTTGACTTAGTAAGTATTCATTTACTGCAGAGCCTGCACCACCAGCAATAGCGTTATCTTCGATAGTGACTATATACTGATGCGTTTTAGTTAATTCATCAATAAGCTGATTATCTAGTGGTTTCACAAAGCGCATATCCACTAAGCTAGCATTCAGATCTTCTGCTGCTTTGTGTGCTTCACCAAGCATGGTACCAAAACTCAATAAAGCTATTTTTTCACCTTGTCTTATTTTTATTCCTTTACCAATTTCTATAGTTTCATCTATGTTCGGTAAAGGCGCTCCCGTACCATTACCGCGAGGGTAACGCACTACAGCGGGCGATGATAATTGATGGCCGGTATTGAGCATTAATTGACATTCTCGTTCATTGGCCGGCGCCATAATAGTCATATTGGGTATACATCGTAAAAAGCTTAAATCGAACGAGCCTTGATGTGTGGCTCCATCTGCGCCAACAATACCGGCCCTGTCAACAGCAAATAATACCGGCAAATTTTGAATAGCAATATCGTGAATAAGCTGATCATAGCCACGCTGTAAGAAACTAGAGTAGATAGCAACGACAGCATTTTGTCCACCTATGGCAAGACCCGCAGCGTAAGTTACTGCATGCTGTTCTGCTATGGCAACGTCATAATATTGTTCAGGAAATCGCTGACTAAACTCAACCATACCGGAGCCTTCACGCATTGCAGGGGTAATGGCAACGAGCTTTTTATCAACTTCGGCCATTTTACACAGCCAATCACCAAATATTTGTGAGTAGGTTGGTAAGGTAGGTTTTGATTTCGGTAAATTTGCTTCACTTGGATTAAATTTTGGTACAGCGTGATACTTTATCGGATCTTGTTCGGCTGCATGGTAGCCTTTACCTTTTTTGGTAGCAATATGCAGTATTTGCGGGCCCTTAAGGTTACGCATGTTTTTGATAGTATCAACTAAGCCGTTAACGTCATGACCATCAATAGGGCCAATATAGTTAAAACCTAGCTCTTCGAAAAAGGTACTGGGCACAACCATGCCTTTTAAGTGCTCTTCTGCACGACTAGCAAGTTCTTTGATTGGCGGTATATTATTTAAAAGACGCTTACTTCCTTCACGAATTCCGGTATATAAACTGCCTGATAGTAATTTTGCTAAATGATTGTTTAATGCGCCAACATTTTCAGAAATAGACATTTCGTTATCATTTAAAATAATCAACATGTCTTTATTAATATCACCGGCATGATTTAATGCTTCAAATGCCATACCAGCAGTCATAGCACCGTCGCCGATAACTGCCACGGTTTTTCTATCTTTGCCTTCTTTCTCTGCAGCAACGGTTAAACCAAGAGCTGCAGAGATGGATGTGCTTGAATGGCCAACACTCAAAGTATCGTATTCACTCTCTTCACGCCAAGGGAAAGGATGTAAACCATCTTTTTGTCTAATGGTATGCAGTTGATCTCGTCGTCCGGTTAATATTTTATGAGGATATGCTTGATGACCAACATCCCAGATTAGATGATCAAAAGGGGTGTTATATACGTAATGAAGTGCGACAGTTAGTTCAATCGTACCTAAGCCTGAAGCGAAATGGCCACTGCTTTTACTAACAGAGTTGAGTAAATAACTACGTAATTCGTTACTGATTCGAGGCAATTGCTCTTGGGATATATTGCGCAAATCTTTTGGAGAATCAATTTGAGCGAGTAAGGGGTAATCAGCAAGGTTTGTAGTCATAGTTTTCTAGTTTATTTAATTATTTTAGTTTTTAATGGCTTCGTTTGACAATAAAAGTGGCAAATTCAGCTAAGGACAAGGTATTGTAAGGTAAACAGCTTAAAGCTTGAAGCGCTTGTTGAAATAAGTTTTCAGCTTTTTGCTGAGCGCCCTGTAAACCCAGTAGTGCAGGGTAGGTACTTTTATTGGCGGCAAGATCAGAGCCTTTGGGTTTGCCTAACTCTTCTTCGCTAGAAGTGATATCAATAATATCGTCTTGTACTTGATAAGCTAAGCCAACTAATTGGGCATACTCTCTTAGTTTTAGTTTTTCTTGCGAGTTAACCTGCAACGAGCATTCAGCTGCCATTAACACAGAAGCTTCCAATAATGCCCCTGTTTTTAACGAATGTATTTTTTCAAGCTGCGTTAGGTTTATAACCTTATCAGTTGCTGATAAGTCTAATGCTTGCCCACCACACATACCCTGGTAACCTGTCGCTGAAATTAGCTGTTGGATAAGTTTTAATTGTTTTGGTTGCACTGCTGTTGAAAATTCATGATTGACAAGAATGTCAAAAGCTAGTGTTTGCAAGGCATCGCCGGCAAGAATTGCGCTAGCTTCATCAAAAGCTTTATGGCAAGTTGGTTTGCCGCGCCTTAAATCATCATCGTCCATGGCAGGTAAATCATCATGTAATAACGAATAGGCATGAATACATTCAAGGGCTCCAGCTATAGCGTCAATATCTGATTGCCCAGCACCTAACGCTTCGCCAGTAATATAAGCCAAATATGGACGCATGCGCTTGCCACCAATAAGTAGCCCATAACGCATAGCGTCGAGTAATTTTTTATCATTAACAACTAAGTTTTCAAGCTTTGCTGCTAAAAAATCATTAATTCTCTGTTGATATTGCTGATGATTTGCTAATGAACTCACAAATTTTCACCGGTATTTTGCATATCTTCAGTTACGTCGAAATCTGACAATTGTTGCTCGCCATTTTTTTCCAATAATATTTTAACTTTCTGTTCAGCAGCTTGCAGTTTGCTTTGACTAACTTGGCTTAAATTTAACCCTCGCTCAAATAGCGCCATCGATTCTTCTAGGTTTAACTCGCCCTGTTCTAGACTTTGTACAATAGTATCGAGCTCGGAAAGTGATTCTTCAAAACTCAAGTTTGCTAATTTTTTCTTGGCCATGTTTTTTGCTCTGGGCTGGGTATATAAAAACTCTAGGCGCAAACTTACCTTAGCTAGGCACATTGGTCAATCTAGCGACAATTTATTTACGCTAGGTTTATTGCGAATTAGCTATTAAGTTATTGACTATAAGGGCGATAATATAAAGATAAGTAATGGCGAATAGTTTTATCATAATGTACTATCATTTTAGTAGTGCTATTCGGGTTTGGTCGTTTTAGGAGAGTTTTGTGGATTTAGCAACGTTAATAGGCATACTTGGTGCCATCGGTCTGCTTGTAATGGCAATGGTGTTATCTGGTGACATCATGATGTTTGCTGATACTCAATCGGTTATCATTGTTTTTGGTGGCTCGCTTTTCATTGTTTTATCAAATTATAATTTAGGCCAGTTTTTCGGTATCGGAAAAATCATTGGCAAAGCTTTTATGTTTAAGCTTGAAAAACCTGAAGAGCTTATTGAAAAAGCGGTTGATATGGCGGATGCTGCACGTAAAGGTGGTTTTCTTGCCCTAGAAGAGGCTGAAATCACCAACCCTTTTATGCAGAAAGGGGTTGATATGCTGGTTGATGGTCACGATGCTGATGTGGTTCGCGCCACCTTGCAAAAAGATATAGATCTGACAACTGAGCGTCACGAAACAGGCTCAGATATGATGATGGCACTCGCCGATGTTGCGCCAGCAATGGGGATGATAGGTACCTTGATAGGTCTAGTTGCTATGCTTTCGAATATGGATGATCCAAAATCTATTGGCCCTGCCATGGCCGTTGCCTTGTTAACAACACTTTATGGTGCTTTTCTGGCTAATGTTATTGCTATTCCAATAGCGGCTAAATTAAAACTGCGTTTGGCAGAGGAAAAAATGAATCGAGAGCTAGTACTTGATGCTGTCTTAGGTATTCAAGATGGCCAAAACCCTCGGGTTATCGAAGGATTATTGAAAAATTACCTGGCGGAAGGTAAGCGTGCTATCGATACTACTGGTGAAGAGTAATTGATGAAACATCAGATAAACGTTATGTGCTGTAGGGGGCTAAATGGCTGAACCAAAATGTAAGTGCCCACCCCCAGGCTTGCCTGCATGGATGGGTACCTTTGCTGATCTCATGTCATTATTGATGTGTTTCTTTGTATTATTATTGTCTTTTTCAGAAATGGATGTACTGAAGTTTAAACAAATTGCTGGCTCAATGAAGTTTGCCTTTGGTGTACAAAATAAAATTGAAGTTAAAGATATTCCAAAAGGAACCAGTATTATTGCTCAGGAATTTCGTCCAGGGAAGCCCGAACCCACACCGATTGAAGTGATCCAACAACAAACCCAAGAAATGACTCAACAAATGTTAGAGTTTCAAGCCGGCGACGAAACGTCTGCAGGTGGTCGGCAAGAACAACGAGGTGAAGAACGAGGTGGTCAAGCTCAGAATACTGAAGACTCTTTATCTGCACAAGCTTTGCAGCAAGCTCAAGAGCAAATGGAAAATGCTGCACAAGAACAAGTAAATGATCTGGTCAAAAAAATAGCAGAGCAACTAGAACAACAAATTCAAGATGGCGCGGTTGAACTAGAATCTTTAGGACAACAAGTGACAATTCGTATTCGTGAAAATGGCTCTTTCCCGTCAGGCTCAGCATTTTTACAACCAAAATTTAAACCAATTATTAGGCAAATTGGTGAGTTGTTGAATACTATGCCCGGTGAAATTATGATTTCAGGCAACACTGATGACCGCGGTGTTGATTCTGAGTTGTTTAACTCTAACTGGGATTTATCTAGTCAACGTGCGGTAGCTATTGCCCATGAAATGATTAAGGTTCCTGGCTTTGACCAGACTCGCTTAATTGCTGCTGGCCACGCCGACACTCGTCCAATAGTACCCAATACTAATGCATTAAATCGACGAAGAAATCGTCGTGTTGAAATATCAATTAACCAAGGCAAGGCTAAAGAAAGTGAGCCTATTCAAGTAATAGAGTAGCATATACTCACCTTTAGATTTGAGGCTATTAAGCCTCAAATCGGGTTATTCTAGCGCGAGCTTTGTACTTGTCGCTTGCAGCTTGGTAATAGTATATAATGCGCGCCAATTCTCAACCGTTAATATTTAGGTTACTTGTCGATGAAATTTATCGTAAAGCTGCAAGCTGAAATCACTATTAAATCTCGCCCTGTTCGTAAACGTTTCACTAAAATTTTAGAGTCAAACATCAAAAATGTCTTACGTCGTGTTGACGAGCAAGTAACCACGCGTATGAATTGGGATAATGTTGAAGTAAATACCAAAAATAATAGTGCTGAGAATCGTGAACGTTTAGTTGACGCCTTAAAATGCATTCCCGGCGTGCCGATGTTCTTAGAAGTACAGCAATCAGACTTTATTGATGTGCATGATATATATGAAAAAACATTAGCCATTCATGCAAAAACTATTGAGAATAAAACATTTTGTGTACGCGCGAAACGAACTGGTAAACACGATTTTAATTCACTTAAAGTAGAGCAGTATGTAGGTGGAGGTTTAAATCAGGCGGTAGAAAGCGCTAAAGTTAAGCTAAGTAAACCTGATGTGACCATCCGTTTAGAAATAAAAAATAAAGATCTCTTTATTGTTACCGAACGTCACCAAGGACTTGGTGGCTTTCCAATAGCCACACAGGAAGATGTTTTATCGCTTATGTCAGGTGGGTTTGATTCTGGTGTTGCTAGTTACCAAATGATAAAAAAAGGTGCTCGCACGCATTATTGCTTCTTTAATCTTGGTGGTTCAGCACATGAAGTGGGCGTAAAACAAGTGAGTTACTACTTGTGGAATAAATTTGGTGCCTCACACAAAATTAAGTTTTTTGCCGTTGATTTTGAGCCAGTAGTTGCTGAGATTTTAGAAAAAGTTGAAAATGGCCAAATGGGTGTAGTACTTAAACGTATGATGATGCGAGCGGCCAGCACAATAGCTGCAAAAGGCAAGATTCAAGCGTTAGTCACTGGCGAGAGTTTAGGACAAGTTTCTAGCCAAACCTTAACTAACCTAAATGTTATTAATCGCGTTACCGATACGTTAATCTTACGCCCGTTAGCAGCCTATGATAAGCAAGATATTATTGATATAGCACGCAAAATTGGTACAGAAGATTTTGCAAAAACTATTCCCGAATATTGTGGTGTTATTTCTAAGAAGCCAACCGTTAAAGCGGTACTTGCTAAAGTAGAAGCAGAAGAAGGCAACTTTGACTTTGATATTCTTGATAAAGTTGTCAGTGAAACGCGCGTTTTCGATATACGTGATATTGGTAAAGAAACTGAAGAAGAAATTACCGCAGTAGATTTAGTCGAAGATATCAGTGAAAATGCAGTTGTGCTCGATATTCGGTCTCCTGAAGAAGAAGAAGACAGTCCGTTAGAGTTTGATAACGTCGAAGTTAAGCATATTCCTTTTTATAAACTTGCCACACAGTTTGGCGATTTAGATATGAGTAAAGATTATTTACTGTATTGTGATCACGGTGTGATGAGTAAGCTACAAGCGTTATATTTGCTTGATAATGGCTTTAGCAACGTTAAAGTGTACCGACCTTAGTTTCTAGGTTTTTGACAGCTTGCCACAGCTTAGAGTTTTCTGGTGTGGCAATATCATATTTAATTCCTAATTGATGGATGTAGCCATTGATATAGTCAATTTCACTTTTGCGCTTTGCTAGAATATCGCAACGCATTGATGAGCTATTTTTAGCGGTTAATTGTGCTACTCTTTCTACCCTTTGCATTAATTCATCTAATGACAAATTAATGTCGCTAAACTTAGCGACATTAACAACTTCTGCCAGAATTCTTTTTTTCATCGGTAAAAAAATCTTGTCATTGACTTCGCCATTATTAATATCATTAATGGCCGTTAAAGGATTAATGACACAATTAATGGCTAATTTTAACCATTGTTTTAGCTTGATGTTTTCATGGTGAAGTACGTCTGGTAGGGCTGCACTTAGTATATGAGTTAGTGTTTTTTGCTGATTGTGATCCGTTTTACCTGAAATCAAGCCAAGATCTGAGCTGCCAACACCGGTATGGGTTATAGTCAAAGGGGAATTGCGCAAGCAACCATGAGTGGTGAGTAAAGCGTAAATATTATGTCGTGAGATGACTGCATCGCTTATTTCATTGATTGTCCCCATACCATTGTGCGCTAACACAATAGCAGCATTAATATTTAATTTATTCGTTATTTGATTAAGTGCAGCAGATACCTGAAACGACTTTACGCACAATAAAATGTAATCAGCGTCATATATTTGTTGAGATTGGGCGAAGTTAACTTTGCCGGTAATTTGTTGCCCTACATTATTGATAAATGAATATTGAGCATCAGCAGACTGAGCTTGAGATGAACTCATTAAATGCAGGTTTATTTCATCATGCTGTGCGTTGCTGTTCTTAAGGGTTTGGATATGATGATACCAGAGTAGGCCTATAGCTCCTTGGCCAACAATAAGTATATTTATTGGCATAGTTTTGCCTTGGCCACTTGTTCTATTTTAATCATTCTTTTGAGCGTGAATATTTTGTACTTCAAATAGCTATATTTAAGTAATATATACAGAGATATTCCGGCGATATCGGCCCAAAAGTCGCTAAACTCAGCATTTCGAAAACCTAAATAAAGCTGACCTAACTCACTTAACGCTGCATATAAACTCAATGTAAATAAAGTACTAAGCAGTGATAGCTTTAAAATGGATGACACTAGCCAAGTTAAAACGAAAAAACCAATAAAATGACCAATGGTGTCTATTTGAGGAGAACGAAAAACTAATTTTTTAATCGATTCTGGTAACAATAATTCACTGGAAAAGAACAGTAAACTAGCACTAGCGAGGAGTAATATAAAAAATAAAAGGTGGTGTTTAGCTTTCACAAATTATCAATCGTAAAAAAAGGGATGATAGTATTTTACCATGCCAATAATATTTTTGAACTGATAAAATCAGTTAACCCTCGCTTGTTTGCTGTTTGTCTCTAGGTATAATGCGCATATATTTAATTAAAAGCTAAGAGAATAATTATGCCATCAATGGATATCGTATCTGAAATCAATATCGAAGAAGTTCGTAATGCGGTAGAAAACGCCAATCGCGAATTAACCAATCGGTTTGATTTCCGTGGTGTTGAGGCCAGTTTTGAATGGAAAAGTCCAGTTGTTACCATTAAATCCGAAAGTGATTTTCAATTAAAACAACTTAGCGATATGTTACGTAGTCAATTAACTAAACGTCAAGTCGATGCTAAAGCAATGACGTTAGGGAATGCTTCTGCTACCGGTAAAAACTGGAGTCAACAAGTTACTTTCAAGGAAGGGATTGAGCAAGATGTTGCCAAAAAGGTAATAAAGTTGATCAAAGCTGAAAAGTTTAAAGTACAAGCGGCTATTCAAGGGGAACAAGTGCGAGTTACTGGTAAAAAACGTGATGATTTGCAAGCGGTTATGGCTATGGTGAGAAAAGCTGAACTAGCGCAATCTTTCCAGTTTACTAATTTTAAAGATTAGTAAACATTTGTAGGTGAGCTTATAGTAAAGCAATATCGGCAAAACTGCTCACCTATATTTAGTTGTTAATGGTTACCTCCACAACTTTCTCCTTCGCTATGAATATGACCATGAGCCAGTTCTTCTGCTGTCGCTTCACGCACTTCTAGAATCTCAACATCAAAGCTTAAATCGATACCTGAAAGTGGGTGATTACCATCAACAGTCACTTCCTCGTCAGTCATGTCTATCACTATCACAGTTTGTTCACCATCGTCTGTGGTGGCACGTAATTGTGTGCCAACAGCAAGATCTTCAACACCTTGTAATAATTCTTTCGGTACTGTTTGTACATAGTCATCATGACGTTCACCGTAGGCTTGTTCACAAGCAACGGCTACTTCAAATTTATCACCTGCTTGATGATCAAGTATGGCATCTTCTAAGCCAGGAATTAAATAGCCCGTACCTTGAATAACAGCCATAGGCTTGTGATCATAAGAGCTATCAATAAGTGTACCTTCGCTGTCAGATACAGCGTAGTGCATAACAACAACTGAATTTTTAGTGATTTTCATATTCTTTCCACGGTTATAATAGTAAATGTAATCTTTTTTTGATTATTCGGATACTAGCGAATAAGGTAAAGGCTGTATAGTGACTACTACATCAGGCTGTGACTTTAATCTCAAGCTTGTGGTGTTTTCGACATCACTTCCTAGAATTGCTTGCACATAACTAGTGCCATCTTCACTTTGGTAACATGATAAAACTTCACCAGCTTTACGCCAATTATCGCCCAGTTGTTTTTCAATGGCGTCATCACTTGAAAATGGGGTATTAGTTTTAAATTTTAATGAATAAAGCGCTCGCTTGTTTTTGCCTAAATACTGCATACGTGCGACAGTTTCTTGCCCTAAATAACAGCCTTTGGTAAAACTAATGCCGTTAATAGCTTGTAAATTAAGCATTTGAGGTACATATTCTCCACTTGCTTCGCTGGCTAGCTGTACAAAACCATCATTAATTTCAAGTAAGTTCCAGACTGAGTTAGGAAATACTGGCAATTTGATTTGGGTCATAATAGGTTCTAAAATCGCAGCTTCATCTATCAACAAATAACGATTTTGGTTACCCGCAATATAAACTAACGAAGTGGAGCCAGATTGCACTACTGGGTTTAGGCTATCAGGAATACGGGAAAAGTTGTTTTGCAATATTTGAGTTGCTTCTGCTCCAACTAAGGCGTAAAAGCTCAAGTTATCTGTTCGTGTTATTTCAACTTTAGCGAAAACACCAAATTTTTTTAATTCTCTAATTGATATGTCCAGAGTCGCTTTTGGTTGTATAAGTAAATGAGCATTGCCCCGGTTAATGAGTCGAAAGGCACTAAATACCTTACCTTTTGCATTGCAATGTGCACCAATAAGTAAGCTGTGTGCTGTACTTGAATTTACATCGCAGGTCACTTGTCCTTGCAGATATTTACTTTGTTCATCTCCGGCTAAAGAAATGGCATTGTAATGCGATAACGAAATTGCATAGGTACTTGGCAATTGTTCAAGGGAAGGTAAGTATGTTTCAATATTTAGCGGCATAGGTAAATGAACGTTACAATGGTTGATAGAGCTTAAATATGGTTGAATGTTTAAAAATCAAGCTTAGAAGTAAAAAAAGCACAATTAATTGGCGAGTAAACTGGTGTTATTGTTACAATATGACTAACTTTATTTTTAGGTAGCTTATATATGTCAACCGAAGTGAATACACAATTATCTGACTCGCAATCGATTGGTGCTCAACCAAGAGTAAATAAGGCTAGGTTAAAGTGGGCCTGTCGTCGAGGAATGTTAGAGCTTGATGTGCTTTTTATCCCTTTTGTTGAAGAAGCTTATGATGATTTATCGCTCAAAGATCAGTATATCTTTGAACGTTTACTCACCGAGCAAGACCCTGACTTATTTGCTTGGTTTATGGGGCACAAGGTTTGTGAAAACAGCGAGCTTAACACCATGGTGCAATTTATTCTTAACCGCGTCAAAGTTTAAAATCTGCGTTAGAAAATCGCGTTATAGAGTTATACTTTTTTTCGTCTACAGCACCTTATTTTTGCTGTTAGGGCTAATTTTTTTTACTTATGCTTATCATCTTTCGTTAGGGGCGGCGGTAATGGCTATTGCCTTGTCTGGGTTTTGGTTAGGGAGAACAGACAGTCAACAAGCAGTTATTGCAATATTTGAAATAACTGCTCAAGGGCGTTGTTGTTTCGATAGTAATAATTATTATCAACTACAGGTCAGTAGTCGTTTTAGTTTTTTAGGGTGTTGGCTAGTTTTACAACCAGTTAAAAACTTAAACGCCCTAGGTGAAACGAAAGTGCGTGTTGCAGATTCATGGTATTTTATTTATCGTGATAGCTTAGATAAACAAGATTTTTCTTGTTTATCTAATGTTATTTCTCAGTTACAGCACTCTTGTCGGGATTAAGATTGCTATTGCCATTTCCTTTAGGTGAAAGTACAGTCGGCCTAGATTGCGCTAACGTTTCAGGAAAGTCTAAAGTGTAATGCAAACCTCGGCTTTCTTTTCGCTTAAGCGCACAGCGAATAATCAATTCTGCCACTTGCACTAAATTCCTTAATTCAAGCAAGTTGTTAGTCACTCTGAAATTTTGATAATAATCTTGGATTTCTCTTTGCAATAATTCAACACGATGCAAGGCTCGCTCTAGCCTTTTTGTTGTTCTGACAATACCGACATAATCCCACATAAATAACCGAAGTTCATGCCAATTATGTTGAATAACTACTTCTTCATCTGAATCAGTCACTCGGCTCTCATCCCAACGGGGGAGTTTTTTGAATGAATTATTTTGCGTTAAGGAACGACTAATTTCTAAAGCAGCGGCACGTGCATAAACCAAGCATTCCAACAATGAATTACTTGCTAGGCGATTTGCTCCATGGAGCCCTGTATATGACATTTCTCCAATGGCATAAAGTTGCTGAATATCCGTTCTTCCGTGTTGATCTATCATCACACCGCCACAAGTATAATGAGCAGCAGGGACCACAGGAATAGGTTGTTTGGTTATGTCTATACCTAAAGCTTTTGTACGCTGATAAATGGTAGGAAAATGTTGTTTAATGAACTCGCTGGGCTTATGACTAATATCTAGGTACATGCAATCAACGCCCAATCGCTTCATTTCAAAGTCTATTGCACGTGCGACGATATCTCGTGGTGCCAATTCGGCGCGTTCATCAAAAGCTGGCATAAATCGACTACCGTCAGGTCGCCTTAGCTTTGCTCCTTCGCCACGTAGGGCTTCAGTTAATAAAAAAGTACCAGCATCAGGGTGAAATAAACAGGTTGGATGGAATTGATTAAATTCCATATTGGCAACACGACAGCCTGCTCGCCAAGCCATGGCAATGCCGTCGCCGCTAGCGACATCAGGATTTGAAGTATATTGGTAAACTTTACTTGCGCCACCTGTTGCTAAAATAGTTTTTTGAGCGTAAATACTCTCTACTCTTTCACTATTTCTATTCCATAAATAAGCGCCTATACATTGTTTAATATCGTTTTCTTCTTGAGCTTGTTCGCAAATAAGATCGATAGCATTGTAGCGTTCGAAAACTCTAATACGAGAATGCTGCTTTACTCGCTGAGCCAAGGTAGTTTGAATAACTTTTCCGGTTGCATCGGCCGCATGAAGTATTCGACGATGACTATGACCGCCTTCACGGGTTAAATGATATTTCTGTTCGCCTTCATGGCTCTCTTCCTTATCAAAATCAACACCTTGAGCTATCAGCCAGTCAAGGCACGCTTTAGCATTTTCAGCGGTATATTGAACGGCTTGCTCATCACACAATCCTGCTCCTGCAATGAGAGTATCAGATACATGAGCTTCAATACTGTCATTTTCATCGAACACTGCTGCTATGCCGCCTTGAGCGTAATAGGTAGAACCTTCATTCAGTGGTCCCTTACTTAAAATAACAACATCAGCATTTTTTGCTAAATGTAGTGCTAGTGTTAATCCAGCGGCACCACTTCCTATAATTAAAACGTCACAATTGTTTTGTTGATTCATAATCGCGTTGATTTCTATGTCAGGCATAATCAGTTATCATAGTGCGATATTAACGTTTATTAGCACTTGATAATAGGGCTAAACATCGTGAATAAGTCTAAGTTGTAAAAAAAGTAAAATAAAAAAGAACTTTTTCTAAAATGAGTAGTCTTAATTTATGCGTTTGTTATGAGCCAAATGTGTAAAGTGATTTTTTACCCGAGAATTGAATGGGTATAGATAGGAGAAACGGCTCAAATGAGCGAACAGAGTGTCGACCAAGCATTGGTCGAACGGGTGCAACAAGGCGATAAAAATGCCTTCAACCTGTTAGTAACTAAGTATCAACATAAAGTGGCTAATTTAGTGTCTCGTTATGTAAATAATCACAGTGATGTACCAGATATAGTACAGGAAGCTTTTATTAAAGCTTATCGGGCATTACCTAACTTTAGAGGTGAAAGCGCATTTTATACTTGGTTATATCGTATTGCAGTAAATTGCGCGAAAAACCACAGTGTTGCTTTAGGACGTAAACCACCAAGCAATGATGTAGACGTAGAAGATGCCGAATTTTATGATGGTGGTGAAGCATTAAGAGAAAACGCCTCACCAGAAAAAGTGTTATTAACACAAGAAATTAAAAAAGTTATTTTTGATACGATTGAGCAATTACCTGATGATTTGAGGATTGCTATTAACTTTCGAGAAATTGAAGGGTTAAGTTATGAAGAAATAGCAACTATTATGGAATGCCCGGTGGGTACAGTACGTTCTCGGATTTTTCGAGCTCGTGATGCCATAGAGAAAAAGATTAAACCGCTACTTAACGGTTAGTTTTAGTAGCAGAGAGAAAAATTCGTAAACAATAATCAATTTTAAGTACCTAATATTAGGTATGAGTTAAAAGGTTAAAGTATGAGTGAAAGTAAATTTGAGACAATATCATCGTTAGTTGATAACTATCGTGCTTCCGATCAAAGATCACAGCAAGCTATTGATGAAATGCTCAAGGATGAACACTTATCAGAAACATGGCAAAGTTACCATTTGATTGGTGATGTCATTCGTGATGAAATCCCGCAAGCATTACAGTTAGATCTGTCAACGCAAATAGCATCCGCTATTGAATTAGAACCGACAGTACTTGCACCAAATGCAATGTCGACAATGTCTAGTGCTATAAAAGCGAAAGTAATTCAATTTGTAAAACCGGTTGGTCAATTAGCGATTGCTGCTTCAGCAGCAGGGTTAATGATTTTGGGTGTACAACAAAATACTGTTGATAATAATGAGATTATTACCCCAACGCAGGTAGTGCAAACTAAACCATTAGGTGGTTTTGCTAACCCAGTGAGTTTTAACTATCAGCAAAATAGTAAATCTCAGCAACAGGCTGTACTTGAGCAAAGAATTGAGCAACAACGTCGTTTTCAAGCTTTATTATCTGACCATCAACAACAAATTAAATTGAGTGCAGTACAAGATACTGATAAGAAAAGTATCGATGAAGAAGTTGAGTTAGATAAAGCTAACTAACACGGTAAACTGTTATTGTTTGTTACTATTTATCCCTTTATAAAAAGTGAATAAGTTGAGTATAATATATTCAAGCTATTCACTTTTTTAATGTCTATAATTTCGAGAAAATATGAAGTCATTTTTGTTATTTGTCATCACTTGTTCTATCAGTCTACTTGCAAGTCTTTCTGCAAATGCTGCGGATGCGGAACAAGCCAAACTATCCTTAGAGCGTCTTTCTGAGTCACTAAGACAATTAAATTTCAATACTTCATTTGTTGTTGTTAAAAATAATCAAGCCGAACCATACCATTGGCTTCATGGCATTGTTGATAAAGCAACCAAAGAAAGTGAGTCAAAAGAAGCCATTGATGGTGAAGCTTCGGTAGAACTTGAAATTTTAGCGTTACTTAATGGGCCTCGTCGGGATATATTACGAATCAATAATACTGTTAGTTATATTGAACCAGAATATGCGCCTTATTCTATTAGTTCTGCTCAAATAAGTGGGCCAATTCCACCGGTATTTGGCCGTGATGTCAGTGTTCTTGAAAATAATTATCACTTTGTTTCTGTCGGTAAAAATAGAGTTTTAGGTAGAGCAGCACAGTTAATTCGTATTGTACCTAAAGACAGCCATCGATTTGGATATTGGCTCTGGTTAGATCAAGAAAGTGGTCTATTGTTAAAGTTAGCTGCCATCACTCGTGCAGGAAAATTGCTTGAGCAAATTCAATTTACCCATTTGGAGATTACCGATGTTATTTCTGAAAATTTAAAGCAGTTGCAAACTACAGAGTTACCGAAAATAATTGATATTGCAGCCAAACAAAAAAATGCCGATTTAGCATGGCAAGTTAATTGGTTACCTGATGGTTTTGCGCCAATAAAGTCTGACAGGCATAGAATTAATATTAGTAAGCAAGCCGTTGAATTCATACTTTTTAATGATGGTTTAGTTGATATATCTGTGTACGTAAATCCTAGTAAGGATAAGCAAAGGGCAGTTGAATTTGCCAATGACGGAGCAACTTTAGTACTCAATCAAGTAATAAATAGTATTGAAGTTAGCGTGGTCGGAAAAATTCCATTAGAAACGGCTAAAAAGATTGCCAGCTCAGTGAGCTTTAACCGTAAATTGGTAACCCCCTGATGGAAGAGCTAGCTACAGTAACTGCCATTGATAATGAATATATCACCGTAGTGAGTCAAATAAAGTCAAGTTGCAGTAATTGCGCGCAAGTAGATGCCTGTGCTAGTGGACAAGTTGCCAAAGCTATTCCTCACAAAGCGCTTTCTTTTACTTTACTCAAGCCAAAATCACTTGCACAGCAAAGCATTATTGTTGGAGATTGTGTAGTACTGACTTTACCAGAAACCGATGTATTGCAAAGTGCATGGCAGGTTTATTTGTTACCAATTTTTGGGTTGTTTTCTTTTTCAGCTTTTGGTCAATGGTTAAAACAGCAAGGGTTATTAACTCATGAACTTATGGCGTTAGCCATAGGACTAGCTGGAGGCTATTTAGGTTATCGTGTAGCCAAATATCTGCAAAATCAGCCGAATAAAATAGCAAAGCTTCAGCCAAAAATTTTACGCATTTTAGCTAAGCCATAAACATCAACAAATGCTAACTAAAGCTAAGGTTTGTTTTAAATTTCTGAACAAAAGATAGCCCCAGCTCGCTAAATTCGTTAAAATCACGCCATTCTTGTATTTATAACTTTTTATCTGAACTTCCATTTATGAAAAACATACGTAACTTCTCAATAATTGCCCACATAGACCATGGTAAATCAACCTTGTCGGATCGCCTTATTCAACATTGTGGTGGCTTGCAAGAGCGTGAAATGGAAGCTCAAGTTCTTGATTCAATGGATATTGAGCGTGAACGTGGTATTACCATTAAATCACAAAGTGTTTCTTTAGATTATACAGCTAAGAACGGTGAAACCTACCAGCTCAACTTTATTGATACGCCGGGCCATGTCGATTTTTCTTATGAGGTTTCTCGTTCACTCGCTTCCTGTGAAGGGGCCTTATTAGTCGTCGATGCAGGGCAAGGGGTAGAAGCTCAAACAGTCGCGAATTGTTATACCGCTATTGAAATGGATTTAGAAGTTTTACCTATTTTAAATAAGATAGATTTGCCCCAAGCAGATCCTGAAAGAGTTTGTGAAGAAATTGAGCATATAATTGGTATTGATGCTACTGACGCTGTCACTTGCTCAGCTAAAACAGGCCTGGGCATTGAAGATGTTTTAGAAACGATAGTTGCCAATATTCCTGCTCCTATAGGTGACTATGATGAGCCATTACAAGCTTTAATTGTAGATTCATGGTTTGATAATTATCAAGGCGTTGTCTCGTTAGTTCGGCTTATTAACGGTGAGGTAAAGCGCGGCGATAAGATGTTAGTTATGTCGACAGGACAAGTTCACCAGATAGACAAAGTAGGTGTTTTTACTCCTAAGCAAACAGAAACCGATATTTTGCGAGCAGGTGAAGTTGGCTTTATTATCGCAGGCATTAAAGAAATTCATGGTGCACCCGTTGGCGACACGATAACGATTAGCAAAAAAGAAACTGATGCACCTTTGCCCGGCTTTAAAAAAGCGCAACCGCAAGTTTATGCGGGAATTTTTCCTATAAGCTCTGATGATTATGAAAATTTCCGTGATGCACTTAACAAGTTAAGTCTTAATGATGCTTCCTTGTTTTTTGAACCTGAGAATTCATCAGCATTAGGATTTGGCTTTCGTATCGGTTTCCTTGGCATGTTGCATATGGAAATTATTCAAGAGCGCTTGGCTCGTGAATATGATTTAGACCTAATTACCACGGCACCAACGGTTAACTATGAAATTGCTTGTACTAATGGCGAGTTGTTATCCATTGATAATCCAGCTGATTTACCTGCGTTGAATAACATTGATGAAATTCGTGAACCAATTGTGCAAGCGAATATTTTAGTACCACAAGAGTACCTAGGAAGTGTTATTACACTATGTATTGAAAAGCGTGGTGTGCAAAAAGATCTTATTTACCATGGTAACCAGGTTGCCGTAACTTATGAATTGCCCATGGCTGAAGTGGTTATGGACTTTTTTGATAAGCTAAAATCAACGAGTCGAGGTTATGCATCACTAGACTATCATTTTATCCGCTTTGAAACCGCGGATATGGTACGTGTCGATGTCATGATTAATGGTGATAGAGTTGATGCATTGGCTATGATCACCCATAGAGGTAACTCAGTTTCTCGTGGCCGTTTGCTTGTTGATAAATTAAAAGAGCTTATCCATCGTCAAATGTTTGATATTGCTATTCAAGCTGCTATTGGTAATAACGTGATTGCTCGAACTACAGTGAAGCAATTACGGAAGAATGTAACGGCAAAGTGTTACGGGGGTGATATAAGCCGTAAGAAGAAATTACTACAGAAACAAAAAGAAGGTAAAAAACGCATGAAGCAAGTGGGAAATGTGGAAGTACCTCAAGAAGCGTTTTTAGCTGTACTCAAATTAGATAAGTAACCTGTAGGTCTTAGCTTTTTGTTACACGGATGTCATTTATTAGACAATGCAAAACATGCATTGTCCTACGGATACCACTTATTGGGCGTGCCCCACCGACAATTTTAAAGGAACAATATGGCCGTTTATTTTTCAATTATTTTGGTTATTATCACGGTAATAACTGGCTTGGTCTGGTTTGCTGACAAATTTTATTTAGCTCCACAGAGAAAATTAAAAGCTGTTGAGGCACAAGCCGTTGCTAAAGCACAAAGTGCGGTTGATTTACCGAAGGAAACGATAGCAACTCTAATGGAGCCTTCCCCATTAGTTGACACGTCAGTGCAAATATTCCCTGTCATCGCTTTTGTGTTGATTTTACGATCTTTCATTTATGAGCCATTTCAGATTCCTTCGGGCTCGATGATGCCAACATTACTAGATGGAGATTTTATTTTAGTTAACAAGTTTAACTATGGCTTAAAAGATCCGGTAGTACGTAACAAATTTATTGATATCGGTTTACCTGAACGGGGCGATGTCGTGGTCTTTAAATATCCAAGAGACCCCCGAATTGACTATATAAAACGCGTAATTGGTTTACCTGGCGATCGCATTATTTATCGAAATAAGTCGATATATATAAAACAAAGCTGTAAAGAATCTGATGTCAAATGTCCTGAATACGTGCAAGTTGCTAATACTTTTACCAATAAGTATCAAGGACCAGATGCAGAACAAGGAATGAATCAATTTGAAGCTAGCATGTTCAACAAAACGCACAATCTGCTAAATGATCAAAATACCCTACCAAGAACGGGGCATTATTTTCAACAAGCGGGTACAGCTCAAGATGAATTTTTGGTACCTGCAGGCCATTATTTTGTGATGGGCGATAACCGAGATAATTCACTCGATGGACGTTTTTGGGGCTTTGTTCCAGAAGAGAACCTAGTCGGTCAAGCGGTAGCCATTTGGATGAGTTTTGACTTTGACCGTAGCGATGACTCCTTTTTACCTCAGTGGATACCAACTAATGTACGTTTCGAACGTATTGGTGCCATAATCTAATGAAGGCTAAAAACCATGCTAAGACTATAGCCATCACACGTTTATCAAAAAATATTGGTTATAGTTTTACTCAACCGGAGTTACTTATTCAAGCGCTTACGCATCGCAGTGCTAAAGGGCTTCATAATGAGAGGTTAGAGTTTTTAGGTGATTCCATTTTAGGGTTTGTTATTGCTGAAGCATTATTTGAAAAATTTCCCAAACATGATGAAGGCGATTTAACACGCATGCGTTCAAGCCTAGTAAGAGGAGTGACGTTAGCTGAAATTGGCAGAGATTTTAATTTAGGTGAGCATTTAATCTTGGGGCCAGGCGAACTAAAAAGTGGCGGCCATAGACGAGAGTCTATTTTAGAAGATGCCATTGAAGCGATTATTGGTGCAGTGTATTTAGACTCAAATATTAGTCGTTGCAAGCAGTTGATTTTAAATTGGTTTGCCGAACGTTTGAGTGCTATTAAGCCAGGAAACGAGCAAAAAGATCCGAAAACACGTCTACAAGAATACTTACAAGGTCGAAAAATATCCTTACCCGTGTATGATGTTATAGACACTAGCGGGCAATCACATAATCAACAGTTTACGGTTCGCTGTGTTACGTCAGTCATCGATACCGATGTCATTGCCAAAGGCACCAGTAGACGCAAGGCTGAACAGGCAGCAGCGCAACAAGTGTTGTTATTACTTGAACATACTGACTCCACGAAGAATGCTAAAATAAATCAAGTCAATACAAAAACGTCAGCACCAAAATAATTCATTAAAGTACAATTTAAGCAGCAAAGTAAAAGGGTAAAATAGCCATGAATCAAGAAACTACTCATGCAGGGTTAATCGCCATTGTTGGCCGGCCTAATGTTGGTAAATCGACATTGTTAAATGCTTTGCTTGGACAGAAGATTAGCATCACTTCTCGCAAGCCACAAACCACACGTCATCGAATTTTAGGCATTCTTACTCAAGAAAATAGACAAGCTATTCTGGTAGATACACCTGGTTTGCACTCAGAAGAAAAGCGCGCAATTAATCGTTTGATGAACCGTGCTGCCACTAGCTCTATTGCAGAAGTAGAGTTGATTGTTTTCTTAGTTGAAGGTACTCATTGGACGTCAGATGATGAATTAGTACTGAATAAAATTAAAAAAAGTGGTTCGCCTTGTATTTTGGTCGTTAACAAAATTGACAATATTGTCAATAAAGATGAATTGCTGCCTCATTTACAAAAGCTTGGCGCTATGCATGATTTTAGTGATATCGTGCCAAGCTCAGCTAGTAAAGGTCACGGTGTTGATACTATTAGTAAGCTTTGCTTAGAAAGTTTGCCTGTAAGTGACTTTTGGTTCCCAGAAGATCATATCACCGACCGCTCAAGTCGATTCATGGCATCTGAGATTATTAGGGAAAAACTTATTCGATTCACCGGTGATGAACTGCCATACTCAACTACAGTAGAAATTGAACAATTTAAAATGGATGAGAAAGGCATTATACATATAAACGCCTTAATACTTGTTGAACGTGACAGTCAAAAGCGTATGGTTATTGGCAATAAAGGCGAACGTTTAAAAACCATAGGTCAAGAGGCAAGACGTGATATGGAAAGTTTATTTGATAGTAAAGTGTTTTTAGAAACTTGGGTGAAAGTGAAATCTGGTTGGGCTGATGATGAACGAGCTTTACGAAGTTTAGGGTATGGCGATGATTACTCTAGCTAATCATCGGAGTTTAATTGATACAATCATGGGAAGTATAGTTCACAACAAGAATGTCAAATAAACAGATAGAGCTACAGGCCTTTGTATTACATGCGAGGCCTTTTCAAGAGAATCAACAGTTAGTCGAGTTATTAACTGAGCATGAAGGTAAAATGTCTGCACTTGTCTTTGTTGGTCAATCCAAGCGTTCTATCAAAAAAGGCATGATCCAACCCTTTCTCCCATTGAAAATAACCATTAAGGGGAGCGATGCAGATTTAAAACGAATTACCCAAATTGAATCAGCAGGTAACTCGCTTTCTTTAAGGAAATACAGCTTATATAGCGGCTTTTACGTCAATGAGTTGCTGGTACGTTTGTTGAACGACGATATAAGATGTGAAGCTTTATTTAGCCAGTACCAATTAACACTTTCAGCACTCGCTGATGGCTTGCCCATTGCTCCTCAGTTAAGAAAGTTTGAGCTATGCTTACTGGCTGAATTAGGCGTATCTTTTGATTTTGGCCCTGTGTTCGAGCAAAATAATGAAAACGTTGTTGGCTTCTATCATCTAGCCGAGCATGGTTTTATGCCAGCGTATACATACAGTGTTAAGAATATCACTACAAAGTGGTTTTATACTGAACACTTACAATCAATTGCAGCGTATGTTCATCATGAGACGCCACTTACTAGCAAAGTAGTAGAGCATACGTTTAAATTGCTAATGCGCGATGTTATCGACCACTTGCTGGATGGAAAACCTTTAAACAGTCGGAATTTGTTTACCAAAAATAAGAGAGAAAAACATGAGTGAATTACTTTTAGGTGTGAATGTAGATCACATTGCTACCTTACGCCAAGCTAGGGGCACAAATTATCCCGATCCTGTCTATGCTGCAAGTGTGGCGGAACATGCGGGAGCAGATGGTATTACCGTACATTTGAGAGAAGACAGACGACATATTCAAGACCGTGATATTCATGTGTTAAAACAAACATTGCATACGCGGATGAATTTTGAAATGGCTGTTACTGATGAAATGGTTGCAATTGCTTGTGATGTAAAGCCTGCTTTTTGTTGTTTAGTGCCTGAAAAAAGAGAAGAGCTTACCACTGAAGGAGGGCTAGATGTGGTCTCTCAGCTTGCTAAGGTATCAAAAGCTGTTGAAAAATTAGCCGTAGTTGGCACGCAAGTTAGCCTATTTATTGACGCCGATAAAGCTCAAATTGATGCCGCTTTGGCAAGTGGTGCACCCTATATTGAAATTCATACGGGTCATTATGCTGATGCAAAAGATGAATCAGCTCAACAAAAAGAATTGGCTCGTTTAATTGAAGGTATAAAATACGCGCATGGTATCGGCTTAAAAGTTAATGCTGGACATGGATTAAATTACTTTAATGTAAAACCTATTGCGGCAATTGAAGAAATAATAGAGTTAAATATTGGCCATGCTATTATCGCTAGGGCCGTAATTGATGGCCTTGATAAAGCCGTTAGAGATATGAAAGCGTTGATGCTAGAAGCTAGAAGCTAGAAGCTAATATGTTAATATCTAATCATTAGTTAATGATAATGTTTACTATAACAAAGTAGCTAAAGGAATGAGCATGCCTGTAGTTGGTATTGGTACTGATATAATTGAGATAAACCGTATCGTTGCCATGAGTGATACGACGCGTGAAAGACTCGCAAAAAGAATATTGACTCCGAGTGAATACCAACACCTTTGTACAATTAATTCGTCTTCAGCTACAACAGGTGCTCGCTATCTTGCCAAACGTTGGGCGGGTAAAGAAGCCACTGCTAAAGCATTGGGAACCGGCATCGCCGCTGGTGTATCATTTCAGCACATTGAAATTAAGTCATTAGCAAGTGGGCAACCTATACTTGAACTATCATCCAGAGCTTTGGAAATCGCCCATACGTTGAAAGCCAGTCATTGGCATATTTCTTTGGCTGATGAAAAACACTATGCAACTGCTTTTGTCACCCTTTCATAGAGTTAGAAAAGTTCATTATTAAAAAAGATACTAAAGTTTTTTTTGGTGGTTTTTTGTACTACACTAAGATCAGAGTAATCGTGTGTTTAATCTTTAATTGTAGTCGTTTAGTATGATGGCTATAGGTTGTATTAATAAGGAATGGTCATGCAGGCACAAGAAAAACCAATGCTTGAAAGACGCCAGCGAGCGCCTGAGCAATCTATTTGGTGGAATAAATTATCATTGGCACAGAAGTTTTCTGCGAGTAGTTTGGGTAAATTTGGTTATGAATTATCATTTGTACGTAATGAACAAGGGAGAAGCTTAGCCATTTTAACTTGTAGTTCTGGGGTGGCGGCTATTACAGAAGACGGTGAAATAAATACTTCACCAAGCGTCAATATTCGAGATTAATATTCTAATTAAGACACTTCCTCATTTAATTGAGCAAGTAGTTTAGGCGCTTGCGCAGAAACTAATGCTATTTGTTCAAAAAACTCTAAGAACTCAGGTTCTAAACTATCTAAAGGAACCTCTTTCTTTAATTGCGTTTCAAGCTCTAGACAAACTCTAGACAAACTAGGTACGCCGGTATAACAACATGCACCATTAAGTTTATGTATTAAGCTCTTTAACTCTGTTCTATTTTGATTCACTAAGGCTTGGCTAATACCTTTTTGGTTACCCACTAACCCTTTTATTAAACCGGCTAACATTTCTTTGGCTAATTCTTCTTTACCACCTGTTCTTTCTAATGCTAATGACCAGTCAATCACTTTAGTTACTCCTTCAATTTTCGAAGGCATAGTTTGAGAAAATGTTGGTAATGGGGTATTTTCAGCCGTATTATTTATAAAGTAATTCACATCACAGTATTCATAAATAATATGGCTAAGCATTGTTTCGTCAATAGGTTTTGTCATATAAGCATTGAAACCCTGCTTTTGCATTTTCTCTTTTTCTCCACTTAATGCATGTGCTGTAACGGCAATGATAGGCGTTTTTTTATTGATAGAGTTATCTCTTATCATTTTGAGTGTGCTTATGCCATCCATTATTGGCATTTGAATATCCATAAATATTAATGCGTAACTTTCAGTCTTGCATAGCTCAAATGCTTTCATACCGTTATCTGCTAATACAACTTCATGCACTTGTTCAAGCAGTAAAGCATTGATTAATTTTAAATTAGCTTCATTATCATCAACGGCTAATACCTTAATTGGCAGTATTTGTTTACTTGGAATAGCTAAACTCTCTGGCTCAGCAAGTAACGCACTATAAAGTTTATTTATAGTCATAGGTTTGCTTAAACAACTTAGTGCGCCACTGGCAAGCAAAGCGTCTTGTAAGCTTGGTGAATTACTGTTTATTGCTAAGTGAATATTAGAGATTTGAGGTTTTACCAAGGCAATTATTTTCTTCAGATCACTCAGTGCTGTAGCTGTTCTATCATGACCTATTAAGGCATAATCAAAACTGCTACCCGTTTTAGCTTTTTCATGTGCAAGTATTTCATTTAACTGCTTTATACTCTCTACTTGCGTGACTTGCATTTGCCAATCTATCAATGTGTCGCAGGTAGACGCTCTCGTATGAGGGTGTGGCTCATAATATAAAATTGACTTGTTTTCTAGGCGTTGGTGATCAAGTCCTCCCGCTAAGGATACAGTATTCACCCCACACTCAAAATTAAACCAGAACGTTGAGCCATTATTTTCTTTGGAGCTAAAGCCTACATCACCTTTCATTTCATAGGCGAGTCGTTGGCAAATAACCAAGCCTAAACCTGTACCACCATGTAGCCGAGTAATTGTTTGATCTGCTTGAGCAAAAGCCTTAAAAATAGCTTGTTGTTGATCGCTATTCATACCTATACCCGTATCATTAACGGTTATTTTCACCGCGGCTCGTTTAGCATTTATTACCTTAAAGGTGACATCAATGACAACTGAACCATATTGAGTAAACTTAATGGCATTACTCACTAGATTGCTCATGATTTGCTTAATGCGCATGGCATCACCTAACAATGAATCAGGTATTGAATTATCTATTTTGACCGATAATTCTAGTTCTTTTTTATGTGCGCTAGGAGCAAGTAGGGTTAAACTTTCTTCTATAGATTCTCTTAGTGAAAAAGGAATAGTTTCAATTACCATTTTACCGGCATCAAGTTTAGAGAAGTCGAGAATATCGTTAATGATAGTGAGTAAGTTGTTGGCAGATCTATCTATCGTTTGTAAATAATCTCTTTGTGAGTCGCTTAACGGTGTTTTCAATACTTGTCTGGTAAAGCCAATTACACCATTTAAAGGCGTACGTAATTCATGGCTCATATTGGCTAAAAATTCAGACTTTATTTTATTTGCTTCTTGGGCTTTCTTCTTAGATATGCTCAATTCAACATTTTGGACTTCGTACTGCTCTAAACTTTCACGTAAGTCTATGGTGGCTTGATCAATGCTACCTTGCATTTCATTTTGGTAATTGCCAAGCGATTGAGCCATGGCATTAATCCCCGTTTTCAAAAAATTAAGCTCGCCAACAAGTTGTCCGGTAACACGGCTTTCTAGCTTTCCTTCGCGGATACGGTCAATGGCATGTATCATAGAATTAACTGGTTTTGCCACATTTTTGATCAATTTCAAAGCAAAAATACCACTTAAAAGAACGGAGAGAAAAGCCATGGTAAATGCGATGATATAGTGACTTTGCTGCTTAAAGACAACCTGGCTTCTGTCGACATGAATGGCAATATAACCTAAAATTTCAGGCTCATTTTTGTTCTCCATTCGTTCTTCTAAAATGGGCGTTCTAAAAATAATAAAATCGTCTGAATACTGACCCTTGGTATACGTTGGTGTTTTATCACCAGCCTTTAACCGCATTAAGTTGGTATTGCCATGGTAAGCGCTGGTAACAAAAATTTGATTATCTAAGGTGAAAATTGCGATGCTTTTGATTAAGCTTGATTGACTGCGATGGGCAGCACTGACAATAGTACGTAGTCCTTCACGGTCGTTCTCAATAAGCGCGGTCTTACTGGTGATAGCTAGGGGCTCTATAATACTATGAGCTCTAAGCGTTAAGAATTCATTTAGTTCAACACTGCGGTTATATGAAAAATAGCCAGCAAGGCCAAAACCAATTAAAGCAGTTGGCACAATAGTTAATAGTACTACCCAATCTTTGAGGCTTATTTTATGCATTTCTTATAAATCATTCCGTGTTACTTAATAAGATAACTGGTGTAAAATAATAACCTTATAATGTCATAAGCATTTAAAAATATATAGCTTATAAACACAGGAAGCGCTAATCGTGGCAAACTTTTTTAAAGCAAGTAACAAAAAGCCAGTACTAGGGTTAGATAAAGATAAGCTCATAGTAAGAATAAAGAAACTAGACTTAAATGGCTGCGGCGTTGCTTATTATAAAAATAAACCGATATTTATCAGTGGCAGCTTAGCTAATGAAGATATTGAAATTAAGATAGTTGAGCAGAAAAACAAGTATGCCAAAGGCAAGTTGTTAAAAATTAACACCGAAAGTAGCCAGCGGGTGATAGCTAAGTGTTCACATTTTGGTGCTTGTGGAGGTTGTGATTTACAACACCTTGACTATCAAGAGCAGATTATCTTTAAACAACGGAAAGTAGCAGAATTATTTTCTCGTAGCGGTATTCCAAAAAGCGTTATTGAGCATTTACCATGGCAATCGGCTATAACGAGTTCTCCCTATCATTATCGGAGAAAAGCAAGGATAGGCGTACAATTTGATAAAAATGCACAGGCAATAATTGGTTTTAGGCAAAAAGCGACTAATCAGCTAATAAATATCAAATCATGTCCTGTACTTGCAGAACCAGCAAGTAATGTATTTATGATATTGAAAGAACTCATCGCTAAACTGAGTGTTAAAAAAGCCATTGGTCATATTGAAGTTATCTGTACTGAACATAAAGAAAATTTTCAAAGTGTATTGACGTTAGTGATAAGACAGATTAGAAAACTGAATGAGCAAGACCTATTGCTCTGGCAACAATATGCAGAGAACAATCAATGGCAGCTATTTTTTCAAGAAGATGAGACGGATGAAAAAGCTCGGAATATTACGTCTAAGAACAATAATTGTGAGGATTTAAGCTATCGTCTAATTGATGATGTCGTCATTAATTTTGCACACAGTGATTTTATTCAGGTAAACCAGCAAGTGAATGTCGCTATGGTTGAGCAAGCACTTACATGGTTGCAGCCTCAAAAAAGCGATCTGGTGTTAGACTTGTTTTGTGGTTTAGGGAATTTTAGCCTGCCTCTTGCAAAAAAGGTGAATAAGGTGGTCGGGGTTGAAGGTGTACAGAGTATGGTTGATAAAGCCCATACCAATGCCACTTCGAATCAAATTGACAACTGCAGTTTTTTCCAAGCTGACTTAAATAGCCATTGGCTAACTAGCAAAGAAACCAGCCCTGATCATCAATGGACAAAACACAAATTCACTAAAGTGCTACTTGATCCAGCTAGAGCAGGTGCAGAATTAGCGCTTGAGCAAGTGATAAAATTAGCGGTTCCTACCGTTTTATATATCAGTTGCGATCCTGCAACATTGGCACGAGATAGCCAGTTGCTACTGGCAAAAGGTTATAAAATTGAAAAAATTGGTCTAGTCGATATGTTTTCGCAAACAAAGCATGTTGAGACTATGGTATTGTTTCAGCAATAGAGCCAAATAATAAGGTATATCCTACTTATACAAAGGAAAGAACATGGTTTCGGTGCGAAAATCTCATCAAGTTGTCAGTGTCGATTTTAAACACTGGTTAACAGAACAAGAGTTATCAACAACAAAGCAACAAGCACTTGAATATTCATGGGAAAAAGTAGCTCATTTTTTTCAGGAGCAAGAAGTGAGTTTACTCAAGTCAATGGAGATGGTTGAGATTCTCTCAGGACTGAATCTAGATGCGGATTCTTTATCCGCTGCTTTTTTAACACCTTTAATTGAAAGCCATTTAATCGAAGAGCAGTTTGTTAACGAACATTTCAGTAAAGATATTGTTATGCTTTGCCAAGGCGTTGAAAAAATGGCTGCTATTAAAGGTCTAAGACAGCAAAATAGTGCGGGCAATATTGATAATATTCGTCGAATGTTGTTGGCAATGGTTGAAGATGTACGCGCCGTTGTCATCAAACTTGCTGAACGCCTTTGTGATTTACGAGCGCAAAAAAATAGTGATGAAGAAACACGAGTATTAGCTGCGAAAGAAAGTGCAAGTATATACGCGCCTCTAGCGAATCGACTAGGTATAGGACAGTTAAAATGGGAGTTGGAAGATATTTCTTTTCGCTATCTTCACCCGCAAGTTTACAAAAAGATTGCTAGATTACTCGATGAAACTCGTCTAGAACGAGAGCGATATATGAGTAATTATGTAGGTAATTTAAATGAGCAATTAACCGCATTACAAATTAACGGTTCAGTAGATGGTCGGCCTAAGCATATTTATAGTATTTGGAAAAAAATGCAGCAAAAATCCCTTGATTTTGAACAATTATTTGATGTTCGAGCTGTACGTGTAGTTGTTGAAAAAGTACAAGATTGTTATTCCGCCCTTGGTATTGTGCATACACAATGGCGTCATTTAGCGAAAGAATTCTCCGATTATGTAGCCACACCTAAGCCAAACGGTTATCAATCCATTCATACTGTTGTTGTCGGCCCTGAAGGGAAGTCAATTGAGGTGCAAATTAGAACACAGCAAATGCATGATGATGCTGAACTAGGGGTTGCAGCACATTGGCGCTATAAAGAAGGCAATGCTAGCGGTAAAAGTAATAGTTTTGATGATAAAATTGGTTGGTTACGCAAAATATTACAATGGCAAGATGATGTAGCGCAAAGTGGCGATTTATTAGAAGAATTACGCTCGCAAGTTTTTGAAGACAGGATTTACGTATTCACACCGTCAGGTGATGTCATTGATCTACCTATGGGCGCTACCCCATTAGATTTTGCTTACTATATCCATTCAAATGTTGGGCATTGCTGTATTGGTGCAAAAGTATTTGGCAAAATTGTACCTTTTACTCATCGATTGAAAACTGGGGATCAGGTCGAAGTGTTAACCAGTAAACAACCTAACCCAAGTCGTGATTGGTTAAACCCCAGTTTGCATTATATCCATTCATCACGCGCTAGAGCTAAAGTACAGCACTTTTTTAAGCTTCAAGACCGAGATAAGCATTTAGCACAAGGGAAAGAGTTACTCGATGCTGAGTTAGCAAAATTGGGTGATTTAACCATTACTCAAGCGATACTAAAAGATGCCGCTATTCGCTTTAATGTAAAAACAATTGAAGATCTGTATGCTGCTATCGGTTCCGGTAATGCGCGCTTACAGCAAGTAATTAATTATTTTAAACAGCTTGAAGATAAGTTTAAACCAGTTGAGCAGTTAGACCCTCAAAGTCTAGTAAGAGAGTCTCAAGTAGGGAAAAGTGCCACAGGTGACAATAATGGTATTACCGTTTCAGGTGTCGGTAATTTACTTACTCATATGGCCAAATGTTGCTCCCCTGTACCGGGCGATTTGATTTCAGGCTTTATCACTCAGGGACGAGGAATCTCAGTTCATCGCCAAGATTGTGAGCAATTCGCTAGTGTATTACTTCAACAACCAGAGCGCTTTGTTGAAGTACAATGGGGACTTGATGATAAACAAAGTTACCAAGCCGTAGCACAAATTATTGCCAGTGATCGTCAGGGATTATTTCGAGATATATCTACTATTATTGCTAATGAAAAAGTCAGTATTATAGGTATTGAAAGTCATACCGATAGTGCCAAGCAAACTATGAGTATGAAGGTTAAAATGGAGGTGACGAGTAGTGAGTTATTAACTCGAGTTTTGGATAAGCTTCATCAACTTGATGATGTATTAGAAGTAAAGCGCCTATAAGCTGCCCAATGCAGTATTAGCCGTTTCAAAGTATATGTTTGGTAAGGCAATTACGCCTTGCAAGGAAAGTAAATGCAAAATCTTAATATTGACAGTACCCCTTCCATAGAAAAATTACGTTGGATTATGAGCCAACTTCGCGACCCTGAGACAGGGTGCCCATGGGATATAAAGCAGAATTTTACTTCTATAACTGCTCATACAATTGAAGAGGCTTATGAAGTTGTTGACGCTATTGAACAAAATGACTTTGCAGAATTAAATAAAGAATTAGGTGACTTGTTGTTTCAAGTGATTTTTTATAGTCAGCTAGGTCAAGAACAGCAATTATTTGATTTCGATTCTGTAGTAGACTCTATTTGTGAAAAGCTGATACGCCGTCACCCTCATGTGTTCGGTGATGTTGATTTAAACAGTGATGCTCAAATAAAAGCAAACTGGGAAAATGAAAAATCCAAAGAGCGGCAAAATAAAAATCAACAAAAAGATTTGAGCATTTTAGCCGATATTCCTAAAAACCTACCTGCTTTATCTCAGGCAGCTAAAATTCAAAAGCGTTGCTCACATGTTGGCTTTGATTGGCATAATATTAACGATGTTTTTGCTAAAATTGAAGAAGAAGTGCTTGAAGTTAAAGATGAGTTAGAAGCTGAAAATATTTGCCAAGCAGCGTTAAGTGAGGAGCTAGGTGATTTAATGTTTGCCGTTGTTAATTTATGTCGTCATATCAAAGAAGATCCTGAAACACTACTACGTCGAGCTAATCAAAAATTTACACATAGGTTTCATGGTGTAGAAGAGCAAGTGCGTCAATCAAAGCGAGATTTTTCACAGCACGATTTGGCACAATTAGAACAATATTGGCAACAGGTAAAAGCCGAAGAGAAGCAAAGTGATGACTAAATTATTATTATCCACTATCACGTTGGGAAAAGAGTTACAGGTTGAGAATAGTCATGTAACGATTGGTTTAACCAATCCTAAAAGTCCTAGTAATGTTGGTGCAATTATGCGCGCGGCAGGTTGTTATAGCGTAGACCAAGTACTCTATACCGGACAACGTTATGCGAATGCAACAAAATATAGCGGTGCCAAACATAATACAGACACTAAAAATGCTCGTGACAAAATTCCATTAGTTGCCACTGACGATTTTAAAAATATTAAAGCCGGGCTGGAAAATTTACCAGAAGCAACTAGAATTATTTGTGTGGACTTAGTTGAAGGGGCGACACCACTACCTCATTTTGAACACCCAGATCAGGCACTTTATATTTTTGGACCTGAAGATGGCACTATCAGCCAGTCGGTGATTAATTGTGCGGATGACGTTGTCTATGTACCTACAGTGGGATGTATGAATTTAGCTGCATCTGTCAATGTACTGCTTTATGACAGGCTGGCAAAGTCTTTAGTTAAAACTAATAGAACACAAAGCGATACTACTTTGATTAGAAAAAGTCGCGATACAAACAACAAAGTTAAAGTACAAGTTAAAGCTAATTTGTAAATGGATTTAAAATAGGGAGCGAGTTGTGAATCAAAGTCAACAAACCATAGTAGAGCCAAGTAATCCCTTAAGCGAATGTCCTGTTCCTATATCGACACGTAGCAAAGTAAAAGTGTTTTTATGGAAGGCTTCAGGGATGTTTTGTGTTGGTTTAGCAATCTTAGGTGCAATTCTTCCCATTCTACCAACTACTGTGTTTTTAATTATGGCTACAGGTTGTTTTGCTAAATCATCCCCTAGGATGCAACGTAAGTTGCTTAATAACAAAACTTTCGGTCCACTTATCCATGAATGGCAGCAGCATCGTAGTATTCCTAGGAAAGCCAAGAGGGTAGCTTTATTAACAATAGTGTTATCTGTTGTCTGGTCTGGTTATTTACTGCAAAGTATTATGCTAACTTTGTTAGTTTTCTTACTCGTTTTAGGCCCATTCATCTTCTTATGGCGCTTACCCGTTAGCAAATAATTTGTATGCGATTTAAAAGTTCTAATAAGTAAAATGAGTTTTGTGCTTTAAATAAATGACTTCTTATCTTTTTTCAGTCAAAAAACATAGCTAAAAACACGCCCTTCAATGAATATACATGAGAATATAGTTAGCTTTGCATAGCTGAATGTTTCTCGAGTCAATGAAAAATATACTTAGTTTCAAGTTTTCGATGGAAATATACTCAATCACTTCTACACTTTAAGATAATGAATTCTTAACGCATTGTTAATTGGTTATGGATATTAAATCAAATCATCTAATTAATTTAGAAAAGAACTCGCATAAATCTACTTTTTTTCTTATTAGTCAAATGATGTTGGTCTTTCGCAAGGAGGGTAGTTAGTGATCTTAGGGAAGGTGTATTTACTTGATGATGATGAGGATATGTTGTCATTAATACAGGACATGATTGAAAGTGTTGGCTTGACTTGCAACGCTTTTTTACGAGGTAATGTTTTTTTTGAACAAGTAAGTACTTTTGAAGAAAACAGCCTAATGGTACTTGATTTAAACATGCCTGAAATGGATGGCATTGAAGTAATGCGCCGTTTAGCAAAAATGGAAAACCCACCGACATTAATACTAATGAGTGGCCATGATATTAGTGTTTTACACTCAGCCCAAAAATTAGGATACGAGCATAATCTACATATTTTACGAACCATAACCAAGCCTATATATTTAAAAGACTTTCAACAAGTATTGCTAAAGTTTTATTCGAGAGTGGCATTAAATAAATCGAGAGAAATTAAAGAGTCACTAAGTCATCCAGACCGAGGAATTGATCCTCAAGAGTTGTTAGAGGCAATACAACAAAAACAGCTCGTCTTGTACTATCAACCGCAAATTCATATAGCCAGTAATGAATGTCATGCCTGTGAAGCACTAGTTCGGTGGCGCCATCCTGAAAAAGGCTTGGTTTTTCCTGATCAATTTATTGCTATAGCGGAAGCTAATGGTTGGATGGAAATATTGACCAATGAAGTTTTACGTCAAGCTGTAGAACAAGAATTTATTTGGAGTCAAAAAGGGTACCATATTCATGTTTCGGTTAATGTTTCTGCTGATAATATCACCAGTTTATCTCTGCCAGAGCAAGTTAGCGCATTACTTTCTGAAAAGAAAATCACACCAAGTATGCTAACGCTAGAGGTAACGGAAAGTGCACTAATGGGAGAGTTGGTCACTTCATTAGATATTCTGACAAGATTAAGACTTAAAGGCTTAGGTTTGTCGATTGATGATTTTGGCACGGGCTATTCGTCATTATCTCAACTTCATAAAATTCCTTTTTCAGAGTTAAAAGTAGATCAAAGTTTTGTTTTCGCTATGCTCAGAGATAAAGAAGCTAAGGCGATAGTAAAAACGTGCATTGTGCTAGGGCATGAATTAAATATGGCTGTTGTGGCTGAAGGGGTTGAAACAAAAGCCCATTTTGAACTGTTGAAGGAAATGGGCTGCGATATTGCACAAGGTTATTTTTTTAGTAAAGCGGTACCGGCAATAGAGCTTGAGGAGTTTTTGCTTAAACAAAACGCCCAGCAACATATTTTAACTGAGTAATGTTAACCAAACGCTTTGCCAACTAAAGCAGCAAACACAAAACGCCCAAGCAGCAAACACAAAACGCCCAACCGTATTTATTAAGTCAAGAATATTAACCAAACGCTTTGCCAACTAAAGCAGCAAACACAAAACGCCCAACCGTATTTATTAAGTCAAGAATATTAGCCTAACGCTTTGCCAACTAAAGCAGCTAAATGCTCAGGTAATGTCAATTTAAGTGCTATATCGTGAGCTTCTTCAGACATTTTTTTCCAAGTTAACTGTACAATTCGAATTATTTTCTCTTCATTATCTTGTTCAATGTATTGCTTGGCAAAATCATCAAAGTAGTAGGTAAGAAAAACTAAACAGGCGACATCTTCCATGGTTTGACTGTCGGCATTACGCTTTAAATTTTCTTTACGAATAATGCATGCTGTTTGTTCGGCTTGCTCTTGGCTATAGCCATGCTCTTGCATTATCTCTGCTGTAAGCTCTGCGTGAAATTTCCCCAACGCTATACGCCATTGATAATAACCAGCCTTATTTTGAGTAAATTCAGTACGCTTCAACTGCCACCGTTTGATATGCTGAGCACGTACAGCAATTTGCAATAATTCATTAGCTTGTGGCCAATATTGCGTTAAACATGCTGTCATGCGTTGCCCATAAATTAACTCTTTTGGATGTTCGATACCATTAGATAAAGTGACATTGATGTCTTGGCCATTAATATCATCAATGGCAGAGAAAACTTTTTCGAGATTGTTTTGCATAGCAAGCTCCAATAAAAATTACACAAGTATCATAACGATTAACAGTAAACAAAAAAATGATTTTTTCTCATATTGAATGCTTTGTTGTTATTGTTGTTAGTCTTGATTTTAAGTATAATGCTTTCCCGTCCTGCTTTATGGTTTTTTTGCCTTATTTTTAGTGATTTTTCAACTAAAATAAGTGCCAAGAACTAAACTTTGATTAAAAACGATAAAGCACAAAATTTCTGTATTTCCCTTACATCGGTGTAGACATGACAACTAGATATATTTTTGTTACTGGCGGCGTAGTTTCGTCTCTTGGTAAAGGTATTGCAGCAGCTTCGTTGGCTGCAATACTTGAAGCACGTGGTTTGAAAGTAACCATGCTGAAACTTGACCCTTATATTAATGTCGATCCTGGCACCATGAGCCCTATTCAACATGGTGAAGTATTTGTTACTGAAGACGGCGCAGAAACAGATTTAGATTTAGGTCATTATGAGCGTTTTATTCGCACTAAAATGACAAAGCGTAATAACTTTACTACGGGCCGTATTTATCAAGATATATTAGCTCGTGAACGTAAGGGAGAGTTTTTAGGCGCAACAATTCAAGTGATACCTCACATTACAAATGACATTAAGCGTCGCGTGATAGCGGGCGCTGAGGGTTATGATGTTGCTATGGTTGAGGTAGGCGGTACGGTTGGTGATATTGAGTCGCAACCTTTTTTAGAAGCCATACGTCAACTAGCGACAGAAGTTGGTCGTGAGCGAGCAATGTTTATGCACTTAACACTTGTGCCTTATCTTGCTGCAGCAGGAGAAATAAAAACAAAACCAACGCAGCATTCAGTAAAAGATTTACGCTCGATTGGTATTTTTCCTGATATTTTGGTTTGCCGTTCAGATAGAGCACTGCCAAATTCAGAACGCGCTAAAATTGCTTTGTTTTGTAATGTTGAAGAAAGAGCTGTCATTTCGATGCGAGATGTTGACAGTATTTATAAAATTCCAGCATTGTTGAAATCTCAAGGCACAGATGAGCTAGTGACTAAACGCTTTGCTTTAGACGTGCCTGAAGCTGATTTAACTGAGTGGGAAGAAGTGCTATACCATGAAGCGAACCCTAAAGGTGAAGTGTCTATTGGTATGGTTGGTAAATACATTGAATTGCCCGATGCTTACAAATCGGTCAACGAAGCATTAAAGCATGCTGGCCTTAAAAACCAAGTTACGGTAAATATTAAATACGTTGACTCACAAGATGTGGAAGTGAAAGGCACCGAATTGTTAAAAGATCTAGACGCAATTCTTGTTCCTGGCGGCTTTGGTGAACGTGGTGTTGAAGGTAAAATTATTACTGCACAATATGCTCGAGAAAATAAGATACCTTATTTAGGAATTTGTTTAGGAATGCAAGTGGCATTAATTGAATATGCCCGTAATGTTGCTGGTTTAACGGATGCTCATAGTACCGAATTTAATGACCAAACCCCTTACCCAGTCGTTGGATTAATAAGTGAATGGCTAGATGAAGAGGGTCAAGTAGAGTATCGCAGCGAAGATTCTGATTTAGGTGGAACTATGCGTTTAGGCTCACAATTGTGTCACCTTGTGAAAGGTACCAAGGTCTGCGACGTATATGGTAGTGAAACAATTAATGAAAGACACCGTCACCGTTTTGAGGTAAATAATAACTACCGAGAACAATTAAGCAACGCAGGTTTAGTGTTTTCAGGTTTATCTACCGATAAAAGTTTAGTTGAGGTGATTGAAATTCCAGATCACCCATGGTTTGTTGCTGGGCAGTTCCATCCCGAGTTTAATTCAACTCCGCGTGATGGACACCCATTATTTGAAAGCTTTGTTGCTGCCTCTTTTGACTATCAAAAACAGCAATCAAGTTAGTTCAATTAACATTACAAACCGTAGCCATTGCTGCGGTTTTTTATGTTCAGGATGAACGTTAGGTCTTGTAAATAGGGATGATGCAGAGTGACCAGGCAACATAATTTAATAGAAATTTAATTTTAAAGTTTGTAAAGGAACAGTAATGTCAAATATCAGTAAAATTTTCGCTCGTGAAATCATGGATTCTCGCGGTAACCCAACCGTAGAAGCTGACGTTTATCTAGAATCAGGTGCTTGGGGACGTGCTGCTGCACCATCAGGCGCATCTACGGGCTCTAGAGAAGCGCTAGAGTTACGTGACGGTGATAAAACTCGTTATCTAGGTAAAGGTGTATTAAATGCAGTGGCTGCTATTAGAAATGACATTACACCCGCTTTAATTGGTCAAAATGCATTAGAGCAAACCAACATCGATAAAATCATGATTGATTTAGACGGTACCGAAAATAAAGAAAAATTTGGTGCAAATGCTATTTTGGCTGTGTCATTAGCGGTAGCAAAAGCTGCAGCAGCTGATAAAGGCGTGCAATTATTTGAACATATTGCCGATTTAAATGGCACACCAGGTATATATAGCTTACCAGTGCCTATGATGAATATCATTAACGGTGGAGAGCATGCTGATAATAATGTTGATATTCAAGAGTTTATGGTTCAACCAGTTGGAGCTAAAAGCTTTAGTGAAGCATTACGTATGGGTGCTGAAATCTTCCATGCTTTGAAAAAAGTATTGTCAAACAAAGGATTAAATACTGCTGTTGGTGATGAAGGTGGTTTTGCGCCTGATTTGGCATCTAATGCAGATGCATTAGCGGTAATCAAAGAAGCAGTTGCTGCGGCAGGTTATGCGTTAGGCACTGATATTACTTTAGCAATGGATTGTGCTGCATCTGAATTTTATGATGCTGATAAAGAAATTTATGATCTTAAAGGTGAAGGCAAACAATTTAGCTCAAATGAATTTTCTGACTTCTTAGGTGAGCTTTGCAAAGAATACCCCATTGTATCAATTGAAGATGGCTTAGATGAATCAGATTGGGATGGCTTTAAATATCAAACTGAGTTACTTGGCGATAAAGTCCAAATTGTAGGTGATGATCTTTTTGTAACGAATACTAAAATCTTCAAAGAAGGTATTGATAAAGGCATCGCAAATTCTATTTTAATTAAGTTCAATCAAATTGGCTCATTAACAGAGACTTTAGCTGCTATTCAAATGGCAAAAGACGCGGGTTACACTGCAGTGATTTCTCATCGCTCAGGTGAAACTGAAGATGCCACAATTGCTGACTTAGCGGTAGGTACAGCAGCGGGCCAAATCAAGACGGGGTCTTTATGTCGCTCTGACCGTGTCTCTAAATACAATCAGTTACTCCGTATTGAAGAGTTTTTAGCTGACAAAGCAATATACAATGGAATAAGTGAAATTAAAGGTCAATAGGCCTTTAGTTAGATTTATTTCATTTAGCAAAGCATAGCGAGTCCATAGCGGCTCGCTTTTTTGTACATAAATTTTATCTTTTTACCGGGATCAAGTATGCTTAGACGATATAGACATAACCATTTGATTTAATAATTGATGTCTCAAACTTCTCTTTGGCAAGCTAATCAGCAAAATAATGATTTTGCAGAGCTTTGTAATGCGCTATATGAGCGTGAGTTACGCGTGTTAGCTAACTTAGAAACCACTTCAGTTGAGAGTGTGCAGGGGCGTTTAAAAAGCTTATCCTATTATATTAATCGCACCGCTAACTTAATGGCGCAAGTGTGCGAGCAAGGCAAATCTCCGCTTGATTTAGATACACAAAATGCCACCTGGTCTGCTAAGCAAGCATCAAAATTACCTTTGGCGGGTCAAACTGAACAAGATATTCTTTCATGGTATGAAATCAATGCTTTACAACTTGGTCTAGTCATTCCAGTACTTAAGTTAGATCACATTACTTTAGACTCAATCGACCGAATTGATCCTGATAAAAATAGAGTGCGTACTAATGCTTCTGGTTGGTTTTCACTCGAAGATGTAACCAGTAATAGTAATCACCTTACACTTCTAAAACCCAATAAAAAAGTAATGATGGCTGCTTGCGCAGGACATTGTTGGCAAGATAACACGCAGAAAAACAAATTAAGACCAACGATGTTGAGCTTGCGTGAACTGCTGCTTTCTTGCGCAATTAACTGGCAAGATTTTAAACACCCTTTAGCTTTATAATAATAAGTTCATATATACATTTACACACGCTGTCACCTTTATATAATGGTGGCAATTTAAATTGTTTAGACATTACTTCATAGTTAATCATGCGGGTATTTACAGCACTGTTATTGATAATTTTTAGCTTATTGCAATACCGACTTTGGTTCGGTAAAAATAGTGTGCCTGATTATCTTGCTTTACAAGAAGAAGTAACTCGCCAGTTAGCCGCTAATGACAAGCTTAAACAGCGTAATAAATTGCTTTATGCCGATACCGACGATCTTAAGTTGGGTACCGAAGCTATCGAAGAGCGTGCTAGAAATGAGCTTGGAATGATTAAAGAAAATGAAACCTTTTTTCGTCTTATTCCTAAGCAAAATAATTCAAACAATAGTAATGCTAGCAAGGAATTACTTTAGTGAGAAATCTTGCAACTGAACAATTAGAAAATCAACAGTTTGTTGTGATTGTACCTGCTGCGGGTGTTGGTAAACGTATGTTAGCCTCTCGTCCAAAGCAGTACTTGTCTATCAATAATGAGGCTATTCTAAGTCATACACTAAACCGTTTGTTAAGTCATGAAAGAATAGCCAAAGTTATAATTGTGCTAAGTGATGATGATGACTACTTTGTTCAGACAGCATTGGCTGATAACCCAGATATTATTAGAGTCAGCGGTGGCAACGAGCGAGTAGACTCGGTGTTAAATGGCTTGAAGGCAGTGCAATCAAATGAATGGGTATTAATTCACGATGCGGCCCGCCCTTGTATAACACATGATGATATCGACAAACTTATAACACATTGTTTATCAGAAAATAGTGGCGGTCTATTGGCCGCACAAGTAGTTGATACGATGAAACAAGCAAAGCGCGGAGTTAAAGGCACTTCATCGGTTGGTATGACAATAGAGCGTTGTAATTTATGGCATGCATTTACACCGCAAATGTTTAAAGCGAAAGAACTAAAGCAAGCTATTGAATCTGCTTTAGCAAAAGGTGTAACAATAACCGATGAATCATCGGCTATCGAATGTGCCGGTTTACCGAGTTCACTTATTCCTGGGCGTAGAGATAACATCAAAATAACGCGGCCAGAAGATTTAGTGCTTGCTAGCTTCTATTTAGAGCAACAGGTAAAAGAACAGTTAACTGCTGAAAATAATTAGATAATTTGAAGGAAATAGAATGCGTATAGGCCATGGCTTTGATGTACACAAATTTGGCGGAGAGGGGCCATTAATACTTGCCGGTATTGCTGTACCTTTTGAACAAGGCTTTGTTGCCCACTCGGATGGAGATGTTGCTATTCATGCACTGTGTGACGCTATTCTTGGCGCACTTTGTTTAGCGGATATAGGTAATCATTTTCCTGATACAGATGGCCAATATAAAAATATTTCAAGTAGAATATTATTACGACATGTAGTGGCTTTGATGACCGAAAAAGGCTATAGCCTTGGTAACGCTGATATTACTATAGTGGCCCAAGCACCGAAAATTTCTCCGTATTTATTGACCATGCGTGAATGCTTAAGTGAAGACTTAGTTTGCGAGATTGATCAAATTAATGTCAAAGCGACGACCACCGAGAAATTAGGTTACACCGGCAGAAAAGAAGGTGTTGCCGTACATGCCGTTGTATTATTAGTAAAGAAATTGAAGGGTTAAAAGTATGTTACCAGAGCTAACTTACTTGCATGGAAAACCAGCATCAAGTGGCCTATTAAGAGTTAATAAAAGTGATTTTAAAGTATTCGAGCAGTTGCCATTTGAGCCAGTTGGTGAAGGCGAACATTTATTTATTCATTTAAGAAAGACGGGGGCCAACACTGTCTTTGTCGCTCGTGAGCTTGCTAAGTATTTCAAAGTGAAAGAGCAGTTGGTGTCTTATGCGGGCTTAAAAGATCGGTTTGCAGTAACCCAGCAGTGGTTTGGTGTACACTTACCGGGTAAGCAAATTTATGATTTAAGTGATCTCAATATCGAGGGTGTTGAGGTCCTAGAGTATAAAAGACATAACAAAAAGTTAAGAACAGGCGCTTTGAGTGGAAATTGCTTTGAGTTAATTCTACGGGAAGTTACAGATCTCAAAGCGTTACAAGAACGCTGGAAAAATATTACAGAGCAAGGGGTCCCCAATTATTTTGGTGAACAGCGTTTTGGCATTGATGGGGGGAATATTGACAAAGCGTTAGCATTATTTTCTGGTACCAAAGTCAAAGACAAGAAAAAACGTGGTATGTACTTATCGGCAGCACGCTCTACTATTTTCAATGATATTATTAATGCACGTATTGAGAAAAAATTGTTTTCTACTATACAAATTGGTGATGTCCTAATGCTAGCGGGTACACAGTCAGTCTTTCACCTTGATCAAATTGACGATAGCATAGCGCTGCGTTTTGACCAAAAAGATGTCGACATTACGGCAACCATGTGGGGCTCAGGTGAGTTAATGACTACCGCTGAGCCTGAAACACTTGAACAAGCCGTGGCAGCTCGTTATAACGAGTTTTCTCAAGGTTTACCAAAATTCGGCTTAAAACAAGAACGTCGGCGGATTCGATTGATAGTTGCTCAGGCTAGTATTGAAGTGTTGTCTGATAATGAGTCAGTGAATAATAGTTTACCAGCAGTGAAAGTTTGCTTTACTTTACCCCCAGGATCTTATGCGACAACAGTACTTCGTGAATTAATTAAGTACCAAGATTGCACCCAAAGAGTTGCGGTCAAAAGCGGTAATGACAATGAACGGCAAAATTAATGAAAATATTATTAAGTAATGACGATGGCGTACATGCTCTAGGTATTAAAATACTTCAACAAGAATTAATTAAGCATTTTGAGGTAACCGTTGTTGCACCCGATAGAAATTGCAGCGGTGCGAGTAACTCATTAACGTTACTTAACCCGCTTCGAGCGCAAACCCTTGATAATGGTTTTATTTCCGTTAATGGTACACCCACAGACTCAGTGCATTTAGGTGTTAGTCAATTAGTTACATCTACCCCTGACCTTGTTGTTGCAGGTATAAATAAGGGGCCAAATTTAGGTGATGATACCCTATATTCTGGCACTGTTGCTGCTGCAACTGAAGGTAGGCATATGGGCATACCAGCTATTGCTGTTTCACTCTTAGGAAAGAGCGAAAAATACTATCAAACCGCAGCAATGATTACCGCAAAAATAATCAAGCGCATTCAATTGCATCCGCTCGCTGCTGATCAAATTCTTAATATTAATGTACCCGATGTACCTTCGACTGAGATAAAGGGAATTAAAGTCACACGCTTAGGTCATAGGCACAAAGCCGAAATGATGAAAAAGATGCAAGATCCTTGGCTTAGAGATATCTATTGGTATGGCACGTTAGGAAAAGAGCTTGATGGTGGAGAAGGTACTGATTTTCACGCAGTAGCCAATAATTATGTTTCAGTAACACCGTTAACGGTTGATATGACAGCACACCACAGTATAAAAAACATGGAAAAATGGATGAGTGACGTAACTTTATGATGACTTACACACATAATAGCCGAACGGGTAATAAATCAAAACGTAGTGGTGAACTGCTAGCACAGAAATTACAAACAGAAGGCATAAGCAATGCTCAAGTACTACAAGCAATTGCTCATTCACCTCGTCATATATTTTTGCCTGAAATTTTAGCTCATAAAGCTTATGACAATACTGCCTTACCTATTGGGCAAGGCCAAACTATTTCTCAGCCATATATTGTCGCAAAAATGTCCGAGCTGCTTTTAGCGAATGGCAGACCAAAAAATATATTAGAAATTGGCACAGGTTCAGGGTATCAAACCTCTATTTTGGCTCAGTTGACCGATAAAGTTTTTTCAGTTGAGCGAATTAAGTCATTACAATTTCAGGCAAAACGTTGTTTAAGAGCAATGGACTTACATAATATTTCAATGAAGCACGGTGATGGCTGGCAAGGTTGGGCTAGTAAAGCCCCATTTGATGCCATTATTGTAACAGCAGGCGCTGCCAGTATCCCTAAAGCATTATTAGAGCAATTAGTTGATGGTGGTCGTTTAGTGATTCCGGTTGGTGAGCAAACACAAATACTTAAAATTATTACCCGAGAAGGGGAAAGTTATGATGAGCAACAAGTAGAGGCCGTGCGTTTTGTACCATTAGTGCCAGGAGAATTATTATAATGAAGGTTTTTTCTGCTATTTATGATTGGACCTTAAAATGGGCGGAACACAAGTTCGCGCCCAGGATGTTAGCCATGCTAACTTTTGCTGAGTCAGTGTTTTTTCCTATTCCTCCCGATGTTCTACTCGCTCCTATGGTGCTTGCGAAACCAGATAAAGCATGGCAGTTAGCAAGTTTGACGACAGTAGCTTCCATTTTAGGTGGGGTCGTTGGCTATTTACTCGGTTTTTGGATGTTCGAGCCTTGGATACAGCCATTGATAACAGAATTTGGTTATCAGCAACGGTTTGACACTGCAATGAACTGGTTTAGTGAGTGGGGAGTATGGGTAGTCTTTATCGCGGGGTTTTCACCTATCCCTTATAAATTGTTTACCGTGAGTGCCGGTTTCTTACAAATGGCGTTTTTGCCATTTTTGTTCGCTTCAGCTATAGGGCGAGGCATGCGATTTTTTCTTGTAGCAAGTTTAATTCGATGGGGCGGTAGTGCTATGGAGCAAAACCTACGTAAATGGGTTGATGCGCTAGGTTGGGGATTGGTTGCTGTCATCATTATAGGTTATTTGATTTATCGCTAAATACACCACTTATTATGACTGAACTTATTTACAAAAATACGTCAATTTATTTTTCATGTGTTAAAACTACGATCAAAATACTTTGCTACATTATTTTGTTGTTCAGTCTATTTGCTTGTTCTTCTCGGCAAACACCTGCGCCTGTGGTCACTGTATATGGCAGTGACACCTCAAAAAATAAAGTACAGAAATCCATCAATGCCAGTGAATATACAGTTCGAACGGGAGAAACATTATATTCCATTGCTTGGCGGGCTAATTCAGATGTTCGCCAAATAGCTAAATTGAATAATATTTCACCTCCTTATAATATTTATCCAAATCAAAAATTAATTTTAGTTGCTAAAAATAAAGGAAAAACTGCTAAAGCTAGTAATAATACGCACTCTAGTAAAAAGCAGACTAAAAGCTCTAATCTGACCAGTAATCAAGTAGTCAAAAAGACAGTTGCATCTTCAAAAAAGCAGGCGTATGGTAAAAATGTAAGTAAGAAGAAAATAAGACAAAATGACTTAGAAAAAGCAAATTTTTCACAGAAAATTAGTCAATGGCAATGGCCTGTTAAAGGTAAGGTAATTGCACGTTTTTCTTCCAAAGCACAGGGTAATAAAGGATTAGATATCGCAGGAACCCGTGGCACTAAAATTAGCGCGGCGGCAAGTGGCAAAGTAGTTTACGCAGGTAGCGCGTTAAGAGGATACGGCAAGCTAGTTATTATAAAACATAATGATGATTACCTTAGTGCCTATGCTCATAACGATAAAATCTTAGTAAAAGAACAGCAACACATTAAAGCAGGTGATATCGTTGCAAAAATGGGTGACACCGATGCGCAAAGAGTAATGCTTCATTTTGAAGTTCGCTTTCGCGGAAAATCAGTCGATCCTTTGAAGTATTTACCGAAAAAATAATAAGTGTATTCCTATGATTTTAACCATAGAGAATAGCGGCAATCAAATATATAAAATTGGAGTTAGTGTGAATATTTAATAATTAAGTCAACTTTGCTAGATACGGGAGAACAGCATGGTAGAAGAAAAAAAACAAACCGCAGTACTAAAAGATAAAGAAGAAACAGCGTCTGGTTTAGATGCAACTCAAATTTATTTAAGTGAAATAGGATTTTCACCATTATTAAGTGCAGAAGAAGAAGTTTATTTTTCACGTCTTGCCCTCAAAGGGGACGAGCCATCACGCAAACGAATGATTGAAAGTAATCTACGTTTGGTTGTTAAAATTGCGAGGCGATATAATAATCGTGGATTACCCTTACTTGATCTCATTGAAGAAGGTAATTTAGGTTTGATTCGCGCCGTAGAGAAGTTTGACCCTGAGCGAGGCTTTCGTTTTTCAACCTATGCCACTTGGTGGATACGACAAACTATCGAACGTGCGATAATGAATCAAACACGTACTATTCGTTTACCTATCCATGTTGTTAAAGAATTAAATATTTATTTACGCGCTTCTCGCGAACTTATTCAGAAGCTTGATCATGAGCCTACCCCCGAAGATATTGCTAATTCACTTGATAAACCCGTTGCTGATGTAAATAAGATGCTGCGTTTGAACGAGAGAATTGCCTCTGTTGACACTCCTTTTGCTGGAGATTCAGATAAAGTATTGCTCGACGTCATCGCTGACGAAAAGAATGATGGCCCGGAAGGTGACTTACAATCAGAAGATATGAGCAATAATATTGTTAGCTGGCTTAATGAGTTAAACTCTAAACAAAAAGAAGTACTAGCAAGGCGATTTGGTTTATTAGGTTACGAGGCTGAAACATTAGAAAATGTCGGCCTTGAAATAGGACTTACCCGTGAAAGAGTACGTCAGATACAAGTGGAAGGTTTAAAGCGACTTAGAGACATACTAAGTCAACAAAACTTATCTATCGAGGCGCTATTCGAAGCTCAATATTAATTCATAGCACTAAAATTAAAGGCTGTAAGATATTTCTTACAGCCTTTCTGTTTTTAGAGTTTAGCTTTTAATTGGTATAATAAGTCTAAAGCCTGTCTTGGTGATAAATCATCTACATCAGTTTCACGAAGACTATCAAGAGCAGGATGCTCATCTTTCACCAAAGATAATTGTTCAAAGGTATTTGTGCTTGCGGGCAACAGCGTAGGTACTTGTTGAGTCTCTAATTCATTTAAGCGTTGTTTCGCGCGCTTAATCACTCCTTTTGGTACACCGGCAAGTTGAGCAACTTGTAAGCCAAAACTCTTACTGGCGGGCCCTTCTTGAATTGCATGCATAAAGATAATACTGTCGTCATGCTCCATAGCATCTAAATGTACATTAGCTAGTATATCAATGTGTTGTGCTAACAGCGTTAGCTCAAAGTAGTGAGTGGCAAACAAAGTAAATGCTTGCGTTTTTAATGCTAACATCTCAGCACATGCCCAAGCTAAAGAAAGCCCATCATAAGTACTTGTCCCACGACCAATCTCATCAAGTAAGACTAAACTTTTGTCGGTAGCATTGTGTAAAATATTTGCCGTTTCAGTCATCTCAACCATAAAAGTAGAGCGACCGCTGGCTAGGTCATCAGAAGCCCCTATACGGGTGAAAATACGGTCGACTACACCAATTTGAGCGGCATCAGCAGGAACAAAACAACCGATATGAGCCAACAAAACAATCAATGCTGTTTGTCGCATATAAGTAGATTTACCGCCCATGTTTGGACCTGTTATGATCAGCATTTTACGTTTATCGTTTAATACAACAGGATTAGCGATAAAAGCATCATTAGTCATTTGCTCAACGACTGCATGCCTACCGGCGTCAATACTGATACCTGAAGTTGTCACTAATTCCGGCTTTACATAGTTCAAACTGATAGATCTTTCAGCAAAATTAGTTAAAACATCAAGTTCAGCAATTGCTTGGCTTAGTATTTGTAATTGTGATAGTTCAGGTAATATCTTATCAAATAACGCTTGATAAAGGCGTTTTTCTAATGCTAAGAATTTGCTTTGAGCACTTAGTACTTTGTGTTCATGCTCTTTGAGCTCTTGAGTAATAAAACGTTCGTTATTTTTGAGCGTTTGCCGACGAATATAGTCATCAGGTACATCATTAGCTGCACTTCGACTAATTTCAATAAAGAAGCCATGAACCTTGTTATAGCCAACTTTTAATGAATGTATGCCAGTACGATCTTTTTCTTTTCGCTCTAACTGAGCTAAAAATTCAGTTGCACCGTCACTTAAGTCCCTCAGTACATCAAGCTCTTGGTGGTAACCCGGCGCAATAACACCGCCGTCTCTAATAAGCACGGGAGGATTATCTACAATGGCTTGCTCAAGTAAATTTTGAATAACAGGGATAGGTGCAATTAACTGTTTAAGATTATTCACATAGCCACAATCAACAAAGGACAAGGCTTGCTGTAATTCTGGCAATGCTTGCAGGGTATGACGTAAACGAGCAAAATCACGCGGACGGGCTGAGCCTAATGCGATGCGAGATACTATGCGCTCTATATCTCCCAATCCTTTGAGAATCGGTTGAACATCTTGGTGCAAGTCTGTAGTGATTATTTGCTCAATAGCATTTTGTCTATTAGTTAGCGTTTTCAAATCACGTAAAGGGAAATGCAACCAGCGCTTTAATAATCTTGATCCCATCGGGGTAGCTGACTTATCTAGAATTTCAGCTAAGGTGTTTTCAGTACTTCCTTGTAGGTTTTGGGTTAATTCTAGGTTACGCCTGGTCGCCGCATCAAGTATAACGCCTGAATTTGCCGACTCTGATACGATTGAACGAATATGAGGTAGTGCCGTTCTTTGGGTATCTTTTACATATTGGAATAAACACCCTGCAGCGGATAGCCCTAGCCATTTTTTATCAACACCAAATCCTGTTAGTTCTTTAGTACCAAATTGCTTATTGAGTAAGGAAATTGCCGTTTCAATATCAAACTCCCATTCAGGGCGTCGGCGTAGACCTTTGTAATTTTCAACGATTTGCATGTTAGAGAGGGTTTCGCAATACAATAACTCTGCCGGAGCTAGACGCTGTAACTCGGCTTGTAATTGTTCACTAGATTGTGGCTCAGTAAGCACAAAACGGCCACTGGTCATGTCTAAATAGGCTAAACCAAAATCGGGCTCGGAAGCTTTCTTATTTTTAGTGTGGTTTTCTGTGATTGCCACAATTAAATTATCTTGTCGATCGGTCAACAACGCTTCATCACTAACAGTGCCTGGCGTTATTATGCGAACCACCTTCCGCTCCACTGGACCTTTGCTTGTCGCTGGATCACCAATTTGTTCACAAATGGCAATAGATTCACCGAGTTGTACTAATTTAGCTAAATAGTTTTCAACAGCATGATAGGGTACCCCGGCCATAGGAATAGCATTACCACCCGTTTTTCCTCTGGCTGTTAAAGAAATATCTAATAAGTCAGATGCTTTTTTTGCATCATCAAAAAAGAGCTCGTAGAAGTCACCCATACGATAAAAGATTAATATGTTGGGAAACTCAGCCTTAATCGTAAGGTATTGGCGCATCATAGGGGTGTGAGTTGAGAGATCTTGTGTAGAATTAGTCATTTAAATACTAAGGTCTGTATCGTTATTTGGTTAAATTACTAAGTGGATTATGCCATAAGGCTAGTTGCCAGACCTTCTTTTTTTCAAAATATTCACTGTGGTTAAATAAGCAACTAATGCTACACTTTAGAGATAAAAAAAACTATCGGATAGCGATTGAAAACAGATAATATACTCATTCCACAAGCTAGCCGTAAAGCGTTGAAAGCGCTGAAACGTGTGATTATTTTAACTAATCTTGTGATTTTGGCTTTACTGGTATGGCAAAGCTTTTCGGCAAGTAAAATCCACCAAAGCTATCAAGAATCTTTAATGGATTCAGTTTCCGATCGTATCCTTTATGAATATCAAGAATATTTCTCACAATTACGTTTGGAAATTGAACTTTTTCAACAAAAACAATTGAATGAACTAGACGCACTACATCAATCTGCCGAGCAAGCACTAACGAAAGATTACATGAAAGTGCTGAATGAACTAAGAAATAATATTGATGATACCCGTTTGTTTGCTTTGATTGATGAACATGGCGTTGGCAGTTTAAAGCATATAACGGGAGAGTTTTTGCCTGACTGTGAAATTGAAATTGCTTCTACTGTTAAATCAGGTTCACAGCAACAGTTATTTTTGCATCGAAGCAAAACAAGCATTCACTTTGATTTATTACAACCCTTATCGACTGAGCATGGTAGCGGTCATTTTCTTTTCGTGGCTTTTGAGCCTAAGGTTTTAATAAGTCTATTAGATAAGTTTCAATTACCCCATCAACAATTGTTCCTAATGCGCGCTGACAATATCGGTAAAATAGAGTTAACCACGGAGCGCAGCAATACTAAATATGCTGATATGTTGCTCAACGACAACGATCTAGGGACTTTTAGCTTTATTAAATCCATATCGAACACTCGCTGGCAATTAGCTATAAGGCTTGATCCACAATATAGCATCAAGTTGTATCAACTTGGTTTAATTAAGGCTTTTGTCATTTGGTTATTTTTAGCGCTGCTGGGATATTTATTTTATCGAGGGCAAAAACTGAGATTTTTAAGGCATATACAAGTGAAGCAAGCGCTAGCCTATGTAGATAGCCATGATCAACTAACCGGTTTAGTCAATAGAGCATATTTTGATAAAGCTATAACTGAACATCTAAGTACGAGTAAAAGTAGCAATGCCGGTATCGCTTTACACATAGATATTGATAAATTTCAGGTTATTAATAATAGTTACGGCTATACCATAGGTGATAGATTTTTAAATGTTGTTTCAGTAGCGTTAAGAAAGTTTCTACCAGAAGAGGCAATTATTAGTCGTTTAGGAAATGATGAATTCGCCATGTTAATCCCTTCATTAGCTTTTACTGAAGCAAAAAATTATGCTCATGAACTTAGGTTGTTATTTCAAAAAATTCAATTACCAGAGCTACAAAAAGACAGTAATCTGACCGCGAGTGTCGGCGCAGTTCGACTCGATTCATCTATATTTGATGCTGCTCAAGTATTTCTTGCTTTGGGACAAGCGGTGAGTCTGGCTAAGAAGAAAGGTCGAAATCGCGTACAAATCTATCAAAGTGATGATGAGCAACTTATTCAGCATGCCAATGAAATGGAAGTACTGCATGATATTACGCAAGCATTAAAAGAAGATAGATTTGTACTCTATAGGCAAAAGATAAAATCATTCACCAATGATAAATATGCTCATTATGAAGTCTTAGTAAGAATGATGTCGAAGCATGGCAAAATCATTCCACCAAACGATTTCATACCTGCGGCGGAGAAGTATAACCACATTAGACAAATTGATTACTGGGTGATTGAGAAAACTTTTAAATTAATGTCAGTAGATCAATATAGCGATCAATCTACAACTTACAGTATTAATTTATCAGGGGTAAGTATTGCTGACCGTGATATATATGATCATGTGGTGATGTTATTTGAACGATATAGCATCTCACCCAAACGTATTTGTTTTGAGGTAACAGAAACATCAGCAATTATTCATTTAAAGTCAGCATTACATTTTATCAATCAAATGCGAAATTTTGGCTGCAGCTTTTCGCTGGATGATTTCGGTAGCGGTTTATCGTCATTTAGTTATTTGCAACAATTACCTGTAGCTATCATTAAGATAGATGGCATGTTCGTTAGAGATATGGATACTAATGAGGTTAATCGAGTTTTTGTCGAAAACATAAAACGTACAGCGACGGCAATGAATAAAAAGGTGGTAGCTGAGTTTGTCGAAAATTCTGCAATTGAAGCATTGCTTATCCAGATGGGTGTTGATTATGGTCAGGGATTTCATATTCATAAACCTGAGTTATGGTCAGAGCCTCTCGAAAATTAATTTACCTGCTGTTACTGTATATACGTACTAGTAACTTTTTCAATACTAAGTGTTGAAAGTTATATGTGTTTGTTATTTGCTAATATATCAGTCACTTAAAAGTATGCTTTGATATAATTAAAGTGAGAAATAAAATAAATTATAAAAAAACTTGATACTGTACGACTATACAGTATACTTGCTTCATTAAAACGAAATAACTCATACAGATTCGTGGAGCAACAAATGAAAGATGAAAAAGAAAAAGCACTATCAGCAGCGCTAAGTCAAATTGAACGTCAATTCGGTAAAGGTTCAATAATGAAACTTGGCGACAACAATACCATGGATATTGAAACTATTTCTACTGGCTCTCTAGGCTTAGATATTGCGCTTGGTGCTGGCGGCTTACCTCTTGGCCGTGTTGTTGAAATTTACGGTCCTGAATCTAGTGGTAAAACAACACTTACCTTAGAAGTTATTGCTCAAGCACAACGAGAAGGCAAAATATGTGCTTTTGTTGATGCAGAACATGCATTGGACCCAATTTATGCTGAGAAACTTGGCGTAAACATTAATGAATTACTTGTTTCGCAACCTGATACGGGTGAACAAGCACTTGAAATATGTGACATGCTAACCCGCTCTGGTGCTATTGATATCATTGTTGTAGATTCTGTCGCCGCATTAACACCAAAAGCAGAAATCGAAGGTGATATGGGCGACTCACATATGGGTTTACAAGCGCGCATGTTATCGCAAGCCATGCGTAAATTAACGGGTAATTTGAAAAAATCGAATACCATGCTTATTTTTATTAACCAAATCCGTATGAAAATAGGGGTAATGTTTGGTAATCCAGAAACCACTACAGGTGGAAATGCCTTAAAATTTTATGCTTCTGTTCGTTTAGATATCCGTAGAATCGGCGCGGTTAAAAATGGTGATGAAATTGTTGGTAATGAAACTCGAGTTAAAGTGGTAAAAAATAAGATTGCCCCCCCATTCAAACAAGCCGAGTTTCAAATACTATACGGCCAAGGTATTAACAACTTGGGCGAACTAATAGATTTAGGTGTTAAAAATGGTTTTGTAGAAAAAGCGGGCGCTTGGTATAGCTGTAATGGTGAGCGTATTGGTCAAGGTAAAGCTAATGCTGCAAAATATTTAGAGGAGCATCCTGATATGGCTAAAGATGTTGATACTAAGTTGCGTGAAATGTTTTTAACAAAAAACGCTCCCGTAGAAAAAGAAGCTATTATTGCGGAATAACTGACTTATAACGAAATAAACTACTTCAAGTATGTGTGAATGGTTTTAGCTGTTGCACAATTTATGAAACGATATCTTAGACGTAGGATATCGTTTTTTTTCGAGTAAAAATCTTTTAGACGTCTATACGTTTAGATGTTGACATATCTAGCAATCTAAGTAACATGAAGGATTATGAAATAAGTACTTTTATCGCTCATTAGGTCTTGTGCTATGCCCATTAAAATTCCCGATCAATTACCAGCGCTATCTATTTTAGATAATGAAAATATATTCGTCATGTCAGAGCACAGAGCGATCAGTCAAGAAATTCGTCCTATGCAGGTAGCAATTTTAAATTTAATGCCTAATAAAATCGAAACTGAAGTACAAATATTGCGCATGTTGTCGAACACTCCGCTGCAAATAAATGTTGAATTTGTTCGAATACACGCTAATGAATCTAAAAATACGCCGACAGAGCATTTAGATAACTTTTATTGTTTATTCGATGATATTAAACATAAGCAATATGATGGTTTGATTATAACGGGTGCGCCACTAGCGCTGTTGGATTATGCTCAAGTAACGTTTTGGGATAAAATTTGTGAAGTATTTGATTGGGCAGAAAAGAATGTCACCTCAACTATGTTTTCGTGTTGGGCTGCCCATGCTGCATTATTTCATCACTACGGTCTAAACCGTAAACTTCGAAAAGAGAAACTTTCAGGTGTTTTTCAGCACAGTCCAAAAAATAATAAAGAGCAATTAACCCGTGGTTTTGATGAGAACTTTAATGTACCTCACTCTCGATATGGCTATATTAATAAATCTGATTATCAGGGAGTTGAACAATTACAAGTCTTAGCTGAATCTAAAGAGGCGGGAGTGTACTTGGTCGCTAGTAAAAACAAACAGCAAGTTTATTTAACTGGGCATCCAGAGTACGATACCACCACCCTACATGAGGAATATCTTCGCGACAGTAAAGGTAATTCAGCAACGACATTGCCAGAAAATTATTATCAAGATAACAATGCAAATAATTCGCCTATAGGCTCATGGCGAAGCCACGGTAGTCTATTATTTACTAATTGGCTTAATTATTACGTTTATCAAATTACGCCATATAAGTTGGACGCATCGAATATACAGGCGATTCATCCCGATACGGTCATATAGCAAGTCAAATTACGCCGTTTTAGTTTAGAAATTCACAGAGTAGCAGTCGGATAACCCATGAAAAAATCACCATCATTTGCCCTATTAGAACAACAATTAACGAATCATATTTTAATCTTAGATGGTGCCATGGGCACTATGATTCAGGCGTACAAATTTGAAGAGCAGGATTTTCGGGGAGAACGCTTTTCTGATTGGCATTGTGATGTAAAGGGCAATAATGACTTATTAGTGTTAACCCAAGCAGAAGTTATAAAAGCTATACATATAGAATACCTTGAAGCTGGGGCAGACATTTTGGAGACAAATACCTTTAATGCCACTAGCATTGCCATGGCGGACTATGACATGGAAGGTATTAGTAGCGAAATAAATCTAAAAGCAGCGCAAATTGCGCGTGCAGCTGCCGATGAATTTAATCTTAAAACACCAGAGAAACCTAGGTTTGTTGCAGGTGTATTAGGGCCAACTAATCGAACTTGTTCAATTTCGCCCGATGTCAACGATCCTGCGTTTAGAAATGTGAGCTTTGATGAGTTAAAAGATGCCTATATTGAGTCGACCACAGCCCTAATCAACGGTGGTAGCGACATAATATTAATCGAAACTATATTCGATACCTTAAATGCAAAAGCGGCAATATTTGCGGTAGAAACGGTCTTTGAACAATTACAAATCCGTTTACCTGTCATGATTTCAGGCACAATCACTGATGCCTCAGGCAGGACGCTATCAGGGCAAACAACAGAAGCATTTTATAATTCATTACGTCATGCCAAGCCCATCTCTTTTGGTTTGAACTGTGCGTTAGGGCCGGTTGAATTACGCCAATATGTTGAAGAGTTAAGTCGCATTAGCGATGTAGCAGTTACTGCCCATCCTAACGCAGGTCTGCCAAATGCATTTGGAGAATATGATTTTACCGTAAGTGACATGAATGACCATGTGCAAGAGTGGGCAACGTCAGGATTTTTGAATATTATTGGCGGCTGCTGTGGCACCACACCAGCCCATATTAAAGGCATGGCAGATACGGTTGCTAATATCACACCACGCAAAATAGCAGCACGCAAGGTTGCCTGTCGTTTATCGGGTTTAGAAGCATTAACCATTCAGGCGGATACATTATTTGTTAATGTGGGAGAACGTACCAACGTAACGGGCTCTGCAGTGTTCAAACGCTTGATTAAAGAAGACAATTACGACCAAGCGATAGCCGTAGCGCTTCAACAAGTTGAAAATGGCGCCCAAATTATCGATATCAATATGGACGAAGGCATGCTCGATTCAAAAACCGCCATGGTGCGGTTTTTGAATTTAATAGCAGGTGAGCCAGATATAGCCAAAGTACCTATTATGATTGACTCTTCTAAATGGGATATCTTAGAAGCGGGTCTTAAATGTATTCAGGGTAAAGGGATTGTTAACTCCATTAGCTTGAAAGAAGGTGAAGAAAATTTCCGTAATCAAGCGGAATTACTGCGTCGTTATGGCGCGGCTGTTATTGTGATGGCGTTTGATGAAACAGGCCAAGCAGACACGCGTGCCCGAAAGTATGAAATTTGTAAAAGAGCATACGGTATTTTAGTCGACGAAATAGGCTTTCCTGCTGAAGATATTATTTTTGATCCTAATATTTTTGCCGTTGCTACTGGTATTGATGAACATAACAATTATGCGGTAGATTTTATTGAAGCCGTTGCCGATATCAAACAAAACTTGCCTTATGCCATGATTTCGGGTGGTGTGTCGAACGTATCTTTTTCATTTCGAGGCAATAATCCAGTACGTGAAGCTATCCACGCGGTATTTCTTTATCATGCCATTAAAAATGGGATGGATATGGGAATAGTTAATGCTGGCCAGTTAGCTATTTACTCAGATATACCTAAAAATCTGCGCAGCGCTGTTGAAGATGTAATACAAAACAAAGACGATGGCGCTACTGAACGCCTACTTGATGTTGCTCAAGCATATCAAGGTCAAGCAGGAGCTCAACAATCTAAAGTGGACTTAGCTTGGCGAGAATTGCCTATCAAAGAGCGTTTGTCGTATGCTTTAGTTAAAGGTATCAACGAATTTATTGTTGAAGACACCGAAGCCGCACGCTTAATGGCGGTAAGACCTCTTGATGTTATTGAAGGTCCGCTAATGGACGGTATGAATACGGTTGGCGACTTGTTTGGCGCGGGTGAAATGTTTTTACCGCAAGTGGTAAAATCAGCACGGGTGATGAAACAAGCGGTAGCGCATTTAAACCCTTTTATTGAAGCAGAAAAAACAGAAATAAAATCGAATGGCAAAGTATTGCTAGCTACAGTAAAGGGCGATGTACATGACATTGGTAAAAATATTGTTGGCGTAGTTTTACAATGCAATAATTATGAAATCATTGACTTAGGCGTGATGGTTTCATGTGAAGATATTTTACGCGTTGCTCGCGATAAAAATGTAGACATCATTGGCTTATCTGGCTTGATCACGCCATCCCTTGATGAAATGGTACATGTTGGTAAAGAAATGAAACGACAGGGATTTGAATTACCATTACTTATTGGTGGAGCAACAACCTCTAAAGCGCATACTGCCGTAAAAATTGAGCCACAATACGATCAGCCTGTAGTTTATGTATCGAACGCATCACGCGCAGTATCGGTAGTCAGTAACCTTTTGTCAGCTGAGCATAAAGCAGACTTCTTTGCGCAGACTAAAGATGAATATGAACGTGTGCGTGCCCGCCACTACAAAAAAGGTCCTCGCTCTAGTTTAATAAGCCTTGAAGATGCTAGAGCAAATAGTACGCCCATAACCTTTGATAACTATATTCCCAAAAAGCCCAACAAATTAGGGATTACTGTGCTGGATGATTTAGATCTTAACGCGGTGCGCAACTATATTGACTGGACGCCTTTCTTTATGACCTGGCAACTATCTGGTAAGTATCCCTTAATTTTGCGCCATGAAGTGATTGGCGAAGAGGCGACGAAGCTCTTTAACGATGCTAATGCTATGCTTGATGATGTTATTAATAACAAAAAAATTAGAGCAAAGGCCGTCTTTGGTTTATTTCCCGCACATAGTGATGTTGATGATTTAATTCTTTATTCGGTTGACGATAACGAAGAAAAATTGATGAATTTACATCAATTGCGTCAGCAAAGTAAAAAACCAGCGGGACAGTTTAATCGCTGTTTAGCCGATTATGTTGCCGATAAAAATTCTGGAATTGATGATTACGTCGGTGCGTTTGCTGTTTCAGCAGGTTTTGGTGTAGATGATTTGGTTAAAGTGTTTGATGCAGATCATGATGCTTATAATAGTATATTACTTAAAGCCGTTGCTGATAGGTTGGCTGAAGCGAGTGCTGAATATTTACATGAAAAAGTACGTAAAGAATATTGGGGCTATGCTGCAGATGAAGCATTAGATAACGATGCGTTAATTCGTGAAAGTTATCAAGGTATTCGACCAGCGCCAGGGTACCCTGCATGCCCAGAACACACAGAGAAAGGTTTGCTATGGCAGTTACTTAATGTCGAAGAGAATATTGGCATGGAACTAACATCCAGTTATGCCATGTGGCCAGGAGCAGCGGTAAGTGGTTGGTATTTTGCACATCCAGATTCAAAATATTTTGCTGTAGCAAAAGTAGCTAAAGATCAAGTACTTGATTATGCTGCTCGTAAAGGCTTAACTGTTGAGCAAGCGGAGCGTTGGTTATCTGCAAACTTGGATTACGAACCAGAGTAACAGCGACAATGTGATTAAGGGGGTTACATGAAAACTTTTGAAAATATAACGCGTATAAAAATTACTCATGCACCAACACCTTTAGAATATTTACCACGTTTATCAAATGCTTTAGGAAAAAAAATATATATCAAACGTGATGATTGCACGGGCTTAGCCGGTGGTGGCAATAAAACGAGAAAGTTAGAATATTTACTTGCAGCAGCTAGGAATGAAGGCGCAGATACGTTAATCACTATCGGCGGAATTCAATCAAATCATGCGCGTCAAACAGCCGCCGCGGCAGCAAAGTTCGGCTTTTCTTGTCACCTCATTTTGGCAGATGTAAAGGGAGCGCCAAAGAAAGATTACTATCACAATGGTAATGTTTTATTGGATAAGCTATTCGGCGCGGTCATTCATCAAGTTGATGATAGTCTAAATGGTGAAGAGTTAGCTGAAAAATTAGCGGTCAAGCTCACTTTAGCAGGTAAAAAACCTTATATAATCCCTGTCGGCGGTTCAAATGAAATAGGTAGTCTTGGCTATATCCGTTGTGCTAAAGAGCTAGCAGTCCAGATTAGAGCACAAAAATTAAGTCTAGATTATATTGTCTTAGCGACAGGAAGCGCAGGTACCCAAGCAGGCTTGTTAGCGGGTTTAATCATAGAAAATATTGATATTCCCGTATTAGGTATTTGTGTCAGTCGTGAATCAGTCCTGCAGAAAGCGCTTGTGAAAGATCTGCTTGAGCGCACATTAGTGCAAATAGGCATGTCGGCTAGTCTTGCCAAAGATCGCGTTATTACTCATGACGGCTATTATGGTGAAGGTTACGGTATAGCTAACCAAGCTACAATTGAAGCCGTTAATCAATGTGCGAAACTAGAAGGTTTATTGTTAGATCCTGTTTATACAGGTAAGGGTATGGCGGGCTTAATAGATTTAGCTAAACAAGATAAATTAGGCAGTAACATTTTATTTTTACACACAGGTGGTAGTCAAGGCCTCTTTGCTTACTCTGATATATTTTAACTTTTTATGAGCACTTGTATATAAAACGACAAGGAAGAAATATCTACCTTGCCGCTTTTGTCCTAAATAACAATTATTTAAAGTGCCTGTCAAAGAAGTTCATAATAGTATTATTTAAATGAACCTTAACCTTCTTACCTCGCATGCTGTGTTTACTACCAGGATAGGTCATTAATTCAAATTGTTTATTTTCATCTTGTAGCGCTTTTATTAACTTTGTGGTATTGGTAAATAATACATTGTCGTCAGCCATACCGTGATAGACCATCAATGGGCCCTCTAAGCCTGCAATGTAAGGAAATACACTAGATTGTTCATAACCTTGAGAATTCGCTTTAGGATGATTTAAATAACGTTCAGTATAATGAGTATCATAAAGTAACCAGTCTGTGACTGGCGCACCACTGACTCCTGCTTTAAAGTAATCACCCGCTTTGAACATGGCCATTAGAGCCATATAACCACCATATGAATGACCATAGATACCAATACGTTCTTTATCAACAAAAGGCAGTGTGTGTAAGTACTTAACACCAGCTATTTGATCTTCTACTTCAATTTGACCAAGTTTTTCATAAATTGGAAATTCAAAAGCGGTACCTCGATAATTTGAGCCACGGTTATCGAGTTGAAAAACTATATAACCTTTTTGTAGCATAAATTGGGTAAAGTCTGCTCCTTGCCAAATATTTCTAACACGTTGTGCATGAGGACCACCGTAGACATTTACGATAACTGGGTATTTCTTTCCAGGTACCATATTGCTAGGCTTATATAATTTATAATAAAGCGTTGTGTCACCATCGTCTGAAGTTAAGGTGCCGAACTTAGGTTTAATCAACGCGTCATAATAAGGTGCGATAGGATGAGTATCATTGATTTTGTTTTCCGCTAACCAAGTTATATGTTCGCCATCGGCTTTATGCAAGCTGACTTGTTTTGGGGTGTCAATATTGGAAAAGTTATCGATGTAGCTATTGCTGTCCTTACTGAAACTAATACTATGGAAACCGTTACGTTTACTTAAACGAGCAACATGCTCTGGAGATTTTCCATTTAAAGGTACACGATATAAATGACGCTCTAGAGGGGTGTCAGCGCGTCCAGTAAAGTAAATTAAACCTTCATCTTCATCAACGTGCTTAATCGTATCGACAACCCATTTTCCTTTGGTGAGTTGGTTAATTAACTCACCCTTATCATTTATATGGTACAAGTGTTTGAAACCATCACGCTCTGATGCCCAAATAAATGATTTACTGTCACTTAAAAAAACTAAATCTTTGTGTAAATTAAGCCAATGTGCTGAGTTTTCAGTTAACAAGGTTCTTTGCTTGCGTTTTTTTAGGTTATAGGCTTGTAGTTTTAAGGTTTTTTGATCTCGACTTTGCCATTGATATGACAATTCTTTGCTATTTGGTAACCACTTAACTCGGGCTATATAGAAGTCATTTTTGTTATCACCTGAGGCTTTATCTAGTGCTATGAAACGTGTTTTGTTTCCTTTTATATCGGTTACCGCTAACTCAATGTTAACGTTGTTGGTACCTGTTGCAGGATAACGTTGTTCAATCAATTCAATTTTTTCAGCGTATATTTCATTTCTTATCACGGTTTGTACCGGCGTTTCATCCACTCTTAAAAAGGCAATGTGTTTTTCATTGGGCGACCACCAATAGCCAGTCATTCTGCTCATTTCTTCTTGGGCTACAAATTCGCTCATACCGTTTTTAATATTGTTGCTGCCACCGTCTTTAGTCAACTGGGTTTCTTTGCCGTTTTTAATATTTAAAACATAAACATTTTGAGCACGAATAAAGGAAACAAAGTTGCCCTTAGGAGAAAATTTAATATCTGTTTCAAAAGCGGCTGTTTCAGTTAAGCGCTTAGCGCTTTTACTGGCTAAATGGTAATAGTAAATATCGCCGTTAAGGGGAAATAACAATGCACTACCATCACTGGAAAATTGATATTCCATAATACCAAAGCCATAAACGCGCTGACGTTCACGGCGAGCCTTTTCTTCATCAGATAATATTTCTGTACCACTGAATAGATCCTGAGAGTTTACTAATAGCTTATTTTCTTTACTGGCTAAATTGTATTCCCACAAGTCATAAGTATTAAGGTTATTTTCTTTGCCCTGTAGATAAGTTACTCGGCTACCATCAGGAGATATTTTTAATGATTTGGGTGTTTTTCCATTCAATGAAGGAGAGCTATAGATACGATCGATAGTGAGTTGTTCTGCATTAACACTAGTCAGCATTAGTAATAAGCAACTTAGTGTCATGAATGCTTTTTTAAAAGTATATTTCATAGGTAAATGATGATTCTCTTTATGTCTTAAGGTGAAATTTTGTGAAGAAAAAGTTTAATTCTAAATAACCTCTAAGGCATCGCTCAACTTTTTCACACCAATAACTTCCATACCTTCTATTGCTTGTTTGGGCATATTGTTAAATGGCACAATAGCACGTTTAAATCCATGTTTAGCTGCTTCGTTGATACGTTCTTGACCACTAGGTACAGGGCGAATTTCACCCGATAGTCCAACTTCACCAAAAATAACTAAATCTTGTGGTAAAGCATTATCTTTAAAGCTGGAAACCAATGCAAGGATCAAGGCTAAATCAATACTGGTTTCGGTTACTTTAACGCCTCCGACGACATTTACAAAAACATCTTGGTCATTTAATTGTAAGCCTCCGTGTCGGTGTAGTATGGCTAATAACATAGATAAACGATTTTGATCTGCACCAACGGCAACCCTCCTAGGGTTGCCTAATGCCGAATGATCAACTAAGGCTTGGATTTCTACCAGCAAAGGTCGTGTTCCTTCCCAGAGCACCATGACCACACTGCCTGGAGTTTGCTCTTCACTACGACTGAGAAAAATAGCAGAAGGATTTTTTACTTCTTTTAAGCCTGAGCCTGTCATGGCAAAAACGCCTAGTTCGTTGACTGCTCCAAAGCGGTTTTTATTCCCACGTAGCGTTCTATAGCGAGAGTCCGTACTTCCCTCAAGCATAATAGAACAATCAATACAGTGTTCTAATACTTTGGGTCCGGCAAGTGAACCGTCTTTTGTTACATGACCAACCAGAAAAATGGCAACATGATGTTGTTTGGCAAAACGCGTCAAATAAGCGGCGCTTTCTCGTACTTGCGAAACACTGCCTGGTGCTGATTGTATATCACTCATATGCATGACTTGAATGGAATCAATTACCATTATTTTCGGCTGCTCTTTCACCGCAATATGACAAATATTCTCAACACTCGTTTCAGAGAGCATTTTAAGCTTATCCGTTGGCAAACCTAGCCGCTTTGCTCGCATAGCAACTTGCTGTAGCGATTCTTCCCCGGTGATATACAGTGCGGGCATGTTTGCCGCTAAAGTGCACATGGTTTGCAACAGCAAAGTACTCTTACCTGCGCCAGGCTCTCCACCTATTAAAATGGCGCTGCCAGGCACAATTCCTCCGCCTAAAACACGGTCAAATTCAGCAAAGCCAGCGCTAAAGCGTGGCAAGTCAGCTAAATCTATCGTATCAAGCGTTTGAACTTTGCTTGCTTCATTAAGGGCAGAGCCGGCAAAACCACTAAAATTTCCGCCACGAGCAGGCAACTTTGCTTGTCTGAATTCTGATATGGTATTCCATGCTTTGCAGTCAGTACATTGGCCTAGCCAGCGAGAATATTCCGAACCGCAGTCAGTACATACATAAGCTGATTTTTCTTTTGCCATATTTTTCCTTTCTCTCTATCACCTTTTAGGCATAAACTTTGCATTTATGTAAATGATAGTATTGTTTTTAACTTAATATGTTAAATTAGGTAATAAATTAATTACAGTTGCTGAATTTAAACAGTTCAAATTATAATGCTATTTGATGTGCTATTAATACTTTAATCAATAAAACAACCGTAAACAAAATATTCTTACATGATCACAGATTTTTCAAAATATCAAAAAATAATTGATAACTTTAGAGGCGAAGTCAATAAGCCTACTTTTGATATTAAATTTACACAAAGTACTAAAAGTGTACCTAAAACAGAAAAGTTCCTGTTGAAAATGGAATTAAAGCGTTTAGCGGGTGCATGTAATCGCTCTATTGATTTGCGAGGTTTAGTTGATGGCGATTGTCAGCTCTTTGAATATAGTGGTCAAAGCCACTTTTTAGATGAGGTTGCTGTCAGTGTTTTTGAAGAAAATGTTGCACAATATAAAGGCTACACATTTGGTGTTTATGAAGCGGTAAAAAATACGGAAAATAATTTTCGTGTTATCTATAAAAAAGAGCAAAGTAATACTAATCAAGCTGAACAAGGCGCACCTGAAACAGCAAAGAAAACACAAGATAAAACCCAATACCCTGTTACTATTTACCCGCTTAATCAGTACCATGACAGAATAGAAGAGCGCATGAACTATGTCATTTCTTTGGTCGTGGTATTAGCAGATAACCAGCAAAAGTCGGTCAGTAGTATTGATGTTAGTGCTTCTGGATTAAAGTTTCGTTTGAACAGTAAAGAGCCTTTATATATTGATCAAGAGCTTAGAATAATTTTTAAAGGATTGGAAAAAGATTTTCAGTTCTCTAAAGATGAAGACTTTATTTATCAAATAAAAAACATTCACAGCGACGCTAGTACCCAACTTATTGGTTGCCAACGTATAGAGTCATCTGACAATGATGCGTTTAAGCTGTTTCTGTCTGGTTATATACAAGGCAATAAGCGTCGCTATAAAATTAATTTAGAAAACACCATTGCGGCATTACAGTCCAGAACATTTGAACAATATTCGCTGCCTAAATTAACAGAATTGCCAATTTTTTTCGACTCGTCTAAACAAGGTGTGGTACCACGTTATGCGTTGACTACCAACAATAACCAGGCTATTTTTCAATATTGGCAAGATGAACAAAGTAACTCTAACTTACAGTTTTTAATCAATGAAGATCGCTTAGCTCGATTGTTGATAAAGCACAAACAAGGTAAGCCTTTGTTAGTATATAGCTTTATTCATCAGAATCAGGGAAAAGACTTTTTTTATACTATTGATGAGGACCAGTTACCTGATGAAGATGACTTTTTTCCCGCTTTTTTAACATTTGCCTCGCAAAAAAACTCATTTATGGTTACTCAACTAACCTATTTTGACGTTAGCCAATCAAGCGCATATTCGCCATTTTCCTTGTCTAATACCATAGAGCTTTCAAAACAATATAAAAATCTACCACCGTCAAAAGCAGTTTTAGACAGTATAGACTCTTTAGCTTTTGCTATTGTGGCTTGTGATCTCACAAGTACAAGCGTAGTAGCGCAATATCAAAGTTTTTCTGAAAATAAAATCGATATCAGCAAGCTAAAAAAGTTTGGTCATAAGCGCCTAAAGGAAAACCCTACTGTTGAAGAGTTGGGGGTTACCTATAAAGATCAACGGATGGAGTCTAGGTTTATTTATAACACCCCGGTAACACTTGAATGTGAAAAAGTTCAGTGGCAAGGGGAGTTAATGGATTTCTCTATCTCAGGTTTGAAGGTAGAATTAGACGTTAGCGCGGTATTATCTACAGGGGAAATTGTTTACGTCACTTTTCCTAGCCTGCAAAGAATTACTTCCGCTCATGATTTGAACAAACTACCGTACGAAGTGGTAAAAATTAATAAGAAAAAGAATGTTCTTAACTTAAGAGTACTGGTAAAAGACCATCAACATGTTGGCCGTTCATTTTTTAAAGTACTCATTAATAAGAATAAAGATAAACTCATTGCTGACGGATATACATTACTAGTGCCTGGACTAGCGGAAGCTTTGCGGACACATTATGCGCAAAGTATGCAAATACCAAGCTTGATAGTGCAAACGAGTGGCAGTCGGTACAAAGTTGAAGCTTTAGTCAGTAATGACAATGGTAGTGAATTTTTGCAACAATTGCATAAATTGAGTGATAGAAACAACTATCACAATTTTTACCCTATCATGACAAAATTACACAAAGATAATTTTCTTGAAACAGGCATGAAAAAACTCATTGTCGATGAGGCCCCTATTACACAAGTTTTATATATCGCAATCAATAAAAAAATTGATTCGGTAGAAAAAGCCGTAAAAGTTAAGTTTGATCAAGAACTTAATACGCCTGAGTTAAGGGAGTATTTTATCAAAAAAGCATTAGAAAATGGTTACTTCTTTTGCTTACAGTTAAATATTTCACGTACCAATGAGCCAGATATAGATTATTTAAATACTGAGTTAAGTTATGTAAGCGCCTATGCTATCCATCGAGGTAAGCAAATTGAGCAAGATATTTGGAGTGTGGTTGCAACTATCCAATATATTGATATTACCCATGAAACATTATTTAGGCACAAGTTATAGTCGCTTTATCTACTTAATCATTAGATTTATGGCTAATTGTTAAGTACGGCGTGACAGCAGAGGCTTAAAAGTAATGACTTAATTAAGCAAGCCAATGTAATAAGCAGTCTAATCCTAGTTCAATTATACTGCTATCCGCTTGAGCTAATACTATAGGCTTAGCATGAAAAGCAACGCCAAAACTAGCAGCAGCCATCATCACTAAGTCATTTGCACCATCACCCATAGCAACCGTTTGGCTGTTCGGAATTTGATATTGATTAGCAAGTAATTTTAAGGAGTCTGCCTTAATTTGTGCGTCAACCACTGAGCCCAAAACTTTACCGGTTAATTTACCGTCAATAATCTCGAGTTTATTGGCAAAAGTGGCATCTAGACTTAGCATTTCTTTTAGGTGGTCGGCAAAATAAGTAAAGCCTCCTGAAGCAATGGCTATGCGCCAGTTGTGTTTTTTAAGCTCTTCAATCAGCGTTTCTAAACCCTGCATTAATGGGATGTTTTTGGCTACGTCAGCCAAAATTTGTTCTGAAGAACCAGCTAAAGTTGCAACGCGCTGATGTAAGCTTTGAGCGAAATCCAACTCGCCTTGCATGGCAAGTTCAGTTACTGCTGCTACTTGTTCTCCAACGCCTGCTAATTTCGCTATTTCATCAATACATTCAATCTCAATGGTGGTTGAGTCCATATCCATTACTAACAAACCCGGTGCACCTAACTTAGGTGCACTGTCAATTAAGGCCGCTTCTATGTTGTTAGCAAGAGCGAAATCTGTCAGAGCTTGGCGTGATTTTGTTAAATCAAGGCATGTAACCTTAAAACGGTAACTAGTTAACTTGTTGCGTGTATTGATAGCTTGTAACGCATGTATCTTCAGATGGCAGTTGCTTTGCAATGCTAATAAATTTGTTATGGTTAAGTCAGAAAAAACAACCAACTCTTGCGCTGAAGTTGGAATAATATCTGTGTTATTCATGGTTAAGTGGTTATCATTTATTACAAATGTTAACGGTAAATCAGTTAAAATTTCATGTTGAGCAAAATATTGCGCAAGTGATAAAGATAAATTTTTGCTAGAAAAAGACACATTAGTAGAAAAAGACACGTTAACTCTCTATTATAAGTGCATGTGTAGATCAGCATGCAATTTGTGATGAAACAACCAGAACAGCCTTTATACCCTAAATTATCGTCTATTTATAATAAAATTCTGCAATTAGTTAGTGCAATTTTGCTTATCGTTATTTTGATGACGCTATGGTTGGCTAACTCTGATAAAAACAATCAAGTTTTACAGCAACATTTTGAACAAGTTGCAGACAAGTTTTTACATCAAGCTATTGCGGGAGTTTCTGTATTACTGGTTAAAGAGCACAAAGCGCAAAGTAAAAAAGAGCGCAATGCTCAATTGCAAAAGTATTTAAATTATTTAGCCAAGGCCGATTATATAAAACAAGTTCACCTTTATGATGAAACAGGCTTGCTTATGTTTGAATCTCAAGCAAGTGGCGCAGCGAGCGCTTCAATTAAGTTACTCTATGGTATTGATGAAAGCTCTCAAACCCTTGATAAAAGTAAGCAGTATTTACCTTTTATCAAGGAAATTCGCCATGAACAACTTATTGGCTACTTAAGGTTAACCCTTGAAAAATCTTATTTGACTGCGGCACTTGATGAAAATAATACTAGTAATAAAACCCTTGATAGATTGTTGTTGATTATTGCAGGCCTGATTGGTTTTTTACTTACTCGTGGATTGAATCGCTTCAGTCGTCAAGGTTTTCGGGCACCGAAGTTAACTACAGCTCAAAAAAATAGTTGATTTACATTATCTTCTATTTGCGTCGCTAATACCTCTTTCGATTCATCCCTTATGCTCACTAATGCTTGAAATATTTTTGGGATATTAGAGGGTGAATTAATCATGCCCTGTTGACCAAAAATCGGCATAGCAGGGGCATCAGTTTCTAATAACAGGCTAGAGCTGGGTAAACGCTTTATCGCATTAATGGTTTTTTTAGCTCTATCGTAGGTGATTGTACCTCCTATACCTAATTTAAAACCCAAATCTATATAGTCTCTAGCTTGTTGATAGCTTCCTGAAAAAGCATGTATTACACCACCTTTATTCAGTGGGTACTGTTTTAATAAAGCAAGTATCAAAGGGTGTGATTGGCAATGGTGAACAATAACGGGTAAGTCATATTGCTGAGCTAATTCAAGTTGCATGGCAAAGAAATCTTGCTGTAGGCGCAAGCTATCATTGAACGTCTGTTCTGTTGTCGTATTTTTTTTAGCCTTAAATACGTCAATACCACATTCACCGACAGCAATAATATCTTTACTGTTACGCGCAAGTATTTGTTTGAGTTGTTCTTGCTGGAAAACTACATCAAGTTGTTTAGTTTGTGCTTTATTATTGAGAATTAAAAACCAAGGGTGAATACCTAAAGCGCAAGAAACTTTAACGTAGGCATTCTCTTTTTTGGATAGCGTTAATACGCGTTGCCAGTGCTCAGGGTTAACCGCTGGCACAATGATACGATGAATATTGTGGACATTGCATTGATAAAGCAAGTCGGGCAGTTGCTCACTAAATTCAGTAAAATCAAGATGACAATGACTATCGGTAAACTGCATCATTGCCTCCTGATTTGACTAATATTAAGGTTTAAAGGTTATAATATTAACCAATAAACTGACGCGCATTACGGAACATACGCACCCAAGGAGAATCTTCACTCCAGCTATCAGGGTGCCATGAATTAGCTACAGTCCTAAATACTCGCTCAGGATGCGGCATCATTACTGTTACTCGTCCGTCTGTTGTTGTTAATGACGTAATACCATCTACTGAGCCATTAGGGTTAGCTGGGTATGTTTCTGTCACATCGCCATAGTTATTTACGTAACGCATGGATATTGTACCCGAGTTGTTGGCCGCATCAATAGCTTCATTCGAGCTGAACTCAGTACGACCTTCACCGTGTGATACGGCAATTGGCATCATAGAGCCTGCCATACCTTTAAATAACACCGATGGACTTTCTTCAATTTGAACTAATGAGAAACGTGCCTCAAAACGTTCGGACTCATTTTGAACAAAACGAGGCCAGTGTTCACTACCTGGAATGATATCTTTCAAGTTTGACAACATTTGGCAGCCGTTACATACGCCTAACGAGAAAGTATTTTCACGTTCGAAGAATGCTTTGAACATGGCGCGCGCTTTTTCGTTGAATAAAATGGATTTTGCCCAACCTTCACCAGCACCGAGTACATCACCGTATGAGAAGCCTCCACAAGCCACTAAGCCATTAAAGTCAGCTAAATCAGTTCGGCCAGATAAAATATCAGACATATGCACATCAATCGCAACGAATCCTGCACGGTCAAATGCAGCAGCCATTTCAACGTGAGAGTTAACACCTTGCTCACGTAAAATAGCTATGCGAGGGTTGGTACCATTGTTAGCATCTTTTGCAATTAAATCGGCAACAATATCTTCATTAATGTCAAAAGTTAAGTTTGCTTGCAAACCTGGATCTTCAGTATCAAATTTAACGTCATGCTCTTCTTGAGCACAGACAGGGTTGTCACGTAGTGACTGCATCTTAAAAGTCGTTTGTGCCCAAGTAGTACGGAAATATGTTCGCGAATTCTCTAAAATAACTTCGCCATCACGAGTAAAACGAATGGTATCATCGTTATTAATACGGCCGATATCAGTGCAGTATTCTAAAATACCGTTAGCAGCTAACACACGGTGGATAGCATCAACGTCACTTTCACGAATTTGCATAACGGCACCAAGCTCTTCATTAAATAACACTGAGAGGTTATCACCAATTAGCTTGGACAAATCAACATCTATCCCTGTATGACCAGCAAAAGCCATTTCACTTAAAGTAGTAAATAGACCACCATCAGAAATGTCATGATAAGCGATAAGTTTTTCTTCACGTACTAATGTTTGCATCGCATTGAAGAAACCTTTCAATACTTCAGGGTTATCTACATCAGGGGTTTCTTTACCAAGTTGTTTATAAACTTGCGCTAAACATGAGCCACCTAAGCGGTTTTTTCCTTTAGACAAATCAATAGCAACTAAGTGAGTTTCACCCAAATCAGTACGTAATTGTGGGGTAACTGTTTTGCGAATATCTTCAACCACGCCAAAAGCGGTAATAACAAGCGACAATGGAGACGTGACACTTTTTTGTTCGCCATTTTCGTCCCATTGAGTACGCATCGACATTGAGTCTTTACCTACTGGGATAGTTAAACCAAGCGCTGGGCATAATTCCTCACCAATGGCTTTTACTGCTTCATAAAGACCTGCATCTTCACCGGGGTGACCTGCTGGCGACATCCAATTAGCAGACAATTTAATACGATTTAAGTCGCCAATATTGGTGCCGGCAATATTAAGCAGTGACTCTGCCACAGCCAAACGGGCTGAAGCACCAAAGTTTAATAAAGCAACCGGCGTGCGTTCACCAAGAGACATGGCCTCACCATGATATGAATCAAGGGCAGAAGCAGTGACACCACAGTCGGCTACGGGGACTTGCCATGGGCCTACCATTTGGTCGCGATTTACCATACCGGTAACTGAGCGATCGCCTATGGTGATTAGAAACGTTTTTTCAGCAACGGTTGGTAAGCTCAATATGCGATTTGCCGCATCTGCTAGAGCAATATTGCTAAGGTTTAAAGTATCTCCCTCAGCGAAGGTACTTTGCACATCCTTGATTATTTTAGGTGTTTTTCCTAATAAAACATCAAGGGGTAAATCAATTGGGGTGCTAAGTTTTTCGTCTTCGGCGAAGTGTTCATCAGTAACGGTTAAATGCTCTTCTGCAGTAGCACGGCCAACCACAGCAAATGGTGCACGTTCTCTAGAACAAATTTTTGTAAAAAGAGCAAGTTGCTCATCTGAAACGGCTAATACATAACGCTCTTGAGATTCGTTACACCAAATCTCATGAGGGGCCATGCTACGCTCGTCATTAGGCACGTTACGTAGTTCAAATATACCGCCACGACCACCATCAGATACTAATTCAGGGAAAGCATTTGATAATCCACCAGCGCCAACATCATGTATAAAGAGAATTGGGTTGTCATCACCCAGCTGCCAGCATTTATCGATAACTTCCTGACAACGACGTTCCATTTCTGGATTCTCTCGTTGTACCGAAGCAAAGTCTAAATTTTCAGCTGATTGTCCTGAAGCCATTGAAGATGCTGCGCCGCCACCTAAGCCTATATTCATTGCTGGTCCGCCTAAAGCAATTAAATTGGCGCCAACAACTATGTCTCCCTTTTGTACGTGCTCGTCACGAATATTACCTAAGCCACCGGCCAGCATAATCGGTTTGTGGTAACCACGTACTTCTTTGCCATTAAAAGAGTTTACTTCTTCTTCATAAGTACGGAAATAACCTAAAATAGCAGGGCGGCCAAATTCGTTATTAAAGGCTGCGCCACCTAATGGACCTTCCATCATAATATCTAAAGCTGAAACTATACGACTTGGTTTGCCGAAATCAGTTTCCCATGGTTGTTCAAAATTTGGGATGCGTAAATTAGAAACTGAAAATCCAACAAGACCAGCTTTAGGCTTAGAGCCAATACCTGTTGCTCCTTCATCTCTAATCTCACCACCAGAGCCTGTGGCTGCGCCTGGATAAGGAGAAATGGCTGTTGGGTGGTTATGAGTTTCAACCTTCATTAAAACTTGAATATCTTCGTGGTGGTAGCCATAAACATTGGTTTCTGGATTAGGAAAGAAACGACCACCTTTATTGCCTACCATTACTGCGGCATTATCTTTATAGGCACTTAGTACGAAGTCAGGATTCACTTCATGTGTATTACGGATCATTTTAAATAATGATTTTGGCTGTTTTGCGCCATCAATAGTCCAATCAGCATTGAAAATTTTATGACGACAGTGTTCTGAATTCGCCTGTGCGAACATGTACAGTTCAATATCGTGTGGGTTACGGCCCAGTTTACTGAAATTTTCGAATAAGTAATTTACTTCGTCTTCGGCAAGGGCTAACCCTAGTTCAATATTTGCTTGTACTAGTGCGTTTTTTCCGCCATTTTCAATATCAATGGCCGTTAATTTTCCTGGCTCTGCGCTGGCAAATAATTGTGCAGCATCGGCAAAGTCATTAAATACACTTTCCATCATGCGATCGTGCAATAAGGCTGTTAGCTGAACTTTTTGTTCTGTCGTTAAGTCAAAGCCATCAGCAAGGGTGATGTAATATGCCAAGCCACGTTCTAACCGTTCAACTTTATTTAGTCCACAATTATGCGCAATGTCGGTTGACTTAGATGACCAAGGTGAAATAGTACCCGGACGAGGCGTGACTAACAAAAACTGCCCTTGTGGCTCATGCTCTTCAATAGTTGGGCCGTAAGTTAATAATTGTTGTAAAACACTTTCTTCGTTAGCAGCGAGTGCTTCATTAAGTTTTGCAAAATGGGCAAATTCAGCATAAATATCAGCTACGGGTAAAGCAAATTCTTCACATTGAGCTAATAACTTTTGTACTCTAAACTCAGAAAGTGCCGGAGCGCCACGAAGGTTTTTTATCAACATCGTCATAGGGTTAATCACCAAATTTATGTGGGGTTTTCGTTGTCATATATTCAAGCTAAAGGATAAGTTTAGCTTAAGCGAAAATTTCGCGCATATTATAGTTGAAAACCGTAACTTTGTTAATTGAAAAAGTACTTGTCTGAGCTAAAAATATCATCAAAAAGGTTATCAAAAAAAAAATGCTTGGCTAACAAGGGAATACACGACACAATTAAGGCATGAAAATTACCTCGGTTAATCGAAAAAATGTCTTTGGACTCAAGAAATTATTTATTATTTTCTTGTTCTTTAGTGTGCTTTTTTCTTGCGGAGAGAAATCTCAACAAGCGAATTTTTCTGGTATTGTTGAGCGGGGCTATGTCAGTGTAGGTACCTTATATGGCCCTAATAGCTTTTACTTGCAAGGAAATGATATTAAAGGAGATAGTTACGCAGGATTTGAGTATGAATTAGCTAAAAAGTACGCGGATTATCTTAATGTAGATTTAAAAATAGTGCCAAGTTACTCCCTTGATGAACTTTTTATTAAGTTGAATACCGGGGAGGTTGATTTACTTGCCGCTGGGTTAGCGGTTACTGATAAACGCCTAGCCCGCTTTCGTTTTGCACCTAGTTATGAAAAAGTTAGTCAGAAATTAGTTTTCAAGCAAGGTAATGTTAGACCAAGAAAAATAGCTGATCTAACCGGTAAACTCATGGTTACTTCTAGCTCTAGCCACGTAGAGAACTTGCAAAACCTGAAACAGATTAACCCTGATCTTAATTGGATTGAAACCAGTGAATTTGATAGTGAAGAGCTATTGACCAAATTACTTAACGATGAGATAGATTATACCGTTATTGACAGTAATACTTTAGCGGTAAATCGTCGCTACTACCCTGAAATTAGCGTTGGCTTTACCATAAAAAAAGCAGATCCTTTAGCATGGATGGTAAGTCAAAACAGTGATGATGCAATTTTGGCAAGTTTAGTCGAATTTTTTGGTCAAGTGCATCATGATGGTACATTACTCGCGTTAGATGAAAAATATTACGGCCATATCGAAGAATTTAACTATGTTGAAACAAGGACCTTTATAAAAGCCGTTGAGACCAAACTGCCGAAGTATAAACCAATGTTTAAGAAGTATGGGCAGGAAATTGATTGGCGCTTACTCGCCGCTATTAGTTATCAAGAATCACACTGGCGGCCCCATGCTCGCTCGCACACAGGTGTACGTGGTATGATGATGTTGACACTCGCTACGGCCAAACAGATGGGCATTAAAAGTCGCCTTGACGCTGAGCAAAGCATTCGCGGTGGTACTAAGTATTTCAAACGTATGATTGCTAAAATGCCTGATAGAATTCCGAGTCCCGATCGTATGTGGTTTGCGCTGGCATCTTATAATGTCGGGTTTGGTCACTTGAACGATGCGCGAATTATTACTCAACAACAAGGTGGAGATCCCGATCGTTGGGTAGAAGTAAAATCCCGTTTGCCTTTATTGCAACTGAAAAAATATTATAAAAAAACAAAATATGGTTATGCGCGCGGGAAAGAGCCAGTAAATTATGTTGAAAATATTCGCCGCTATTACGATACGTTGACATGGTTAGACGCTAAAGCAAAAGAAGCTGCGCAAGAGCTTGAACATGCTTCCATACCACAAACTTCCGAATCTGAAGAATAAAATAGATTAGATTATTTTCTATTTGTCATATTTTTGTCATCTTTATCGATAATACTGAGCTGAATATAAATGATTAAATAGAGATAAAGATGAGAATAAGAAAGCAGATTTCAGCTAATGCACGAAGAAAGCAACTTAAAGTGCAACATCAAAAAGTGAATACTCGCCGTCAGTTTTACTTTAATCAACAGTTAATACAAACAGTGGCATCGTAAGCAAAATAGCATTAGTTTTTTGTTTGCTTGTTTTTTTGAGCTATTTTAGCCGCCTTTTTTTCGTTCCGCCGACGTTTGAAAAAGCCTGACAATAGGGCACTACATTGCTCTGTCATTATCCCACTATTTACTTCAACTTGATGATTTAATTGTGTATTGGCTACGAGATTAAAAGCGCTTCCGGCAGCACCTGTTTTTAAATCTGGGCTAGCGTAAACAAGCCGCTTTATTCTGCTATGAACTAATAAACCAGCACACATAGGGCAGGGCTCAAGTGTTACGTATAAAGTACAATCAAGTAATCGATAATTATTGAGATGTTGGCCAGCTTGGCGAATAGCATGCATTTCGGCATGAGCGGAAGGGTCGTTTAACAGTATTGATTGGTTAAAGCCTTCGCCAATAATGTTGCCTTGATAAACAACGACTGCGCCAACTGGAATTTCATTTAATTGCGCGGCTTTTTGAGCTAATTCAAACGCTCGTTGCATAAAGGCTTGATCTGACTCAGCACTTGTTAAGATCATTAAAGAAATAGCTCCAATAAATCATTTAAATAGCGATGCCCTAGCGGGGTTACTTGCCAATTACCGTCAATACAATCCATTAACTCTTTTTGTTGAGCTAATTGTAGCGTTGGTAAAATACTATTCGTTGTTAATCCCGTATGCTGTTGATAATCTTTTAAAGTAAAGCTAGCGAATAAACGCAACTGGTTCATCATATATTCAAAGGGTAATTCATCATGACTAACCTTATTGAAGTGATCTAAAGGGTCACGATTGTTATCAAGGTAACCTTTTGGATGTTTAACTTTTACTGTCCTTTGAATTACCCCTGTGGTTGAATTGGTAATTTTACCATGAGCGCCACAACCAATACCTAGGTAATCGCCAAAACGCCAATAGTTGAGATTATGTTGGCATTGTTTATCTTGTTGACTAAAGGCTGAGATTTCATATTGTTGATAGCCAGCATTGGCTAATAGCTTAAAACCTTGATCTTGAATTTCCCATAATGTTTCATCTTGAGGCAGTTTGGGGGGCTTAGAATGAAATGCAGTATTTGGTTCAATTGTTAATTGATACCAAGAAAGATGATCAGGCTTTAGGCTTATCGCTGTTCTCAAGTCATCTAAAGCATTTTCAATGCTTTGATTAGGTAATCCGTGCATTAAATCTACATTAAAGCTCTTAACACCAGATGTCTTAGCAAGTTGTGCAGCCTGCTTAGCTTGATCTACATTATGAATACGGCCTAGCTTTATTAATTTTTCAGACTCAAAACTTTGCACACCGATAGATAACCGCGTAACACCTGCTTGGGCAAAACCAATAAATTTATCAGCCTCAACGGTACCAGGATTGGCCTCCAAGGTGATTTCAATATCCGCTTCATGGTTAAAACGTGATAAAACTTGTGATAGCAATTCCTTAATGGCTTTTGCTGAAAATAAACTGGGTGTGCCACCACCAATAAAAATTGAATGCAGCGCTCTATTTTCAACGTCGAAGCGGGCTATGTCAGCGTCTAAATCTGCAATCAAGGCGCTTACGTAATCTTCTTCGGGAATTACCGCTTTTAAGGCATGAGAATTAAAGTCGCAATAAGGACATTTTTCCACACACCAAGGTATGTGAATATATAAAGACAACGGCGGCTCTTTTAATAAGTTGGTGCTCACTATTTCTCTCTACTTTATTTGCGCTGATATTTTTTTCACTAACTTAGCTAACGCTTGGCCACGATGGCTTAATTTATTTTTAATCTCTCGGGGCAGTTGTGCAGAAGACATTTGTAAATCGTTTTGCCAAAAAACAGGGTCATAGCCAAACCCTTGTTCACCTTGCTTTTCTCGACTGATACTACCTTCCCAAACACCATGGCAAATAATTGGTGTAGGATCGTTTTCATGTTGCATATATACCAAGACGCAATGAAAACGCGCTGAACGTTTATCATCAGGCGTATTGTTTAATGCGCTTAACAGTTTATTGGTATTGTCATCATCACTTGGATTGGCATGAATATCACTGGCATAACGAGCCGAGTATACACCTGGTGCCCCAGCTAAAGCGTCTACTTCTAAGCCTGAGTCGTCAGCAATGGCAGGAAGTCCAGTAATTTTCGCAGCATGACGAGCTTTTATGATGGCATTTTCGACAAAAGTCGTACCTGTTTCAGCAACTTCCGGCACATCAAAATTGCTTTGTGGCACGATTTCAATGCCATATTGTGAAAGTAAGCTGGCTAATTCGTTAACTTTACCTTGATTGCCTGTGGCTAGAACTATTTTTGACATGAAGAATTGGGTATCAGAGAATAAAGTCGCCATGATACCTTAATTTGGCGTTACGGTGTTAAAGATAAAGCCAGCTTTGGGGTAGCAATTGTATTATGAACATTTGCTTTGCTTACTCAAATTAAAAGTTGCCTGTTAGTCGACATAAAACTTTTGTGAGAATTTTAGTGTTTGCTGCTCTGCGCCATCATTGATATCTAAAGTAAAGTGCAAGGTTTCTTCATGACGATAGCTAACTTGAGCTAAGTAATATATGGCACTCCCTTCTTTAACTTCTTGGAATTCCAAGCTTTTAAATTGGCCTAAATTATTTTTGGCTTGACCGGTTATGGTAACGATTTTGGCTGGGCTGCCAGATAGACTGTTGTCGAGCACAGAAATATTAACTAAACCGTTATAACGACTACGGGTTATGCCATAAGCTTTAGCTATTTCAGGCGTGAAAAAAGTCGAGCCAATAGCCATGTAATGGACATTCATTGAACCAAGCTTTTTCATGTTTTCTGCATAAGCATTACTGAATGCTATAAAGCTGATGGCAATAGTTAGCATTAGTTTTAACAACGAGGCTTTCATGTTGATCTCCTAATCAAAAAAATTTAGGTCTGTCCGCTATATTTACGAATATATAGATAGTATAGAACAGACTTGAAAAAAGGTGTTTTCGCTCAAAACCACGACTATAACGCCGCCCAGTAAGGTAAAGAGCTTGAGAGTAATATATTAATCACATTCATAATTAAAAAGGCAACAATCATTGATAAATCTAAGCCACCCAAGTTAGGGGTAATGCGTCTAATGGGGTTTAAAAAAGGCTCTGTTAATTGATGAAATATCATTAAGGTAGGATTATAACCTTGCACCACCCAGCTCATTATTGCCATGATAATCATGATCATAAAGAGTAAAAATCCGGCTTGCTTAACGAGCACCAATAATCCAATATAAAAAGCCAGTGTGCCTAAACTTTCTCCTGTCAAAGCGGCTAAGGTAACAAATTTCAAAGTAGCAATGACATAAGCGACTAAAATAGTGGCTAAGTCTATGCCGCCTAAACCGGGAATAATTCGACGAACAGGTATAACCAAAGGGTTACTCACTTTGACGATAAATTGACTGAGAGGATTATAAAAATCGGCTTTAACCCACTGTAACCAAACGCGCACAATTAAGACCATTAACAAAGCATCAAAGGCAAATCTTAATAAATAAATAATAGCTTCCATAGTGTTTAACCTTCTTTTGACATTTCTTCGGCACGTGTAATCGCAGCGTTCATTGCATTGCTAACCATTTGTTCAATACCATCCTTTCTAAATTGCTCCAGTGCGGCAAAAGTAGTGCCCCCTTTAGATGTTACGTTTTCTCTTAAGGTACTTATGGCCATACTATTATGCTCAACCATTTGTGCAGCACCTAGTGCAGTTTGTTGCACTAGCATTCTACTTTCTTCTTTAGTAAAACCTAACGTTTTAGCTTGCTTTTCCATGGCTTCCATAAACAAGAAAAAATATGCTGGAGCAGATCCTGCTACGGCAATTATGTCGTTAATTTTATCTTCAGTTTCAAGCCATATTGTTTTTCCTACAGCAGACATTAATTTGTCACTGGCAGCTATTTGCTCTTCATTAACTTCCGGTGATGCATACAGTCCACTCATACCTAGACCAAGTTGAGATGGCGTGTTTGGCATCACTCTTACTAATGGTGCTTTGGTGTTAAGTGCTTGTTGAATTTGCGCAACCGTAGTTCCTGCTGCAACTGAGACGAAAAGCTTATTCGAAATATCAATTCCTTGACTCAGTTGCTGACAAACACTACAAATTAAATGAGGCTTAACGCTTAACACAACAATATCAGCAAAGTCGCCAGCCTCAATATTATTTTCGGTATGTTTGACTCCAAATTCATTAGCCAGTTGTACTCTTTTCTCTGCAGAAGGGTTGGCAACGATAATGTTATTGGCTGGTACGCCAGCGTTAACCAAACCAATAATAATTGCGCGAGCCATATTGCCTGCGCCAATAAATGCTATTTTTTTCATTAATTTATCTACCTAATTTGTCAGTTTCAATACTGACCTGTATTAATCTCTGTCGCCAAATATAGCACTGCCGATTCTAACCATTGTTGCGCCGTTGGCGATAGCTAGGTTTAAGTCGTTTGACATGCCCATTGATAATGTATCTACTGATGGATATTGGGCTTGCAACTGGTTAAACAAGTATTGCATTTTTTTATAGCATTCAACACTCGCGTTTTTTGCTGGGATTGCCATTAATCCCCTTAAAGTAAGATTATCACAATTATCAACTACTTTAGCGAGGGAAATTACTTCATCTGCCATAATGCCAGATTTTGATGACTCTTCACTAATATTGACTTGTAAACAAATGTTTAGCGAGGTATCTTGACCATTATTCTGCAGAATTCGCTCGCTTAAATGATCGTTTAAACGATGTGCTATTTTGGCTCTGTCGAGACAATGAACCCAAGAAAAATGTTGAGTAATTTGTTTGGTTTTATTTGATTGAATAGGACCGATAAAATGCCAACAAATATCTGTTAAATGAGATAAAGCGGTAATTTTCTCCACCGCTTCTTGCAGATAGTTTTCACCAAAATCACGTTGACCAACAAGATAAGCTTGTTCTAACGCTGATACAGGTTTGGTTTTACTTACGGCAAGCAAAGTGACTGGATTTTGTCTATTATTTGAAGAAGGCTTACCTTTTTGACTAGCTGTAAAGCAGGCGCCTTCAATTTTTTCGTTGATTTTTTTGATGTTTTTTTGAATATTGATCATAGTTTTTTGCTAAATAGTAATGTACTAAAGGCTGTGACTGATATTTTTGTATAGATAATACTTTAACCACTGCAATTTTAACAGATAACACCACCGAGGTTTTTTATGGATATTACCGAACTGCTTGCATTTAGTGTCCAGCATGATGCGTCAGATTTACATTTATCAACAGGTACACCACCATTAATTCGTGTTGATGGTGATGTTCGAAAACTCAACATTCCTGCTTTTGATGCTAAAGATGTTAACGCTTTAGTGTATGACATTATGAATGATCGCCAACGTAAAGAATATGAAGAAAATCTTGAAGTTGATTTCTCATTTGAAGTACCAAATTTAGCACGCTTTAGGGTAAATGCCTTTAACCAGAATCGAGGCCCTGCAGCAGTGTTTCGTACTATTCCGAGTAAAATATTATCATTAGATGATTTAGGTTGTCCTGATATTTTTAGGGATATTTCCGATACACCACGAGGCTTAGTATTAGTTACTGGTCCTACTGGCTCAGGTAAATCAACTACCTTAGCGGCAATGGTAGATTATATTAATAACTCAAAACATGATCATATTTTAACGATTGAAGATCCTATAGAATTTGTGCACGAAAATAAATCGTGTTTGATCAACCAGCGGGAAGTTCACCGGGATACCTTAAGCTTTGAAGCGGCACTACGCTCAGCTTTACGTGAAGATCCAGATGTTATTCTTGTTGGTGAAATGCGTGATCTAGAAACTATTCGTCTTGCTATGACAGCAGCAGAAACCGGCCATTTGGTGTTTGGTACTTTGCATACCACTTCAGCGCCTAAAACCATTGACCGTATTATTGATGTATTTCCCGGTGAAGAGAAATCTATGGTGCGTTCTATGTTGTCAGAATCATTGCGAGCAGTTATTTCTCAAACCCTAATTAAAAAGGTTGGCGGCGGGCGAGTGGCAGCGCATGAAATTATGATTGGCACACCGGCAATACGTAATTTAATCCGTGAAGATAAAATTGCTCAAATGTATTCAGCCATTCAAACCGGTATGTCTAATGGCATGCAAACGATGGATCAATGCCTACAAAACTTGGTAAATCGCGGCATGATTACTAAGCAGGCCGCGATGGAAAAAGCAGTAGACAAAAATCAATTTACTAGCTATTAGCTTATTTTTAGAAAATTAACACAGGAATAATCAATGAATTTTCATCAATTATTAGAAAAAATGGTTGCCGAAGATGCTTCCGACATGTTCGTTACTGCTAAATTGCCTGTTAGTGCCAAAATTAATGGTGAATTGTTACCAATTGCCGAGCATGCTCTAAGTCCAGAAGAAGCACTAGGCTTAGTTCGAAATGCCATGAATGAAAAGCAAGTTCGTCAATTTGATGAAGAAAAAGAATGTAACTTCGCTATATCTATTGAAAATATTGGCCGCTTTCGTATTTCAGCTTTTTGGCAACGAGATATGGCGGGCATGGTTGTCCGTCGTATAGTTACTGATATTCCCGATGTTGAAGACCTTGGTTTACCGCCTGTGCTCAAAGAAGTGGTCATGTCAAAACGTGGTTTGGTGCTCTTTGTTGGTGGAACGGGTACAGGTAAATCAACTTCAATGGCCTCACTAATTGGTTATCGGAATCGTAATTCTCGAGGACATATTCTTACCATTGAAGACCCCGTGGAATTTGTTCATGAACACGGTAAAAGCATGATCACTCAACGTGAAGTAGGCTTGGATACTGAGTCATTTGATGCAGCATTAAAAAGCTCTTTACGTCAGGCACCAGACGTTATCTTAATTGGCGAGATTCGTAATCAAGAAACAATGGAGCATGCCTTAAGCTTTGCTGAAACAGGTCATCTATGTATCGCGACGCTACATGCAAACAATGCTAACCAAGCAATTGACCGAATTATGCACTTAGTGCCAGCAGAGCAACATGGCAAGTTATTGTTTGACCTAGCATTAAATCTTAGGGGAGTTATTGCACAACAATTAGTACCTACTAAAGATGGCAACAGTCGTGTAGCAGCCATAGAGATTTTACTTAATTCCCCATATATTGCTGAACTAATTAAAAAAGGCGACGTTGGTAGTATTAAAGAAGTGATGGAAAAATCTAATGAACAAGGCATGCAAACTTTCGATCAGGCCTTATTTAACCATTACGATCGAGGCTTAATTACCTATGCAGATGCCTTGCATCATGCTGACTCACCTAATGATTTACGCTTGATGATTAAATTACGGAGTAACGACCAAAGCGGCACCGGTGGCTTATCAGGGGTGACTCTTCACGGCATTGACGGCGTGGATGAATAATTTAAAGCACTGCATCACTTTGCAGTGCTTTAAGCAAAGCCATTTATAATTGTTTAGCGTGCGGTTAACTTCTTTTTATATTGCAAAGCGAGCACTTTCAAAATATCTCTCCAGGTAATAATACCAATAGGCTTATTGTTTTTATCTACCACAGGTAAACAAGAAATATGATTGTCGTAAAAAAGTACCACCGCTTCATTTAGCGATTGCTGTGTTTTTGCGGTAATCAAGTTTCTCGCCATTATCTGATGTAATTTCTTTTGCATCAGTGCGGTATCTCTATGGGTTTCTTGACTTGTACCAACAGTTGGGCTCAAATGCTTGTATAAATCCCTGTCGGTTATTACTCCTGCTAATAAGCCGTCGTCATCAGTAATCAGCAAATGATGAATGGTATTACTCTCAAAGAGCTCTTTGGCTTTTCTTAACGTTGAGTCCATTGAGAGGGTGATTAGTTTTCTATTCATTAAGTTTTCAATTTTCATATGTTCGTTCTGTTTTTATTGTGAGTTATTGAAACATGTCAAGTTAAAAACTGTCGCCTTCGGCTAATTATTATGCTTATATAGCTCATCGGATCAGCTAACCAGTGCAGATTTTTTGCGCTTGTTTAAATAAAGTAATCAATCCCATTTTATATGGCAATAGTTAGAACGATTATTGTTATAAATTAATGAAAAAATAATAATTGAGGTAACCACAATGGCGAGTAATTTATATAGTGCGGCAGATGATCAGCAAGAAATAAGATTAGTTGATGAAGTTTTGTTGTCACAAAAACAAGCCTTTGGCGACAACCCATATTTGTCAGTAAAAGCACGGTTAGATGATTTAATGCGCTTGAAAACCGTTATTCTTGAACATCAAGAGGAATTAGTGCAAGCACTATCAGCTGATTTTGGCTGTCGAAGTATCGATGACAGCAAAATGGGCGATTTAATGCCGACTATTATGGGAATTAATTACGCTATTAAGCACGTTAAGCAATGGATGAAGCCTTCGAAAAGGCATGTTGGTGTGCTTTTTCAACCCGCTAAAGCATTTGTGATGTATCAACCTTTAGGGGTTGTTGGCATTATTACACCGTGGAATTACCCTTTATTTTTGTCACTTGGTCCATTAACTACTGCGCTTGCCGCTGGAAATAGAGCCATGATAAAAATGTCTGAATTTACCCCTGCAACCAATGACGTTGTAAAAAGTATGCTTGGCAAAATCTTTACCAAGGATAAAGTTGCGGTAATTAATGGTGGCCCTGATGTCGCGGCGCATTTTTCAAATCAAGCATTCGATCACTTACTTTTCACTGGCTCTACTCGAGTAGGTAAAATAGTGATGGCAGCAGCAGCTAAGAATTTAACGCCGGTTACGTTAGAGTTAGGTGGGAAGTCGCCAACAATTATTGATAATGACATTGATATCAAAGATGCAGTATCGCGTTTCATTTTAGGAAAAACACTTAATGCCGGGCAAACTTGTGTTGCGCCAGATTACATTCTTTGTCCTAGCAATAGAGTCGATGAGTTAAAACAAGCGTTAAGCAAACAGTTCAATAAAATGTACCCTACGGTGGCAAATAATAGCGATTATGGCGCGATTATTAATGATGCTCAATTGCAGCGGTTAAGTCAGTGGTTGAGCGATGCAAAAGCGAAGGGCGCTATCTTAACAACTTTGGGTAGCGATGATGAACAGACGTGTATAGCCGCGGGTAAAATCCCCTTAACCTTAGTTAATAATGTTAATGATGACATGCTGTTGATGCAGGAAGAGATCTTTGGTCCATTATTACCCATTGTAAGTTATAACAATCTTGATGAAGCCATTGCTTATGTAAATGATAGGCCAAGACCTTTGGCTTTGTATTTATGTAGTCACAACGCTGTTACACAAAAAACAGTGTTAGAGCGAACCCATGCCGGTGGTGTTTGTTTAAATGATGCCGCTATGCATGTAGCCCAAGATGATATACCTTTTGGCGGAATTGGTCCTTCTGGCATGGGGCACTATCACGGCCATGAAGGTTTTTTAACATTCTCTAAAGCAAAATCAGTATTTAAAAAAGGTAAAATAAACACGGCATCTAATGCGTTTCCTCCCTACGGTAAATTAATCCATAAATTAATTTATAAGTTCTTTTTAAAGTAAACTATTTTATTCTCTGGTCTTTAAGTTGTAATAAAACTGTCATATTTGTGTCATATACTCTTGTCCGATAAATTAAACTAATCGAAATGTTGTGATTTATTGATTTTGAGCAAAGTTTAACTTCGTGAAGTAAATGCGCTATTATCAGCTTCGATAAATTTCATTGAAAATAATAACTGGAAAAAATTATGGCCAGAAATTCAATATTGGGTGTATTTGCAAAATCCCCCATTAAACCATTAGAAAAACATATCAAATTGGTTGTTAAATGTAGTAACCAACTTATCCCATTTTTCAGCGCTTGTAGCGCACAGAACTGGAGCGAAGCAGCCAAAGTTCGTCGTAAATTATCTAAATTAGAACAAGATGCTGATGCTTTAAAGCGTCAATTACGTTTAGAGCTGCCTGGTGGCTTGTTCATGCCAGTAGACAGAGCTGATTTACTTGAGCTTTTGACGCAACAAGACAAAATTGCCAATAAGGCCAAAGATATTGCTGGCCGTATTTTAGGCCGTAAATTAGAAATTCCAGAGAGTTTGCAGGAGCAATTTAATGCTTACTTGGCTCGATGCATTGAAGCAACTGAAAAAGCAGCTGAAGCGATTAATGAATTAGATGATTTATTAGAAACAGGATTTCGCGGGCGTGAAGTTGAGTTAGTTGAAAAAATGATCAATCAGTTAGATGCGATAGAAGATGATACTGACTCAATGCAAATAGCGTTACGCAAAGATTTACTTGCTCTTGAGAGTGAGTTGAATCCAGTTGATGTAATGTTCTTATATCAAATTATTGATTGGGTTGGTGATTTAGCCGATCTTGCTGAACGTGTTGGTGCGCGTTTAGAAATTCTTTTAGCTAGAAAGTAGGGTTTAACTGATGGATATTTTACTTAACTCAGGTTCGACCTTAGTCATGATTGCCGCTGTTGTTGGTTTATTTATGGCGTGGGGTATTGGTGCTAATGACGTAGCAAATGCAATGGGTACTTCTGTTGGCTCGAAAGCGCTAACCATTAAACAAGCGATTATTATCGCGATGGTCTTTGAATTTGCCGGTGCTTATTTAGCGGGTGGTGAAGTTACATCAACCATTCGTAAAGGCATTATTGATGCGAGTTTCTTTGTCGATAGTCCAGAGTTACTGGTCTTCGGTATGATTTCAGCCTTGTTTGCCGCAGCAACCTGGTTATTGATTGCGTCTGCACTAGGTTGGCCTGTATCAACAACCCATTCTATTGTTGGCGCAATTGTTGGTTTTGCTGCCATGGGCGTGAGTGTTGATGCGGTTACTTGGGCAAAAGTTGGTGGCATTGTTGGTAGTTGGATTATCACACCGCTTATTTCAGGCATTATTGCTTTTATCATTTTTAACAGTGCACAAAAACTTATTTTTGATACTGACAAACCACTGAAGCAAGCAAAGCGTTGGGTACCAATGTATATGTTCTTAGCTGGTTTTGTACTAGCCCTAGTAACAATTAAAAAAGGTTTAAAGCATTTAGATTTACATATTGGTAATGTAGATGGTTTTATCTATGCGGCTGCTACAGCTGTTGTGGTTGCTATTATCGGTAAGGTGTTTATTCATCGCCTTAAATTTGACGAAACAGCAGCACTTAAAACTCACTATGCCAATGTCGAGAAAGTGTTTGCCATTTTAATGATAGTTACCGCTTGTGCTATGGCGTTTGCTCATGGTTCAAATGATGTTGCTAACGCTATTGGCCCACTAGCTGCTGTGGTGAGTATTGTTGATAATGGCGGTCAAATTGCTGCTAAATCAGCGATTGCTTGGTGGATTTTACCCTTAGGTGGGTTTGGTATTGTTGCTGGTCTGGCTATCTTTGGTCATAAGGTTATGGCAACGATTGGCACCGGTATTACGCATTTAACGCCAAGTCGTGGTTTTGCCGCTGAATTAGCCGCTGCCTGTACGGTAGTTATTGCTTCTGGCGCGGGTTTACCTATTTCAACGACACAAACTTTAGTTGGAGCTGTGTTAGGTGTAGGTATGGCACGTGGTATAGCGGCAATTAACTTAGGTGTAGTACGTAATATTGTTGTTTCTTGGGTAATTACTTTACCTGTAGGTGCGGGCTTATCAATCATCTTCTTCTGGATAATGAAAGCTGTATTTACTTAAATAACCCTGAATCTAGATACTAAAAAGCCGCAACACTTGTTGCGGCTTTTTGTTATTTTACTGGCAGAGTTTTGCTTAACTACGCGAAGTCACTTCTAATAAGTGATAACCAAATTGAGTTTGTACTGGGCCTTGTACTTCATTTAATGGTGCTGAAAAAACAACTTTATCAAACTCTGGTACCATCTGGCCGGGGCCAAAAGTGCCTAAATCACCGCCTTGGGCTTTTGATGGGCAATTTGAGTGCTCTTGCGCTACTTCTGCAAAATCTTTTCCGCCTTCTATTTCGGATTTTAATGCTAAACATTGTTCTTCTGTATCAACTAATAAGTGGCGTGCTGCAGCTTGAGACATAATACTTCCTATTCTTGGTTAAAGGTCTAAATTCAGCCTAACCATAGCGTATTTCCACGCTTCTTTAAAGGCTTGCCATGGGGAGATTTGCAAAATTTTATTGAATTTAATTAATGTAAATTTCAGTTGGGAATCTAAAAGTAATACCCACATGACTAATAATATATTCAATAAGCAGATTACTTAATCTCAAGCATTTTAAATATTTGTTAGCACTTGATAAGCGTCAGAATTTTACCAAAGCGGCCTAAGTAGGTTTTATTAGTCAATCGTCGTTAAGTAGTGCTATTTTATAGTTAGAGCAATAGCTACCTTTCAATTGTTAGGTCTTAAAAAATTTGCTTTTTAAGTCATGGCAAGCAAATCATAATCTTAGCTTAAATGGCTATAAACAAAGGTGTTGGCAGCTAAATACTTCAATGGTGAAAATACCTAATGATATCTATCGACAAATAAGCTTGGGCTGGCGTAAAGATACTATGAGAGTACAAACTTTGTGAGCACTTGGTATCTGTGTTACCAAGTTATTAGAAAAAAAGTAAAATAATTTCAAACTATTTTAATTTATGTAGCGACATTACTAATATCGAAACAAATAATTAAAAGTAAATCGACAGGACATAGGAATATGTGTGTTTAAAAGAAGTGACGATGTGCTGATTTCACAAGCACTAGCCGGCAAAAAGTCAGCTTGGGTAACGTTAGTGAAACGTTATGAAAAAGGTATTTATAATTATGCTTTACGGATGGTGAGTAATCACGCCGATGCGATGGATTTAATGCAAGATATTTTTATTGCTTTATTTCGCAACTTGCATACGTTTAGAGCAGAAAGCCCTTTTAAAGGTTGGTTGTATAAAATTGCGCATTACCGATGTATTGAATATTATCGAAAAAAACGGCCTATGCAGTCACTTGATGATACACCCGAACAAACTGATGAGCACAGTAGTGATTGTCCAGAGCAAACATTATTTGCTCAGCAACAAAGCAGTACTTTGATAAAAAGTATGCAAAGGCTGCCTATAAAACAAAAACTCGTGGTTGAATTGAAATTTTTTCAACAGTGTACTTTTGAAGACATAGCGCATCAGTTAGGTATTTCAACAAATACAGCGAAATCTCAACTTTACAGTGCCTTAGATAAGTTAAAGTTGTATTTAGCTGATGACCTAATTAAACAAAACATAAATAGTAGTGGGGTTGAGCATGTCTAAAGACAATGAGCAAATGCAGCAACATAGTGAACTACTTGATGAAATAGCACATCAGGTAAGCTTAGAGCAAGAGCAGACTGTCCCTGAATGGAATAGGGCTGCTGCATTCGAAAGCAGTGCAAGTCGTTTTTATACAAATAGAGAGAACCTGCCCTGGTGGCACTGGCAACACAATGGTGCTTTAGCCTTTGCCGCTTCGGTTAGTGTTATTGCCGTGTTAAGTATATTTTTCAATCAAGGTGATAGCTTTGATCAACAAAAAATGGCTACCTTGATCAAGGCACAAGTAGTGCAACAATTGGATATTGAAGTAGAGCGAAAATTAAGAGAATTTGCCAGTGAGCAGCAAGTCGTTTTAGCGAACTATAAAGCTGAATTAAGTGCACGACAGGAACAAAGTAATTTGCAGTTGGCCGGTTATGTAATGACAACGACCCGTACTGAGCGCAAAGAAGATCTGAATGACTTTGTTAGCTTCATTAGTGCGCAAAGAAAAGATCAACAATTAGATCAAAAGATCAGGTTTCAACAATTAGAGCAAGCCATAGGCTACCGAAAAGTAAATTATCGTCAAGATGTTAGTAATACAAAAAGTACTAGCAATCAGTGATACAAGAACACAATTAGGAGTAATAACAATGAACAAGCACAAAAAATTAAGCGCACTTTTTAGATTTGAAAAAATAAAACAACCAAAATTGCTGTATATCAGTGCCTTATTTGGTGGAATATTTAGCATAGGCGTAGCAGCTCAATCTCAACCATACTCACAATTATCTAAGCAATTAGATATTATGAACAACATTTTCACCTCATCATTGCAAGCCGATGGTAATAAACCGTTAAAAAACACAAAAATAGAGAGCTTGTATTTAGCGGGACAGGGAATAGTTTTTACGGTTAATTCTCCCAAGAGCTATTCGTGGAACCGTCACGCATATAGTTACTCCTTTTCTGATTCTGTCGCATCAGTTGAACCTTTAGCGCCTTTACCACCGGTAGCCCCAGTAGCGCCAAAAGAACATGCAAGTGAATTTGAATATTTTAATAGTGACGAGTTAGCTGAGCAAATGGAATCAGCTTATGAGCTGCAAAGAGAATATTTTCGTGATTTTAGGGATCAACAACGCGACTTAGCTTACGAGCTTCGTGATCTCGAACGAGAAAGTAAAGATTTAGCTTATCAATTGAGAAATGTCAGTAAGGCGGAAAAAATAGCTTTAGTTGAAGAGCAAAAGACCATAGAAAAAGCAAAAGCTAAGATAGAGAAAGCGCGTATCGCATTAAAAGAAAAGTCTCAAAAAATGAAGAAGCAACAACAAATTAGTAAAGCAAAGAGCTTAGCTGAACGTAAAGAGCATTATCGAAAACTAGCAAGCGCTTTAGTAGAAACCTTATGTACTTACGGCAATAGTCTAAAAGCCTTGCCTAAAGGAGAGCATGTAAGTTTAGTGTTAAAGTCAGCAGGTGATAAAGTTGAACGTGGTTATCAAGATAAGGTTTTGGTGTTAACTAAACGTGATATAACCGCTTGTGCAATAGATAAAATATCAGCTGAAAAGTTATTAACATCAGCTAAAAATTATCAATTTTAAAAGTTAGTTTCACTGATGACTATTAGTGGATAATAAGTTGAAAAGTGGTATTGGCTAGTGGTAAAAATGTAAAGCAGTTAACTTAGCTACTTGCTTTACATTTTTTAATGTTCACTTGTTCACTATTTTCAGCTGTAATATCAGTATGTGAATAGTTGTTACTAGCAACGTCATCAAGCACATCTTTTGCACTAGTGAAGAAAGCAATAAATTGCTGTAGTTTTTCATTGAAAATAATCGCAAACTCAAAAAAATTAACTTGTCTAGTCGATTGTGTTGTTGAAGCTAAGGTAAAGTTTTCATCAATTTGCTGATGGCTTAATGATGGCGTAAGTACCATGGAACTTACTTTAGTTGGCGGCTGTACATAGAGAGACGTTACATTTATTACTGTGCTTTTAGCAAAGCATGACCATGACATAGCAGTAATTGCAGAGATTAATAAAAGTGATAATAGTTGTTTCATGGTTGTGCTCCTGTGCTATTTACGCTTATTAGGGAAATTTACTTTGCTATTAGGTCATTAATATTTACATTCTCACTATAATTTCTTACAAATGTAAATGCTACTGCATTGAGATAAGTGACACCAATACTGCGATAAACGACTATCAATGGCTGCGAAGCAAATAATTTTGTTACATTTTCAAATATTTTATTCCACTCGATATAACAAGAACGGCAATTGAGTGAGAAAATTTCAAAAAAAAGCCAACAAATTGATTGTTGGCTTTTTTAAATAGTTAGCAGTGACTAAATAGTTTTAGGTAAGATTAATCAACGCTGGCTTTTTTATCGAGCCTAAATTGATGCAACAATGGCTCTGTGTAACCACTAGGTTGTTCAGCACCGCAGAACACAAGTGCGGAAGCGGCTTTAAAAGCAATACTATTATTGAAATCTTTACTCATGGCTTGATAACTCGAGTCATGAGCGTTCTGTTGATCTACAATTTTGGCCATTTTCTCTAAACTGGCTTGTACTTGTTTACGAGTACATATGCCATGATATAGCCAGTTTGCAATATGCTGACTAGAAATACGCAATGTTGCTCTGTCTTCCATCAAGCCAACATCATTAATGTCAGGCACTTTTGAACACCCTATGCCTTGATCTATCCAGCGAACCACATAACCTAGTATGCCTTGGGCATTATTATCAAGTTCTTGGCTGATTTCGCCATCATTCCAATTCGTATCAGTAGCAAGAGGAATAGTTAAGATATCATCTAAGCTCGCTGATTTACGGTGTATTAATTGCTGTTGCAGCGCAAATACATTGATCCGGTGGTAATGCAAAGCGTGCAATGTCGCAGCTGTTGGTGAAGGTACCCAAGCAGTATTAGCGCCAGCTTCCACGTGATTTATTTTAGTGGCGATCATGTTGGCCATTTGATCTGGAATTGGCCACATACCTTTTCCTATTTGAGCTTTGTTACTAAAGCCACAGGCTAAGCCTATGTCCACATTATTATCTTCGTATGCACCAATCCAAGGAGTTAACTTTATGTCAGCTTTACGCGCCATAGGGCCGGCGGCCATTGAGGTATGAATTTCATCACCGGTTCTGTCTAAAAAGCCCGTATTAATAAACACGACTCTTGCTTTAGCCGCATGAATGCAGTTTTTTAGATTGACACTGGTACGCCTTTCTTCATCCATAATACCCATTTTCACTGTATTGCGGGGTAAAGATAAAGCATCTTCAACACGGGAGAATAATGTGTCAGCAAATTGTACTTCTTCAGGACCATGCATTTTAGGTTTTACAATATAAATTGATCCCTCAGTGCTATTACTCAAGCTGCTATTGCCTTTTAGATCATGTAAAGCTATTAGCGAGGTGATCATAGCATCCATAATACCTTCTGGTACTTCACAGCCTTGATTATCTAAGATGGCACTGTTGGTCATCAAATGACCTACATTACGCACAAACATTAAACTACGGCCTTTCAGTGAAATGCTTTCACCTGTGAGAGATTGGTAATTTCGATCGCTATTCATTTTACGAGTGAATTCTTTACCAGCTTTACTGATATTTTCAGTTAAGTTACCTTGCATAAGTCCTAACCAGTTACGGTAAGCGATAACTTTATCTGCACCATCAACAGCAGCAACAGAATCTTCACAATCCATAATAGTGGTTAAGGCAGACTCAAGTATAACGTCGCTTAATGTTGAAGGATCAGCTTTACCAATGTTACTTGTGGCATCAAAAACTAACTCTATATGTAAGCTGTTATGTTTGAATACCAGTGTAGTAGGTTGATTGATACTGCCAGTAAAACCAATAAAAGCAGCAGGGCTTTGTAGGCTATCTTGTTCACCGTTGGCTAAAGTTACCTTAATTTGTTGCTCACTTAAGTGATAGGCAACGACATCTTTATGGTTACCACAAGTTAGAGGGATAGCTTTATCTAAATAATCTTTTGCAAAACTAATGACTTTAGCACCCCGCACAGGGTTGTATGCGCCAGTTTTTTCGGCACCGTTATCAGAGCTAATAACATCAGTACCATAAAGTGCGTCATATAAACTCCCCCAGCGTGCATTTACTGCATTTATGGCAAAGCGTGCATTCATTATCGGCACAACCAATTGAGGGCCGGCAATATTAGCAAGCTCAGCATCAATATTTTCGGTAGTTATAGTAAAGTCATCAACAACGGGGGCGAGATAGCCAATATCGTTCAAGAACTTTTTGTAATTAATAAAATTGAATTCGTCGCCAAAGTTTTCTTGGTGCCAACGGTCAATTTGCTTTTGTAATGTTTCACGCTTAACCAGTAGTTGGAGATTACTGCTAGATAATTCATGAATAATTTCTGCGAAACTATGCCAGAAATGTGAAGAAGAAATACCTGTGTCGGGTAAGGCTTCTTGCTCAATAAAATTAAATAATTCATGGTTTACCGTTAGGCCTGATAATTCTACTGTGTGAGTCATATTTTCCTCGATTATCTTGGTCAGATATCAGCTTGATAAAAGCGTGGTGAAAGTTTTCATTGTCAATATCTACTTATCCTATGGCTTATAGCAAAGCCTAGCAACACTAGTGTTATTATAACTACTATTGATTAGGTGAATGTGCTGAGTGTTGTTTTATTTTTTGTGTATGTTGTAGGATAGTATTATGAAAATAAAACTAAAAATAGCGGAATTAATAAAGGGACTATAAATGCAGTTAATAGCGCAGAAATTATTAGTGATACAGAGCTATATGCCCCTTGGTTAGGATTTTTTTTTGATATTAACATGCTACCGATGACATGGCTGGCTGAGCCGATAGCAAGTCCAATAGCAGCGTCACTTTTTATTCCGCATAGCTTAAGCCAGCTTGGGCCTAGTAGTCCTCCTGAAAAACCTGCAATGATAATAGCAATTGCGGTAATGGAACTATCACCATGCAGCTGTTCTGTTAAGGCTATGCCAACAGGCGTAGTGATTGATTTTAGCGAAAGTGAAATGGCTATTTCTTGTTGATTTATAATCAGCACTGTCATGATAAAACTGATAGACATGACGATGACTACGCCGAGTGAAAGTATTACTAGGAGTTGTCGCCAGTACTTACGTATGTGCTGAAGTTGCAAATATAATGGGTAACCTAGTGCTACTATTGCCGGCTCTAATAAAGCGTTCAACATTTGAGTAGACTGACGGTATTCTGAGTAAGGAATGTTATTAAGCAGTAGATAAGGAACTACAATTGCAATAGAGATTAACATCGGATTCAACCAGATAAGTTGCCACTTTTGTTGAGCCCAAGCGATGATTTGATAAATGATCAAGGTCAATAAGGTTAATATTAATGAGTCTAGTAAATTGATATTATTCATTAAAATAAGCCTAACCTTTATTAATAAAAGTAGCGGTATTTGGCGTTAGGTATTTCTCAGTTAGTACTGCGACAACAGTTATTAAGGCGAAGGTAGAGAAGAAAATAATAGCGACAATACTTAAACCGTGGTTTTGAAATAGTTCAAAATGATTAATAACACCCGCAGACGCAGGGATAAAGCATACACCCATATGCCTTATAACCCATTGAGTTGCGGTTTGAACTTTTTCAGCCTTAAGCCAGTTTAATTGCAGTAATAAGCAATAGATGACCATCCCGTATAAGCTAGCGGGCATGCCACCAATACTGTTGCTTAGAAATTTACCTAAAGACAAACAAAGGCTAATTGCTAGCGCTGTGTAAACAATGTTTTTCATTAACAACCATAAATTGTGATGTAAGTAAGCTAGTATTATTCAGCTAACTGCACTTGTCTTGCCGCTTCAATAACTAATTGTCGGAACCAGACATGACTAGCATCATGATGCAGAAGTGGGCTCCAGATCATTTTTAGCTCCATTTCAGGTATTTCGAATGGCGGTTTAACAATGGTGTAGTTAGCATCATTTCTATGCAGCATCGCCGCTTTTGTTGGCAAAGTTGCTATTAAATTGTCCTCAAAGGCCAATTGCATGGCGACATGATAATTACGCGTGAAAACTTTTATGTCACGTTTCTTACCGAGTCTCGCTAGAGATTCATCAACCCAGCCGAGTTTTTGTACGTCATTTGGGTTCATACCTACACCCACGCCAAAACCTGTTTTAGATACCCATACATGCTTTGCTGCTAAGTATGAGTTTAAGTTAAATTTTGATACCACAGGATTATCAGCACTTAATAGACAAGAAAATGTGTCTCGCCAAACCGATTTTTGATGGAAAGATTGGGGTAGTTCATCAAATCGGTTTATAGCCATATCAATTTTGCCCGCTTCAACATCATGAAATGTCACATCACTTGGGGTCATAATATCAATGGTGATATTCGGCGCAATTTTGTTTAACAATTTTAATAACTTTGGCAATAACGTAGAGGCAGCATAATCACTGGCCATAATACGAAATACACGGGTGCTATTTTGCTCGTTAAATTCTTCTTCACCTTGTAACGTTTCTTCTAATTCTAGCAATATTTTTCGAATAGCTGGTGCGAGTGTTCTGGCTCTTTCTGTGGGCGACATACCATCTGAAGTACGAACAAGAATAGGGTCATTGAAAAGTGTTCTTAAACGTTTCAAGCCATTACTCATCGCAGGTTGAGTAATATTTAACTGTCCTGCGGCTCGGGTTACATTCTTCTCTCTAAGTAGTACGTCCAAATATATAAGTAAATTTAAATCGATTTTAGAAATATTCATGACTTTAATGGCTCTTCAAAAAATATAATTGAAATAGATATAAGCTAATTTCATTCGATATTCAACGTTTTTTCTATCAAATTTTAGTTTGATTGTAGTGACTGTTCTTGAATTCATTTCTTAACTAATTGTATATGAAGGTAAAATGCTTTTTTTGATTAGAGTTTAAGCTCTACTATTTTCTGTGTGAATGATGGTAATAGTAAATATATATTTCATAAATACTTAAACCTTGACTATTATTTTTGTAGTTCGATGTGACAGCTTACGAATTCAGTTACATCACTCAGTTTAATAATACACGCTAGATTAATACAAAATACGACCCCATTGGAGAATGTCATGTCTAATTATCAAAGTGCAATTGAAGCAGTTAAAGCAATAAAAGAACAAGCTGGTAGCTCTTGGTCTGCTATTAACCCTGAATCAGTTGCTCGTATGCGAGCACAGAATAAGTTCAAAACAGGTTTAGAAATCGCTCAGTACACAGCAGACATTATGCGTAGTGATATGGACGCTTATGACGCTGATAGCTCTAAATACACTCAGTCTTTAGGTTGTTGGCATGGTTTTGTTGGTCAACAAAAAATGATTTCTATCAAAAAACATTTTGGTGGTAAAACAGACCGACGTTACTTATATCTTTCTGGTTGGATGGTTGCGGCATTACGTAGTGAATTAGGACCTCTACCTGATCAATCTATGCATGAAAAAACCACTGTTGCGGCTTTAGTTAAAGAGCTTTATACCTTCTTACGTCAAGCCGATGCACGAGAATTAGGTGGACTATTCCGTGAGCTAGATAAAGCGAATGAACAAGGAGACAGTACAACAGCAGCAAGTATTCAAAATCAAATCGATAACCACGTGACCCACGTTGTACCAATTATTGCTGATATTGATGCTGGTTTTGGTAATGCGGAAGCAACCTACTTAATGGCTAAGCAAATGATTGAAGCTGGTGCTTGTGCCCTTCAAATAGAAAACCAAGTTGCCGATGAAAAACAATGTGGTCACCAAGATGGTAAAGTTACGGTACCGCACGCAGACTTCCACGCTAAAATTCGTGCTTTACGACACGCTTTCCTAGAGCTCGGTATAGATAATGGTATCATCGTTGCACGTACTGACTCTGAAGGTGCTGGTCTTACTAAAGAAATCGCGGTTGTTAAAGAGCCAGGTGATCAAGGCGATCAATACAACTCTTTCTTAGATGTGGAAGAAATTAATGTAGCTGATATGGCTGAAGGCGATGTGTGTTTTAACCGCAACGGTAAGATTGTTCGTCCTAAGCGTTTACCTTCTGGTTTATACCAATTCCGTCAAGGTACTGGTGAAGAGCGTTGTGTATTTGACAGTATCGAAGCAATTAAAGCGGGTGCAGATCTGCTTTGGATTGAAACAGCAACGCCAAATGTTGCCGACATTACCGCAATGATGAACGACGTTCGTAAAGTAATCCCGAATGCTAAACTAGTTTATAACAACAGCCCATCATTTAATTGGACGCTAAATTTCCGTCAACAAGCATACGATGCCATGGAAGCTGCTGGTGACGATGTATCTAGCTATGTTCGTGCTGACTTAATGAATGCTGATTATGATCAAACAGAGTTGTCTGCAAAAGCGGATGATAAAATCCGTTCTTTCCAAGCAGATACTTCACGTGAAGCAGGTATCTTCCATCATTTAATTACCTTACCTACTTATCACACAACTGCGTTGTCTGTTGATAACTTGGCTAAAGAATACTTTGGTGATGCTGCTATGCTTGGTTATGTTGAGGGTGTACAACGTAAAGAAATTCGTCAAGGTATTGCCTGTGTTAAGCACCAAAACATGTCAGGCTCTGATATGGGTGATGATCACAAGGAATATTTCGCTGGCGAGAACGCGCTTAAAGCAGGCGGTGAGAAAAATACTTCTAACCAATTTGGCTAAGCACCGTTTTTAAACCAAGCTAACGATGAAAGTAAGGCTTGATAGTTAAAAAATTGGCAAAACTAAATGAAAAGGCTGTTACTTCAAAAGTACCAGCCTTTTTTAATGTCTTGCTCAATTCATTGATAAAATGGAAGAATGTAATATACGATTTGCTGCTTGCCTATATCTTTATGAAACTTAATTGTTAAAAGCTCAGCTGACTTTATCCATAGTGCAAGACTATTCATTAAAAGTTATAAATAAGTGTCATTGAAGTTTCAGTATTAGTATCATCAAAACCTTCTTCTACTTCAGTATCATAGTCGATACGTATAGCAAACTTAAGTTGCAGGGCATCAATGAGTTGTGCCGTTACTGAAGTTTCAGATTTATATATACTATTTTCTCCTGATTTAGTTGCTTGTCTAGCGACGAAGAATTGCTTAAATTCAACGAATTCATTGAATTTATGTGTGTATAACGCTTGTGCCTGAATAATAAGGTTAGTACTGCTTTGTGAAGATAAGTCAGTTGTTGCTCGAGTAACATCATATTTTACACCTGGACCTACATCGGCAAAGAATGATGAATTTTCGGTTTCATACCAATTTCTACCCCAACCGGCAGAAAAAGAACTTTGAGATTCAAAACCGCTGAATTTGTCTTGCTCATGAGCAAGGTTACCATAAAGGTAGTTCTTACCAGCTTCACCTATGGTGTAGTTAGTTTGCGTAAGAATATCCCACTTATTGTCAGTGGTTTCAAATTCTTTATTGCCAGCATCATCTTCTTTTTCTAACTTTTTAGCTAGTATGTTAAAAGCTAAAGATGAGCGCCATTTGTCTTTTTCATGTTTAAGGTTGAAGCCAGCCTTTATGTCTGCACTTTTTGTATTACCGCTTTTAAATAAAAAGCCTAACTCTGCAGAAGCGGTGTATTCCGATGTCTTTTCAGTTTCTGAAGCACTCGCTGAATAAGAAACTAAAGGCAGTAGTAATAGAGCCGGTAGCGCGAATTTGTAATTCATGATTTTCCCTTGTTAAAATGAATTGATTTTAATGCGGGAATTATAGCAGTTGCTGTTTTAATGATAAATATTTAATAAAAATAAACAATTAGAAGCTATAAACAAGGGTCACTGCTGTTTGCGTATCTAAGTTTTCTTTCTCGGCTTCCACTTTTGTGTTGTAGTCGAGTTTAAAAGTAAACTTTAACTGCAGTGTTGAAATTAGTTTTGTAGTAATTGTAGTTTCAGCTTTATAAATACTGTTTTCACTTGAGTTCAATGCTTGCTTAGCACTAAGGTGCTGTTTTAATTCAATGTGCTCACCTAGTTTTCTAATATACAAGGCTTGTGCTTGGACTATCCAAGTTGTTGAGCTGTTTTGTGACTCGACCTCTGTCGCTTTGAATAAATCCCGTTTAAAACCCGGCCCTATATCTCCCCAAAGTGAAGCTTTAGGTGTTTTATACCAATGTCGCCCCCAACCTGTAGAAACAGAGCTTTGATTATCAAAACTACTAAAATCATTCTCTTCGAACCAAATGTTGCCATAGATGTAGTTTTTTTCTTTATTGTCTAAACTATAGTTTGTTTGAGAAGATACAGTCCATTTTTGATCGGTAGTTTCGAAATGCTTGTCGCCATTATCATCTTTAACTTCGGCCTTTTTAACTAATAAATCAACATTCAAAAGACTCAACCACGCGTCTTTTTCAAAGCGAAGATCGACACCCGTTTTTATATCACCACTCTTAGTATTCCCTGATTTATAAAGAAATCCTAATTCTGCAGAGCCCGTTAACATAGGAGGAGTTACTACTTTTTGTTGGGTAGCGGGCTTTTCCAAACTTGCCATGATATCTGCTGCAGTAGCACTAACTGAATCAGGTAAATTGGTAGCCGATGCTAAGCTGCCTTGAGCCATAGCAATAGTCGTGAAAAAGAACAAGTATGAAAAAGCTAATAAACGGAACATGTTAATCTCTATTTAACCCAAAATATGTAAGCTAAACCCGTGAATGGATTTAACTAAAAGAATAATTTACTAGAATAGATTTATAAGCGAATGTACAAGTTAGAAGTAACAGTGGCTAAAGGTAAATCACAACTCTAAACGAAAGTATTATAATGAAGTTGATGTGATTTTAAAGTGAGATGTATGATTTGCTATTAAAAAAGGGCCTAAGCCCTTTATTTTATTTCAGATATTTTTATTATTTTATTAGCGCGTTCAACTTTCCCGCTTGGTAAAGGTCAAACATGCTATCAAGACTAATAGGTTTTATCTTACTTGCGTTTCCTGCAGTATTAAAAGCTTCATAACGAGCAATACAAATTTCAGACATTGCCTTTGTTGTTTCAGCCAAAAATTTTCGTGGATCAAATTCACTCGGGTTTTGTGCTAAGAAGCGTCTTGTTGCACCAGTAGACGCTAATCGTAAATCAGTGTCTATATTGACCTTTCTAACGCCATTTCTAATACCTTCTTGGATTTGCTCAACAGGTACACCATAAGTTTCCGGGATTTCTCCGCCAAATTCATTAATTATTTTCAACCACTCTTGCGGTACAGATGATGAGCCATGCATTACTAAATGAGTATTGGGAATACGATTATGAATTGCTTTGATACGATCAATGGCTAAAATATCGTCTGTAGGTGGGCGAGTAAATTTGTAAGCTCCGTGCGAAGTTCCACAAGCAATAGCTAAAGCATCTACTTGGGTTTTATTAACAAAGTCAGCAGCTTCTTCAGGGTTTGTTAACATTTGATCCATTGTTAATTTTCCTACAGCACCAATACCGTCTTCTTCTCCAGCTTCTCCTGTTTCTAATGAGCCTAAACAGCCTAATTCGCCTTCAACTGATACACCACAAGCATGCGCCATTTCAACGGTTCTTCGAGTTACGTCGATATTATATTCATAACTACTTGGCGTTTTACCATCGTCCATTAACGAACCATCCATCATGACAGATGAAAAGCCTAGTTGAATTGAACGCTGGCACACACTTGGTGAGGTACCGTGGTCTTGATGCATAACCACAGGAATATGAGGAAACTCTTCAATTGCAGCCAAAATTAAATGACGTAAAAAAGGTGCTCCTGCATATTTACGAGCACCTGCAGAGCCTTGCAAAATCACAGGGCTATCTGTTTTATCTGCTGCTAACATGATAGCGCGCACCTGCTCCAAATTATTAACATTAAATGCTGGGATGCCATATTCAAACTCAGCTGCATGATCAAGCATTTGACGCATTGAAATTAAAGCCATTGATTACTCCAATTAAATTTGTGGATAACTATGAAAGTTTTCGGTATAGATGACGTAATTGTATCAGAATTTAATCGGTTCAGGCAGTAATAGTTGTTGTTTTGACGGTTTGAGCTTAAAAGGAGGTGGTTTTGTACGAAACTTGCGTAAAAACCTGCTAAAAACAACTATTTTTCAGCAGGTTTTTGTTTTTACGTCTGAAAGTTAACCACAGGAGTATCATGATTAAGACAGCCGATATATGAATGAAGTTAAGCTAGCTTTTAGACGCGGTAAAAATACTCTCTATAGCTGTATTTAAAGCTTCAGTGAACTCATCGTCAGACTGTTTGGCACTTAAACCCTGGGTTAACGCTCGAGAAAAACTTGCAATCATACCTTGATTATTTTCAACTTTATTGTTTGCTTCATCTCTTGTGTAACCACCTGATAAGGCAACCACTTTGATAATGTTATCGTGATTTATACAATCAGCATAAAAGTTATCAATAACGGGTAGTGTTAGTTTTAACATCACTTTTTGTTGGCTAGCTAATTGCCCTAGTTCATTCAGTAAAGCAGATTTGAGCATTACTTCGGCATCGGCTTTTTCAGGGCTATTGATATCTATTTCTGGCTCGATAATTGGAATCAAACCTTTTGCTAAAATCTGCTTTGCTACCTCAAATTGTTGAGCAACTATATCATTAATGCCTTGTTGATTGGCTAACTTGATCACTGAGCGCATTTTGGTACCAAATACGCCTTGTGAAACTGCCTTATCAAGTAATGAATCTAATTCAGGTATGCTTTTCATCAATTGCACGGCGTTTTGTTCTTCACACAAGCCTTTATCTACTTTTAAAAATGGTACCACTTGTTTTTCTTGCCAAAGATATTGTGCAGAAGATTTACCATTAAACTCTCTATCTAAGGTATTTTCAAATAGAATGGCCCCTAAAACCCTATCGCCCTTAAAAGCAGTATTGGTTACAATACGAGTACGCATTTGATGCACTAAATCATACATTTGCTCATCTGTTTCAAATTCATTTTGGCTAATACCGTATAACCCCAATGCTTTTGGTGTACTGCCACCACTTTGATCCAAGGCGGCAATAAATCCATCTTCAGTGGTTACTTTTTCTAGCATGGCTGCTAAAACCGCTGCTTTATTTGACATAACGATCTCCTATAGGTTTGAAACTTTGCTGTAAAGTTCAGTTGAATTGAGTGCATTAATTTACTGATATAACTTAGCGTATATCGTTGAGTATAGTATTACTTTGTCTGAATGTGCTTACACCTATTATGATTTAGCTATTCTGCTACTTACCTTAATAGGTGGGTATTTTACTTTAAGTAGAAATTTTACTAGCTCTTTGCTCTAAAATTTCTACTGCAGGTAGTTTCTTGCCTTCTAAAAACTCTAAGAATGCGCCACCTCCAGTTGAAATATAAGATACTTTATCTTTGATATTATATTTATCAACTGCGGCTAGCGTGTCACCACCGCCAGCAATCGAAAAAGCAGAGCTATCTGCAATAGCATTAGCGATAGCTTCGGTACCTTGACCAAATTGATCGAATTCAAATACACCCACCGGGCCATTCCATACTATAGTGCCGGCATTTTTGATTATATTGGCCAGCTCTTTTGCTGATTCCGGTCCAATATCAAAAATCATTTCTTCATCCTGCACTTCATTTACATTTTTTAACGTTGCTGTTGCCGTTGCTGAAAATTCGTTGGCAACTACGACATCGCTAGGAACAGGAATATCGCCATTGTTAGCTTGTGCTTGCAGCGTTAAACGCTGAGCTTCGGCAACTAAGTCTGCCTCAAATAAAGACTTCCCAACATTATGATGTGCAGCAGCAATAAAGGTATTCGCTATACCCCCTCCGACTATAAGTTGATCAACTATGCCTGAAAGTGACTCTAAAACCGTTAGTTTAGTGGATACTTTTGAACCGCCAACGATGGCCACTAAAGGACGGGCAGGATTATCTAAAGCTTTACCTAGTGCGTTTAATTCGCCGACAAGCAAAGGGCCTGCACAGGCTGTAGGAGCAAATTTAGCAACACCATGAGTACTGGCTTGTGCACGGTGAGCAGTACCAAAGGCATCCATAACAAAAATATCACAAAGACTTGCAAGGTGTTTTGCTAGCTTGTCATCATTTTTCTTTTCACCTTTATTAAAGCGAACATTTTCTAGCACAACTAACTCACCTGCACCGACTTCTACATTCGATAAATAGTCAGCAACTAAGCGTACTGGGTAATTGATTGCACCAGCTAAATAATCTGCAACCGGCTTAAGAGAATATTCTTGATCAAATTCTCCTTCTGTAGGGCGGCCTAAATGTGACATTACCATTACTTTAGCCCCGGCTTCCAATGCTTGTTTTATCGTAGGTAGAGCTGCCTGTAATCGTGCATCAGAAGTTATTTTTCCATCATGCACCGGTACGTTTAAATCTTCACGAATTAATACGCGCTTATTGGCTAAATCTAAATCAGCCATTTTGATAACTGTCATGTGTGACTCCAAATATATAAATATGCTTAATGATTGCTGTTATTAGTCGTTTTCTAAACAATCAGTAGTTTTGAGTGAGAATTCGTTAAGCAAATCATGAATAAATCGATTTAATTCACCGGCCATCAAAGCAAAATCAGCATCAAGCTTAGCAACGATATCACTACTATCAATATCATCATTTTGTTCTTGTATGACATCAAAGAATTTGATGCGCTTGACGGATAGATCATCACAAAGGATAAAGGATAGCGATTCATCCCACTCAAGTGCTACCTTGACCATGTATTTATCGGCATCTAAATGCGATTTTATTTCTTCACATTCTAAGTCTTGATTTTTTACACGAATCACAGCGCCATCATCACCTAAAGCGTTAAACTCGGCTTCCATACCTAATTGAAATTTTGCGCCTAAATCTTTTTTAATTAACCAGTCTGTCATGGTTTCGTCAGCTTGCACATCAGGCTCTAAACTAGTTACAGGTAACGTGCCTAAAACCTTACGTAGCAGTGCTAATAAATCTTCCGCTTTACCTCGGGCACTAGCATTAATAACAATAATATTATCTTTAGGGCTAATATAGGCATGGGTATCTGAAATGCGAGAAAAAGCGCGTGGTAACAACTCAAAGATAATATCTTCTTTAAATTGCTCTTTTTCTTTTTTGGTTGCGCCACGGCCTTGCTCTTGTTCAAGCAAGTTTACTTTTTCTTCAACCATATCTTTTATCACTGGCGCCGGTAGGATTTTTTCTTCTTTACGAGCACATATTAAGAAGTTGTCATTTGCACTATGCACACTGGAATTACCATGTTTGCCTAATGCGTTGACCCAACCAAAGTGCGCTAGTTCTGTTGAGCCACAAGGTGTGAAAAGGTGTTCACTAAGGTGTTTTTCCAAATCTTGTTCTGAATGTTCAAAAGGGCGAGTAAAAGCAAAAAAATATAGGTTCTTAAACCACATAAATTGGATCCTAGGCTGAATGCTCACATAAACAAGTCATAAGGTAATGAATCTTGAAGTGGGCTGATTTTTTAAAAAGCCATATTACCTGAAAATAACAAGTTGATCATTAGCATTTAATAACAGCTTATTCTAAGAACGCATATCGGGCAGTACAATGTGATAGCTAAGTCCTTGCTCTACTTCACTGTGCGCAGAAATTTTACCATTTAAGGTATCAATTACTAAGTTGTTTATTATATGCGTACCTAAACCTGTACCACCCTTGCCATATTTCGTTGTGTAAAATGCATCAAACAACTTTTCAAGAGCCTTTTCGTTCATTCCGTGACCGTTATCTTTATAATTTAGCGTTAATTGACTATGATGCAGTTCTATCTCTATGGTTATTTCGCCTCGATTTATATTTTCAAAACCATGCATTATTGAGTTAATAATTAGGTTTATAATTATTTGAGCAATAGCACCAGGATGGCTGTATATTTCTATACTTTCATCGCAATGAACTTTAATACAGTGATTAGTTTTTTTAAGCTTAGGATGGATAGATTGAATTATTTCATCTAGATAATTTGAAACATTAATTAGCCGTATTTTATCACTGGTTTGATCAACAGCAACATGTTTAAAACTAGTCAATAACTCCGAAGCCCTATTAAGGTTATTTGTTAGTAATTCAGTACTTTGATTTGCATTTTTAATGAAGTTCTCAATACTCTTCTTAGACATTTTATTTTGCTGCAAATCGTGTTGCAAACGAGTGATTTGATCTAATAAGTAGGTGGAGGAGGTTATGCTGATACCCACAGGAGTACTGACTTCATGTGATACTTCTGCTGAAAGTTCGCCCAAAGAGGCCATTTTTTCTGCTTCTAGTAAACGCTCTTTTGCTTTATTTAATTCTTCAATAGACTTAATTAATTCTTTGTTTGTTGTCGTTAACGTTTTTTCTGTTTTACTTCGGCGTGCATTTTCTTCTTGCAAGCTTTGTTTTTGCTGAATCAATTCTTTCTGTTGCACTTCCATTTTCAGCATAGTGCTGCTTAACGAAGAGGTTTTTCTAGCAACTTCTTGCTCAAGTAATAAATTCTGTTCGTCTATTTGTTCCTTAGCAGAGTCTGTTTCTAATTGAGAAACTGCTAACTTATCTTTGAATTCAACTAATTCATTAATTAAATTATTGTAAGCATCTTCAAGAATATTTAATTCATTTTTTTCATAATTCATAGAATGTAATTTAGATGCTTCAGGGTCGTCTAAATCTACTTGCCTGATCTGTTCGGTTAATTCATTTAAAGGGGTAGTTAGCAGAGTATTGAAAGCTAAGGTAAATAGAAAAACTAAAAATGCAGTTTTTACAATGGCATTACCGATAAGAAAATAGATGCCCACTTCAATTCGACTAAAAATAACTGCATTGCTTGAAAGTAATGTTACCCGCCCTACCGAGGTCGTTCGTCCTGAAAATTCAAATATTAAAGGGAATGAATGGCCAAACAGGCCTTCGGTGATTGAACTGATACCTTTTGATTCACCTTGTAAGTCATCACTGTCTATTTTTAATTTTTCAGGGGAAATAACTTCACCTAGTTGAGTGATAACATTATTCGCTTCATCAGTAACGGTTATGCCTTTGATCATTGGAATAGCAACTAGGCCTTCTGAAATATCAATAGCTTGCTGAGTGTTTAACTCCCATACAGCTCGCGTTAAACTACCACTGATGGTTTTCTCTAAAGTGAGCAGTTCACTATTAATATGGTTTTTTGTATTTAAGTATTCAGCCACTATTTGAATGCCAGTTACGCTCACCGTTAATATAAAATAAAAGGAGAGTACTCTGGTCAGCAGTTTTCTAGAAATGCTCGTTACTTTCATGTAATAAAATTTCGTTGAGTTAAAGTTAATTAGCGCTATTCTTATGATTTTAGCTACTTTTAGCTAAAGGATAAAATATTTTTTATAAAAAATGAGAAAATATGAAAAAAATTTAATTTTTGACTAAAAGATATTATCAAAAATTGCCTAACTTTAACTTTTATCTAGTAGTCAGTACTGTTACTTTTTGTCATATTAGTACAATAAAACAGGGGTTTGTCATATTCGTCTAATAAAACTGTAGCTTTGTCATATTTATGTAATAAATCATGAATACCATAGCGTCAAATATTTCGATTATTGTATTAAATACAGATAGAACATTTAATTTATAAAAGGGTTTATACATGAAACTAGTAAAAAATACACTAGCCTTAGCGATGTGTTCAATTTCAGCTTTCCCTGCATTTGCAGCCAGTATTGATATTTATGGCCGAGCTGATGTTTCATTACAATCATCCGATGAAGGCGAAGGTAGTTTTAGCGAAGTTAAAAGTAATGCTTCTCGGCTAGGTTTTAAAGGCACACATGCATTAAGCGAAGATTTAGAGGTTGTTTATAAAGCAGAATTTGAAGTTGACCTTGATGGTGATGGTGACGTTTGGAAAGCGCGTAATCAATACATAGGTTTAAAGGGCGGTTTTGGTGAAGTGTTATTGGGTAAAAATGACACTATGTTGAAGCAATCACAAGGGAAAACTGATTTGTTCAGTGATTTAAATGCCGATATTAAATACCTTTGGGCTGGCGAAAATCGTTTAAATGATACTATAACTTATAAGTCACCATCATTTTCAGGTTTTCAAATCGGTGCTACTTATCAAGCTGAAGACGAAGTGGATGGTAAAGATTCGTTTTCAATTGCCGCTATCTTTGGTGATAAAAAACTTAAAAAATCTAAGGTTTTTGCCTCAATTGCTATGGATTCAGAGGTTAAGGGTAAATCAAAAGATGGTGCTGCTAGCGGTTATTTCGACACTGTACGAGCGACAGTACAAGGTAAATTAGCGGGCTTCACTATGGGTTTGATGGTACAGAACCAAGAGAACATTGATACCGGCGCTGAAATGGACGGTGTAATGGTTTCTGCCAAGTATAATTTAGGCGAGGTAACACTTAAAGGCCAATATCAAATGGCGAATCATGCTGATGGTGATGATCGCAGTGGTATTACCGCGGGTCTAGATTATAAACTCGCTAGTAACACTAAGCTGTATGCTTTTTATACTAGTTTTGATATGGATACCGGTAATGATGAAGATTATTTGGCCGCAGGGATTCAGTATAAATTCTAATCTTCTTTGGTTTCTTAACTGTATAAAGCCGCATTGCGGCTTTTTTGTGCAAAGAAACATGTTTGCAAATTTTATGTTATTTGCGTTCAATCGGTAATATTGTCATAAAAGTGTCATCTAAATTGTGCACAATAGCACCATTAAATTTACATGGTCTAAATCTATATAAGGCGTATATATGAGCGGCTACATTTTAGTTGTTGAAGATGAAACACCTATCAGGGAAATGATCACCTTTGTACTAGAGCAAAATGGCTTTAACTCAGTTGAAGCTATAGATATCAAACAGGCCAAGGAAAAGATAATCGAGCCATACCCTGATCTCATTCTGCTAGATTGGATGTTACCTGGTGGTAGCGGTGTTAAGCTCGCCAAAGAATTAAAGCAAAGTGAACATGCTCGAAACATCCCTATTATCATGTTAACAGCCCGTGCTGATGAAGATGACAAAGTAAAAGGCTTAGATGCAGGTGTAGATGATTATGTTACAAAACCTTTTTCGCCGAAAGAACTTATAGCACGAATTAAGGCTGTTATTCGCAGAGTATCACCAACATTACTTGCTGAAAAGGTAGAGTTTCATGGCTTGAAGCTCGACCCTGTTGCTCATCATGTCATGATTAATGAAGATGCATTAGATTTAGGGCCGACAGAATTTCGTTTGTTGCATTTTTTCATGACTCATACCGAACGTGTATATTCACGCGAGCAGTTACTTGATAATGTTTGGGGAACCAATGTTTATGTAGAAGACAGAACGGTTGATGTACATATTAGACGCTTAAGAAAAGCCATTTCAGGTGCAGGTCATGAAGACTTCATTCAAACGGTTCGAGGTGCAGGTTATCGTTTTTCGGGTAAAACAAAAAAGTCAGCTTAACAGTAAATAATATTCTCATACCATTATTAGACAAATAAAATTATGTCATCTCATTTGAAAATTCAAAAAAATCAAGATTTTCGCTTTCATTCTGGTATTGAGGCATTACCCGATGCAGCACTTATTTTGTCACCTGAATTATCAATAGTGTCAGGTAATAAAAAAGCGCAACGTCTGCTTGGTGTTCGCTTTCCTGATGATATTGGTAAACATATCGAACAATTACTGATTGACCCTGTATTTTCTGAGTATTTAACACAAGATAATTTTGAATCACCCTGTTTAATTACCTCTCCTATAAACGATGAATTGCAATTAGAAATCTCCGTAATGACATTTGGGGGAGAGCGAGTTATTTTAATGTCTCGAGCTATCTCTAAATATCATCGAATGAAGAAAATGCGGCGCGAGTTTGTTGCTAATGTTTCACATGAATTGAAAACACCACTGACGGTAGTACGCGGTTATGTTGAAATGATACAAGAAACTGATCATGCACTTGATCCCCATTGGCAAAAAGTATTCGGTACTATTGAAGGTCAAGTGTCTCGTATGGAGCGCCTTGTTGAACAATTGCTCAGTTTATCTAAAGTTGAGAATAATCGTGATGACGATGATATGGCACATGTTGATATGCCAAGGTTAGTTGAAAACCTTGTTGAGGATGCACAATGGCTCAATCAAGAGAAACAACATGATATACGTACGAATATCGCTCAAAATATCGGCGTTTTCGGTATTGAAACTGAATTAAAGAGTGCTTGCGCGAATTTGATTTCTAATGCTATTGCCTATACATCTGCTGATGGTGAGATTAGCATTAACTGGCAACGTGATGGTGATAAGGTAGTTTTTAGCGTCAAAGATAATGGCGATGGTATTAAGCCTGAACAATTAAATAGGTTAACAGAACGCTTTTATCGTATTGATAAGTCACGCTCGCGAGATACTGGAGGATCAGGGCTTGGCCTCGCTATAGTAAAGCATGTTTTATTACACCACAAAGCTGAATTAGTGATTACCAGTGCGTGGGGTGAGGGTAGCGAGTTTGCCATTTATTTTGACGAAGGGTCGACTTGTTTGTAGGCTAATAACCTTGAAATACTTACTAAGTTAAGTTTGACGAGTTCCGAAGTGTTTCAAAATCGAAAATAACTGTTTCGAAACTCGTACATTCTATCGTGTAATATCTACCATTAAATCATCAGCAATATGCTCTAAAGCGCTAATAAGCTCATCAACATCTACTTCGTTCATCGCAACTTGTACTTTAGCATGAAACATTAACTGCCCAGTATGCGCTGCACTGGCTTGTGAGCTAATAAGTTTGATTAAATTTCCGCCTTGCTGATGAATCACCGATGATATTTCCTGAACAATCCCTACTCTATCATTTGCGGTTAATTCTAATGATAAGTTAGTACTTACTTTTTCTGAGTTTGTTTCAGATATCTCTATTTGGCAATTTAAGCCTTTGATAGCTTCAAGAGCAGAGATCAGAGGTTGAGTATTATCATCACTTATTGCAACTTCAATAACGCCAGCAAAAAATCCTGATAAATGATGCAAACTACTTACTTGCCAGTTACCTTGGTTTTCATTAATTATTTTAGATAAAGTATCAACGATGCCAGTTTGATCTGGTCCAATACAAGAGATAACAATATGGTTCATAGGGGGTCCTTAAATGCGAATTGCGAGGTGAAAATAAGAGTATTTAGATTGTGCTATTTATAGTTCTTTAGAAAGTTGGCTCAACTCTTTATCGAGTTGCTCATTGTCGCCCAAGTTAAGTTCAACTAAACGTCGTAAATGAGTAACACTATCAATGTCTATGGCGTTACATTGCAGGCCTGTTTCGTCGTCTTGTTCATGAACAACGGCAATATGCATAGATACTTCAGACTCACCATCGGAAAGAAAGAAGGACAAAGTACCAAACTTACCTTTTAATGGTTGTTCTGATTCAACGGCAGTCACTAGAGCACCATTTAGTGATATATCATGAATTGATACAGGGTAGGCAGTATCTTCAACGTTTAACTCAGCTTTAATTGAAAACAATATGCGAGTAAATTGTCGTCTGTTCTCCATTAAAATATGCCTATCGAAGTTGTTCTTTATTAAAACATACTCTTAGCATAGACTGCTTTTTCAGTAATTGGTATAGCAAAAGGCCGTTAAAAGTAACTTTTAACGGCCAAAGATTATTTTACTATGATGTTTTATATAGCTATTAGTAAAAAGTAGCTATTAACCAATTTTCTTATACTTTATTCGGTGTGGTTCAATTGCAGCAGCACCCAGAGTTTTCTTGAGCCATGCTTCATAATCGGTGAAATTACCTTCAAAGAAGTTTATTTGGCCTTCATCGCGATAATCTAGAATATGGGTGGCAATTCTATCTAAGAACCAGCGGTCATGAGAAATGACCATGGCACAACCCGGAAACTCTAAAATAGCTTCTTCAAGAGCGCGTAAAGTTTCTACATCTAGGTCATTGGTTGGCTCATCGAGTAATAATAAGTTGCCTCCCGTTTGAACCAATTTCGCTAAATGAACACGATTACGTTCGCCACCAGAAAGGTCTTTAATAAATTTTTGTTGATCGTTACCTTTAAAGTTAAATCGTGAACAATAGGCACGGCTAGGAATTTCATAATTACCGATGTTTAAAATATCATGACCTTGAGAGATTTCTTGATAAACGGTATTGCTCTCATCCATGTCATCACGAAATTGATCAACGCTGGCGAGTTTTACTGTGTCACCTAGTTCTATCTTCCCTGAATCTTGCTGCTCTGCGCCCGACATCATTTTAAATAACGTTGACTTACCTGCGCCGTTAGCACCAATAATGCCTACGATAGCACCCTTGGGAATGCTAAAGCTTAAATCATCAATAAGCACTCTACCATCGAAAGACTTTGTAAGGTTGTTAACTTCAAGTACTTTATCGCCAAGGCGTGGACCTGGAGGAATATAAAGTTCATTAGTCTCATTGCGCTTTTGATTTTCTTGGCTATTAAGCTCTTCAAAACGTGCCATACGAGATTTACTTTTTGCTTGGCGTGCTTTGGGATTTGAACGAACCCACTCTAATTCTTGCTTAATGGTTCTTTGCAAGGCATTTTCTGATTTACTCTCTTGCTCTAAACGGGCGTTTTTTTGCTCAAGCCAAGATGAGTAATTTCCTTCCCAAGGTATACCTTCACCACGGTCAAGCTCTAAAATCCAGCCTGCAACATTATCAAGGAAATATCTATCATGGGTAATAGCAACTACAGTACCAGGGTAATCATGTAAGAAACGTTCTAACCATGCCACAGACTCTGCATCCAAATGGTTAGTTGGTTCATCAAGTAATAACATATCTGGCTTTTGTAATAATAGATGACATAAAGCGACACGGCGACGTTCACCCCCACTAAGTACGGCAATTTTTTGCTCCCAAGGTGGTAAGCGTAAAGCATCCGCAGCACGCTCAAGCACATTATCAATGTTGTGACCGTCTTGCGTATTGATAATGTCTTCTAACTGCCCTTGTTCTTTAGCTAAAGCATCAAAGTCTGCTCCTTCTTCAGCATATTCGTTATAAACTTCATCTAAACGTTTTAACGCATTCTTAACCGTTGATACTGCTTCCTCAACCACTTCACGAACGGTTTTATTTTCGTCTAACTGAGGCTCTTGTGGTAAATAGCCAATATTGGTACCTGCTAAAGCACTTGCTTCACCTTCAAATTCTTTATCAATACCAGCCATAATACGTAACAAGGTTGATTTACCTGAGCCATTTAAACCCAGAACACCAATCTTAACGCCAGGGAAAAATGATAAGGAAATGTCTTTTAAAATAGTGCGCTTTGGTGGCACCACTTTACTTACGCGGTTCATCGAGAATATAAATTTATCAGGTAGTGCCATTAGGGCTCCAGAGACGTTTTCATTAAGTTGCTATTATTTTATGTAACTCGTTGCAGGTTAGCAAGGCCTAGACGATATTGCTTATGCGTGATAAGTTCAATACAGTGAACTTCTTTTCTTTTAATAAGGTGCGACTTTGTTTAATAAATTCAGTTGTTTAAGCTTGTTTTTATTGTGTTTTTTTCCTGCACAAGCTTTTGCTGATGAAAAGATTAATGTTGAGGTATATGTTTATCATCTAAAACCGCCATATATTGTCAGTAACCATAACAAATTAGGCTTATATTTTGACTTTTCTACTTACTTAAATACCAAAACGGATAAATATCATTTTACAACGGTGTTTGTGCCGCGCAAACGTGTTGAAACTATGTTGGTGCTAAATAAGTTCAATGGTATTTTGTTAGGTGTTAATCCTATTTGGTTCAAGGATAAAACGGAAAGTAAGTATTTTTGGACCTCAAAAGTCTTTCAAGACCAAGATGAAGTTGTGTCTTTGCCTGAAAATCCTATTGAATATAGCGGACCTAATTCTCTACATGGAAAGGTACTAGGAGGAGTGCGTGGCTTTTATTACTATGGGATTGATGAACAAGTAAATAAAGGTGAAATTGCTCGCTACGATACTATTGGCGAATATGAATTGTTGCAAATGCTGATGTTAAAACGTGTAGATGTCGGCATTGTATCTCGCTCTACGCTTGACTATTTAGTAAAAGAGAAAAACTTGCAAGACGTATTTTATATGTCAAAGCAGCCCCACGATACTTATCAAAGACGAATATTAGTTCCCCGCTACCAAAAAGCTATTTATGATGAGATAGCGCCTATCATCAAACACTTGCCTGCTGATCCTAAATGGCAACTTTTCTTGGCAAAATATTGAGGTAATACCATGTTGTTACAACTTGTTACAGAAGTACTTCAGTTAAAGCTATAACATCCTATCTATTCAATATTCCCCTAAATAACTAGGTTGTTAAGTTATGAAAAAGTTAACTAAAATTTTATCAGTGAGCAGCATTATAGCGGTAGTTGTCTTGCAATGGCCAATTGGCTTTGCAGTTGGGCAAACAGTAAAAGCACGTGCATTATGTCAATTAGTTGCGGGTAACAGTACGCAGTTTAAATTTGCTGCTGGTGGCGTCATAAGAGGTGAAAAAGCAGATGGCACTTTCAGAAGTCAGTATTATGTTGATGGCTTTAAAAAAGGCATGCTTTGGTCATTAAAAAATTGTTATGACCAGAAAAGTAATTAAACCTTGCTGGTCAGCACTAATATCATTTGTTTTTAGCTGGCGTTAATGCTTGAGCTAGACGCTCAACCCATTGATCAACTACTAGTTTAATACTGTCTACATTTGTCTCATCATCGCTGACATTCACTTCCTCTGTTTCACTGTTAACTATAACGGCAACGAGCCCCTTTTCAGAATTTGTGTCAACGAACTCTACTTCTAAACTGGCGGCGCCAATCACTGCCTTTTGCGCGGTAGCAAGTAAATATGCTTGCTCGCCTGCCATCATCACAATTCTAAAAGGCAGTGCATCTAAGGGAGATAATTCAGGTGAGTGTTCTTGAATATTGGTTAAGGCAATATTAATGAGTAAAGAATCTTTAGTACCGGGCTCTACAAACTCAAAACGATCACCGACTCTCATTTTAATCTGCTCTGCAAAATAGGCAGTTAACTGCGCTTGTTTATGCTTATCTTTAATATTCGCGGCTTGGTTTGGATCGAACCAAATTTCAATTGGGCTTAAGGCAATTTTTTTATATTGTTGTAACTGCGTAATGCTAAAACCGGGTTTTGTGCGAATCCACGAATTATCAGTATTAGGATTAGCGCGAAATAATCGATAATCTTTTAAAAAGCCTGATTTAAACTCTGGTTGTTCAAGTCGGTTGGCGCAACCTGACAATATTAGACTAACATTTAAGAATGGAATGAGTATTTTCATAGTGATAATTGTTTTAAAGTGAAGCTACTAAGAAGGAAAGTATAAAAGATTTGCGCAAGGAGAAGTGTAAGAGTTTGTATTTTATACTCTTACACTTCGAAAAAAATCGGCTTGTTAGTCTAGTCTAGTCTAGTTTAGTTTTGTTTTATTTGATGGGATAATGAGGTTAATAAATTTATCACTTCAACACTGGCACTTTCCATCACACCTAAGTCTTTAACAGCTTGCGCCATATTATCATTTTTCATTGCTTTTAATGCACTTAAACCGTATTTATGTACTTGTGAATGTGGTGCGTCGAGCTGCTTAAAAGCACTAATACTTGAATATTTTTCTACACCTTCACCTTTGGTGTACCATTGACCAAGGCGGCAATTATGATGATCATCAAAGTCTTCCACATTCTTGTGAGACATGCCAAGCATGACTTGATAAACGTCTAATTTCCAAACAATATGATCCATTTTCACCGTTTGTAAAAAACTATCAGAAGTGGAATTAGTAATAACAGAATACATACCTTTAGAGACGTTGACTATGTTATCTGCAGTGCTCTCAATGGTGGCGGTACTTTCACTTATTTCACTACTTTTTTCGCCAACTTCATGAATGCCTTCAATTACTTGCTCCATTTGTTGGTTTACTTGTTCGATCAGGTTAGAAATTTCATTTGATGCCTCTGCTGAGCGCTGTGCTAGCGTCCTAACTTCATCAGCAACAACGGCAAAACCGCGACCTTGTTCACCAGCTCTTGCTGCTTCAATGGCTGCGTTTAACGCTAATAAATTCGTTTGATCAGAAATGCCTTTGATAATATTGACAAAGTCATTGATGCCAGCCGTTGCTGATTTTAGGTTATCAACGGAAGTTGAAGCACTCTGGCTGTCACTACTAATCTTTGTTGTTGTTTCAATTGTTGTTGCCAACATTGAAAGAATTTCAGTGAACAAATCTTGAGATGATTGAAACTGGTCTCGATGGCTGATAAGTTCATTAGAAGAGGAAGCGAGTTCTTCACGAATATTGTTTACTAGATCAGATGAACCTAACCATAAATTATTTATTTCTTCTTGATGGCGGTAGCGTTCGGTATTATTTGCCATATCTTGCGCTAACTGTTGGCTTTCATCATTGGCATTAGCAACATCAGTTTCTAACGATGCCAACTGCTGTTTAAGTTGCAAATTTTCCTTTTGCAGGGCTGCGAATTCTTCTTTACTAGGTAAACCAAACATATAATTAATACCCTTGCTTTTGTTATTGAAATATCTCAGAGCTGTTACAAGCCGTAACTGTTTGCTAAGTAAGTATAACTAAAGCTATTTATTTTACCAAAGTATTTACAAGTAATTTAAAAATAAAGTTTATTTTATAAATGTTTGATTTTTAATTTGAAAGTAACATTTAAATGTTACTTTCAAATCAGTTCAGTTAAAAGTAGTACTTTAGAAGCGGTAACTGGTGCTAATAAAGAAGTTTCTGCCCACAACATCGTATATGTTTGGCACGGTATTCATATCATTACCATCGGGCACTTCCTCAGGCTCGGTATCAAAAATATTTTTAATACCACCGGTTATTTGCCAGTCATCATTTATAAAATATGCCGAAGACAAGTTATGATAAACCACATCGTCCGTTTTGTAGGCGTCTCCCCATGCATTGCCTTCCATACCTTGGATATAATTCGCTGTGTATAGCAAACTTAAATCTTGAGTTATATTGCTGCTCACGGTTAAATTAGATTTTAATTGTGAGTAGCCCCCCATATTTCCATCAATTGTGCCTTCATAGCTAACACCATCTTCTTCAAACTCTAGTAAGTACGTTGTGTCTAATATCACTTTAAACTTGTCATGGTTAAAACTGATATTCCAATCTATCCCCGATGTATTTTGCTGACCTATATTGGTTAAAGTTGATGTCATGTTAGATAAATCACCGTCAGGGGTTATATTAATAGTTTCGCAAGCAAAAAGATTGCCTGCTTCACAAGCGTTCAATTGCTCTTGCACGTTAACTCGAGCAATGGCATTGGTAATATCAAACTTCCAGTAATCTATGGTGGTAGATAGTCCCTGACTGATTTCCCAAACCGCGCCGAAAGTAAATGACTCGCTTTCTTCTGGTTTTAAGTTTTCGTCACTGGTGTAGTTAACGAGAATTTGTGAATCTTCTTCATTGCCCCAAGGATCATCTAAATAATCAAATGAGCCAGAATTACCACCGTAGAGTTCGCTAACACTTGGTGCTCTAAAGCCTGTTGCTGCAACTGACCGCAGCATAAAAGTGTCAGTGAACCTATAAGTCGCGCCTAGTTTCCAAGTTGTTGCACCGCCGAAAGTTGAATAGTTATCGAAACGTGATGCTGCATCAATGGTAAGCGCATCACTCAAAGGGATAGAAACTTCAGCATATATCGACTGTACAGAGTAATCACCTTGAGTGGGATCTTGTTGTGCAGCAGTGCTTTCACCTGCCTGGGTAATTTCATCAGGTGTATAAAAACCACTTTCAAAACGGTTTTCAATACCAAATGCATAACCAATATCACTATTGCTTATACCATTATAAACCGCAGATAAAGTAAATTGCTCATTACCACCTTCATTTTCTTCAGTATACATGATGCCTGCATCGGCCAAAAAGTCGCTAGAAATTTCATCGCCGCTAAACCATAAATCTTGGTTTTCATAAATGCTTTTTTCCATGTTTCCAGCATGAATTGAGTTCTGAACTTTATCTTTAGCATCATTGCGACCATAGGTTGCAGAGATACTCCATTGATCATCATTCGCTAAAAAGCCATTTAACCCTAGTGCTGCTTGATATGTGTCAGTTATTTGTTCGTAAATGCGTGGACCTGCATCAACCATACGACGCTTATACAAAAGTTCATCAGGTGTATAACCATTTTCATCTTTAAACAGGTCGGTATATTTCTCATCAAGCATACTGGTGTCTAAATCAATCGCAGCAGGTTGAGGTGCCATTTGTTGATTAGACTCGCGGCGGGTATACATAAAGTCTGCACTGAACTCAGTGTCTGCAGCCAACTCAGTATTGAAGCTGCTAAATAAACTCACTAATTCGTTAGGCGTTTGTGCATAACTATCTTGAGTGTAATCATATGAGCTATCTCGGTCTTTAAATCCGCCTTCACCATCTGGTACTAGGCCACCAAGTGAACCTTCAGGTACATAAGATGACTCACCAGGTGGCACAAAATCACGATCCGATTGAATGATTTCGCCACGGTTTGAGTACTGTACGCCAACAACCAAATTACCACCAGCAAGCTCAGTTCCTTGTAAAATGCTAAAGCCGCCGCTCTCGCCATCACTTTTATCGGTGATACTACCTTCTGCTTTTATTTCAGTTCCTTGAAAATCTTTTTTTGTGATGATGTTAACAACACCTGCAATGGCATCTGAGCCATAAACTGCAGATGCACCATCTTTAAGTATTTCAATAGATTGAATCATAGATACTGGAATGGTATTTAAATCAACGGATGAGTCAGCCCCGGTGCCAGAGGCTACCATACGCTTACCATTTAATAATACTAGAGTTCGCTGTACTCCCATGCCACGAAGGTTGACTGTCGCCGAGCCACCAGAGCCATTATTAGACGTTGAACCTAAGCTCATACCTGCAGCAGCGGGTTGTGCGGATAAGATCTCCTGTACTGAGGAGTAGCCACTTTTGGTAATAAAATCAGATGAGATAACAGTAACAGGGCTAGCCGTTTCAATATCTGTTCGATTAATTCTAGAGCCTGTTACGGCTATTCTTTCTATAGTGTCAATTTCTTCTTGAGCAAAGGCTTGTATGCTCGTCATAGAAGAAGTTGTTATCGCTAAAATTATTGCTTGATTTAAAGCACTCTTAACAAGAAATTTTTCTTTCATAATTTACTCTTTGTTTGGTTTTATAAGGACATGTTAATACCTCAATGATTTTGCAATATTGACAAGCATAAGTTCGTTAAAGAGTGTTGGGAAATTGTTAACTATGTAGCCAAGATGGTTGAAATTTACGCAGCTCAACTCATAAGATTGGCATTAAGATATAAAGATCTGACCAGAGTACGCCGCTAGTCTTTTAGAACTCAAAAAATTTTAGGGGAAAGTGAGCTGAACAATGACAAATTATCTCTGAAGAAAAGTAGAAATAGCAGGAATAACATAGTTAGTTTTGAGGACAAAATTCTCGCTGTAGCACTTCGAGCAAATATTTAATTTTTTGGTTAGCAATCGTGTAATAAATTGTCTGTGACTCACGCCTAGTGCTTACAATTTTGCTTTCTCGCAGTTTAGCTAAATGTTGAGATAAGGCTGACTGAGATAACTCAACTTGCTCATTTAAATCACCAACCGTTAATTCTCTGTTGGCGATTGAACAAAGTATCATTAACCGATAAGGATTAGCTAGCTGCTTTAAAATAGCGGCAACCTGTTGGGCATTTTCTAAAAGTTGTGTTTGATCAGTGGTCATGTTTAGGCCGAAAATTGAGCATTATTTATGATTCAGTCTACTATTGAACTTTAATTTAGTAAAGGCTAATATACTAGTTAATTATAAGTACCTAAATTAGGGTTTTCTAATGTTTTAATTGGTAGTTAAAGGTATTTAAATAAGCTTGAACGATAAATAAGCATTGATTGAAAGCTCAATTTTTTCACATCAACTGTGCTTATGATTTTGTTTACTTGTGCCAGCTACATTTACTCGAGGATTATTCATGTTACTACCTATTGTCGAACTTATTGAGCAAGTAAAAATTTCAATAAACACAATAACTGCCGCTGAAGCAGCAATAAAGTGTAAAAATGAACAAGGTATTATGATTGATGCGCGAGAGCCGGTTGAGTACGAAAAAAAGGCAGGTATAAGCACCATAAATATACCACGCGGTTTACTAGAAATGAAAATGCTACAAAATTATAAAAATGAAAACTTAGCTATTTTTATTCATTGCGCCTCTGGCGCTAGAGCTATCTTAGCTGCAGAGCAACTAGAAAGAATTGGTTATAAAAATGTTTGGGCAATTACTTGTACATTAGAAGAGGTGTGTCTTGTATGTTAGCAATCGCTTTGAAAATATAGATGTGTAATCTAAAGATGAGGCAATTACTGTTAATTTAATTGTTATTTAAATAGACATTAAATTAACAGTTTCTAAATAACGGGCACTTTTTTGAATTGTTAAACCCAACTTGGTACTGAATCACTATTGATCACTTCTTCATAACTAGGACGCTGACGAATAACAGCAAACTCTTTATCTTTCACCATCACTTCAGGGGCTAACATACGGGTATTGTATGTTGACGCCATTACGGCGCCATAAGCGCCACAACTCATAACTGCAATGAGGTCGCCTGATTTGGACTCATTTACTTTTCTCGCTTTAGCAAAAGTATCACCAGTTTCACACACAGGGCCAACGATATCATAGGTTTTAAGCTCAGTGTTGGATACATCAACAGCCAAAATATCGTGATGGGCATCGTACATACTTGGTCGAATAAGGTCATTCATACCAGCATCTAGCATCAAAAATTGACGTTCCTCGCCTGTTTTTATCAGTACAACACTGGAAACTAAAATACCAGCATTGCCAAGTAAAGAACGTCCCGGTTCAATCACTATTTTACAGTCAAGTTTGCCTAACTGATTTTTAGCAACATTAGCATATGCCTGCTTACTGGGAATATTTTCTGCATCATAGGTGATGCCTAAGCCACCACCTATATCTACAACATTAATACTATGGCCATCTTCTCTTAGCTCTAATACAAGTTGAGCAATACGTTTATAGGCTTCTTCAAATGGAGCAAGTTGAGTAAGTTGTGAGCCGATATGAACATCTACCCCCTGTACTTTTATACCAGGTAAAGCAGCTGCTTGCTTATAGACTAGTCGTGCTTTGCTAATGGGAACGCCGAACTTATTTTCGGACTTTCCTGTGGAGATTTTTGCATGGGTATTTGCACAAACATCAGGGTTTATTCGAAAGGCAATGGCGGCAATAGTATTTAAGCGGGTAGCAATTTGGCTTATGAGTTCAAGCTCGGGCTCTGATTCAACATTGAACTGAAAAATTCCTTCGCGCAATGCGTATTCAATTTCGGAGGCTATTTTCGCTACACCAGAATAAACTATTTTGTTTGCTGGTATGCCAGCTGCACGAGCTCTGCGAATTTCGCCTTCTGATACGACGTCGGCACCTGAGCCTAATTTAGCTAAGGTTGAAAGTACCGCTTGATTCCCATTTGCTTTAACGGCATAACAAATAAGCGCATCTTGATCAACGAAAGCTTGTTGGTAACCGTGATAATTTTGTCCTATTGCGGTGTTTGAATAGCAATAAAAAGGGGTACCTACCTGCATAGCAATATCGTTTAAGGCGACATTTTCTGCAAACATCTTATTGTTCACATAAGGGAAATATTGTTGAGTGTTCATCAGGTTTGTTTCACTTCTTTTATTGAGTCGTTAATTCATATTATTAAACCATAGCATTTGGCTAATCTATGCTAATGTTCTGTTCCATTCAAGTGATTAGACTAAAAAGCCCATACTGTTTTACTCTATTCTATGTTAGTTAATTATCAACTTTATATGATGATGACGATAGCAAGTAACAGGAGAAAGCGATTCGATTGTGAAAGGGGCCAACACATCAACTTTAATAATTGATGTGTTGGGGGGCATTTATGAGGGGAATAGCAAAGCACTATTTTATTTTGTTAATAGGGCTAATGCGCTTTGTAATTTATCTTGAAAGTCAAGGGTAGATATCACCTGTTTTTCCATATCAAAATTATCGTAAAAACTTGGTACTGATAAGCTAGCTTTAACATCACCAGCAAAGTACGGTGCAGAAGTAGTTGCTGCCGAAAGTACTGTTGAAGCACCGCCTGGGCCAGGTGAGGTTGCCAGCAGCACCATAGGTTTATTTTGGAATAGCTTTTGATCTATGCGCGAAGTCCAATCAAACAGGTTTTTATATGCCGCAGTATAAGAGCCATTATGTTCTGCAAATGAGATAATAATAGCATCAGCTTCACCTAGTTTTGCATAAAAGTCTTTTGCTAATTGAGGCTGACCTAGCTCTTTTTCCCTGTCTTCACTAAATAAGGGCATTTCATAATCATTAATATCTAAAACTTCGGCGCTTACATCACGGCTACCTTTTAATAAAGATGTTGCATACGTGACAAGTTGTTTGTTAATTGATTTCGAGCTGCTCGTGGCAGCAAAAGCTAATAATTTCATAAGATAACTTCCTTTGACAAGTTGATAAAAGTTATTATACATTCAATTGTATATGTGATTAATAACTCATAATGAATAAGACTATTTCCAAATGACCACTAATGCTAAATCCACAAATCTTTTTGACGGCGTTGTTATTTTTACCCAAGTTATTACTTGTGGCAGTTTCACCGCTGCTGCAGAGTCTACAGGGCATTCCTCCTCTTATATAAGCAAAGAAATCAATAAACTTGAAATGCGCTTAGGTGTTCGATTATTAAATAGAACAACTAGAACATTAAGTTTAACGCCTGAAGGAAAACGCTATTTTGAGCAATGCCAACAAATGGTTTTTGATGCTCAAGACGCTCAGTCTTTACTTCATCAAAGTAACATTTCACCTAAAGGTATATTTAGGCTCAGTTGTCCTGCGTCTTTTGCTCATGGTTATATGCAAGATGTTTTAGCTGAATATCTACATTTATATCCTGAAGTGCAATTAGAATTAGACATAAATGACCGGCACGTAGATTTAATTCAAGACGGCTTTGATTTAGTGATCAGAGCTACTACGCAACTTGAGGAGTCTAGTTTAATTTGCCGTAAGATTTATAGTAGTAAGATTCAAACCGTTGCGACTAAAAGTTATTTAAAACGATGGGGTAGACCTAAAACTCCTGAAGAATTAAAAGATCATCAGTGTATTTGCTATAGCAATTTAAAAACCCCTAATCGTTGGCAATATCAAGATAGTAATGGAAAAAACACTTTTATTGATGTGCATAGCAAAGTGCTTTGTAATAGTTCGCAAATGGAGCTTGCTATGGTAATGGCAGGGCAAGGTATTTGTCGATTACCTGCATTTACCATGCAATCAGAACTCGATGGTGGCAAACTGGAAATATTATTTTCTGAATACCTTGAACAAGAGGTAAGTGTTTACGCTATTTACCCGAGCAGAAAGCACTTATCTCCCAAGGTAAGATGCTTTATTGATGTACTAACACAAAAGATGCCTAATTATTAAGCTTTATCTATGTTTAAGCATAGATAAAGCTTAACCATAAAGGAATTGTCAGCATGCTAAATAGTGTACTGACCACTACAGTGCCAGCGACTGTTTCTTGGTGTTGTTGATGGTTGACAGCAATTAAGTAGGCATTAACACCGGTAGGGCAGGCACTTAAAATAACTAAAACGGTAATGATAAAATCATCAAGCTCAAAAATATAATGGCTGCTAAAATAGACCAAACTAGGTAACAAAATTAGTTTAGCTAAACTGGCTATAGTAATGAAGGTTATGGTTTTCCTTACCTGATAAAATGCTAAAGAAGCACCGAGAATAAATAGTGCTAATGCTATCGCAGGCTTTGATATTAAAGCCAAACTGTTTTGTAAAAAAACAGGCAATGTTAATCCAGATATATTGACAATTAACCCAGATAATATACTGATAATAAGCGGATTGTTGATTGTTTGTTTAATGAAAGTAAACCAATTAAACTTTTGTAAACTACTTTTCGCTGCAATAGCGCCTGTTAAAGCGAAAAGCATAGCGCTGTGAAAAGTGACAATTAAGAAAATAATGCCTATAACTTGCTCTCCTAAGGCAGCAAGCAGCACAGGCAAGCCTACAATAATAGTGTTCGAATAGCTGGCACCTAAAGCAAAAACAGCAGAAGCAGCACTGTTGTTATGGGTATTTGTGTTCGAGTTTTTAACGGGGTTATTTTGGAAAAAGAAAAAATTAATAAGCCAAGCCAAAGAATAGCAAGTGAGTACAGGAAAATAAAAAGCAGCAAACAGTTGCGGACTTACTTGCTCACTAAAGTCAGCTTTCGCCATTTGATAAAACAAAAAAGCAGGAATGCTAATTGAAAACGTAAATTTACTTAAAGCGTCCAGCTGAATTTTACTTAGCCATTTTGTCCTTGTACAAAAATAGCCAAGCAAAGCCACCGTAATGAGTGGTGAAATAATAGAAAGTATATTCATGGTTTGAACGTAACGTGATTGCTAAATAAAGGGCTATTGATAACTTTGTTCAAAATAACTTTCGATAATTAGCCGTGCGGATTCGGCATCGATATTATCCTTTTTCAAGTTTTTATAGCCGCCCCGAGAAAATAGCTGCGCTTTGGCATCGGCTGTGGTTAATCTCTCATCTTGAAAATCAACTTTTAGGCCAAAGCGTCCGGCAATACGATTACCAAATTTTCTAGCATCTTTAGTGAGCTGTTGTTCACTGCCATCCATATTTAAAGGCAATCCTACAACAATCACATCAGGTTGCCACTCTTTTAGGTAGGCGCCTAATTGTTCCCAATTTGGAATACCATCTGTCGCTTTTATAGAGCCTAATGGTGAGGCACTGCCTGTAATTTCTTGACCTACAGCGACCCCAATATACTTTTTACCAAAGTCAAAACCAATAATGGTGCGCTGACCTATGGTTGAACTGTCATTTTTAGTCACTTAGATAGCCTTGAATATAGTTTATGCATGGCCAATATCTGATGATAAATGGGCTATGTCGATACCAAGCTTTTCCGTGGCTTTTTGCCAGCGCTGCTCTATCGGGGTGTTAAACAAGATATCACTATCAGCATCAATCGTTAGCCAAGAGTTGGCTGTCAATTCTGCTTCAAGTTGACCTGGCCCCCAACCAGCGTACCCTAGTGTAACCATATATTGCTCAGGTGCTTTTTCGGTTCCTAAGGCAATTAAGATATCTTTCGACGTGGTAATCATAATGTCATCGCTCAATGCTAAAGAACTTTTCCACCCAGCTTGAGTACGGTGTAAAACAAAGCCACGGTTTTGCGAAATAGGGCCACCGGAAAGCACTAGCTGCTCCAAACTGTTATTTAACTCAAACCCTTTAACGGCATTGGAAGACTTTTCTTGCTCGGGCTTGGGTGATTCATCTCCATTTTGGTCATCAGCTTTTGTTTTGTTATCTTCCTTGTCATTCTCTTCTATTTGTTTTAATAAATCATGCAAGGTGATATTGACCGGCATATTGATAATTAACCCCATAGCACCTTCATCATTATGCTCGCAAATATAGGTGACGGTTTTATTAAAGTAATCGTCACCTAAAGAGGGCATGGCAATTAAAAACTGATTCTCTAAACTTTGCATTTATTTACCTTAAAAGTAGAGTTACTTCTTTATATTTTCTTCAATTGCATCCATTAACTTACCACTAATATTAATAGGATAAGCTGCCTCAATTTCACGAATACAAGTTGGGCTCGTTACATTTATTTCAGTAACTTTATCGCCGATAATATCTAAACCAACAAAGTACAAGCCACGTTTTTTTAGTTCAGGCGCAATAGTTTCGGCAATTAATTTGTCACTCGGGCTAAGTGGCCTTGCGACACCTCGACCACCAGCAGCTAAATTACCCCGCGTCTCACCCATAGCAGGAATACGCGCTAAACAATATGGCATTGGCTCACCGTTAACAATAAGAATACGTTTATCACCATCAACAATTTCTGGCATATACTCTTGCACCATAGCGTATTGTTGGCCGTGATTTGTCAACGTTTCAATAATCACTCCAACATTTGCATCATTTTCTTTGATGCGAAAGATTGAAGAGCCCCCCATGCCATCAAGAGGTTTGATAATAATATCTTTTAACTCCTGATGAAAAGCACGTATCTGGGTGTCATTTCGAGTAACTAACGTTCTGGGCGTTAACTCCGCAAACCAAGCGGTAAATAACTTTTCGTTACAATCTCGTAAGCTTTGTGGTTTATTTACGATTAAGGTACCTTCAATTTCGGCACGCTCAAGCATGTAAGTTGCGTAAATATATTCGGTATCAAACGGAGGATCTTTACGCATCAAAATAGCATCCAGCTCACTAAGCGCTATGTCTTGTTGATCTGATAGTTCATACCAATGATTAGCATCGTCAAAAACTTTAACTTTTTGCGTATTTGCCCTCGCTTGACCTTGAGCAAGATACAAGTCTTGCATTTCCATATAGTAGATTTCATAACCACGTTTTTGTGCTTCAAGCATCATTGCCATGGAAGAATCTTTGGCGACTTTTACTTCGCTGATAGGATCCATAACGATCCCAAGTTTAATAGATGATGTTGTCATTGTTGCTTCCATTTATATTATTTTAATTCGCTAGTTTACCGTTAAGCTAAATCGCCAAACCTACATTGCAATGCTGTTATCGCCGTAAGGGCTGCGGTTTCAGTTCTTAGTACTCTGGGACCTAACAAAATATCATTAAAATTGGCCTTATTTGCTTGAGTAATTTCCTCGTCACTTAATCCGCCTTCTGGACCTATTAATAATCTAACGCACTGACTGCTTTCCGCTCTTTCAATAGGGAGCGTCATAATAGAATGTTCAGCTTTTGGATGTAAATTCAATTTTAAGGCACTGCTTTCTTCTTCCAACCAATCTTGTAACAGCACTGGTTCTTTTACTTCAGGTACAATACAACGACCACTTTGTTCACATGCACTGATAACTATTTTTTGCCATTGCTCACGTTTTTTAGCTAAACGCTCTGGAGACAACTTCACTCCACAACGCTCAGTGAATAAAGGTGTTATGGTATTTACGCCAAGTTCGACAGATTTTTGCAAAGTGAAATCCATGCGATCACCTCGAGAAATTCCTTGGCCTAAATGAATATTTAAAGGCGATTCATTCTTAATTGATATTTGGTTTATTATTTTAACATTCGCGTATTTCTTTTTTACTTCTACCAACTCGGCTACGTATTGATTTGTTTCATGACCATTAAATAGAGTCAACGTTTCACCAACAGTTAGGCGTAATACTCTGACTACATGACCAAAGGCATCATCAGATAATTTCATTATTTCATTTACAATAAATGGACTGTTTTGATAAATACGTGTTTTCGACATATTACTGAGTAAGGCTAGTGAGGTTTATTTTAGGTACTAAAAAGATAAGGGCAGTGGAGTGAAAAAACAATGTTATTAGCTAACTATTTGCTAAAAACAAAAAAACCAGCATCTTGATAAGAATACTGGTTTTACTATTCGCTTAAATAATGGTTGAAATTAGATACCGGCAGATTTTCTTAAATCATCCGCTTTATCGGTTTTCTCCCAACTAAATGCAGTAAAGGTGTCATCACCTACTGTCATTTCATAAGGTTCACGGCCAAAGTGACCATATGCGGCTGTTTGTTGGTACATTGGATGTAACAAATCTAGCATTTTGGTTATGCCAAATGGGCGTAAATCAAAATGTTCACGAACAAGCTCAACTAAACGTGCTTCACTTATTTTACTTGTACCGAAGGTATCGACAGAGATAGAGGTAGGCTCAGCCACACCAATGGCATATGAAATTTGAATTTCGCAGCGTTCAGCAATACCCGCGGCAACAATGTTCTTTGCCACATAACGACCTGCATATGCCGCACTTCTATCTACTTTGGATGGATCTTTACCTGAGAATGCTCCACCACCATGGCGAGCCATGCCACCGTAGGTATCGACAATGATTTTACGACCAGTTAAACCACAATCACCAACGGGGCCGCCAATGACAAAGCGACCAGTAGGGTTTATATGATATTTAGTATCTTTAGTTAAAAGCTCAGCAGGAAGTACATGCTTGATAATGTTCTCCATCACCGCATCAACTAAATCTTCTTGCTGGATTTCAGGATCATGCTGAGTTGATAAAACAACGGTATCGATAGCGACGGGTTTATTATCTTCATAGACAAAAGTTACTTGTGATTTAGCATCTGGTCGTAACCAAGGAAGAATGCCGGAACGACGAGCTTGTGCTTGACGTTCAACTAAGCGATGAGAATAGTATAAGGGGGCTGGCATTAATGTTTCGGTTTCATTGGTTGCATAACCAAACATTAAACCTTGATCTCCAGCACCTTGATCTTCTGGTTTACTTCGATCAACACCTTGCGCAATTTCAGGTGATTGTTGACCAATTAAGTTCATTATGCCGCATGTTTCACCATCAAAGCCTACATTTGATGAAGTGTAGCCAATTTCACTGATTACGTTACGGGTAATCGTTTCTAAATCAACCCATGCATCAGTACTTACTTCACCTGATATAATAGCTACGCCAGTTTTAACCATAGTTTCACAGGCAACACGGGCAAATTTATCTTTGGCAATAATAGCATCTAAAACCGCATCAGAAATTTGATCGGCTATTTTATCTGGATGACCTTCAGAAACAGATTCAGAAGTGAAAAAGTGTGTAGACATAAATCCTCAGCATTTTGTACTTTAACGTTTAATATTCAACGCTTTGAAACATACCTTATTCAAAAGTAACGCGTGAAAAAATAGAAAACATCGATATAAATTCAATATGGTGCTGATTCTACTACCATCAAGATTACTTTTCTAGCTTTTTTACGCCTAGACGTCTAAATGGCTTAAATCGGAGTTTGTTCATTTCCGTTATTAATGCCAAAGCTGCAGCGATTACAGTTTCATCTTTATCAATTTTTTGTTTCGCATAAGAGATAGGGATTGTTAGTATGCAGATGTTACTAGTGAGTTTAAGGAGTTTTAGTGAATAGTGTGGTCTCATTTCAGCAATTAAAGCAATTCCCGCCGTTAATGTGGATATTACTTTTTGGCTCATTTATCACCCGTGGTAGTTATTATATGGTTTGGCCTTTTCTTGCGGTTATCTTATATGAGAAATTTGCTTTATCAGCCACTAAGGTTGGCTTGATTTTATCAACTGCGGCGGTGCTTGCAGTATTGGTAAGTTTTATTGGTAGCGCATTATCAGATCGCTTTGGCCGTAATAAGTTAATGTATGCTAGTGGCATATTATACATATTTTCATTTGCTTTATTGGCAAGAGTTGACTCTATTAGTGGTTATGCAGTTGTTATTACTTTGTGTTCTATTGCCACAGCATTATGGCGCCCATTAACTTCAGCATTAATAGGTGACATCATTGCTGATACTAAAACGCGTGAACTTGCCATGCAATCGTTATACTTCATTGTTAATGTTGGCTGTGCAATTGGACCTATGTTTGGTGTTTGGCTTGGCCTAACGGGCGAACAATCCAGTTTTAACATTACTGCAGTTGCTTTTGCCTTTTTACTGGTACTACTGCATTGGGGGTTTAAGTCTCATGAACGTAATTATAGCGTTGAAAAAGGTAATACTGTTGTTGAAAATGATTCTACTGTTCTTATAAGACAAAAAGTAACGCGACAGCAAATTATTTCAACATTATCCGCAGATAAACTGTTCCAGTGTTTAATTTTTGCAAACGTTCTTTGCATGTTTATCTACGCACAAATGGATAGTTCCTTAATACAGTATTTAACGCGAGAAAAAGTTCCAGATCTATTGCAGCTAATTTCTTCACTTATTTTAACTAATGCTTTAGTAATCATTACAATGCAATTCATTTTATTGAGAATGATGGCTCATCTTTCACTAGTGGCAAGGATTCAGGTAGGATTAGTACTACTTTTATGCTCTCAAGTTTGGTTAGCACTAAACCCTCTGACATTATTTTGGGGCTGGATAGGCGCGATTATTGTGATGAGCTTAGCTGAGGCAATATTGTTTCCGACGATGAATGTTCATATTGATCGATTGGCACCAAAGCATATGCGTGGCGCGTATTTTGGTGCAGCTTCCATTTACGAATTAGGTTTTGCTTTAGCACCATTAGGAGGAGGCATGCTTTTAGATCATTTTGGTGGTTTTTGGCTGTTTATGGTTGGTGCTGTGTTGTCATTATTGGTTATTTATCTGTATCAAATTTTAGATAAGCTACCAAGGCCCAGTTTTGAGCAAACAATATTAACCAATTCCTCTAGCTAACCATTAGTGATTGACAATATAAACAACAATTTCAATCAGCCTATACTTATATATAGGTTGCTAAATTGCATTGCTGTTGTCAGATAATTATCTAGTAGAAAACACCTTTCTTTCGCTAACGTTACCCAAGAATGTAATCAAACAATTATTAATTAATGCAGAAACATAGCTGTTATTAGGGAGTCTTGAGACTTGCTAATCTTAAAATCTTAGATGAAAAGTAGAATTTGAGATTAGTATATAAATAGGAATAAGGACTTCCAGAATGCCGCAGCTCACAATAGTCCTGAACACCGTGTGTTCAGGGCGGAAATATTATGCTAACCGTAGGCTTCCCGATACAAGCCGGGCTTGCACAATAGCTAAGAGTCAATTTCCTAAGGTAAAACTTATCGGCTCAGGGACGTAGTTCGCACACAAACACTCCAGAAGACCAATCTATTATAACTGAAATATTAAATGCTATAAGTTTTTTTTAACTGGTTTGAGTTGTTTGCTTATTATTTAACACCTTCTATACTCTTGTTCACTTGATTGAGTTAAAAATTCAGCAAACATGACGGTTAATAAACATAACGGACGATTTTCGAACAAACGAATAAGTTTGTTAAAATAAGTGTTGACCTGAAATAAAAACTCTCTACAATGCGCAACCAGTTCCAAGGGGTTCAGGCAAATAGCTTAACCAAGTGGATGTTTTGATAAGTTATCTCTTCGGTTATAAACCAAAAAGCTTAACTTAACGTTTTAAAATGAAATTTTCAGATTGTTTAAAATGATTTGAAATTAAATAAATAAA